>Ga0116230_10008301_pt1 | contig 10245 bp, 7 predicted proteins | sample S1TSphfallax_3_FD_88678 | JGI IMG/M metagenome (GOLD analysis project Ga0116230, IMG submission 88678) | Host-associated microbial communities from peat moss isolated from Minnesota, USA - S1T2_Fd - Sphagnum fallax MG | ecosystem: Host-associated > Plants > Peat moss > Unclassified | place: USA...
AGAATCCGATCCAAGGCGGCTCCGGGCCCGGCGCGGGCATCAGGAACCGTCCAGGCTGCAGATATGCCAGCCCGGCCTCGTCACGCAGCCGGTGCAGCAGGCTACGATAGAGGCGGTGGCCCGTCGCGGCCAAGGCCTCGTCCCGCGGGGCAGCCGCGGGAAGTGCCGTGGAGAAGGCGAGGAAGTCCTTCGCCAGGGGCTGGTTCTCCAGGCGGCGGAGCACGCCTTCCGACCAATCGGAAAACCTCATGCGCAACAGCGGCAAATCCAGCAGCCACTCGCCCGGATAGTCGAGAAACTCCAGGCGCAGGCGGCGCGGCGGCAGTTGCCCGGCCAGCCCCGCGCGCGGCACGGAAAGGTCCAGTGCCAGCAGCGACACGGCCCCGGTGCGCGCCGGCCAGGCTGCCGGATCCGCCGCCAGGGCGTCGAGATGCGCGCCGTAATCGAAGCGCGGAACTGTGGAGGCGCCGGTCTCGGCCAGGGCCACGCCCAGGCGGCGCCCTCCAAGCCGGGCGCCGAGCGCGGGCAGGGTCGGCTGGCCCGCTCCCATCGCCAGGAGGTTCGCCGCCAGCGAGGTAAGGAAAGCGGTCTTTCCCGCTCGCGCGAGGCCGGTCACGCCGATGCGAACCGTGCCGCCGGTCCAGCCGGCCAGGGAGGGGATCAGGTTCGTTGGATCACCTGGCACGGCATGCTGCTCATGCTCCGCAAGTAACGCTTATCGCCGGTGGCGCAAGCAGGGTTCTGCAACGGTCAGGTGGCATAGTTCACCCGCAGCACGACCAGCCATTGGAAGATCGCCGTCGACAATAACCCGCCCGGTAGTCCGGCAATCTTCGTCATCGTCACCGCATTGTCGACGTTACCGCCAACCATGTCGATCTCGTCATACCCGCCGCCCGTCACGATGCCGCAGTGCGCCGGAAAAAACCCCTTCGTCGGCAAATCCTTGAACCGCAACCCAACCGCCCAGGATCGTGCGAAACACACCACGTCGCCCAGCCGAGGCGCATATTTCGCCGGGTCCTCGGCCGTCAGCAGCGGCGTCTGCCCGCGAACGGCGGCGTTGATGTAGGTCGAGTGTGCCGGCGCGTAGGGAAAGTCTCGCCCGGCCCCTGCCATCCGCATCACGTAGGAGATAAACGCCGCTGACCAGGCGTATTCGCCCTTCCTGGCCACCGGAATGACATCGCCATCCTCGTCATACAGCCCCGTATAGCGCGAGGCCTCTCCACCGGCATTCTGACCCTCCCACCAGTATTCGCCGACGCGCTGCCAGAAGCCCTCCTGCCGCTCCGGGATTGCGTCAGGCCGGACCGGCTCGGCGGCAAACGGATCGTTGTCGACCCGGCTGCCCCACAGCCGCCACTCGTCGAGCGCAACCGCCACCGCCGCCGCCCGAGAGAACGGCGCATACGGCTCCCGTGCGAAGGGCGGCGCATGCGCGTCCGGCGCCACGCAGCCGCCCAGCGCCACCATCGCGACAAGGCCAACCCAGCCAAGCCATTTAGCCATCCGCCAAAGCCTGCCCCTCGCTCACCACCTCGTCCGGCGCGGCCGCCAAAGGCTCGCCGAAGACCACCGCCTTGTCGCCCGCCTCGGCCCGCGGCATGGCCTCGTCCTCGACGGAAAGCAGGGTGAGCGTGCCGTTCCGCACATAGATCAAAGGCACGCGGCCGTCCGGCACCACGCCGTCCTCCTCCACAGTCACCACCGCGAACCGCCAGCCCGCGGCATACCGGCTGGAGAGCGCAGACGCCTCCCAAGGGGGCACGCCAAGCACCTTCCCGCGCCAGTCCCGGCTGACCCAGCGATGCGGATCGAGACCGCCCGTCGGCCCGGTCTGGAACACCCGCTCGCGCCCCAACTCGCCGCCCAGCCGGGCGCAGACGAGCCCGTTGTAGATGTCGTTCGGCGTCGCGGCCAAGACCCAGTCGATCGACCGGCTCTCCAAGGCTTCCTCCCCATGCTCGCTGAGCAGCTCGGCCTGCAGCAGCGGCAGCCCAAGCCTCCGCGCGGGCGCCAGCGCGCCGGGATAGGTGTCGACGAGCAGGACGCTGACGCCCGCGTCGTGAAGGCGGGCGGCGAGGTCCGTGCTCCAGTCCGACGCGCCGACGATCGCCAGGCCGGGGTTCGTGCCCAGGCGCAGCTTCAAAAGCCGCGCCAGGGGACCGAGGGAAAAGCCGTGCAGGATGACGGTCGCGGTGATGAGGGCGAAGACCGCCGGCATGACGAGGCTCGCGCCCTCCACGCCGGCCTCCTGCATCCGGAGCCCCGCGACGCCCGCGACGGCGGCGGCGACGATGCCGCGCGGCGCGATCCAGCCGGTGATCGCCCGTTCCTGCCAGGTGAGCCCGGTGCGGAGCGTCGCAAGCGCGATCGCGGCCGGACGCACCAGGATCAGCATGACCGTCGTCAGCCCGATCAAGGCCCAGGAAAGCTGCGTCAGCACGTGGCGGTCGAGATTCGCGGCGAGGGTGATGAACAGCACCGAGACGATGAGGACGACGAGCGACTCCTTGAAGCGGCGGAGCTCCGCGATGCCGGGCACCTTAAGATTGGCCAGCAGCATGCCGAAGACGGTGGAGGCGATCAGCCCGGCCTCGCTGACGCCGAGGTTGCCCAGCACATAAACGCCCATCGCGAGCGCCAGGAGAACGGGCGTCTTCAGCGGCTCCGGCATCAGGTCGCGGGTGAACAGGAACCGCACGAGCAGCGCGGCACCCGCGCCGAGCGCCACCGCGAACGCCGCGCCGGCGATCACACGTGTCGCCACGTCCTCGAACCCCGCCCCGTGCGTCGTCGCCACGTCGAGCACGACGGCCGCGAGCAACGCGCCGATGGGGTCATTGACGATCGCCTCCCACTTCAGCAACGACGCCGCCCGCCGGTCGAGCCGCGTGTGGCGCAGCAGCGGCAGGATGACGGTCGGGCCGGTGACGACGGTGATGGCGCCGTAGAGCGTGGCCGCGCTCCAGCCCATGCCGGTGCAGGCGCGGGCGGCGACGGTGCCGAGCACGAAGCTGATCGGCAGCGCCACCACGGTCAGTCGCAGGATGCCTTCGCCGGCGGCGCGCAGCTCGCGGAGGTTGAGGGCGAGCCCGCCCTCGAAGACGACGATGCAGACGGCGAGGCCGACGAGCGGGCTGAGGGTGCGGCCCATGGCATGGGAGGGATGGATGATGCCGAAGACCGGCCCCGCGAGCAGCCCGACCACCAGCAGCAGCACGATGGCCGGCACCTTGAAGCGCCAGGCCAGCCATTGCACCACAACGCCGCCGACGAGCACGACCAGAACGCCGACCGCGAGTGCCGCTTCCATCTTTCAGCCCTTCCGAGGTCCGCCGGATGGCAGAAGGCTTCAGATGGCGGGTGGCGCCTCGGGCGCAAGCGCCGCGATGTAGCGCGTGATGGCCTCGGTCCAGCCCATGAGCAGCGCGTCGGCGGTCAGCTCGTGCCCGATCGAGGCTTCGGCGATGTTCGGCGCGGCCGCCACGAGGGGCGGGAGGTTCTCCAGGTTGAGGTCGTGCCCGACATTGACGACGAGGCCGAGGGAGGCGGCGGCGGCGGCGGTGTCGGCGCAGGCGGAGAGCAGGCCCTCATGATTGCCGGCGCGGAAGCACTCGGCATAGCCGCCGGTGTAGATTTCGATGCCGTCGGCGCCGACCTGGCTGACGCGGGCGACGACCGACGGGTCGGGGTCGATGAAGACGATTGCCCGGCTGCCGATGCGGTGGAGGGCGGCCACGGCTTCCCGCACCACCTGGACCTGCTCGCCATCCAGCTGCCAGCCCTCGTCGGAGGTGAAGACGCCCGGCGCATCCGGCACCAGGGTGCATTGTTCGGGCCGCACCTGCGCCACCAGCTCCATGAAGCGCTGATCGGGGTAGCCCTCGATGTTGAACTCGAAGGCCGGGCGCCAGGGGCGCATCAGGGCGTCGAGCATGAGGACATCGTCGCGCCGGATATGACGCTCGTCCGGGCGCGGATGGACGGTGAGGCCATGGGCGCCGGCGTCGTGGGCCAGGGTCGCGAAGCGGGCGACATCCGGCACGCCGGTACGCCGTGTGTTCCGGAGGTGGGCGATCTTGTTCAGGTTGACGCTGAGCTTGGCCATCGTCTTCTCCTCATCGGAAGAAAGTTTTTGCTTCTTTTTTCAAAAAAAGCGCTGTTCTTACTCTCTTCTGAACGTCACGACGAGCACGTCCCGGAACGCGGGCCGTGACGGGTCGATCGGGCGGATGGCGGTTACGCCGTGGAAGACGCGGCTGTCATCGACTAGCGCCGCGTCCATGGGATCGGTGAGGGTGAAGCTCGATACCAGGGCGCGCTGGAGGTCGGTGATATTGGTCTCGCCACGTTCCACGTTCTCGCGGCGAACCAGCAGGACGAGCACCCAGTCCACGCCGTCCCGGTGCAGGCCCTCGGGCGTTGGCTGGCCATCGACATCGGGCCGCGCCTCGATACGGAACTGGTGCATCTCGACGTGCCAGCGCTCGGGCCGCAGGTCGGGCGGGGTGAGGCCGGTGAAAATCCGGTCGCAGACGGTCAGGATCGCTGTGGTGGCGGGGTGGGTGCCGACGGCGTCGGTCACCGGGTCGAACCAGCGGGCGATACCGCCGTTCAGCGCGTTGTAGTCGCGGCTCTGGTAGTGCGGCTGGTGGGGCTTGCGCCGGATCATGCCGCCCCCAATCGCGAAGGCGGCGAAGCGCCGGCGGCGGTAGCGGCCGCCATCGGCCATGAAGCGGTCGAGGCCGAGATCGTCCCAGCTCGCGGCGAAGCCCTGCCAGTCCGCCAGCCCGGCCGGCTCCATCATGGCGCGCATGGCCTTGGCCTCGACCTGGGCGAAGCCTTGGGCATCCAGCGCCTGCATGACCGCAGACATCGACGTAAAGCCCTGGGCCTTCCGATCCGTCTCCATGCTCACCAGCTATCCACTCCTGATCTCACGCGGAACCTTTGTACACGACCTTGGGTGCGTTAGGTGGGTGGAGGCCGCAAGGGAATCATGCTCATGACGCAGCGACCGATGGCGATCACAATGGGCGATCCGGCCGGGATAGGGCCAGAGATCATCGCCAAGCTCGCGGCCGAGGGCTCGCCCGCGCCCGTCGTCGTGGTCGGCGATACGGGGATTCTGCGGCGCGCGGCGGGCTTGCTCGGCCTGGCCGTGGAGATTGTGGAGATCGAGACGCCAGCCCAGGCCACGGGCGGCATGGGCCGGATCGAGGTTTTGCCGGTCGGCGCCCTGCCGCCCGATCTGCCGTTCGGCCGCATCGACGCCCGGGCCGGGGCGGCGGCCTTCGCCTATATCAGCCGGGCCATCGACGAGGTGCTGGCGGGCCGGCTGTCCGCCATCGTCACGGCGCCGATCAACAAGGCGGCGATGAACGCGGCCGGGATCGACTATCCCGGCCATACCGAAATCCTCGCCGAGCGTTCTCACACCACCGACTACGCGATGATGCTCGCGAATGACGAGCTGCGGGTGCTGCTGGTGAGCATCCACGTCTCGCTGGCGGATGCGATCCGCGCGGTGACGGTCGAGAACGAGTTGCGCGCGATCCGCCTCGCGGATCTCGCCGGACGGCAGTTCGGCATCGCGCGGCCGCGCGTGGCCGTGGCGGGCCTCAACCCCCATGCCGGCGAGGGCGGCATGTTCGGGCAGGAGGAGAATGCGATCATCGCGCCCGCCGTCGAGCAGGCCCGCGCGGAGGGCATCGCGGTGACGGGGCCGCTCTCCGGCGACACCGTCTTCATGCGCGCGCGGCGCGGCGAGTTCGACGTGGTGGTGGCGCAGTATCACGATCAGGGCCTCATTCCGGTGAAATATCTCGGCCTCGACCATGGGGTGAACATCACTGTGGGCCTGCCCTTCGTGCGGACCAGCGTGGATCACGGGACCGCTTTCGAAATAGCCGGAACGGGGCAGGCGAGCGCCGCGAGCCTCCGTTGCGCCGTCTCCCAGGCTGCGGCGATGATGCGCATGACAGTCTGATGTCGGTGGACTTGGCATCATCCTTGCGTCGCGGGCAATGAGACGGGCCGCGATGTGGCCCGGCAACCGCCCCCGCGGGCGCCTGTCGGGGGCCAAACCCGAGGAACTTTATGTCCGAGCACGATCGTTTCATTTCTGACCTCCGCCGTGGCATGTCCGATGCCGAGAACGACCTCATGGACAACCTGCTGGCGGGGCGCGTGGATCGCCGGGGCTTTCTCGCTCATGGCTCGCGGCTCGGCCTCTCCTTGCCGCTTCTGGGCGGCATCGCGGGCGTCATGGGGCTGGCGGCGGAAACGCGGCCTGCGCGCGCGGCGGGACCATCCGGCGGCACGCTGCGCGTGGCGACGACATTGCCGACCGGCGCCATCGACCCCATCACCATCGCCGATCAGGGCGGCCTGTTCATGCTGGAGCAAGCCGGCGAGTTTCTGAGCAAGCTGCGGCCGGACTTCACGCTGGAGCCGGTGCTGGCAACGAGTTGGTCACCCAACACGGATGGTTCAGTCTGGACCTTCAAGCTCCGCTCGGGCGTAAAGTTCAACAACGGCGAGCCGTTTAACGCGGATGCCGTGGTCACGAGCGTGGAGCGGCTGGTCGACCCTAAGAACAGCTCGAACGCGCTCTCGGCCTTCAAGGGCGTGCTGTCGCCGGGCGCTTCCAAGAAGATCGACGACCTGACGGTCGCGTTTCATCTCGATGCGCCAAACGGCAACTTTCCGTATGTGTTGTCCTCGGACAACTACAACCTAGTGATGCTGCCGGCGAGCTACACCGGCAATTACGAGCAGAGCTTTGTCGGCACAGGGCCGTTCAAGATCGACAAATACATTCCGAAGGTCGGCGCGTCCTTCGTGCGCAACGAGGACTATTGGGGGCCGAAGGCTCTGCTCGACCGTGTCGAGTTCACCTTCTTCACCGACATGGCACCCCAGGTTCTGGCGTTGCAGGGCGGCGCTGTCGACATGCTGGCGCAGATGACGGTGGCCGATGGCCGCGCGATCCTCGCCAACCCGAAGTTCAAGGTCATCAGCTGCAAATCCAGCGCGCACGAGCAGGTGCATATGCGCTGCGATACGGGGCCGTTCACGGATAAGCGGGTGCGGCAGGCGCTGGCGCTCTGCATCAACCGGAAGGCGCTGGTGCGCGGCCTGTTCCAGGGCAAGGCGACGGTCGGGAACGACAGCCCGTTCGCCAGCGTGTTCCCCTCGGCGGATCCTTCGGTGCCGCAGCGTGACCAGGATCTGAAGCAGGCCCGCGCGCTGCTGGAGCAGGCGGGCGTGGGGCAGGGGTTCTCGGTCACGCTGACCACCGAGGAGTTTCTGGAAATCCCCGACTACGCCGTGTTGATCCAGAGTTTCGCCAAGAAGATCGGTATCAAGATCAACCTGCACATCGAAAGCTCGGCCGCCTATTACGGCAAGGCGGTGTATGGGGATTCCGATTGGCTCGACAGCACCTTGGGCATTACGGACTACGGCAATCGCGGCGTGCCGAACGTGACGCTCAACGCGCCGCTGACCAGCACGGGCACGTGGAACGCGGCCCACTTCAAGAACCCGACCTATGACGAGTATGTCGCGGACTATGTGAAGGCGCTGGATCTCTCCGGCCAGCGGGCGGTATCGGGCAAGATCGAACGGCTGCTGCTGGACGAGACGCCGGTCATCTTCGGGTATTTCTATGATTACCTGTTCGCGACTTCGGATCGGGTGTCGGGTGTGCCGGCGACGGGGGCGAGGCTGTATCTGGGCGGGGTGAGCATCGCCCAGAGCTAAGGGTTTGGGCAGCCAGATCTCGTCCGTTTATAAGCGCGGCGGGTTGTCGCCGGCTCCAGCCTGACAGGACATGGCAAGTCGCCCTGATCTCGGTTAGGGGAAGCACCGTCATGCCAACCCCCTCCGCCACAGACCATTGACCCAGATCGACCCCAACCCGCTGCTCACCCTGCCCGGCGTCAGGCCGGTGCTGGCGGCGCTGCCCGGCGCGCGCATCGTCGGCGGCGCGGTGCGGGACCTGCTCGCCCATCGCCCCGTCAGTGATGTGGATATCGCGACGCCAATCACCCCGGAGACCGTCATCGCGGCCCTCCAGCGCGCCGGGCTGCGCGCCATCCCGACCGGGCTCGCCCACGGCACCGTCACCGCCCTCGCCGAGGGGGCGACGATCGAGATCACGACCCTCCGCCAGGATGTCGAGACCGATGGCCGCCACGCCCTGGTCGCCTTCACCGACGACTTCCAGGTCGATGCGGCGCGGCGGGACTTCACGATCAACGCGCTATCTCTCGCCCCGGACGGCACGCTCTTCGACTACTTCGGGGGCACCGAGGACTTGGCGGCCGGCAGGCTCCGCTTCGTGGGCCAACCCGCCGAGCGGATCGCGGAGGACTATCTCCGCATCCTCCGCTTCTTCCGCTTCTGGGCGCGGTACGGGTCGGGCGGCCCCGACGACGAGACAGCCCGCGCGCTCATGGACGCGGCCCCGAAACTTGCGACGCTCTCCGCTGAGCGGCTGTGGTCCGAGACGGCGAAGATCCTCTCGGTCGCTGATCCGCGCGCCGCGCTGCGGCTCATGGAGACGCTCGCTGTGCTGGCTAGCCTGCTGCCGGAGCCGCATCCCGGCTGGGTGGCGGCCCTCGACAGGCTCGCGGCGGCCGGGGCGCCCGCCGATCCGGTGCTGCGCCTCGCGGCCCTCGTCAGCGATCCGGACCGGGCTGCGCGGCGGTTGAAGCTCTCGAACGCCGAGCGTGACCGCCTCCTCGCGCTCACCGGAGGCGAGCCCCCGTTGCCGGATGCCGATGACGCGGCGCTGCGCCGGGCGCTGGCGGAGACGCCCGCGCCGGTGCTCATCAGCCGGTCGTACCTGCGCCACGATCCCAGCCCTGAGGCTGAGGCGCTGCGCACCCGCCTCGATGCGATGCCGGAGCCCATCTTCCCGCTCCAGGGGCGGGACGGCTTGGCGATGGGGCTGCCAGCCGGCCCGGCTCTGGGCGAGGCGCTGCGGCAGGTGCGGGAGTGGTGGCTCGCCGGCGGCTGCGCGGCCACGGCGGAGGCGTGCCGCGCGGAACTCGCGAGGGTGGCCGCCCGGCCTGCTTCTTGATACACGCGCCCGCGATATGAAAACCTTCCCGACCGACGAATCCACCCGCGCCCTCGTCGCCCGCCTCTGGCGCGAGCACCTCCGGAACTACAAGGGCCGCCTCATCGTCGTCGGTATCCTGACCCTGGCGGTCGCCGGCACCACCGCCCTCTATCCGGCGGTGATCGATCAGGCCTTCGACATGTTCGTGCGCAAGGACCGGCGCATCCTCTACCAGATCCCGATCCAGGTTCTGGTCGTGACCAGCATCAAGGCGGCGGTGCAGTTCGGCCAGTCCGTAGCGACCCAGAACCTGGTGCTGGTCGTCATCCGTGACCTCCAGAACCGCATGTTCGGCCATCTGATGGAGAGCGATCTCGCCCGGATGGAGCGCGAGGCGCCGGCGCAGCTCGCCGCCCGCTTCACGACCGACGCCGCGACGATCCGCGAGGCGATGACGCGCGCCGTCAACGGCGTGTCCGATGCGATGACCGTGGTCGGCCTCGTCTGCTCCATGGTCTACATGGACTGGCTGTTGAGCATCATCGCGCTGGCCCTCTACCCGCTGGCGGCGGTCCCCATGCAGCGTATCGGCAAGCGGGTGCGCCGCGCCTCCGGCAACATGCAGGAGCGGATGGGCGAGACCGCGATGATGCTGAACGAGAGCTTCGCCCAGAGCCGCACCATTCGCGCCTATCGCCTGGAGGAGGCCGAGCGGCGCCGGGCCGAGATGGTCTTCTCGCAGCTCTACCGCGCGCTTCTGCGCATGGTGCGCTCACGCGCCCGCGTCGACCCGGTGCTGGAAGTGCTGGGCGGGGTGACGGTGGCGCTGGTGATCGGCTTCGCCGGCTGGCGCGCGGCGGCGGGCGCGGCGACGCTCGGCAATTTCTCGGGCTTCGTCGCGGCGCTGATGCTGGCCTCCCGGCCGCTCAGGGCGCTCGGTTCGCTCAACGCGGCGGTGCAGGAGGGGCTGGCGGGCCTCGCGCGGTCCTTCGCGGTGATCGACGAGCCGCCGGGCATCACCGACAGCCCCGATGCGCCGCCTCTGCCCGCCGGACCGGGCGCGCTCCGCTTCCGGGATGTCTATTTCACCTATCCCGATGGCCGGCCCGGCCTTCGCGGCCTGAGCTTCGAGGCCCTGCCGGGCAGGACGGTGGCGCTGGTGGGGG
>Ga0116230_10008302_pt1 | contig 10245 bp, 8 predicted proteins | sample S1TSphfallax_3_FD_88678 | JGI IMG/M metagenome (GOLD analysis project Ga0116230, IMG submission 88678) | Host-associated microbial communities from peat moss isolated from Minnesota, USA - S1T2_Fd - Sphagnum fallax MG | ecosystem: Host-associated > Plants > Peat moss > Unclassified | place: USA...
ATACTGTTATGTGATACTTTGCCTTCCCACATTGTATCTGATAACTGCAAATCTAAAGTCTCTAATCAGTAGCTTTCAAAATGGGTCTCACCTGCTTACCATCTCCTTCAAACAGAAGACCATTTTTACTTCAAATTTTGGAGGACATGGAGAATAATTTCATGGAGCTATGTGTTGCTTCTTTCTTCAAGAGCATTAAAGATCAGCATCATCTCAATCAGTTGCATTGATGTGAGTCTCCCTCACATGAGATTTTTGTGTCAAATTTGTACATGATTTGGATTATGTTATACACACAAGTTGACAACTTGATGCGCACCAACCATATGGCTCACTTTCCATCTCCAAAATCTCCTGTGCAACTTAGGCTCCTGGTGATATCCCAGAGTCATAAAACTTTGAAAAACTGCAGTACCATCCAAGGTGCCAAGACAAGAATATAGATATGATGTAATTAGTAAAAGGAATTGAGAGTTCTGTGTGGAAGCTGCTAAACCCTAAAACTTTGCTTTTTGGCTTTTTTCATTTCGAAAAAAAAGAAGAAAGAGCGAGATGGAGGCATTTGGAGGCATTTTGTGGGTCTTTGGAATATGATATTGATAAGTTGCTAAGAAGATGTACATTGCAATTTGCAACTAATACACATGTATGGAAGTTTTTAAGTCCTACAGAAAGCGTAAAATGGATCTGAATGCAACTTTTTCATTCTGCTGCACAGCTTTGATGTCAATTATCACATGTTGATTATAAGTGGAAAATCAATTTCTCAAATGGTATGTTATAAGAAATGATTGAATGTAGAGATGCTCTTTGGAGAAGTGAAATATGTTCCACATTATTATCCCTAGGGGTCCCAGATGAGATTGCACTCAATGATGGCACATGATCCTAACAAGCCACAAATTAGTTTATTTATACAAAGAAAATAAATGGGGGAGAGGGGGGGGTGGTTGAAGAAATTTACCCAAAGCTCAAACTAGTCGATGTCATGGAAAGTAGGGATTATTTGCTCCAATGAGCCACTAAAGCCAAAACACCCTTTCTTGTTTTTTCATTAGTCCAAGATGTTATGGCATTATCATAAGGAAAAGTATCAATTGTATAAAACGGTTGTGCAAACTTAGCACCACCAAATCCAAATGCTCACAAAGCTAATTTGTGATCTCATTTCTGTGAACATCAAGGTTGGGACAATTCTCTCATCTTCCACAAATCCCATAATTTGAAGCAAAACCAACTCACTTTCTTGAATTTAAAAGTTGAGCACATAACAATGCATTGGAAGAAATCTTCTTCCAAATTTTGGATAGTTTATTGATATCCATGAGTTGGTCTATCGCCCATTAAGCATTGAAAATCATTGTGATCTTCAAAAAATAAAATTGCATGTCCTAAATATTCACATCAAGAATTGCCAAGGTTTAGGTTTGTGGGTGGATTTAAGCTTCTTCAGCTGAAAGTAAAAACCTTTCAAGATAGCCATATGAACATGAAGATTAGCCAATACTATTGGTAAACCACACCTAAAACATCCATCACATCTTGTGTAGGAAACCATTTTTCAAGTTCATCACTAACTTTGGTTACTACTTCACAACACTATATTTGCACATGGTTAATGGTTTGCTAAAGGATATCATGAATCAAAGGCACAAAAAATGATGTCTCAAAACAATGAGAATGCATCATGATGGAAGTGCTAGCAATTCAAAAACTCAAATTTTACAAATCAATATTCAAATTAGGTGCCCATTCATGCACCATCACATTTGATGTCCCATTAACAAGTTGTGATACTTGTTGAACACATCGTTAATGTAGGCATTTTGAGCATTGGTGTACCAATAGTAGAAATATGCTTAACACAATTTGATTGCAATAACAAAATAACATACAAAAACTATCAAAATTGTGATAGTTTCATCAACTCATTCATCCCTTCAAGCACTGACAAAATACAACAAATGCCCAACATTACTTCCAAGTCAACTCCAAATTATGCATAACTTGTGTGATAGTGCCAACATCTTGATGTTTCTTCAAAACTAAGGCATGATATTTAGATAAAACTCTCTTAGTTAGGAGTAACATTGAAATCTATCAGGTTTTGATGTTCCTGAAAATCCATTAACCCCTTGTTTCCATGATCTTGACCATTTCAACAACCTATTGAATTGTCATGAAAGAAAATATGCATACAAGTTTTGCAACACATCCTCAAACTTTTCCACACTGTTTAGCTTAAGAGAGCTTGGACCACCAAATTGTTGTAGTCATTAGAAGGAAAACCCACATGTGAACCTTGAGTTTTCAATTTGGTAGCAATTAGAATTGTAGTTGAAAACAACAATTGTAGTTATAAAATGATTTTTTGTAATTTAGACAATTGTTTTGCAACTACACACCAAAAATGTCGACAAGTACAAGTCAAAAGTGACCTTGTAGTTGGAAATGACATCCACATGTCATGGCTATTGACAATAGTCACAAATGAAACTCACCATTATAGTTTAATGTCATTTTGAAATATGACCCACAAGTCAATGAACTTCATTTATTAATGTTACATGATGTTACCAAATATTGAATTACTAGTTCAACCATGTTGTAATTAAGCTTGGTAGAAGGTTTAACTAGTAATTCAATGACACATGGCATATTCACATTTGTAAATTAAGCCGCATTTCATTTAGGTTAGGCCACCTAGACATAGGGCTAGGCTATGCCACATAACACATAACCATAAGCCATTTAAACTAGGTTAGGCCTAAACATATGCAACTTACATTAGGCTCAAGCACATGGCATTTAGGTTATGTTAGGCCCCAAACTTGTTTGGCCTTTAGGTTAGACCTAGACTAGGCATAGATTTAGGCCGCCAAGGTCAAGCTTAAACTTAGGACATGTGGCATCTATTTAGGAAAAACTTAGGGTTTAAGGATAATAATAGTTTATGGGATAAACTTTTGAGAAGAATAAACATTCCCATATCCCATACAACATCAAAGCCTTTTATCACATAAAAAATAATTCTTACATAATTTAATAACTACATTAATTAGGTAAATAGGTAGGTAATTAAGAAGTAGGTGCACTAATTAGGTAGGTAAGTAATTAATAGGGTATGTACACTAATTATATAGGTAGGTAGGTAAAGAGATAAGTAGATAAATACCTTGAAATTAGTTCAATGTGAAAGTTAGTTATAATAGAATTAATACCCAATTATTTAGTTAGACAATAATTATCTAACTTTACATAAGTAACTAAGTAATTAGCTAGTAACTTAACCTAGGTATGTAGGCTAGTTACATGGGTAGTTTAATATTAACCTATGTATATTTATGTAATGGGCAGCCTAACTTTTATATATATATATAATGTAAAAAAGTCTAAAATAATTTACTTGGATACAAAGTTACAAATGTGCACAATGTTTCATCCATTTAGCATGGTAATTTTTTATCCATCCTTTAAATAAGATGGCCAAATAGTCAAACAAATGACTTGTGATGTAGTCACATCTACTAGGAAATTTGTTGATGCCAAAAATAGTTTAGAAGTGACACTTTAATCAAAGGTTCTTTTCAACTATCTACCAAATTATAAATAAGTAGATTGATTTACTTGTAATCACATGGAATTTCTATAAATATTAAATTGTAACATAGTTGAAAATGACATGTAGTTGAAAACTTTTTGGTTTAAAGAAATGCATTTTCTCCTAGTGAATGGTTCATACAATGCACATCAATCATGAATGGTGCATTCTAATATTGCAATTGGATTATCACACATGTTTTGACAACTTGAAAAACACTCACCCCATTAGCTCCATATGTGGGTTTCAATGTAATTGTATCTTGATTCAAATCATAAAAAAAAACCATGATGTCCACTAATTCATATGCTTTAGATTATGGGAAGTGGCCCCATTAACACTCATTGCAAGGATAACAACAATGAAGTTTGTTGCCAATTTTCAATAATGTAGGCACACATGGAAACCCAAGATTGCTAATCAAAAGTTGTCATTAAAAAAGGGAAATGAACCTAACACCTCCAACCAAAGACTTGGTTTTGTTCATAACAACCAATTGATGCATGCAAGATGCAATCTCCAATCACTTGTGTTTGATCATTGGGTTTTTGGAAAGTTCTTGACATAGTTAAAGAAATGCAATAGATTGTTCATGCTTTCATAATTAGTCATCTAGGTGTGCCTTTAAACATGTGGAAACAAACATAAAATTGCACCACTTTTCCCTTTCTTTTTCCAATAGTAATATGGCAAACTTGCTTGAGAATTGTATCTTTTTTGGTTGCTACATAAAATCTTTCATTCTTGGCATGCAAAAATTCTTTGTTCATGTAGTACTCATCAACATTACAAACTCTTGGGATTGCCATTAAGGCTTTCTCCTTCCACCATGTTTCTAGAGGTTGTTCAATTTAAGGGCCATCAACTTTTCCTTACCTCCTATTTGGTATAGACATGTGAAAACACAATATGGCAATCTTTTATGGGTGCCATATGGGTAGTTTTCTTGTATTTTTAGATACAAAAAAATAAAATAAAATAAATTATTTAAAATATTAAAAAAGGGATTCACTTATGTAAAGTTAACACAATTTCACTTTCAAGAGTGTAACAAAACACATCAAAATCATGGACATTTAATAATCAATTGATTTTTGAATTTTGACAATAATTTTTGTCACATTTGCAAAATTCATGAATATGGATTTCAATCTTTCCATGTATTAATCCTATGTATTTGAAACTTTGGGATATTGTAGGATTGATGTTTAAAAAACTAAAGGTGTGTTGAATGAGTGGAATATACAATATGTTGTAGACTTTTCAAGGTTGCAGAAATTACAATTATTTAAAAAGTCCTTTTAAAGATAAAAAATGATTAATTTTTAAAATTATCTCTTAGGAATTTTTAAAAAGTATTTATTAAATAATTACATGAAATTGAAATTGGAAATAAATGTTAATTTTAGTACTATCTAAATATTCATATTTTAAGCCAATGTCCAAGTACATTGCAATATGAACTTAGAAAAGAGAATTTTATTGTTGTAAATGAGACACCCTAATGTGCTTTCACCTAGACCTTGCATTTGATTTTATGCACCCTCCTTTGTTCATTCACCATAAATTTGGCCCATGGAAATTTAACACTCCAAAAATCCAAAAATATCCAATTTTGTTCATACTCCTTCCTTTTCTTTTTAGTTTCTTTAACATAAATTCAAAGACTTGCAATAGAAAGAGGTTCAAAACAGGGACAAGGTTTGGGGTCTAATTATTATTAGAGGAGGATGCTACATTGGTTGATTTAGTTTGAGAAGAGAACCTATGGAATTTGAAGTTTGAGGAGGTTGCAAATGTGTCATGTTCAATGAAAAGGATTAGGAGAAAGGGATAACAAGAGCAAAGGACCATTAAACCTAAACCTTAAACTTGATGTTGGATTGAAAGTTTGAATTTCTTGATCACATAACACACATAAAAATGTTGATGTTCAACTTAGTGTTTGATGTTTGATTGGAAGCAATGAAAATAAGGAATTGCAAGAGTCTTGAAAAGTTACCACTACAACTATTATTTTATAAAAACCCAAGAGCCTTCTTAGCGATTCATAAGTTGTGACCTTGCCCCCCATAAAAAAGTGATGAAGCTTATAAGTTACAACATGTAGGTGACAATGCATGAAGAGTTCAGATTTAGCATAGTGCGCCCATGAATCTAAACTTTGTCCACATTACAAGATTCAAAGCTTGAATTGGTAGGAATTGGGATTCAAAAAATAACAAACAATGAAAATTGACATATTAGATGACACACACAATGGCAACAAGATCTTACAACAATGTTCAAAACTTCAAGTGCAAGTTGCAACAATCAAAGCAAAAGTTAAAGTTTAAGATTCTAAACCCTTTTCTCACATTGAAACATAAAATTAAATTACAATTCACCTTGTTGGACGCCAAGCTTGGTGCATTTCATTTTCAATTGTTAGAGATCCACTTTCAAAGCTTGAATGGTCCCTTGCACATTGAATGAATTTGTTAAACTAACAAATTTTGGCATTAGATTTAACATCCTAAGTTTTAACTACACAATTGTAGCCAATTGATTTCAATAGTGACTATTTTGTAAGTGACAACAAGTGATGACCCCAGTGTAATGCTTATGATTTTTCTAATGAAAGATGACAACTATTGATAGGTATCATTAATAATGAACAACTCAATGGAACCATTTGATGGCTGGATAACTTTCAAGCTCACCATGAGTATAGTGATCTGCATTAAGGTTGAGGAGACATTGGGGATGAAATTGATTCACAAGTATGTAGCCTTGAGGTGATTCTGCCCTAATTTTTGCCTTAATATTTATAAAGTTAGATTCCAAGTCCAAATCTGACAAGATTTCGCAAATAAAAGGAAAAAAATCTGGATGGGTTAACTTAACACATTGTCAAACTTAGTCCCTTTGCAAATACAAACCCTAAATTTAGTCTTTGTATTTGACAATGACTCCCCTTGATGAATTTCTTGATTTTCAATTTCAGGGATCTTACAAAAGTGTGAGGTATCCTTTTTCCAAAAAAAAAGTACCTTATACTTTTATAAAATTCCTAAATTTGAAAAAATTGTTTAAGTTGCATAAGGAATCCCAGTGAGGCTAATTCTTGGATTCTGGGGCCCAGCCTCGGTTTATGGCCTTCCCCCAGAATCCAGAAAGAGTCTGGATGTGGGGTGGGTTCCTTGCCCTATACATAAATTTCATCCAAACCTAATTGGAGATGCTTCCAAAGGCTTGGGACAACATCCCAAGGAGTCTTTCTTTGCTTTTACAGGCACCTCTTGAGTCCCTGCAGGAAAGATGGTGGGACATTTGCCATTTGCATGCAAACCATCCATCATTCAAATAAGAAACCTTTCATGCCTTACACTGCTGAAGGTGTGCTCCTGCAGGCCTTCACTAATTTTGGGACCTACACCATCGGGTTACCACCCTCAAAATTTTGGACCTACAACCAGGGTTCTACAGATCCGAGAATCCCGTACGGGATGCAAAAATGTCGAATTTCCCCGGACTGGTGTGCAACGCTAGGAACGAGGTGCCCGGACAAATGAGCGAGGGCCGAAGGCCCGAGCTCCGGGATAAGGGGGTATTGTAACTGGATGCATTTTCCCGCCCAATCCGCGTACCCCGGACGATTTTGAGGCACCTTCTTTGTTGTATTCGGGAAATGCAACATGAGCTTTGAGGCTCCAGCTCCTACAGACTTGATTGCTTCCCCAGTCAAACCCCCTAGCCCCTCCAGCACCAATGCCCCCATTGAGGCTGTTGAGCTAGTTGAACCCCTGGAACCCCCAACCAAAGTAGCACATACAGCCTGGTGGAAGTCTAAACCCTCAGCATATCAGTCTAAGCAACATGCAGCACCAATTCTGACTACAGCTGTTGTAAGCTCTCGCAACACATTTGCCACCGCCATTGCTCCTGCAGCAACTACATTAGCTTCAGCATTAGCTTCAGGCTCAGCCCTTGCGTCAGCCCCTGCGTCCGCTCCTGCTTCAACTTCACGAGTTGTTGTCAGCCACAGGCCAGCATCTAATGCTGCTGCCAGTTTAAATGGGGAGGCCGGCACCTCAGCTGCAGCAGCTTCTGTAGGCACCAGCAACCTGCCTGTTGCTGATACCCTGTTGAGCCCAAGAGGCAGGGTAGGCCCCCAGTGACTGCTAAGCAGCTCAACAAGTTCCCCATTGATTACTCATGGTGGCAGTTCAAGAAGCAGCTCGAGAACGGCAGTGTGACTAGCTGCTGCACCCTTTGTTTCAAGTATCAGCTCCACAAATGTTAATTCAGCAGGTCGTGCGGGGCCGTTGTGTGGGATGGCAACGATCTTCTCACTCACACCACCTCTCTCACGCACAAGCAACAGTCACAGCCAAGGCCAACCCTCTCAAGCGGGCGTTTGACGTTGTTCACACCACAGGCATTGTTGTAGCCAAGACAGCTCCACAGTGCCTGATGGCCACAGCTCTAACATGCATCAAGGAGCGGCTTCCAATCAGCAAGTTTGCATCACTGCTGGCATTGGAGAAGTTTTTGGGCGTGGATTAGATCGCGCACAAGTACAACCATAGCAGGTATGTTCATGATGCAGTGCTTGCACAGGGCATCCGAGGTTGGCAGGTATCCTTTGCTTTGAAAACTCATCTTTGTGACCGCGTAATGCATGCTGCAAAGATCATGAATAATAAAGCAGTTGTCCTACCTGAGCATTGCACTTGCAGTTGTCAACAATCAGTGCATTGTTGCCAACACATGCCCATCTCCTGTCCACTTCAGTCCGTGTATGATGTCCTCTCCCTTGACCTATGTACTATCTGCAGGTACTTTTGGTTAGTGTTCTTCAGCTGCAGCGAGGTGCTGTTACAGAAGCAGGTTGAGCGGATCAAGGCCAGCTCCAGCTTTGCACTGCTCATTGATAGTAGCACAGATGTGTCCACTGAGGATCACCTGCTCATCTACGTCAGATACCTGCATCTCGACACGCTTGTTGCTACAACTGAGTGCATCCCGACACGCTTGTCGCTACAACTGAGTACCTGACCTGCGTGAAGCTGTTGGCCACTACAGCTGATGCCATCACAACCGTTCTGTTAGGGGTCATGATAGCATTAGGGTTGGACGTACAGCGCATGGCAGGGTTTTACGGCGATGGGGCAGCAACAATGGCGGGCGTGAAGTCGGGAGTAGTTGCACGGCTGAAGGCAGTCAACCTGCGCATTGTTGCAGTACGCTGTGTAGTGCACCGCACCGCGCTCGTCATGAGCAACACTGCAAAGAGCAGCCCGGAGCTGCAGGCAGTGGACTTCGAGCTGCGACAGGTGCACAATCTCTTCAACCACAGCAGCAAGCGACAGTCACAGTGGGAGGCTTTTGCAAAGGGTTACGGCATCACCCAGCTCAGATTCCCCATCTTCAACGCCACACGCTGGTTCAGCCGGCTGCAGTGCGTGGTGGTGCTGACCAACAACCTGGCGGAGCTCATCATCTTCTTGGGACGTGCCACCCGCAAGCGCAACTCCAAATAGCCTTGGCTGGCTGGGGCGGCAACATTTGAGGAGCTGCGTGACGTGCAAGCAGCAGCGAAACTCAACTTGCTGCGAGACATCATGCTGCCGCTTGATGTCTTGAGCAAGAAGTTTCAGCACACGTCATACCTGCTGCCGCACCATGTGTGCAAGGCGACACAGCAGGTGGCGGTGGAGCTGCAGACCGACTTCATTGAGGCGGAGCTGTTGTCAGGGCAACACTATGACAACTTCAAGGTAAGCAAACGGCACATGAGGGTTCGTGTGGTGTCATGAAACTTGATGCAAACAGTCATTGTGCAGCTTGTCAGTTACCCAGCATAGTTTGACTTCTTGACCATACCTGTGACTTGCGCATGTTTTGCTGTGTTGCAGTTCATATGACACCAAATCCTGTCGTCTCCAATGCTATGCATGCACTTGTTTCTGCTATGTATTGCAAAACGCCAAGGCTTGCCCTATACTAATTCTGCTTGCCTATTTCTTGTGTGCTATAGGTGAACCTGGGCAAAGTCAGTAATGCCATCCACTACCACGATGGAGATGGCAAGTTCACTCAGATAGTGGTGCTGACGGGGGAGCTGAATGAGCAAGATCTGGCCGACTTTGCGGCCTCAATGGTGCAGTCAATTGTGTCGGGGCTGGAGGATCGCTTTCCTGAGGGGGATCTGCTGGACAGCAGTGCGATCTTTGATGTTGCATCGTACAGGGGCAAGTCAGCAAAGGAGATTACAGAGTATGGCGAGGATGAGTTCATGATGATCCTCAAGCATTTTAGCCAGCCTGCGGATAAGCATAGGTGGTTTGATACCGAGTCTGTGGGCTGTGAGCAGCGTTTCATTGCGCTTTAGCATGAGTTCAAAAAGATGAAGCGATGGTTGGCAGATTATGTAGTTGCGCCAGGGCTGAGCAATTAGGATGTGTGGGCTTGCATAAAGAAGGAACATCGTTTGGAGCTGCCTCACATGTTGCCCTTTGCGGAGGCCATGTTCTGTGTGCCAGTTGAAACGACGTGTGTTGAGCGTGGTTTCAGTGAGCACCGAATGATCAAGCATTGGCTCACCAATCGGCTGCGTGTGGTCACGGTCGATTCATTGATGCGTGTGAGCATTCTGGCTG
>Ga0116230_10008303_pt1 | contig 10244 bp, 7 predicted proteins | sample S1TSphfallax_3_FD_88678 | JGI IMG/M metagenome (GOLD analysis project Ga0116230, IMG submission 88678) | Host-associated microbial communities from peat moss isolated from Minnesota, USA - S1T2_Fd - Sphagnum fallax MG | ecosystem: Host-associated > Plants > Peat moss > Unclassified | place: USA...
CCGATGAAAATCTGAAATACTCCGAGATGATGCACCACATCTTCGGCTGGCTGACGCTGGCACTCTCGGGCTCACTGCTGGCGACCGCGCTGTTTCCAAACAAGGCGAACCGCGTCCGATGGATCGGGCCGATGCTGCTGCTGGGCGGCGGGGTATTTTTATTCTTTTTCGCCGACCTGGATTTGTATCCGAGCCTGCTGAATCTCCGGCAATATGGTGATCGGGAAGTGGAGCTGCATAAGACCATCGCGATCATACTCATGGTGGTTGGTGGAATGGGTTTGAAACGTGGTGCGCATGGCATGGGGGTCCGGCCCATGCAACTGAAGGAAAAAGAGCATGGGCGGGAGGCCCATGCGACAGGGCGAACCGTCGCCATCATGGCTCTGATCGGCGGAGGCCTTCTCTTCACCCACGTTCACACCGTCGCCCCCTACGCCAACGTCGCCGCCGGTGTTTACATCGCGCACATGGTTCTGGGCCTGGTCGCCCTTTCGATTGGCGCGGCGCGCTTCATGCAGGACCGCTTGCCGAGATATCGCCATGCATTTGCCACCCTCTTCGCCGCGCTGATGTGCGTCGAGTCGCTGCTGCTCATCACCTACAATGAGGGATTGCCGTGGTACATCGGTTACGGACGCTACAACCGCTGGGGACCGCATGGCGGCACCGTCGCCCCGTATGGAAATGTCCGCGCCGAACTGACCTACAACAACGCCACACAGACACTCGATCTGTACACGCTGGACCGGTTCAAGGATCAGCCGGCAAAGGTGGACGCGTCACAGGTCGAATTGCTCGTCGGTCGCGGGAGCTACCAGGAAACCGCCATCGCGATGCGGTCAACCGATGCGTCGCACTTCACCGCCGTCGCGCCGTGGATGAAGGACACCCCGGCCTTTTCCGCACGGCTTGAACTGCCGATCAACAGCGGGAGCAGGATGGGATATTTCGACCCCTGGGTCGCGCCGCTGATCGCCGCGGTTCCTCCCAATGAGGTGGCGAAATATCAATGCCCGATGCACGATGGCATCCGGTCGCAGAATCCGGGGGTCTGCCCGGTTTGCGGGATGAATCTGGTTCGGTTTCAAGCGGGTGTGAGGACCGTGATGCACGATTCGCGGTTTGATCTGGACTTCACCAGCCGGGCCGAATCGGGCCAAACCGCCGCCGCCGATCGGAGCGTCGCAGCCCTTGATGTGCTGCAGCAAAGGCTGACATTCATCCCCAGACAAGACGGCAACCTCCTCCGCGATCTGCCGGTTGTGCATGAGCATCCGATGCACCTCACGGTCGTCTCCAGCGACCTGAAATTCTTCGACCATGTCCACCCGGTTCCCAATCGCGATGGGTCGCTGGCGATCGAATACCACTTCCCCGGCCCGGGGCAATATCTGCTGTTTTCGGAGTATTTTCCCACCGGCGAACGGGACCAGGTTTTCCGCTTTCCGCTCGCAGTTGGTGAACCCGCACGGGCAATCGACCCGCCCGATCTGCCCATCTCACCCGCAACGGTCAAACCGATCCCCAGGCATCCCGATCTAACCGCCGAGTTGATCTGCCAGCCGCGCACGCTTACCGCCGGCACGCATTCAATGCTGATCTTCAAGCTCTGCGACCACGGTCAGCCTGTCACCGATCTCCAGCCCTACATGGGGGCGTTGGGCCATTGCGCCATCATCTCGCAGGACACCGGATTTTTTCTGCATTGCCATCCAGAACAGGTTTATCCTATCATTTTGGCTTCGCGGGGCGGACCCGTGATTGCGTTTCATACACAGTTTCCCAAGCCCGGACGATACAAAGTCTGGGGGCAATTCAAACGGGGCGGCCAGGTGATCGTTGCGGACTTTGCGATCGAGGTCGGCTCGCCGATTTTGCCGGCGAAGCTGGTGAATTTTATTCTCGGGGACGATTGACGGCCTGGCGGGCCGTCTGTCCCGCGCCTGCGGAGGACGACCGTGCAAACTTCGACCGCGACACCACAGGTAGATCCACCAGCTGCTCTTCCCCTTTTGTGCAGCGGCGATCGCATGAATCAGGCCGAATTTCACGCGCTTTACGAACAAACCCCCGAAGGCTTCAAAGCCGAATTGATAGGCGGCATCGTGTATGTCCGCCCGGTCAGGTCGCAGCAGCACGAAACCGTGCATTACTGGTTGTCGGCGATTCTGCTGGTCTATCAAATGTCCACGCCCGGCATCGAAGTCTGCGACAACGCCACGGTCATCCTCGATCACGATGCCGAACCCCAACCAGACCTTCTCGTTCGGCGATCCGCCAAATCGGGCGGCACTTCCGCCTGCCGTGCCGACGGCTATCTCCAGGGTCCCCCCGAGCTGGTGATTGAGATCGCCCAGAGCCGAAAATCGCTCGAGCTTCACGCCAAGCTGCAGGATTACCGCCGCTATCGGGTGCCGGAATATCTGGTCTATATTCTGGATGAGCAGCGGCTCCGCTGGTTTGATTTGCAGGTGTCCCAGGAGCTGCTTCCCGACCGCGACGGGATCCTCAAAATTCGCCGCTTCCCCGGCCTGTGGATTGATCAACCGGCACTGGTTTCCAACAACCGAACCCGCATGATCGCCACCGCCCAGCGCGGGATCGCCGAACCGGCACACCAGGTCTTCACGCACGATCTATCGGCCATCATCCCATCCCGTCCCCTCCCGATGCGTCGCTGACCAGCGAGATGTTTTGAGCGAAAAATTTTTCTGATCTCCAGTTTGATCAAGCCTTTACAGCGATATTTCTCGCAAAACATGTCCTATTTGCGCTATAGATAATGAAGGGGTGTGTTTTCCTGTTGCAAACCCTGGATCGCTGGCGATGCCAGGGCGATCAAGTCAACTGCAGCTTACAACTCCGCCGGTTCTGACGGCATCTTGACGGCTTTACACAAGCGCATTCGAACGCTAACGTCCGATAACCATGCCCGTATTGACTACAATACCGCCGATGACATCGATCTTCCGGCATCGGTGGCTGGTTTGCCGATAACTTTGTGGAGCTGCGCCCACATGGTTTGCTCGAAGCAGAACGAACCAACGCCTCGCTCGGTCGGTATTTTTTGCAGACGGCTATGGTCTTGATGGCAGAATCAAACGGACATTTCCTTTCCAACCCCCCTCACGCTCCGGGCGCTCCCAGGCGGCAGCTCCTGAGCATGGTGCTGCCGGCGTATAACGAAGAAGAAGTGCTGCCCCAGACTTACGCGCGGTTCTCCGCCGAATGCCCGAAATTCGCCGAATTGGGGTTGGATTACGAAATCATTTTCGTCAATGACGGCAGCGTCGATTCCACGCCAGCGAAACTGGATGAACTGGCCGCCAAAGATCCGCATGTGCGGGCGGTGCATTTGACCCGCAACTTCGGTCATCAGGCGGCCATCAGCGCGGGATTGACCGTCGCCCGCGGCGATGCGGTTGCCATCATGGATTGCGACCTGCAGGACCCGCCGGAGGTGCTGCCGCTGTTCATCAAAAAATGGCGCGAGGGGAATCAGGTCGTTTACGCCATCCGCAAAAAGCGAAAGGAATGGTTCGGCAAGCGATTGGCGTACTGGACATTTTACCGATTGCTGGCGGCGATCAGCGATTTGAAAATTCCGCTCGACAGCGGCGACTTTTGCCTGATGGATCGCTCGGCCCTGAATCTGCTCAATGCCCTGCCCGAGCGGCAGCGGTTTGTCCGCGGGCTTCGCACCTGGGTGGGGTTGAAACAAACCGGTGTGGAATACGAGCGCGACGCCCGGGCGGCGGGGGTTCCGCAATACACATTCAGAAGCCTGGTCAAGCTGGCGATGGACGGGTTGGTCAGCTTCAGCAGCACGCCGCTGCGCTTTGTCACCCGGCTGGGTGTCGCCAGCGCGGTTGCCGCGGTTCTGCTGGGCATGTGGGTGATCGGTGTCACGATCTGGGAATGGAACCAGCAATCCCACAAAACCCCGCGCGGCTGGGCGAGCACGTCCTGCCTCATCCTGCTGATGTCCGCGGTCCAATTGCTGTCGCTGGGCATCATCGGAGAATATCTCGCCCGCATCTTCCAGGAAGTGAAGGGCCGGCCGACGTTTCTTATCGCGCGGATTAACGGCGGTGAATCTCAAATATCCAATCTCAACTCTGAAATTGCTGATTCGGGATCGAAAGCGGAGGCAAGGAATGCTTAGCATCCTGACCATCTCCAGCGTGTTCGTCGCCGCTTTTGTGGTCGCGGTTCTCAGCGGGATCGGATGGGCATTTGTCGCGGTTTATCTCCCGGCCTTGATTCTGCTGAACCAGCTGCCGCAGATCAATATCCCCCACGCCCCGATGGCAGCCCAGTTTGCGCCGCTCTATGCGATTCTGCTGGCCATGCCCTTTCGCGGTGATTCACTGCGCTTCCGCATCTGCTCGGTGGACATCATTTTTTTCCTCCTGCTGATCTCGGCAGCCATCACCGCATGGACCACCGAAGTTTTCGAGACCGGCATCAATGCGCTCCGCACGGATTTCTTCACCCTGACCGCCCCGTATCTGATGGCGAGAATCGTCTTCAAAGACTGGGAGATGCGCCGGGCGGCACTGTTTGTCATGATGGGGTTGATGGGTGTGATCTTCCTTGCGGCACTCATCGAGTTCCGCCTCACGCCCTATTTTTATCTGCACATGCTGCAGAACCTCGGCATGGGTAATAAGATCCAGGCGATGGCGTACACCCGGTACGGGTTCTACCGCGTCGCCGGGCCGGTTGAGCATCCAATTTACTTTGGAAACATGTGCGTCGTGCTGTTTGGCATGGTGGCCGTGCTGGCGAGCACCTCGGGGTTCGGCATCTGGCGATACCGCGTGCTCATCACACTTGGCATGACCCTGCTCTGCATCTTCATGTCGATCAGCTTCACGCCGTATGTGGGAACCATTGCAACCGTGATGGTTTTCAGCACGCTGATGCTGGTTCCTTTCACCCGCAAGCTGGTCCTGCCGCTCACGCTGCTGATCTTTGGGGCACTCTTTGCGTACACCTACAATGCCGCAACCACCAAGCTGGGTGAAAAACCTTCGGGTGATCTGCCGGGCAGCATGTGGACCCGCAAATTGATCGTTCAGGAATCCTGGCACAAAGCCCGCGATGCAGGTCCATTCGGCTACGGACTCCGCGCTGACCTTCAAGAGAATGAAGGCGATGACGACCGGTTCGATCTCAAGAGCGTCGACAACACCTACATGAACTACACGCTGACCCATGGCTGGGTCTACACCGCCCTGTGGATCTCGATCGGGGTCTTTTTCTCTTTCCGGATGACCCGGGCATTTAACGCGATCACCCACCCCTCGCAGATATTTCCACTGACGGTGGCAACCGCGACTGTGCTGGCGTTAATGGTTTCGATGTACACCGTCTGGGCCGGGGCGCTTTACACGGTCATCTGGGTGATCATGCTCGGCTTGGCCAACACGCTGATCGACGGAGTGCTGGAGGCCCGACGCGTCGGCACTTCGCAGCACCGCGGGTTTGGAGTCGTTCGCCCGCTCGCCGGTTCGTCTGCTTTTCGACCTCAGCCGGTGATGCGGATTGCCCAGCCGTAAACGCGGAGAATGAACCGCAGATAAACACAGATGCATATAGATGAGAGAAGGATTTCGGAGATCCGATCCGTGTTTATCTGTGTCCATCTGTGGTTTATTAATTTTCGGTGACAGATTGACGCGTGATTGCGAACCGTGATTTTGCCGAAACAAAAATTGAGGAAGCTGAGTAACCCATGAGCCAACGATCGATCCGAATCTGGCTGGCGATCCTGTGCATCATCGCGCTGGTCGCCCGGCTTGGGGCTGATATCAAGCTGAAAGCCTGGCGCGCCCCCTCGGCCATGGAGCACCGCTCGATTGCCGTCAGCCTGGTTGCCGGCACCGGCTTCAGCTTCAGCAACTTCGGTTATTACGGACCCTCCAGCGTGCAGTCACCGCTGTTCCCGTTCCTGCTCGCGGGGATGTACAAAACATTTCATGCGGTTGAGTTTGACGCCGATCACAAACCGCACCTGATTCCCGAGCAGGAGCAGAAGGCCTATTTCGCCATCATGGTGATGAACGCCTTGGCCGGGGCGCTGCTGGTCTGGCTCACGTATCACATGACCCGCACGCTGGGCGGAACACCGCTGGCGGGATTGATTGCGGCTGGGCTGGTTTCCATCTGGCCCACGCAGATTTACGCCGCCCGGTTTGTTCAGGCGGTCGTGTTCATCACCTGCGGGTTGGCTGGCATGATCATTCTCTACTACCGGGCGATGGCCAGCGGCAAAACCGCGCCGTGGCTGGGTTACAGCATCGTCGCCGCACTGGTTGCCGTCACCGAACCGGTTTTCCTGCCCGGGCTGTTTCTGATCACCGGATTGATGCTGATCACCAGGGCATTGCCGTGGAACAAGCGGTTTCGCAATCTCGCCATCCAGGCATTCGCCGTGCTGGCGATTCTCGGGCCATGGGCAACGCGTAACTACATCGTGCATGGCAAACTGATCCCCGTGAAAGGCTCTTTCTGGGTCAACGTCTGGAAAGGCAACAACGATTACGCCACCGGTTCGGATCGGCTCGCACTCACTCCCGCCGAGAAGGCCAAGCTGGCCAGGCATCCCACCGCCGAGACCGGCGATGACATCGAAGACACGCCCCACGAGTTCGACATGCTGGACCCCAGCCAGATCGCGGAACTGGCCAACCATCCCGAGGCCTACACCGAAGAGATTTTCAAGCGATACGCCACGACGTGGATCAAAGCCCACCCGGCAAGGTTCGCGCAGCTGTGCGGTCTCCGATTCATCAAGTCGATCACCATCGACTGGGACAACCCCCGGGCCTACCTCAGCCGAACTTACCAGGCCAGCCGCGGGTTGATCCTGCTGCTCACGCTGGGTGGCCTCTTGATAGCCTGGCGGCAAAAGTGGCGGCTTCAGTTACCAATCATTTTCGCGGTCACCGCATTAGCGAGCTACACCCTGACGGTCACCGCCGCACGGTTTGCATTCCCCTTCGAACCGATTCAATTGGCTCTGGCCGGCGGGTTGATCGCCGCGATGGTTCCTGATCCTGATAGAGCCCGCAAAGCCGCAGCCCGTGGCTTTGAGCCGATCCTGCGGGGCGTCCCCGCCATTGCACGAACAACTTCCCCATGACACGGGTCTCGGGCGCGTGCGAGAAATATTCGAATCCCGATCAGTGTCATCTTTCCAGATAGAGTCGCCCGCACGGGCCGGAGGCCCGTGTCACGATGAAGCCCCACACATCATGGATTCTGAACCGGCAAAATCGCAAGTCCCCTCCCTCGCCTTCGCCATGTGCGTTGAAGCGGGCGGGTTTGAAGCCATGGCTGTGCGGGCGGCACAGAGCCTCCGCACATTCGGCGGGCGATTTTCCAGCTGCAGGGTTTACGCCGTCACCCCGCGCTTCGGCCCTTCGCTCAGCAAACAAACCCTGCAGGCGTTTGAGCAGCTCCACGTCGACTATCTGAACGTTCGGCCACCGAATCGCTACAGCTGGTATCCGCTGATGAACAAGCCGCTCACGCTGGTCGAGGTCGCAAAACGCAGCGACGCCGGGCAGATCGTGTTCATCGATTCGGACATGATTGTCTGTGCAGAGCCGAACCTGCTCTTGCTGGAGGATGCCACCGACTTCACCGCCTGCGCCCCGGATAAAAATATCGGCAGCGCCGGCGAGGACGATATCAACACCCCGTTCTGGAAACAGCTTTGCAACGTGCTCGGCACCAGCTTCGATCAGCTGCCCTGGGTGCATGCCCACCGCGATCACGTCGATATCCGGCTCTATTTCAACTCCGGGATCTTCACCTTCCGGCGCACCGGGCCGTTTGCATTAGCCTATCAATCAGCTGTTGAAAAGCTGCTGGATTCCAGGCTCAGCTCGCAGGTGTCCAATATCTATTTTCACGAGCAGGCGGCGGTGGGTGTGGTGGCAGCGGTGGAGAAACTGCGATGGAAACCGCTGCCGCACGAATACAATTATGCCGTGGGCCGGAAGATCATGGACAAATACGAACCGGAAAAAGTCCGCCGGGCGGTGATCCTCCATTATCACGACATGATGTGGCCCGAGAACTGGACCAATCTGATGGACCGGCTGAAAGTCGATCGGCCCGAGATTCACGATTGGCTCGCGACGCTTGGCCCATTGAAAGTCACCAGCTCGGCGATGCAGAAGATGACCGGCAAGCTGCTGGGCAAGCTCCGCAAGCGAAAGTCCGACCGCCACAAAGCCAGCTGCAGGGTGGTTTGATGAAACTGCTGATCGTCATCGTCAACTACAAGTCCGCCGATCTGACGATCGCCTGCCTTAAGTCATTGCATGCTGCGCTGTGGGACACCTATCACTACACGCCGGGTGATGAGCCGAATTCGAACCGACCGCTCATCGAAACAGAGCTGGCAACTCTTGACAGTTGGTCACAGGTTGTCGTCACTGACAATCAGTCCCCCGACAATTCTCTTGAGTCATTAAATGCGGCCGTCGCGGCGAATCATTGGACTTCATGGGTAACGATCAAATCACTTCCGAAAAACGGTGGTTTCGCTTACGGCAATAACGCCGCGATCGCGCCGGCGCTAGTCTCCAGCGAAAAACCCGACTTCATCCTCCTTCTCAACCCCGACACCATCATCCGCCCCGGCGCAATCTCCGCCCTGCTGGACTTCATGCACAACAATCCCAAAGTCGGCATCGCCGGTTCCCGGCTCGAAGACCCCGACGGCACGCCGCAACGCTCCGCCTTCCGTTTTCCTTCGATTGCAGGTGAATTCGAACGCGGCATTCGTCTGGGCATCGTCACAAAACTGCTGGCAAAAAAAGTGATCGCTCCCCCGGTGCCGTCCACCGCCTGCGAATGCGACTGGGTCGCCGGCGCGAGCATGATCGTCCGCCGGGAGGTGTTCGAGCAGGCGGGGCTGATGGACGAGAAATATTTCATGTACTTCGAAGAAGTGGATTTCTGCCTGGCCGCCCGCCGAAAGGGGTGGTCTTGCTGGTATGTTCCAACCAGCCGGGTGGTGCATCTGGTCGGCGCGGTGTCGCAGGTGAGCGACAGCCGAAAGCACCGCAGCCGCCGGCCGGCATACTGGTTCGAATCGCGCCGGAGATACTTCGTGAAAAACCACGGCTGGATCTACGCCGCCCGTGCCGATGCGGCTTATCTTCTCGCCTATTCGATCTGGAGAGTGCGGCGGCTGCTCCAGCGCAAGCCGGATACCGATCCGCCGAAATTGCTGCGGGACTCGATCAGCCATAGTGTCTTTTTTGGAGGAGTGGAAAGGATTGCAAAATGATGAATGACAAATGCGGGAAGAAAATAACGCCCGGCAGCCATTGCTCATTCCTCATTTCGCCTTTTGCATTTTTCCCATGACTTTTTTCGCCCAGATCAAGCAGGACTGGATCGCCCACCAGAAAGACTGGACGCGCCCCGGATTTCGCGCGATCGCGGTCTACCGCTTCGGCGTCTGGCGGATGACCGTCAAACCCAAGATCCTCCGCGCGCCGCTGAGCCTTCTTTACCGAGCAATGTACCGCCGCTGCCGAAATGTCTATGGCATCGAGCTGCCCTACTCCGCCACCGTCGGTCAGCGCGTCATCATCGAACACCAGCATGGCATCGTCATCCACGGCAACAGCGTTATCGGAGACGACTGCATCCTCCGGCAAGGCGTGACCCTCGGTAACAAAACACTCGACCGCCCTCTCGATGCCCCGACGCTGGGCAATCGCGTGAACGTCGGCGCCGGCGCAAAGATTCTTGGAGCAGTCACTATTGGCGACGATGCGGTCATCGGAGCAAACGCCGTGGTGCTGAAAGACGTCCCCGCCGGCGCGGTTGCGGTGGGGATTCCGGCCAGGAATCATTTGCGCTCAAACCCCTAAATAATTTAGCGTATCTGCGCGGTGCCCAGCCAGCTGCGAACTAAACTCTTGAGCGGCCGAGATTGCAACCGCCGAAGCGTGCGGGACCTGGGATCCAGCGTCATCCCAGTATTCTCCAGCGCAACAACACCAAGCAGCGGTTCCGAACCAGACGGGGCAAAAATGACCTGGGCGACGGTTTCGCTTCCCGCAAAACTGACACGCGCAAATCCGTATTGCATCTCCACCGACGTCCCGTCAGCCAGCTCATAGGTTGCTTTCCCCTCCGGTTTGATGCCTGCAGCCCGCAGGCGTTCGGCGGGGGCCATGCAATCTATCGCCCCGCTATCCACCAGA
>Ga0116230_10008305_pt1 | contig 10243 bp, 10 predicted proteins | sample S1TSphfallax_3_FD_88678 | JGI IMG/M metagenome (GOLD analysis project Ga0116230, IMG submission 88678) | Host-associated microbial communities from peat moss isolated from Minnesota, USA - S1T2_Fd - Sphagnum fallax MG | ecosystem: Host-associated > Plants > Peat moss > Unclassified | place...
ATAATACCATTTTGGACCTTTATTAAATATTTAATTTGTTATGAAATTCCAAAAGTTGTGGGAGCGAAAATGACCATGGATTTTTGTGGGTACATTGCCAATGCACCAAAATACAGTTTGCATTTTAACAATGCAATTGAAAATATTGTGGATAAATACATTACACATGATAGTGATAAACTAACACCTAATCTTCATCAAACTCATCAACACAAAAAAAACCTTGTGAGAATTAAAATCAATTTTTTTTTTGTTATAATTTTCCATGGCCTCATATAAAAAAACACAAATTCTTGAACCATTCACAATGGAAACTTTAATTCTTCAAAAAAATCATTTACATGATAATCAACTTTTTTTTTTATGAACTTAATATAATAAAATTAAAACAACTTCTATGTCTTTCAACACATTATTGGAATTGATTTCTAAACAAAAGAAATATACATAAAATGCATTAAAAGTGAAATTGAAAACATCAACAATTTTTTTGCAAAGAATGTAAAGATATATGCACAAATCCCTTTGAAATTATAGATAAAACAATAGCATCTAATTGTGTGTATATCTTTACATAATTTTTGCAAAAATGCATAAGATGGTAACAAAAGAACTAAAAACCATAATTGCCGATTGTAATGAAAAAAAAATAGGAGCACATATTCATATTCAAACGATGGAAAATGCATTTCTTAATGCTCAACAAATGTTAACACAACTAGTTACATATATAGTGTTGTTTATCCTATGACACCATGCATCTAAAATACTCAAATTCATTAATACATCCCCATTGCAAGAACTTGCATTTGTATTGAAAAGTGTAAAATCGTTGAAAACATTTCCTTTGGACTTCACAATTATTATGTGCCCTTCCATCCAGTGATAAATATGTCAAAAGACCTAACTATTTGTTTAACATTTATTTGATTGAATTTATTGCATATTATGACATAATGGATGACAAAAATAAATAAATAAATATCATATAATATTTCATGTTCATTATAACGAGCATTGTGATCTAGAAAATCACTATAGGGAAAAAATGCTTTTCCTTTTTTATAATGAAAACAACCTTAAACAAGATTATTCCACATTACATATAACATACAATATGCATTAAACAAAAATCAATTTAGTGAAAAAATCATACAATCTTACTAATAATGCACATATAATCAATTGGGTAAACATAGAATCACAAGCATTTGAATTAACAATAAGAAATGACACAATTGTATGGATGGATAAATTTTCTAACATCGACATTGGGTTGCCACCATAAATTGTTATTCATTGCATAGGAGTGCATCCATAAAATACTAATAGTGAATATGTTGTTAGGCCATGTGCATGTGATTCTACTATTCATGATTCAAATAATATTGGCGTTAATGGTAAAATTATACCAACCAAAGAGTTTTATTCATTATTTCAAAAATTGAATAATGAATGTATTATATTTTATGATGTCATGTATAGGAAAAAGAAAAATATAGATGAACCATTTGATTTGTCCATGAGTAGAGGTGCCAATACAAGTAAAACTTTCACATTACTACTTTTAATTCAATGTTTATTATGTTTTTATAACATTCACCCTCATTAAAATGTTTAAAAAAAAACCTTTGTTCGTGACATATATTAAGAAAAAAGCATTTAATATTGATAAAGCCACAATTCACTCAAGTCCTTCTATAGTTTTTAATTGCAAGGATTTACCATCATTGAGTTCATAACAATTAAACAATTTGGGTAAAAAATACGACCTATCACAATTGATAATGTTAGATGAAATTCCATTAATAAGGAAAAGGATATTGAAATTTGTTAAATTTCATTTAAAATAAATTAAACACATTCATTTTTTTTTGGAAATCTTGATGTAATTATCACTAGTTCATGACAAAGGATTTCTCAAAAGTAATACAAATAACATTGATAGTGTAGCTCCAAACTTTTGGATGGAAAAAATCAAATGTTATGAATTGAAACAAATGATGCACCAAAATGATGAACAATGAAGTGACGCTAAAACATAATGAATCAATTTTCCTCAAAACTGATGGGGATATGTACATATTGTGTGCACAAGACAAACATCACGATACATGTCCTCAATCATTTCAATTGCAAAATGATGCAAATTTCATGGCCAATTTGCATTTAGAAGTTCATATAAAGAAAACCATGGTGATTGAACTTTGCAATGGTAATTATGTAACACATGATGGTATAGTAAATGATGCATACAAAATATTCCAAAGTTCAAAGAAATCACTTATTTCATAAGAAATCATATGGATATTGTTTAATAATTCCAAATGTGGTTAGTTCAACAAAGAATGCACACTTGTATGAAAATGAAATACATCCTACATGGACACCAATAAAACCAATATATAAAGATATCCAAATCGGTTCAAAATCTTTCCATATTATAAGAAGAACACAATTTCCAATTCAATTGGTTACATCATGTGGGTCAAAACAAGATCAAAGGAGTCACAAACATTACTTTACATTAATCATGCATGTCTTTTTTCTCCAAAATAACTTTTTTCATATAAATGATTTTTTGAACAAATATGAGTTTGTAAAAATGTACAAATTCCTTGCAAATTTTATGTTTCATTTTGGAAAATGATGATAATTCCAAATCATACCAAAAAAATTTAATGTCTTAAAGTTGAATTTAATGTCATATAAAATACAACTTTGTTTAATACATCATGTACATTATACCCCATTTATATGTGGTAAAACATTCTTGAAGTTTTGAAATTGTGAATTTTCATATGTATGTATTTTGAAAATTTTAGAATTCCACATTTTTGAAATTGTGAATGCTTTTATAGTGTGTTTAATAGGTTATTATTATCTCAGTTTTTTACCATGAACTTATTTCTATTATATGAATCCTTTAAAAGTCCTTTGTAAAAATGTCCATTTCTAATGATAAATTTTTTCATTTTCAAAAATCTTTAACTAAACAAAAACTTAAGATTGGATCAAATGGATTCTTAATTTGAGTTTCTTGACATTCATGTCTGTTAAAAAGGAAGAATGTGCCATGATTACCATGGTTTCAAATGGCAAAAAAAATTAAATCTTTAATTTTTCATGACAAAATCTCACATTCAACACCCTTTGTGGCTCCTTTGACTATATTTTGACCCATGTACTATACATCAAGCATAAGGATTGACACTCGATTATTTGACTTTTGACCCTACAAGTGTGTATATACATGATTTGACATATAAAACATTTTTTCGTGGTAAAAAAAAAATTGTTATTTTTTTCAACCTTTACAAATGAACAAATTTCAAATTGACCAAGTGTTGAGAAATGGATCATTTGCAAACAATTGCATGTTGGGACGTACTCATCCCCAAACCACAGACATTTTGCAACTCACATGTATTTATTTATCCTCTCAATATTAGGTCATTACCTTTGCACATAAATGATGTGGATTACAATCTCAAAACATCTTATATATTGTGGCTCAATGAAATGCATTTCAATGCAAATACAAAAAAAAACATCTTTGAACATTAATACAACACATTCAATAATAAATTTGAATGGATGAGATGTTACAATGATTATATATGACAATTTCACTACATTATCATCACACGAAACATTCACATATTTGGGAGTTGAATATATTGCAACAACATTCAATGTAAATACAAGAAAAGCCATTCATGTAATAACAATATACAAACCTTGAACATTTAACCCTTTCAATGTTCTTGGTTCACTTTCAACAATTCTTGGATGTAATGCCAACTTCTTGTTCAATGGTAATCATTGGCAATTTCATTATTGATATGCTTGATCAAAATTCAACACAACCAAATGAGCTCCAAATTTTTATGGACCATTACTATATGAACTTTAGTTTAAAAATCACAATAACTTATGGTTCTCATATTGATCATGTGTGGACAAATGCCCCCATTCAACAATGTCACGAGTTGTCGAAGCTTATTGGATTGGCCATAAGCCAATTTATTTTGCATATAAACTCCTAAATTATGTCCCACAATATAATCACATAAACAAAAAAAAATTACTCCAAAATCATGAGCAACAATGACAAAACCAAATAGTAACAAAATGCTAAATTTCCATGTGTTCAGTGGTTATTTAGTTTTTTGAATAACCATTGATTCCAAGTTTTCAAAACCTTAAGGACAACTGGTTTTCATGAGAGAACTAGAGATTGTGGAAGGTGGTTATTTGAAATTTTCACCCCCATTCAATAAGTGGGTATATACTAAGAAGGTTGATAATAGATGGATATTTATAGCAAATTCTAATAAGCACCCAACAGGGCTACAGACCTCGTCTAACATGACAATGACAACAACATTCATTAGCTAGGCCAAGTTTTAGAAACAACAACATTCCGTGTTTGTGTCCTTTTTAGCTGTGTGAATTAATTTAAAGAGAAGCTTCTGAGGTCAAGTGTGTGCTTTTCAAAGTGTCAATTCAAGGAAATATTGCAGTCAAGTGTCTGCAGGTAAGAAAGTGGTGCACTGGTGTTTCTAGCTACCCTGTGTGGCAGAGTTTGGTATCTCCAGTAATTCCAATTTCCTTCTCCAGGCACCATCTGGTAGGGCACCGGCTAGGACCAGCCAAACCATGGCTAAGACCTTTGTCGGTGTTGGATGCAAAATGAACCTGAATAATTTCACTCATTGGCTGGATAGGTAGCCCCTTTCTTGCTAGGAAGGCATCTAGAGGCTCAAGACCTTCTACTAGTGTTCCAATTTTTGTAACTTAACTCAGTTGAGTAGATGGTTGTCAACTGAGCTTTTCCAAACTTTCTCTACTTCCATTACTAGATTACCACTACACTACCAGAATATTTTGACCAACCTAATGCAATAATATGAGACAAGCTTAGTTTTTGCAAACCAAGGACCCCAGAATGGTGCTTCATAACACGACCAGAAACTGATTTTAAATTATTAACCAAGCTAAACAAACTTTTGAACTTCATACTCTTTACGTGTCATTGAATGCTTTGGCGTGTTTCTCATTGACATATGGCAATAAAACAATGCATTGTTTGATTGTGAATTAAAATGATACAGCTCCTTCAGGCCAGGAACTCGTTCACTAACCTCAATCCATCCAGGACTGCTCACACCCATGAGTGCCAGAGGGTGCTGCACCATATGAAAACTGATGCTAGGTCTTGTAATTAAGCAAGTAGGGAATTCCGACCAGGAGGAATTTCTTCGTGAAAGAGTGGCAACTTGTCTCCAGCAAAGAAGTTGCGCTCTACTCCATGCTCGTTCACCTGCTCAAGCCCCAAATACAACCATGGTCCTCTTATGCATGACTTTTCTAGAGGAGAGATTCACCTGAAATAGCTTTCACTTCTTCAGGGCTCAAGGTTTGCAACTTCAGCTAGTCATAAAAATGATGGATCTAAGTCATTGATAGTTACTACAATAGGCAGAAGTGGTCAGTTCCCCACTACAACAAAACAAACCAACATGAAAATTCCATCTCTTCTCTTTTACTTCCTACATAAAACCCAGTTGGCATCTGTCCCTTGAAGGCTTCAAAAATCATGATGTTGCTCAAGGGTAGGTCATACTGCTCAAAAAGCAACTGGAGAACACTCTAGAAGCTGTTTTCAAACACTGGCTCTTGGAAAGTCAAGACAGTTCATCTTCCAGTTAGAACGAACAAAGAGGAGTTTGAAATGCATGGAATCAATGGGGGGAGATAATGAGAACTGGAATGCTGTAGTTCCAGGATGGTTCACCTACTACTGATGCTTTATTATAAACAGGATTCATAGGAGCATCAATCCCAATGTTTGCAAGAGAAATCCCTCCCTCAAAAAGAAAGCCAAAATGATGCACAGAAAAATGAAAGCTTTCATCTTTATGTCTAAACCACAAGGCCACAACACTGCTTGTTCATTCTCAATTATGTATAGAAGATCGATGAAGTTGCAGAGAAATCTCCACAACAACAATTAAAGGTAACATGACAATGAGTGCAGTCATGACCTCATGAGAGTCGCCCACAAAGTGACAGATCATCACCTTCATCACGAATGGCAGTGACGAGCTGTAATTTCAATTATGTACAGAAATAAAGAGAGAGATAAGGAACTCACTGTAACAGTGCGAACGACACCACCACTTGCTCCATCTCTAGCGATTGCCAAAGCAACTGACTTCACAACAAACCTCTGCAATCAATACAATTCATTGCCTGTTACTGCATTGCTTGCACTTGTATCTCCAGCAGGGAGGCCATGAGTCCTCCAGCCCTAAAAGGTGTGGACATAGGTCCCCAATCTTCTTACACCCAATCTTCTCTCTTTTGGTACCATGTCAACTAAGTGCACACACCAATTCAGCAACTCTATCCTATGGTAGCTAGCACAGCTAGATATGATCTCCTGAGCCAGAACTCAATTTTCAAACAGCTATGACAAAGCTTATGTTTTAATTACAAAATTCAGTCCATTACCCCCCTCTTTCTTGAGCTACTAAATTGCCAATGACCATCTGGTGGTGCTCATTGTTGTTTCATAACAGTTTTCTGCAACATGAAGCTGACAAGGATATGTAACAAGCAGTATACCTCTGCTTCATCTTTGCTCATGTGGGGACGCCAGGCTTGATCCAGAAAACCATACAAGTAACTTGACCCCGATCCTGCAATCCTCCTCCACCAAGGTAAGAGAAACAGAGCCAAAACTGATAAACAGGAGTACTACAACAACTGCAGTCTGTTAATGATAGGTGCATGATGACAGTAACAGCTAACAGCACAGTACAAGTGCGTGACTTCAGTCTGAAGAATACAAAGCCACTCATATAAGTGCATCGGTTCCTGCTAGACCCCCATCATTTTGGTGTTTTGATCAAGTCACTAGCTACACATGGACACACACCTATCTCAGAAACTTGGAGCCAACACAATGGGATGCAGAAACAGGGTGGTCCAAACCTCCAGTGGCGAATGGAAGACGCAGCAGGGTGCCTCCCAGAGGAACAGCATAGACACTTCCCCCATCATATTTGTCCCACCCTGCCACTATCATGCCTGCCTGCAAGAATGACTGCATCCAGCAAACATCATCTAGATCATCAACTATGTGTCATCATATTGCCGCCCAACCCCAAAAAATCAATATGGGCAAACTGATCCAGTCCCAATTAAATGCTTCTAATGGTGAAACTGCTCTTTTCAGATCCCCATAGACCTTAGCAATAACCCAGCTTCCATTTCTGTAAGCACATGTTGATTTCAGGTTCATTGGTAATATTGTTGCTAAATCACTTTCATAATACAACACAGGCTGACCTTGTTTTGATATGCCAGCTCCTTGACAAGAGTTGCTGCAGTTTTCACTGTGGCTTCTCTGCCTAGCTGAATTCTGCAAGTTTTTTTCAGAGAACACTTTCCCTAGGTCAGACTTCCATTCACTCCAATTCACAGCCTTCTACAATATGGTGCATGATGACAAAATTTGAGGATCTCCAACAACACAAGCACTTCAAACCATACATACTTGGCTTCCTTTATTAGTTGTGTGCTTCAAGACATGCAATGTGCACAAAAAGTGAGGGCTCACGTGTGTTGATTTAGAAAATATCGCACATAATCAGACACAACTTGTGTATCTGCAGCCTGCAAACTCACACCAATAAACCCATGTCACAACTTGTTCCAGTAGCAATGTCGGTCCATATCTTCTTCACTGGCAGCAAATAAACATGGTGAAGCCAATGCTCAGAAGGACATCAAATTAGACTCCAACACCTAAAGAAAGATGAGAAGGTAAAGTCATTATTCACTGAGCCTAGAAGAGTTTCTGGTCATGGATCATGGCTCAAGATCAGCTAGAGCAGTTGCAAATTTGGACTATGTCCCAGTTTTCAATCTATAACAACAATATCCACAATCTATAACCTGAAGAATTCAGGAAGCAAAAGGAACAGTAAAAAGGCAAGAAATACCGAGCCTGATCGACAAAGGTAGACATTGTCCGTAAGTTGAGTAATTTTGTCCGATGCACGATTTGCAACATATACCCCTGGAATTCAAAGCCCAACACTTCTACAGACATAAATCCCTGAGCTCCTTAAACAAAATGGCAGTTCACATCAAGCCTGGAAAGTCCATATCCTAGTTTCATGGCACATTTGTTCAATACACTCCCTGATGATGCTCATTTCTTTCAAATTAAAAAAAAATGCCATGGTCACACCTACTCTATTTGCACCACAAATCATACCGTTTTTTTAATTCAAGAAAAGGGGGCATAGTTTAGGGTTAGGGTTTGGGTAAAATAAAACCCTAGACTGCATATGATAATTGTAAAACATGCACAACCCACAACATACTGATTGCATTCAATATCAACTCAATGTCACTGAACATGCTAAGAAGGAACTTTTTTACCTGTGGTGGTGCGAGAATCTGCCCCAAGAATTACACCCCCCTCGTATTCCACAGCCATGATAGTTGTCTACAGCCAAAAAAATCCGGCAAACCAAAAAAGGTTAGATTTGATTTCTCTCTCTCTCCCCTTTACAAATTGCCATTCACCATGTGTTGTAGTTTCCCACATTAAGACAAAATTGAAGAAAAGAAGAGATGTCAAGAGAAACAAACCGAGTGGAGATGAAACCCTAGAATAATAGTACTCCTAATAATCATCAAGCTCATATCTATGGAGATTGCAAAAGAAAAAACCTCCACAATAAACTTTGAACATACCCATTATGTGGTCGGTTCTCACGGGAAAAAAAATGAAAAAAAAAAGAAAGAAAACTAACATGACAAGAAATGACTGGAGTCACGAACTTCTATAGCATCCTCACTCAAGCTACTGCTAGGGTAAGCTTCATTTTTACTTCTCAAATTTGTCTCCGTACAGAAACAAAGCATCTAAGTCTAAGGCATATACAGAAGAAGAGTGCAACAGCCTCTTAGTAGAAGAAGAAGAAGATGATCCAGAGAGTACATAGCCATCAAGCTCAAATGTTGAAATGCTGAGGTCCGGTTGAAACCCTCGGTTGCTATTTGGCTTATTGTTACCGCAAGAAAACAAACACACAGGCCAAAAAAAAATTTCAAGGAGAAGATGAAGAGAACGCTCCCTAAGAGAGAGACAGAGACAGAAAATTACCCCCATACTGTGAGCCGCAGATGTCCATTCTCCAGCCATGGGCTCCATGATCCTTGAAAACTAATAGACGCTGAAGAAGAAGAAAAAAGCTATATCAAAAACAACAACAACAACAACAACAACACAAGAGAGAGAATGATGATGCGGAAACAACAATCGCCTCCTGTACACAGACAAGACAAAAACAGACAACGCCGGAGACCCCAAAAAAAAGAGAAAAGGTAACAAGAAACGTGCTCTCAAAGCAAAACACTGGGGGGCAGATCAAAGACAGAGAACGAAAGGAAAACACTGCTGCAGTGTGGTTGATTGATTGATGAGGAAAATTCACAAAACCCTAACCCTAACCCTAATTTGGATCCAAAATGACACTGTTTGTGTTGATGTGTTTGTTCATATGTCATCTATTTGTGTATCATTAATGGTGGTGTGTTTTTTTTTTTTTTAAAATATGAGTTTGAAATTGTATTTCTTCATAAGTGTTCATAGTGTTGATGATCAAATTGTTTTGTTAATAAAATTTTTTGTTGAAGTCTTCAATAATCATAGTTGGACAATTTGAACACATTTTTTTATTTCTGTATGATGCATTTTAGAAAAAAGTTGAAATATAATGTTTGTATTTTGGGTGGTTTACGTATTGTAATTGATTACATATAACACTTTTTCATGTGTTGTTGTTTAAAAAATGCGATGATAAATCTAATGCCAAAGTTTGTGAATGTTATGATTTGTGTTAATAATAATACATTGTTATTGTAAAGTATCATAATTCCATGCTCATTATAAGGTGACAAAATATGAAATTTTTTGTGATAAGGCATTATAGAATATAGGTACCCATTATTTAGCTAGTGGTGTAGGTACATATTAATAGGTACCTATTTAGTTAGTACATATCTAAGATAGGTATTAGTAAGTATTTAAAGTTAATATTAGTAGAGATATTTATTAGGTATCTATTAACTACTAGGTATCATGATAGGTTTAGCAACCTAGCTAAAGTAGGTGCCTACTTAGTAAATAATATTAGTTACTTACCCACCTTGTTAC
>Ga0116230_10008307_pt1 | contig 10239 bp, 4 predicted proteins | sample S1TSphfallax_3_FD_88678 | JGI IMG/M metagenome (GOLD analysis project Ga0116230, IMG submission 88678) | Host-associated microbial communities from peat moss isolated from Minnesota, USA - S1T2_Fd - Sphagnum fallax MG | ecosystem: Host-associated > Plants > Peat moss > Unclassified | place: USA...
AGGTAGGTAGTTGTTTTTGACCGATGGCGTTCTCGTTGGGACGTTGCCTTTTGGTTGGTCCCCTTTTTCGTCCCTTGTTCTTTTCCTCTTGGATTTTGTTTTTTCTGGCCCGGTCTTTGCCTTTGACCACCGCCGCAGAGCCCAAGCTCCAGTAGCAGCGCGCGCACGGAGAACTTTGCTGCTTCTCTTCTCCCCAATCTCCTCTTTCCTCTCCTAACTATTTCTTGGCGTCGCTCTCTCGCGCTCTCGCTACTAGTAGTACTACCGTCTTAGCTTGTTTCCTCCTCTGCACGCTTAGCTTTTCTAAACAGAAAGTTTGCAAGAAGAGAAAGGGAAAGAAAAACGTAGAAGAAGAACAAGAAGAAGAGAGAATTGTTTTTTGGTAGTGGTGCCTAGTTTGGTTTTTTTGGGGGGTGTTTTGTGACGGGGCTTCTTGTCGTTGTTGTTGTTTTTGTTGTTGTTTGGACGGTTTGTCCCTTCCTTTGGACGCTTTCTTGTTTTGTTTCGGTTCAGAGTGGTGAGGTTGTGAAGAAATTTTTTTGGTTGCCAGATTTGTGTCGGAGCTTGCGGATAAGGGAATGAGCTTGCTGTGCGTTTGTTTGTTGCTTGTTTCGCCTTTGTGGGTGTGGAGTACCTAGGATTTGAGGAAACTAAGGAGGAAACTTGGGCATTCGATTCTCGGATTAGGTGTTGTCAAAAAGAAAGAAATAGATCGGGACGGAAGGAGAGGAATCTCTCTCTCTCTCTCTCTCTCTCTCTCTCAACTTGCTCTGCCTGAGGGTAGTTCTTCTTGCAGATCGATCCTTTCTGGGAGACTAGGGTTTGGGAAGAGAAGAGCATAGCTGACAATTAGCAGTTAGAGGCGGTTTTTTTTCTTCCCCCCCTTGTGTTGTCAAGCATGCAAGTGAGGAGGTGGGTTCAAGGCCATGGTTACGTGGGCGAAGAAAAACCCGAATGAGAATGTGCAAGAGTGCTCCTCTGCCGGTTCCAAGAACTTGCCGCTGGATGGGTTGTCCTTAGGAGGAAAGAGTCACAGGAGCCTGCCATTACGTGACATAACGGTCTCCATGAGGCTGGCAGATGGAGAGAGGGTGATGGTGGTGGGGCAGCAGATTGATAAGGTAGGATATGATGATGGTGACGAGGAAACAGCAACAGCAGCAACAGCAGAAGCATGTGGAATATTATCTCCGTTTGACGAGGAGCAAGATACTGATGATGGAGCCCACTTTCCAAGTGTCAGGAAGAAGTTTTGGGGTTCTACTACTGCATGGCAGACACATTCAGCACCACCTAGCCCAAGCCCATCACCTCGGCAACAGTCTGGGTTCAGAGATAACAGCAGAAGGCCTTTCCTTCTGACACCACATCCTCCTCAGCCCATCAGCAAGGTGAGACCTCCTCCTCCACTGCAACAACCTCCAAGGCGAAGCATAGATGGGAATCATGGGGAGTTTTATGAAGGTGGGCAATGCCTGCCATGCACACCAGGTGGAAGGAGAGATATGAAGGGACTGATTGGTCCTGGGATGAAACTTGATCTTGGTGCACTGCAGCGCAATAGGGATGCTTGTGAGCCCACTGAAATGCAGCTCAAGAGAGACAAATTTGCCTTCTTCGATAAGGAGTGTTCCCGGGTTGCAGAGCATATTTATCTTGGGAGTGATTCAGTTGCCAGAAACCGTGAGACATTGCGGGAGAGTGGGATTACCCACGTGCTGAATTGTGTGGGATTTGTGTGCCCAGAGTACTTCCGGGATGATTTGAGCTACAAGACGCTGTGGCTACAAGATAGCCCATCAGAGGACATTACTAGTATCCTGTATGATGTATTTGACTACTTTGAGGAGGTGAGAGAGCAGAGTGGACGGGTCTTCGTGCACTGCTGTCAGGGGGTTTCTCGGTCAACATCTCTAGTCATTGCCTATCTGATGTGGCGAGATGGTCGCAGCTTTGAGGATGCTTTCCAAGACGTCAAGGCTGCAAGAGGGGTCACAAATCCTAACATGGGATTTGCTTGCCAACTCCTTCAATGTCAGAAGCGGGTGCATGCCACACCTGTGAGCCCCAACTCTGCTTTGCGCATGTATCGCATGGCTCCTCACTCTCCTTATGATCCTCTTCATCTCGTGCCCAAAACTGTGAACCATCCAGCTGCCTCTGCTCTCGACTCCAGAGGTGCCTTTGTTGTTCATGTGCCAGGTGCCCTCTATGTTTGGCAAGGATCCAAGTGTGATTCAGGAATGGCTGCAGCTGCTCATGCATTTACTTGTCAAGTGGTGAGATATGAGAGGGCTGACGATAACAACATCCAAGTCCTTGAAGGTGAAGAGCCCTCTGAGTTCTGGGAAGCTTTAAGAAGTGAGATGCCCCTGGTTGGGAAAAATGTTGGGCATCAGGATCCAGGTGCTGGAAAGGACAGTGGCTCACCAGAAACTGGAAGGAATGCAGAGTCAGGGACTGTATTTCTGAGAGTAAAGCAGCTGGCAGTATATGACACAGATTATTCACTCTACCATAGAGTGAAAGGTCAGGCAGTGATCCCTGTGGAACCGATTCCAGGAGTAGTAATACATGGTACACCAAGGGATAGTGGGTGGAGCCGACTTCGTCGCAAATTCTTCTGTATCCCTGGAAGCAAGCCTATGCTAATGAGGGAGGGGGTGAATGGAGCAGGATTGTCTCAACCTGTGTCAACAACAGGGTCCAAGAATGAAGTGCCTGGAGTGGGGGGTGCAGCAGCATCCCCAAATCTTTCACAGTGCTCATCTGCATCATCTTTCTCATTTCGCTCCTTCTCTTCAAACTCGTCCCAGTCTCCTCCTTTTCTGGCATCTCCATGTATTTCTCCACCCTCTTCTCCAGTCCTATCTCGGTCTCACTCTACTTTTCCAAACTCTGCTCTTGCATTGTCACCAATATTAGGAGAATCCCTGTCAACCCATATGCCCTTTCCATCTCTTGATCATTTTCCTAGTCAGCTTGAGAGCAAGCCCTTCTCTCATTCATCATCAAAAGGACCTACTCTGTCTCTTGCACAACGTCGAGGTGGTGTTTCTCCCTCCCTCTGTCTTCCATCGTTGGTTCATGGAGCTTCTATGACACCAAGAAGAAATCCTGAGCTTTCTCCCATCTCTACTGGAAACCTGACAGAGTGCAACATGCTCGCAACAGTTGAAATATGCAACACATATTGTGAATTGGATGCACATAACAAGGTGAGAGAGAAGTTTCCAGATGCCATTAACAACACAGCACCACAGGATGGTGATGAGCAAGTAGTCCCCATTACAAGAAGGCCTGATAGCTTTGTACAAGAAGATGTCAAAGTAGAAACAACAGTTATTATAAAAAGTGTAAGATTGGAGGCAGAAGCTCCTGAGCTTTATGAGTGGCCACAGATGGAGAAGATTCATATGTTCATGGAGGATGATCTGGAATCGCATGCAGCTTATGTCCTGGTAGTACCAGATGCACCATCAGGAAGAGGGGGCCATGTGTATGTGTGGGTGGGCCAGTCTTGGAGGTCTGATGGAGATGGAGAATCACCAGAGGAAGATGATAATGGCCACAGAACCAGTGAAGAGCACTGGGTAATAATAGGGCAGGACCTTATCAAGCAGTGGGAGCTGCGGCTGGACATACCTGTTAAGGTAAACTAGCCTTCTGTTGTCACAGCCTTTGTGTTTTCTGGGTCATTTTCCCTTTAAAATTGTTTCTCTTGTTTGCTGTGCTGTTGTTCCTACATTTATGCCCATGCAGTTGGGTTATTTTTCGTGCATTTGAGGCAACATGTGACTCCATTCTTTGTCTGACAAGCCAACTTCACCGGAAGTTGGCACTTGTTTTTAGTGCTGAGCACCTTGTTCAATTGTCTGCAGGTGGTGGAGGAGGGAGATGAGCCTGATGAGTTTTGGGAGTATTTTATCAATGGTTGACTACACCTGATGTGGGCTTCATTGCTTCATCTTATCAGGCATGGTCTTTCGATATACCTACCCTGTTATTTCCCAAAATTTCTGGTCATAAACACAAGCAGAAAATAAACTACAACGGTGTGCAAGGTATTTGCAATGATCAGGTGCTTACCTTCACACAATACCTGAATTGGTCAAAATTGCAAGAACAAGAGCAAGAGGTGTGGCTGGAAAATCTCCGATAAGAGAATGATGCACAGTACACAGAATGTGTGACAACAGCAGCTGATTGAGAGTACAATGAAAAGAGTACCTGTGTCGCAGGCCACACAATAGCTGATCTTCTTTAGTCCACATAGCAGTTAGGCTCTAGTTGCTTGTTCTTCCACACCATGCACACAAGCTTGTAATCTGTCTTCCTGACGACATTCATGAAACTTGGAGCCCCCCAATGTTGGGGCTTGAGTTTCATGAATGTCAAGCAGGGGTGCTGTTTTGGACTGCTGAATTTGATGGGTCTTTCATTGAGAGATCAACTTTGTAAAATATTCATTCATGTGATGGTGATAATCCACTGTAGTTTTTGGTTTTGGGAAGTAGTTTTTATGCTTGGGAGCCTGAGCATGTGCACCATTCCAAACATTTAGTAAGACTCTGGCAGCTTTAGAACTTTTTGACACTGCAAATTGGTTCATGGATGTTAGTATCAAGCATGCGTTCTTGCATTCCAGCCAGTTTATGAAACCTGCCTGCTGACAATTTGTTTCAACGTTAGAGCTCAGACTTGACCTGAACTGGTTATTTTTAGCTTGATCTGGTTTCGCTTTTGATAAGGTCTTTGATGCTTATGCCACTGTGAGCCTGCCCTATGGAACAATGGCAGCAACATCCTTCACTTTTTGTGCATAGGACTTCTCATACCCTAGCAAAAACTAAGAATAATAACAAATAACATGTAATTTGGGCACCAGGCACCTTATCATCCTATGGATCTATGCATGATTTCACCTGTATGACCAAATTACACCACAGACTCAGTTCAAATCACAAAATGATTCTAGCGAGCCAATTGTTTAAAGATTAAAGTAGTTTGTAGACAGATCTCAAAACCTCAACATCTAGTTTTGCCCTAAAAACTTCCATGCTAAACTTGATATTGTATTGTCAATACATGTCAACATTTTAAGCTAGTGGATAGAGAGATTCAATGAGCTAAAACATTGAGAACATTCATATCAAAATGGGTTTAGATTCTTCATATTCATTCACTTTCAACTCTTCATGATGGAAACCATGACATCCAAATGGGCCTAATCACAAATCATTTTTTTTGTGTCAACAAATATTCTCTTCAAAGTATTACATGTTTTTGCAAAACACTTGGGAAAATTTCTTGGCGTGTTTAGAGGGTATCATAAATCCATGAATATATATTTCCTAGAAAAGAGGGTGGATCTTATTATGCCCACTCCTTAAGAGTGGGAAGGATCCTAAGTATGTCTATAATTAGGCATAAGAACCCTATGCCTCCTATGTGATGTACCTACATATGTATAGGTTCATTATAATCTTCACCTCAAACTCTACAATGGGTAAAGCACACAAATGGGGGAATTCTTTGAAAGTGGGCCAAGTAACTACCGCCTTGTTTTGGGAGTGCCCCCACCCTACGGCTTTAAAACCCTAACATTCTTAAAACTACTTTGCAAGGTCCCACTCTATATGATCAATGATGAACTTTGCGTAGATCTAAGACACCAAAATGTCATCCCAAGTAGAAGATGGGTGATCTTTCTAAGCCCAAATCTTTGTTTATTGCTCTTACACCAAGAAGTCCATTTCTTTCCTTAAAGTTACTTGTAAAAACCTTTTCCTTCTTGTAATTATGGTTGAACATTCTTTCAAACATTGTAACAAAGGTGAGAGGACCTTCTTGAAATGTGATTAGAAAAGTTTCCTTTACAAAGTTTAGAAAGTATTTTTTTTCATTCACAAGACTTTGTTTTCACATGCCATATTGTCTAAACATGCAAAATTGTTCACAAGTGGTCTACAAAGTCTTTTCGTAGAACCTTTGTCACTTGCATTCCCACGTTGTTCCTTATTTTAAGTGTCAATGATGAGATGCAATGGTCCTTTCTAACTTCTTTGAGTAACACAAATTTTCAAAACAAAACTTTAGCAAAAAATGTGGGGTCCATCAAACTCAATCCTCCATACCCTAAGGGAATGCAAATACCATGGTAACTTAAGTCATGTTGACCGCATTGAGCCCTTTATGCAAGGGGTCCAATGCAAGGCAACCCACCACAAGCTTGAAACAATGGCTTTACCTCCGTTGAGACTATGTAATGACAATTTCAAAACCTCAATCCTTCTTCTCAAGTCAAAAATTTGAAAGCCTTGACTAATTGGTGAATTTGGTTTTCACTTTTTGTCATGATTCATAACCATGTAAATGTCCTCACTAGAGGCCTTTTTTCTTAATGAATGCAAAGGTCCAATATGGTTCAAAGTGCTTTTACATGATTCCCCAAAATGTCTTTTTGTTCTTGTTATTTAATATACCATGCTCATGTTTTACTATTTTTCTATCTTATTTTTTGTATTTTCCTTTTTTCACACTAATATGTTTGCTAGCTTTGTAAAGTAGTTTTTTGTTTTTGGAAACACAATTGTTAACATTATGAAAAATATTGTGAAGGTTGAATTTTACCAAAAGTAACCAACCTGACTATATTTGTTTATTAAATGAAATAATTACATTAAAAAAATTGTGTCACACCAAATAGTTAAAGCTTGGAGAAGATGGAAGCAATCACATTGCACCCATGACAACATTTTTAAAACTCCACCCTCAAAACAAAGCAATAGCTTTGAGTGTCCAAAAAAATTTGATCCCATTTTGTTGCCAAATTTCTTATCATTCACCTTGGTTGAAATGTTATTTATAAAATAGATTCCAAATGGTGTTCCCCTTTCTTTCCCTTTTATATTTCCAACAAACCACCACATTATCCAATAGTTCCAATATTTCAAATGTTTTTCATATGCCTACTTTGTAAATGTTCATGTTTCCATGATGTCCCAAAGCTCCTTGCTTGCATGCCTGAATTGTGTCAAGGGAACAACTCAACCAAAAAAAAAAAGGTTTATTGACCTATAATTTCTCATTTAAGGTGTTAAAATTTCTTTGGTTGATGTATGTAAGTCAAAAGTGAATATGAAAGAATGTTGTGGAAAGCTTGACCATGACCAAATTTTTTAATTATGTCAAAATGGCCAACCAAAGACCAATATTCAAATGCTTACAAGATGGATTGACCAAAGGAAATGTTTTGTAATATATAACAAGGATAAAACTTTGAACCCCAAACTCTTACATTACATGGGAAGACACTTATGAATATTTTATTTAAAGTGGAAAAGATTATTATGAGGGATAAATTTCACTAAATTAATAATAGGATCAAACTAAAACACAAGACACCCCATATTCACTTCGAAGATTATGCAAAAGAATCAAATAACATTGTGTACAATGGAATAAATGTGTTCAAAATGAACTTAAACAAAACATGAAGGAATACAATTGAAAATACTATGATGTGTTGCCATCATTTGAATGCAACAATCATGTCATTTAACACATTTTTTGAAAGGAAAAAAGGTTATGGAGATGTTTTTTTTCTTAAATAATTGCATGAAACTTAAAGTGGAAGATGGAAATCCCCGTTGGATGTGAACATAGTGTGTAATGTAAATATTATTTTAATTTACATGCTCTTAAACATGTTAAACTAAGTTAATGTTTCAAACTTGTGATCTATTTACACCCAAAAAACTTATTTTATCATTTTTTTATTCAAGTAAATTTAATCATTATGAAAAATCATAGCTTTCAAAATGTCCAACTTGATCAAAATGTTCACATTGATTAAAAGGGATATTCATTTTAACTAAAAATGTCGGCATGCAAAACACATGGTTCTTTTTATTAATTATTGTAATTAAAATGACATTTTTGACCAAGGGTCATATCATACATTTAATCAAGAGGGATAAACAAAAAAATGTTTGTCAAGACATCCATACTTAGTTAAATTAGCCATACTAAATGACAAAGGCTTAATCAAATCAATCATATTGATTTGACACTTAGTCATATTGATTTGGCTAAATAGCCTACTTATTAGGCCTAAACTAATAACCTAATGCTTAAGCTATTGGAATCTATTGTAAACTATTTATCCTAGCCTATTTTACTTTATTTTTTCATAAGTTATTCAAGCCTATTTGAAAGACTATTTTCTTCTATCTTTTTTCAAGTTATTCTACCTTAAGTTATCCTAGGTTATTTCAAATTATTTTATCTTAAATTATTTTAAATTATTAGGTTTATGATATCTTAACTTATTTTTCATTATTACACTTTAATTTATTTTAGACTGTTAATAGGTTAAAGTAAAATAATCTAAAATTGCATGGTTAAAATAACCTAAAGTTCTAAAAACTTTTAATGTAATAATTTAAAATACCCTAAGATATAATAGTTTTAAATAGGTTGTGATAGCTTATAATATCTAATAACTTAGAATAATTTAAAGGTAGAATAGCCTAAAATAACATGAAATAGAATAACCTAAAATAACCTAAAATAGAATGACTGAAAATAGCCAATAATATCTGAAAATAACCTAAGGTAAATTATCCTAAAATAATCAATAATAGCTAAAAATAGCATAAAATAACTTTAAATAACTTGGGTTATAATAACCTAATTTTCTTTAAAAGAACATAAGGTAAAACAACAAAAAATAACCAAAAATACCTTAAGATAGAATTATTGAAAATAACCTAAAGTAGAATAACTTAGGATAAAATAATTTTAAATGATTCATAATTGTATAAAATAATTGGCACTTTCGTCAAGTTGGATACACATGTAAAAGGACCACATGGGGAGATTTTTCTAATTGGTTTTTCTAGTATTACTATGATTTCTTGTAATGAATAATTATCAAATGTCCAAACACTACGGGGAATTCATGTATTAATGACTAGATTTTACAATTAGTTTTACATTGTAAATATCACATGTGATTATTATAATGTCCCATTCACTTCAAACAAATTGCAAAACAATTGGTTGCCAAAGACAATATGTGGCACATTATGTGACACCCAATGACAAGTGTAGTCACATTTTCCATGTGATTCAACTATAATTTTTCATCCATTTTTTTAATAGGTCATAGGCTTAATTGCACCAAGGTTCCAACTACATTTGTGACTCATTTTTAACCAAACATATAAACATATGTAGATACATATGATGAAATGTGTCAAATGCATAATCAAACACATGTGCATACTTATTATGTTGGGTTCAAAAAAAGTAGCTAGCTAACTTAGGCTAAACAACGTAAACTTAGCCTCAATACTACAAATCATATTTTTTATGTTGTTTTTTATTTTTCATTTTAATCATTTCATTACAAGAAATCATGGCCTTTTTTATCGGGAATTTCGGTCAAAAAAACCCCCATGTCCAACTTCACCAAAATGTCATTCTAGACAAGTCATTTTGGACCTGACCATTTTGAGTGGGTCTTTTTAGTTGGTTTTTTTGACTAGGTTTTTTTTTACTGAATTGTTGTGACAATAGTATAATTTGGGTAGCAACCATATATATAAGGTGATTTTTTTTGGACAACATACTATATTGAACATAATTTTGAACCAACATATTGTAATCAACATCTATAAATTATTTTTCAACATATTACATTAAATGAACTAAAAACAATTTACATTACTTACATAAATAGGTAGGTTAGCCTAGGTAAGTAAGAGGTACCTATTAATAAATGCATGTACTTATGTAACATGTAGGTTATAGTCTACTAGGCCTTATAGGTGCCTACTAGGTCTATGTTTATAGCTACCTAGTAAGCTACCTTGCACCTATGTTATTTAATATGTTACATAGGTACCTACTACCCTGTTAATAAATCTAGCCGCCCATTTGGTTATAGATCAAACATGACAACAGAAAATTATAAAAATCTTGACAGATTTTGGCTACCTACTAGAACCTTTTATAAAAATCAAGCAAACAAGTCCTAGAAAGCTGTTAAAGTCCAGGAAAGTTGGAATGGCGCATGTGACAATTATGTCTTGTTGTGCTTAAAATTGTAAGCGTAAATCTATAAAATTTTAATTTTAATTTTAAAATATGTGTATGAAGGGCTTAATTAGCTGAAATACCAGTAATTCATACCTAACATTCACCCATTCATAAGGATATATGGTGGTGGAT
>Ga0116230_10008309_pt1 | contig 10238 bp, 8 predicted proteins | sample S1TSphfallax_3_FD_88678 | JGI IMG/M metagenome (GOLD analysis project Ga0116230, IMG submission 88678) | Host-associated microbial communities from peat moss isolated from Minnesota, USA - S1T2_Fd - Sphagnum fallax MG | ecosystem: Host-associated > Plants > Peat moss > Unclassified | place: USA...
ATTTTTGAGCTTCATCAGGGTTGTAGAGATTTGTGAAAATCTGTGTGCGCGTGTGTGTATGTGTGTGTTGATTGAGATGAGCAAACTGGATTTTGGGCGTCATCAATCAGGGTTGAAGGATTTCTGACTCTGAGAGCGGCATTAGTAGCTTTTGAGCTCTCCCCCAAGGATTTTGGCTCAGTATTGATTTGTGGGAAGTGGGTTCTCCAGAAAAAAAAAAATTCTCATGTTTAGGCAAATTGAAGTTTTGGGTTTTTGGTAGAGATTTTGTAGTGGAGGACATGGGTTCATTGCTTCTAGCGTTGGGTTGTCGCAGTGCTGTTGCTGCTGCTACTGTGACCAGGTCCACACCTCCTGGTTATGTGTCATCATCATCATCCTCATCACGCAAGCATATGCATTGTGTCTCCACTTTTGTGAGCAAGAGGAGTATTGTCAAGCTGGGACTGGAGGTTTCACATTCCAGAAATCCTCTGACATTCAAGAGTATATTTTTCTTCATCATCATCCTCACCATATTATTCTCTTCTTAATCATCCTCACCATGTCAGTCTCCTCTTTAGGTTGCTTATTGGGGGGGTGGTGTTAATTATCCTGTGATTACTGTCACATTTATATTCAAATAGATTTACTTGAAAATAGGAAGCCCAAGGTGCAGTGTTTCTGTTTTTGACGAATTTTCGCATCCTGGCCAGTGCAACAGAAAAAATAGCCCACAGTTGCGACATCATGAGGAATTTTTTGTAATCGCCATATTTAGAGCCCCCAAAAAAATGAAATCCCCACATTCAGACAATGGGTTCTAGCAATTCACCAAAATGTGGCACAATTCCTAAACTTTCCTCCTTTTGTCTCTGAATTGTGCCAAATTTGGCCAAGTCCTCTTGTGGTGGTCACCAACCCACTTACCTCAGAAATCTGAAAAAGAAAAACACTGCCCGGGCATGATGATTTTGTTCTTCCCAGGTTTAGGGTTTAGGGCTCTGAAATTAATTTTTGTTGGTCAAACAAAGATCCCAGTAAGTACCCTTCCAGATTCAGAATAACTTAGTCTTGGAGCTACATTGCTATCCATCCTTGACAAATTTCATTTTGCTTCCAGCCTCCACAGAATTGAAGTTTACAGAATCTATGACAAATATTCCATGTTCCACACACCCACACATCATGGTAAATTACCAACTGTGAGGGCATAAGCAAAACTTTCAACTGTTGAATTGAGAAGTTTGTTTAGAGGCAACCTCATTTACTTTCAAATCGACCACATATGGTGAGAACTGTACAATTTCTTGTCGGTATGTACTTACCTGAAATATTGCACAAGGACAAAGAACAGGATACTATGCTGCATGAAACTGCCTGAAAGCTATGGTCCAATCTTCTGGAATGCCTGAAGAAAGTTTAGTCGTTGAATAGATTGGCACACCAGAAGCTAGTGCTAGTGCCAGTGCTCAGATTCTACAGTTACATCTTCATGAGCTGTAAACCATGGCAAATATGCAGGGCTGATTTGACCCTTGATCATGAACCCTAAAAAGAGGTCGACCTTTTTGAAATCAAGCTGACAGTATGAGAAGTTCCTCTTGAAGTGAATGCACTCTTGCTATCCCATAAATCCACATGCTGACAAAACAACTAGCAAAACTGAGTCATAGCACCCCTCCTTCCATATCTGCTGTGTCAGGCTTCAGAATTCCTACCAGCTTCCAGCCTCCCATTCCTGCCTTGTCAAATGCCTGCCAGTAAAAGCATCAGTCATCCCAATCACCACTACTTGTGAGATTAACATGGAGCCCCCCCAGCCAATTTGAACACCCAAACCTATATCTGAAATGCACAGAAATCCAGAGATAAGTGAATGATTGCACCATAAGACACCAACGTCATAGCCACAAACAGTTACTTTTCCATATGCTGATCATAAACCAAACTGAGATTGACTCCTTGCGACTACATGTTCAAAGCACCAAAATCCATGAGACATTGGACATTTTCCTTTCCTTGATGATTACCTCTTGCCATGAGCTGCCAGGAGCCTCAAGTAGTGCTGCATTTGCAGTCTTTAATTCGACAGAGATGCCACAAAGCAAACTTGCTGCCTCCTCCCATCCCCTATTATGTCCCATGCACCTGCAAACCACATTCATACCACAAAATCGATATAAAACCATCGATCATAATGGGGAGTGTGAGGACCAAGTCTTCATGGTCCTTCACAGGAAAATGATGGAGTACAAACCTCTCATAGCTCAAAAAACCAAGGGTTTTATCTTCAAAGAACAACATACATGACAGTGGTGACATCATCCCTTGAGTACTTTAGGATGTTCTCTTGCAAGTGCTGGGCAGTTTGTCCATCCATAGCTGCAATGGCATAAAAGCTTCCCAGAAATCGCACCTCCACTTCTCCTAAGTCACTTACATGTGACTGCATTATTTCTAATGTTTCGCGTGTCCGTATAGCATCACTGCATTCCCCCCCACATAACTCTCCTCAATTCAAGTAACCCCAGAGAGGCACAATCCAAGAATAAATTCCATTCACTTTCATATCAAAAGCACAGTACTGAAATTCCCTCAAAGAACAATGATACACAGGGATGTCAGCCAGACCTGCAGAGGATCAGCTCTGGAAACCAGCCTGGTTGATTCAGTTTGTTTGCAATGTCTGCAGCCGTATGGCGTCCCCACTTGCTCAATGGCCTCTCATGATCTGTCATAGCCCCCCAAAAGGAATTTCAAGCCACAGATTTATAGTACTCATAGTTACATTACTTAGTGGCAGAAGAAAAACATGAACCCCTTGCCTGGCTCATATTGAAGTTCCATAGGGCCTGAGCCACAGACCTAACTTCAGAGAAACCCTATTCCAAAACCCCAAAACATTTCCAAGGGTTGGCTGTGAGCAAGGGTTTATGGGGCTTTAAGAGATTGCATCTGCTACAAAAATGGTCACCATGGACTTCCCATTTGTGCAAAGAGTGAATGTAGCAGTGCAGCAGGATGGGAACCTTTCAAAATCCTAAACGCTTCCAAGGGTTTTGTTGTGAGCAAGGTTGAAGGGGCTTTAAGAGTTTGATCTGCCATAAAAAAACTGCCACCATGGACTTCCCATTTGCGCATAGAGTGTTCAAAGGAGCAGCAGGATAGGAACCTTTCAAAGACCGATCCGACCATGAACTACTGGCATGGCGAAGAAGAATCAAGCGCCTTTTGCCAATCTCCTTGGGTCGAAACAACGTCCCTGCAACGATCTTTTCTGTTGTGGTATACGCAACTCTCAGCTGTTGACTATGGAAGAGGAGACCTTGTGCAGATCCGAATTTGCAGCAGCTAGACCGTCTACTTCCCCTCAATTCATGCGTTCCATAAAACAAAGACTGCAATGCCGATCCCAGCTTTCTACATTCAAACTCGACAGAGTTCCGCTGCGAGGAAAATTTGCCGCATTCTCTCATCTTTGTCCCATAGTGAAAACAAGAAATTGTTGACCATGAGAGGCCCTCTCCCACGACGCATGTCACCATTTTGGTGGGCTACAAAACTAGTCTACTCTTCTGTCACTCCCCTCTCTCTCTCTCTCTCTCTCTCTCTCTAACCCTAATTCATGAACTTCACAAACGGAGCTTCACAGAACAAAACTCTTGGCTCCCCTGTCGTGTCCTGATATACCCAACGCTTCTAAGAAGCAGAGCTGCAGAGAGAGTACACCAAAGACTGGATGGGAACTACAAGCTACAAGTTTCCAAGTGGAATTAGAAAGAAAAAAAAAACAATGTGAAGAAGGAAGGCCCAAGGATCTCGAAAGCAAGCAGCACTGCTGAAAGATTAGGTCTGGATTGCACCTTACTTACGTTTCCCAAATCAGTTACCATCGGTAATCCTATAGAGAGAAGAACAAAATCCTTCCGAAAACAACTCTTGTTGATGATATTAGAAGAGATCGATCTCTTTCGCTCTCAATTTCTTACGTCCGAATGAGGTTCTTGAAGCGTTGAGAATTTCGCATCTCATCAAAAGCGCATCTCATCAAAAGCTCACACATGGGGAAGAAGGAACTACTATGTCTGTACATTTGTCTAGAATGCTTGTGTACGGTGGTCTGGCTACCAACGCTTCTTTGGTCATCCTCATTATAATTTATCAAATCCAGCAGGTATGATAAGCTTTTTGCTCTCTTTATTGTTCTCCAGATGTTCCTGGGTTCGATTTGAACTGCTAGAACAGAGAAAGTGCTAGACACCCATAGAGAGCTTACAGGGAAAGAGTTTTATGGATATGGGAGTTAGTAAGACTTTACAAATACTTCAAGTTCCATGAATTGCATGGGTACTAAAAAAAAAGGTCAAGCTCTCTGCCTGAAAACATCAAAGAAACATTACCATCAACAAAACAACACCTGCTTCAACACCAAGAATAAAACTCATAGCATCCAGCATATCCTGACCAGGGATTGAATAAAAGAGCCAAACACAGCCTAATTCTCCAAGTAACTCTGAAAACAGTGTGCTGAGCAGAGATTGAACCAAGCCATAGAGAATTTGAATCCGACATAATTGTTAAGAGATTGAATCCAACAGTGTACTTCAAGAAGATGTTTGGATTTCAGATGAACCCCTCACAGTAATGACCAGTCTTAGGTTGAGAATTTAGTATGATCCATCAGCTGCACTGTCAAACCTAGAGCCCTATCAAGTCTTATTGATGAGAATAAACCTCATAGAATCATAATTACTTTACAGCCACCTTAAGGTTCCCACAGGTCAGCAAGATTGAAAATACAACAGCCTCAAGATATGTTGCAGACTTCAGTACAGAATGCATATAGAAAGAGAGAAAGGGGGAGGGATTCAAAGCTGAAGAAACAGACTGGATTGTGATGAACCTAGCAAATTTGGTTGACCTGAAGCCTGAGGTGTTAAGGGTGAATCAATGGGCCGCAAATTCAAATCTGGCGGAGGCTTTAAGCTCAGATTCTGTTGAAGGGAGGTGGGCATTTGCAAAGAGCGAGGCTGGGAGAATCCATAATTCACTAGATTCCCCATCTGCAGCTGAAATGGTTGCAATGTGTTTCCCTTGTGACTGTTGTGGTCCTGCTTCTCAGAATGAGGAAGTGGTTGTGGCAGTGGTGTCTGACTCAAATTGTGTTCCGAAGTGAGGCCTAAAACATTAGAATGTGAACCATAGGGAGGCACATCAGGTGGTTGCATGTGTTGAGGTCGTGGTGCTTGTGAAAGATGTGAATCTCTCTCTAGCTTCACCCTGGCACTTGCTTCTGCCTGTAGCATAACAAGACTCTGGGCTTGAGCCTTGGTAACAGCATCCAGCCCAGTCTTCATGCCTGCTGATGATGGAACTGCTTGCACTGCTGTACTGTACACAAAAGTTGGTACTCCTTGTGTCATGGCACTAGTCCATTTTGCTGAGATCCCATTGCCCATACCGGATGAACCTTGGGAACCCATACCTGACGACACTTGATTAACATACTGATTAGATGGTGGTCGGGAGTGCCGAGTAGGCACATCAGGACCCCTGCTTTGCTCCAATTGGGGTTCAGCCTGTACCACTCTCTTAGGCATCATCTCCTGCCTAATGGCATCAATTGTACTGACCACACCCTGCTTCACTTGTGACATAGGCTGAGCAGGAGACCCTGATCCAATCATTGCCCTTGTTACAGTGGTCAACAAAGAATCTACTGAAGTTGAAGCTGTAGCTGAAGAAGCACTTATCATAGGGCCTTGAGACACATTAGGTGTTGTAACGAGGGAAGGTGCTGTCAAGGTGTGAGAGGCAGTGGTTGAGAGTCCAACAACATCAAGTGGTGATGTTGTCAACAAAGATCTATGATTACTCACAGCTGGTACCGTAGCCTTCACTTCAGCAGCTTTTGTAGTTGAGAGTGGCGGTGTCAAGTCAGTGCCAGGTGGGGCCTCAAGATGACCAACCCACCCCCGCCCAAAAGGCACCCCAGATGATAAAACTCTCTGTATCCTCTTTGATGCAATATTCCAACCCTCAAAACCCAGATTCACTGAGAATCGAGATAGGCTTTTTGCATATGCATGCTCCATGTGGTATCCTGTCTGTAACAGCCAAAATAACACATCAGTAACAAATTTTCAGGCTCCTCATGATACATGACAAACTCTTACAGATGAAGCTTAACCACAAAACCTGGCTCCACTTAATAAAGCAACCTAAGTGTACAAGGAAGGAATATCAGTTGGCAAACACATCTTCAACTTATTTGTGGCATATGCTTACTGGCACAATATGATGGAGCTCTCCACCAACTCCAGCAAGTGGTGGCCCACGGCCATGGGCTGGAAGATTACGGGGTGTATAAGAGCTCCTGTGGTACTCCTGTGTGAACACAGGCCTTCGTCCATCTTTCACGGCAACTGGCTTGAGTGCTGGTCAACCACAGCACAAACATGTCAAAGGGGATTTCCTTCCTGAGTACTGAGAAAGAAGATGGCATGCAAGGGGAGATGACCAAAATTGACTGTATTAAACAAACCACTGAGGGTATAGCTGTAACAGGAACCCCATAAAATGAACACATCATCAAGGTCAGTACCAAAGACTCACAGGGTTCATCCAACAAATTGGCATGTGGGGCTTCAGATTCCAAGCCACCACTATGAAATGATTGTGCATCCCAATCAGCCTCATCACCAGCAGCACTGCCTGATCGATTTGAACCAGTCACTTTTTTTAAATGACCAGCTTCAGCTTTGTTCGACCAAGCTACATCATCACCCTCAGTGGCTAAAGTGGCCCCAGAAGCATAGTCAGAATTTGCAGGCTGAAGTGCAGTTCTCAATGCTGCAGTATTTCTCCAGTTCTTCTTTGTCACATGAAGTTTCTTCTGTGGTTTGAATCTGGTGCTATCTGGGAATGCTGCCTGTGTGGCAACAACATCCAAAGCCTTGCGGGCTGCATTCTGTATTGACCGTGCCTGGACAGAGTTTAATTATTCATCAGTCATCCATCCATGAGAATAGATTCAGATGGCACATTGACATCAACAAAATGCCCACCAGCTGACTTGCAGCTGACTAAAAATCCAAGCACAATAGAATTGGATCATACCTGTTTGTAGTAAACAGTATCTGGGGCATTGTAACGCATGGCATTGCTGCAAATGAGTAGAATATCTTTCTGCAAAACCAGTTGAGAATATACATGGATTATAGATTGGCAGACCCACCAGACCCCTGTGATGCATGGCCAGACTAATTGAAAAATCTTACAAACAACACAATACAGAAGATATCTAGACAGACTGCTTTTTAGCATCAGTGTATAGCCCAAAGGTGCAAAACAGCAGGAGCTTGAATCACCTCAAAAAGACTCGATGTCACATAAGCTCCTTTGATTATTTTTCTACGCATTGTGCCAAAGTCCATGGGCTCTTTTATCACATCATAATAATCTGGAACCTGTCAATCCCCCAATACCCAAATAGCAAATAAGAAAAATGCAGTCAAGCATGACCTAGTTCATTTTCACTGAGTAGTGTTCAAGCATGTCACTAAATCATCACAAATTTCAAACTATTGCAAAATGAATGGGGGTGCAATCCGTGAACTTGCAGGTCTATTGACTTCAAATCACTTGCATGATAAAAAAGGCCCAAAAGCAGAAAAGTGTAGGAACAAGTATCAGAACTGCATGAGGTGGAGGTAAGGAGCATACAAGGCTAGAGTCCACTGGTTCTGAAAATACTCCATATGTGTCCTTTCTGGAGATTGCAGACAACAAGTAGAAACAACTATAGTTAACGAATGCCACCTCCACAGAAACACAGTCAAGAATCCACAATAAGGGAGACAAAGACAAAATCAAATGTGCAAGAACTCAGTTCAAATATTAAAAAGTGGGTCTGCAAAAAAAGGAAAAAAAGCTTTGCATAGTATATTCTTACTTCTTCAGTTTCTCAAGAACTGCTTCTAGAACCTTCTTTGAGGGGGTTGCTTGAGCAGGTTGTACATGCACAGATAGCCCTGGAAGAAAACAGTGAATCTTGAGGGTCACACCCAAGAGATTCCTCACAATTAAGATTGCATACATCCAATAGGCAGAGAAGTTGCAAAAGCTCAAAAGCTGGAGGAAGCACAGACAACTTCACCACTGACCTGTGGCTGCCACAGAATTTGACACTGCTGCCACCAACTCTCCATTTGATGGCCTCTCCTTCTTGGTCTGTAAAGGTAAGGCACAAAACCCCAGTCAGACCAACCCAGGATCATTACCCCACTCGAAACTCCACAATTAAACCTCATAATCGGCCTCTCCCATGGCCTTAACACAAACAATTAATTAGGGTCTGCTCTTAGCACATCCATAGACTAGGAAAGTGCACTCTTCCAGGAAATTAGTGCAACGGCTGATTAGGGAATATGCCGTCGCAAAACTCAGTGACTCAAACAGCTTGCCACTTTGTGGCAAAACCATTAGGCAGCATTCACGTGCCACAGATAGCACATCTATGCTAGGGTAACGGCAGGCCTCCTTCCCTTACAGAACTTGGAAAAAACAAGGAAAGCAAAACAAAATCTGGACGGCTACCCATATATAAAGTCCATCAAGTTGCAAGATTCCTTCATCATTTGAAAGAGCAACGAGAGGCGTGACCACCTAAAGCGGTTGCAAAGCTGAAAGAAAGCATTCTGGAGCATCCCGACATCATGTAGGGACAGCAGAAGGGTTAGGGTTTTGAGCTTTGGTAACGTGTGGAGATGTATGGTATGTGTGTGTGTGGGTGATGTGTTAAAAACATCTATGCACCTCAGCAACAAGCACGCCATCTCCTCCCACCAAGGCCTTGAACTTGCGCTTCTTGAGAGGAGTTGTTGAGTCCCGGTTCTTGATAGTAGCGGAACTAGTAGTGGCAGTGCTTATGGTGGCTGTTGTCGTATGTTCCGGTAGCACCGATTTCCGTGGCAACTGTGCTGGCTTTTTTGTTGTTGCTGGTGGAGATGTAGCAACGGCTGCCGCTGCTCCTGACGCTGCGGCAGACTGTGGTGGCAGTCGTGGAGAGGAGTCTCCTCCATCTGCGGCAACGGCCACCGCCGCCGCGGCTGCTAATCGAGGCAAAAAGTGGTGGGACGACGGCGAGTTGTTGGAGATCGTCGAAGATGCCTGCTGCTGCAGCAGAGTGCGCGGTGGCCTTGGCAACTTCACCACTAACCTGAACCTGTGCTTGTCCTTGTCCGCCATATCTCTATCTACCCGCTATCCACTGCCCCCCACCCGCCCCACCCCTTCCCGCCGCCCCGCCCCCGTCCCCCTCCCCGCCTCTGCTAACCCTAATAACCCACCGTTTCCTATCCAACGATCACGTGCCCTTCGACGTCCCCGTGGCTTGGCTTGCCTTGGCTTAGCAACAACCACTTGCGAAATAGATGAATGATTGAAATGGTATTTTTCATCCATACATCCATCCACACATCATTGCCTTTTATCATTAGGCAACTGGAGTAAACTTCAGTTGCTCTCTCACTCACATACGAAACTTCCACATACAATTTCTTTTGCACTTCTAGGTATCTTTTATGGTCTTCTTTTCCTGGAACCACAGAAACAGCACCCACACCCGTACCTTCACCTTGTTGAGTGAGGCCATAGGCACTTACCCGAATAAGGGCCCATGTCTAAGGCTAAGAGACAAGGCCCTAGGCATTACCAAAATAAGGGCCCATCTCTATGGCCGAGAGCCAAGGCGGGCTTGATTCGAGTAATGCCCCGTGGCCAAGGGTGTTACACAGTGTACAATTCAACATTTAAATAAATAAATAAAATAGAAATTCAAAATTCCCTAGAATCCACAGGGTATCAAATGAAAAAATAAAATGACACGAGGCATTTCGGAAAATGGAATGAGGTGAGAGTGTTTTGTTGGCCTTGCAAGGATATCGTGTTTAGATTCATTATAGAGTACTAGTGGGTACCCGTGACCTTCGGACACTATTCGGGCCAAAAATTAGTATCTGCTGATTTTAACCAATGAAAAGTCGCGTCATGGATTGAAGGGGCCTTCCTTTTTTGTCTTGGGGGCGGGGCTGTGCAGGAGAGGGGGTCAAAGCAAAGAGTTCCTAAGTTTCTTCACATGTTTGCCAAAGAGTTCCCAATAGCACGTCACTTTTATCCCACATGCTTTGGAAAATGTTATCTTCCTTGCACGTATGTAGGTGGGCCAAAGAGGAGGACCTCTATACTTCAAAATA
>Ga0116230_10008310_pt1 | contig 10238 bp, 3 predicted proteins | sample S1TSphfallax_3_FD_88678 | JGI IMG/M metagenome (GOLD analysis project Ga0116230, IMG submission 88678) | Host-associated microbial communities from peat moss isolated from Minnesota, USA - S1T2_Fd - Sphagnum fallax MG | ecosystem: Host-associated > Plants > Peat moss > Unclassified | place: USA...
TCATTCCTATTTTGAACATTATATAAAGAAGGAAGTGTTGTCATCCAATTTCACATTAAGACATTTGTGCACATGGGATGAGTTAATCAAAAGGGTCAACCCAAAACAAAAAAACAAACTATGCACATTTTTAAAGTATTTACCTTCCCAACCTATTTATCTACCTAACTAAGTACGTATTTAGTTTGACCTACCCACCTAGGTTAGCCTATGTACCTACCTACCAAAGTTCCTACCTATATGAGTAGGTATTTAACCTAGGAAGGTAGAACATATCTACTTATTTTTTATTTAAGTAAGTAAGTTGGTATGTAGCTTAGGTTTGTAGGCATTTATTTATGTACCTACCTAAATACTGACCAACCTAATATTTTTATTTTTATTAAATTAATTTGTTTAATGCCATGTGGCATACTTACATTAGGCCACTTGTCATAATATAAAATCATCCAAATATTTGAATTGAACGTCTTAGATTATTTCAAAATTATTATTATTCTTATATTTTAAATAATCATATATTAAGACACATGGCAACACATCATTTGCCCTCAATTGTGACCAAAATAATTACATCTTAGTTGCATGTGATAATACGTATACAATGGAGTCAAAAGATGAAATATATTTGTTGATTTTTTCTTTCATACAATACCCTTTGTCATTTGTGACTAATTTATCACATGCGACTTATCTTAAGCAACTAAAGGGATTTTAGTTGTAAAATGTCTCTTGCAATTAAAATTTAGTTGCAAAGACTAATAAAAAATACACGTTTTTCTTCTAGTGGATGCCACATATGTTTTAATCATCAAAATATTGTAAATGGAAAAATTAATGGTTTTACTTGCCAAAACAATTATTACTAGTTGCAAAAAACAATTATTTTTTCATTCATCCAAGGATCCATTCATAATATTGGATGAAAAATGTGCATATTCGTTTTACTTTTAATTCAAACATGTAATAATCACAAGTTGTAGTTGCATTTGTGACTTCATTTGATTATATTAACACTATAATTGGATATGTGATTGGAATAATCGCATATATTATTACACACATTTACATTTAAAATTACACATAGGATTAACCTAACTATAATTGTAAAAGTTATTGATTTGGATACTAGCCACATCTATAGTTGTAACCATATGGTTGGAATGGACAAGATTTCTTTTAATGGTAGTGTCATTGAATGAAGTTTTTAAACATCATTTATTCAAACCAAACTTTGATATTTAAATTTTGTTTGATTCATTTTAGATTTTTCAATATCCATATTATTCAATAAGCATAACTTTCTATGATTCACATGCCATTAAAGTGCCACCACATAGACAAATGTAACAAGAAATGCAAAAATGTTGATGTAAATACATCAATTTTCACTTGTTTGAATTCATTCACACCATGTGGCCCTATTATACCAATGTATATTATAAACATACTCATAGTTCTTTCAATATAGATAATAAAAGTCATTATTATTTTCTAAATAATATTACATAACATTGATTTTGTAAAAATAATTGTTGTAAAGCCCAAAAACCAAAATTGATACCCAAAATTAAATGTAACATGCTTTTGGACAATTATACTATATGTACTATAATATTAGACCCAAAAGTGTCCCAAAGAGGGTCACTGTAGTGTGCTTTCACCTTATAGGTAGTGCTTGAGCTACAGTAGGTAGAATTCCTACAAGGATTGAGGTTCAATTCCCCCTTAAGTACTTGTTTATTGTAGGTTTGTATGCAAATAGTTAAAAACGGGCATCCGTGAAGGTGACCATGTTGTGATTCAACATGCTAATGATGTCATTCCCTAAGTAAGTCTTATGTAAGGTTCCGAAAAAAAATCTTTTTCAAAATTATTAGTTCTATATCTTTGATTCCATATGTTTTCTTACTAGTTACTTCTATTCATCCAACTGGGCTTTAGATTCAACTATATTTGTGTTCATTTTCATGTTCAATAAGAACGTTCAATAAGAACAAGGAAAATTGAATGCACCGAATAGCTACATGAGAATGGAATGACTTAGATTGATATAGTATTGTAACTCCAAGGGTTCTCTTTACTTGCAATTTCTTCTCTAGGTTTCCAACTCAGACCTTCACATCTGGTGTTCACTCTTGCATGTGGTGTAGGTTTTAAAATAATGAAGGTTAACATGTGTGCAATTGTGGGTGCCACCGAATACATGTCCATGGTGTGGTGGGGAACGGATTATAAGTAAGGATAAGCATGTAACAAATTGTTACAATTCAAAATTCTTAGGTCATCATTTTTGCCATGTAATTTGTTCATTATCTTTCTTTTCCCCTTTTTCTTCCCTTGGTGTTCTTTTTTTTTAGACTACAACTACATTAGCATTGATTCCACAATGAATGAATGTGTAAATTTAACATTTTGCCAAATGTTTAATCCATGGCTTTGGTCCTTTTATCTTGCACCAACTTCAAGATGAAGAGTTGGCAAGTGATCCTTCTAATTTTTACACTTTGACCACTAAGGTCTTATCAAAGTTCAATGGCCTTGGAAAGAAAAGTGCTAAGAAGTTAGTGAAGGCAATCTAGGTTAGCCCTTCTTGGTATTTCTATTCAAGTTTTGTAAATGTATGAGGTGTTGGTGAAGGCGATTAGGGTGAGCCCCATTAAATGTTTATACACATTTGTTATTAATGTAAATTTCACCTTTAGGTAGGTTTTAAAAAAGAAATACAACACATTTATGTAGGTTTGTAAGCAAAAATTGTTGTGGGAGTTGATAGTTGCATTGGGCATCCTTACTGTGGCAACAAAGTTGCTGGGAAAATGGTTTGTGAGCTTAGACATGTCGTTTTTTGTAAAAGAAAAGGAATTTCTACATATTCTCAGTTTCTCTCTCATTGTCATAACTAGTCATTAATGTAAAGGCAATGCATTTTTGTATCAATTTTTTCACACATCCATAACAAAGCTTGTTATAACAAAAGGATGCACTTCATCTTTCTATATTAAAGGCTTTATGGGACCTATTCCGTTGTTGGTATTGATCCAATCCATTCTTTTGTATCTATTACAGATTCTTTTTTATACACAAGAAGCAATAATTTTTGTCATTAAACAATTTTTTGTTGTGTAAACATAGGTAGGATCTCAGGAGTTACTATCAAGGAATGGTGCTCTAACCCATTCAATATTTAGTTTGTAACAAACTCCAAGAAGCATGATTCTCACCATCTATTAGGAATCCAGAGATATAAAAGTCCACAAATAGGGATATCACTTTTATGCATGTGCCAACCATGGAGTTTGAAGAGAAAATTCATAGGAGCAATGAAGACTCTTTATAAACAAACTCATTACACTCTAGTATTGAATCAAATCTATAATCAAAGTTGCAAGGCAAGGTTGTTGTAATAATAGGGGAGTTCAAGGAATTCAATCCTGAAGAAGTTGAATACCTTATCCAAGCTAATGGAAGACAAGTGGGTGAAAGTATGTTTGGGTGGTACCACAAGGAACATCACACCTTAATTTTTCAAGACCCATCAAACTTTGGAAAAATATAGGAAACACATACAAAAAGGGTTTCATTAAATGTTTTTGTTGAATACATTAACTAGGTTGTATAGATTTTGAAACTTCAACAACACAAAAAATATTTTGAATTTGTTGTTCCTATTCATTACATTCACACAAAGTTTTAGGAAAGTAATAATGGTTATGTTCCTTAAACTTTTTGGTTAAGAACATTTTTTAAACAAGGTTTGGTGTATTTTTTTGTGGATGTAATTTTTTAAGGTACTTTAAATGGTATTCTATTTGATGTTTTTATTGGGTAATTATTTGAGTAGGTATAATTTAGTTATGAATTTCCAAAGTTTAAGAACTTGATTACTAAAGGGGCCACATCAATAAGGAATACAAAATTATAATGATTTCCACCTTTTGTTATTGTAATGGAAACTTCAAGCCATATACTTTGGCATGCAATAAATAAACATGAGAAAAAAAAATTATAATTATGGAAAAAATTAAAGAAAAAGGGCCCATGAATATTACTTAACTAATTTTTGTTCCTTGATCATCCTTTGAAGGTGTTCTTCTTAGTGGGTCCACTCAATCATACTTGAACCCAAGTTTGAAAATTTGTAAGTGTTTCCATATTTAGAACCAAGTAGAGAATCCAGGATAAAACACTAGCCCATTAAACTAGAATGGGGGCACTACCTTGTTATATGGTTTGCTTTGTTTAAAGTTTTATGTGCATGTGCAAATAAGTGAAGTTTATAGGGATTAATACATCACTAGACTAACTCATCTTCACAAATGGATAGGTAACAATTAAGACAATATTTGTAATTGATGGTGAAAATCTTAAGCCAACTAAAATGACAAAGGCATTGCAACTAGGAATTAAGGTACATGATATTGTGTTTTTTAAAAAGCTTCTTGAATAGAATCTATTGTTTGATGACCAAATTTCAATAGATAATACATTTGAGCATGATGTGCCTAGTTGAACATCTTTGGCAAATTATAGATGTAATATTCCCCCCCATCGCTTCCCGCCCCAAGGTTTCATTTGCCATCGAAAAACAAGAATTTCCAAAAATGAATTTAATGATGATATCATTCCAAGTGCCAATTTTTCAAGGTGTAAAACAATACAATTTGTGTTTAGTTTTCTACCAAGAAAATGGTATGTGAAGTACTATACATCAAAAGTATGAAGCTTTGTGTTCACCATGTGTGTACCATTGAATTGTGTTAAATGTTATATGATTTTTTCTTGGTACCAATTTAGGCTATTGTTTCATTGTTCATTTCTAGTTTTAAAATATATTCTGATCTATTTCTTAAAGCCAAATACCTTGCACCAAATTTTAGTATCTAATATGGTCTATACCATTAATATGCTTCATCCTAGGCTTGACACCACATGATCAAGAATCCACCCATAGTCTAACACTAATTGGAACCAAAAGAAACCATGCACCTTCCTTGATGGAATCACCATGTGTCCATCATAAATATTTCACAAATTTGGATCTTATACACACCCAATGAAAGAAGGGTAGATTCATGCCATCATAAAGCTGAAAAATAAAAATTATGTGTCATTTTGCCTTTTGACTTCAAACTTCTAATTCAAATTCCTCAACTCAAATACAAGAAGTTGCATTATTATTGAACTTCTTGTGAAAATAAAATAAAATTATGGCTAAAAAACTAAACATATCAAAGATGTGTGATATATTTTTGTGATGTACAAACAAGGCATTATTTTTCAATTTTCAGTTCCCTAACAACTACACCAACATAAACTCAAGATGTAGCACGGTTTTAATATCAATAAACTCAAACCCAACATCCCCACTCAACAAGGTGTCTAGGCATTTCATGGCATTTCTTAATAGTAATATAGGTAGCTATGGATTTCATGAAATATTGGTGATTGTACAATAGAGTGTAGATCGACAATGCTTCACATTCAATAGCCACAAAACTTCCCAAGTTGTTGAAGTAGTTATCACCACCATGTTACATTGTTCAAAATTCAGTAGCTAGTTAAATTGAAAGCTTGAAAAAATATATAATCACTTGAACAAACAACACTCTTCAATTTGTTGCTAGCAAGTTATGAGCACACACAAATTATAATAGTCAAATTTAGAGAAAAATATTCTTTGTGTAGCCAATTGGATGCACTACACCCCAAAAAAAATCTCTTTGCCATATTGGCATTCACAATTTATAACCAACCAACCTACCTTTAGATGCTACATTGGTTCTTTTGTTCAAAAATGTATATTTTGTCTATTAACAAAAAGGTATATGATATATGTTGAAATCATCCTTGCATCCTTTGCACTAAATATGATTATAATGGAGATCTAAATGGTTATGCTTAAGGTAATGAATACAATGTACCATGTGCTTTTGCTCAAATTTGAATTGATTAACTAATTAAATTTTCTTTTCAAAACCTTTTTAGTAATTTGATTAAATTTCCAATGACAAAAATGAGTAAAATTTCATTATCTTCTACACCTTAGGTTTAAACATTTTCAAATCACCTTCATTAAATCTTACTCAATGAGTGCTTTCCAACAACACCAAAAGTCTGTCCCCACATTTTGCTTCTCCCATGTTATTTGTGTTCAAATTACTCTAATTACTTCCACAAATATCTATTCATCTAGAATGTTCTTAGAACCCTACCATTTCCCACTAGAAGAATACCTTAAATGTATTATTTTAAATTCTTTAATCTTGCAAAGCATTGGCAAAAAAATTTCAATGTATTTGGAGGACATATGACCAAATGAAATTTGTCTTCAACAAATGTGCGTCTAGAAGATTTTTATTTTTATTTTTTAAATGTGCAACTCTCTTTTCATTTGTTTCCCATGATAGTGGATAGGTAGCCTACCATGAAATAAAAGGTAAAAAAAAAAATTCAACCAGTGGTTTACTTAAGGTACCAAATGCTGGGAGGAGAAATACACCTTTTTGTCAATTTCTTTTGTAGGACATTTTAAAGTTCCGTTGTGGATGACATGTCATGCGATGAAAATATGTTTTGACATCAAACCATGATAGATGGCCTCTTCCAGGGCCAGAATGAATTAATAGCCACTAGTGCACCAATTCAAGATGAAGCCATTCAAGCCATTTTGGGATGAACCCAAACACATCCAAATAGGGCACTTTTATTTTCCTCTTCCTTTGCCCAAGGTTTTTTCAGCCTTCTTCTTGACCCCAAAGTTTTCCCTCCTACCTACCTCCCCCCTCCTACCTAGGAATTCACCCTACCTAAACCTACATCCCCTAAACCTAAATTCATTTTCTTTCCCCCATCATTAGAGCTCCATTATAGACATCAATGGAATGCTCAAGTTGTGTAGTGTTCCAGTTGTGGAGTGCCAAGCTATGGCGTGCTCAAGATGTGGAGTGTTAAGCTATGGTGTTTGAGAGCAACATTCAAAGGTAAGAACAACACCCATGTCTTTTTATTTTAATCTTGTCATTTTCATGGTTTTTTTTGTCTTGACAAAAGTTCCTATAGGTGTTTTTTTTTGTGTGTGTGTGTGTTTTTTTATCTCCCCATCTTCGCCTCCTCACTTCTTTTTCTTGCTCCTTTTAGATAGGAAGATGACATTGTTCATGTCGTTGTTGTTGTGAAAAATAGAAGATGACATCCAACAATTTATGATCATCATTGTTTTCACCTCCTTATCCAACTCCTCTTGGACACAAAGATGATGGCACATAAACGTTGTTTTCATGGTTGTTTTTCTCCTTGGCATCATGCCTTTGAAAAAAAAAGATGACAATGATCACAAAAATTGTTGTTGTCTTCACCTTTTATTCCAATTTTTCTCAGACATGAAAATGACAACGTATAATTATCATCTTCATGTTTTTTTTTCCTCATTGTTGTCATTCCTATGAAAAATAGAAGATGCTGATTTGTGATTGTCTTGTCTTCACCTCTTGTTTTCATTCCTTTGAAACACAAAGGTGATAGGACACAACTGTTGTATTCGTGTATTTTATTATTTTTCATTGTTGTCATTTTTGTGAAATATAGAAGATGACGATGATCACATAGATCATTGTTGTTTTCACCTCTTATTTTTACTCTTCTAAGACACGAAAATGATGGCACATAGCTATTGTCTTTGTGTGTTTTTTTTCTCCTTGTTATCGCTCTTATGAAAAACTAAAATCAACCAAATCATGGTCGTTTTTTGTCATCGTCTTTTATTGATGTTCCTTTCAAAGGGAAAGTAGCTTGCTTCTATGCTTCTAGTCCTTTGAAAAAGGTAGAAAATTCAGTAAATAGTTTTTCTATTTGTTTTCTTATGTGTTGTTGTTCCTTTGATAATGTTGGTGCATTAAGAAACTTGTTTTTGTCTTCTTAGATTTTGGAAGGACTTCTTTTGTATACTCTTGATTTTTTTTTCACATCAATATGGTTATTGACTAAGGTTTTTGTTTGGATATGTAGGATTGTAATGGGTAGAAAAAGAAATTGAAGAAAGTTTGTTGTGATTAGGAAGTTCAAGAGTAAAATGTTGCTCCATTACAATTAGGAATTGGGGAACCCGGAATTGATGAAACAAGCAATCAATGTAATTAAAAATTGGCCATGGTGATCATGTCCAATCCAAGTGATGAGATCCTTCCCAAATTATAAATTGGGAATTTTGATTGAAAAATGGTAGGTTAAATTATTTTAGAATATACATAAATTAAAATTTATTAAATGTGCACAAGAAAATTTCTACAAAACTTTTAAGTTTAATTATACTCACACCTTTCATCATTTGATGGAAGGTGTGGGATTTTAAAAAAAAATGTTTTCATTGTAATACTTGAAAAGAAGTTAATCTTGTTTATAATACCTGCATTTTGTTGTGTGATCTTGTTTCTAAGGTTTAGGTTAAGGTTTTTTCATTAAAAAATAAAAACTTATTTTTTGGAGGTTTGTGGTTCAAGTCTAAAAATTGAAATCGACCCCACTCAGCCACCAAAATCCCCTTGTCGACCTAATATTGTTCGTAAGGACAAGGAATGGATTAAGGACAAATCAAAATGGCAATGTAAAATTGATAATTGCACCATTGCATATATATGTTGCCAAGTGATTGTAATGCAAACATTTGAAGGAGGTGCATGGTTTAGTGGTAGAGAAGGCCAAATTCGGGAGGCCTCAACTTCTAAAGGAGGTCCTTGGTATCAAAACCATGTTAAAATGAATGTTTGCATCCTACAAGATGCCGTGGCCATGTAAAAGCACAATGATCAAAAGGTTGTTATTCATGTTCATGTTAAAACCCAACATAAGTGGGATGAACTAATCATTGTTGTAGAATGATGTTTTGGTTAAGTTGGTTTTAGGATGATTATTACAAGTGCTAGGTCTTGATGACTAGGGTGTGGGAAGTGGGCCTTGAGATGCAACATCATGGATGGAGAAGGTAGAGGATTTACAAAAGATGATTCAATCAACTTGTTCTACATATCCACAATGATTGAAAATGGCATGGGATGACAAAATTTGGGATCGAGAATCTACTAAGGCAAACCGAAGATAGGAGTTGAACACATTATTCAAAACCACTATTTTAGATACTTAATCTTGATAACTAATTATATAACTCAAGTATAAAAGCAGACATATTTGTTCTAAAAGAAAAAAATACAAGGATCCATACAATTATCATTATATAATTCCAACATATTATTATAAAATTAGTTTAGTCATTCAAAGTGATTTAAAATGTAGGTATTGCATTTAGGGTTGGGTCTTCATTCAAATTGAATACTCAAATCATCAATTGGTTATTTCAAATTGCGTTTAGGGTTGAGTCTTCACTCCAGGGTGTATGTAAATCACGAATTGCTTATTTCAAAATGACCTTACATGCGAATATTGCATTTAAAATTGGATTTTCACTCTAGGGTACACAAACCACCAATTGGTTATTTCGAAATGACCTTGCATGCGGGTATTGTGTTTAAGTAACTTAATTATTAGTTCATAATCAAATTAATGATTAGATTAATGGATAATTATACACATTAATTTATAATTCTTTCATAATTTAACAGATTTTGTTAGATTTAAAAATAAGTTACAAATATATTTATTGCTAATTATTTGATAGCTAATTAGTTATTGATTATCAAATTATTAAATAGATTAATTATCTAATTATTTAGATGATATTATGTGTAAGATGTTATTTTTTTAATTAATTATAAAATAGTCAACAATTTGTGATTACGATTTTTTATTGAATTTATCTTCAAGAACATATGGATTCTCAATTTATAGAACACCAAATATTATTTATTACTGTAAAAATTTATGTTTTGACAAAAATTACAGGGTAAAATTTTCCCAGTGTAATTGGGGGGCACCTTACTTTGAGTAAACTTGTGGCTTACCTCTTGATTTTGTCTTTCCATGCTAAAGTTATCTTTCCGATGAGTTTCAAAACATTGATATATTGCACAGGGAGTATATTCCAGCATCTCTCAAATGAATCACAGTCGTCCGATATCAAAGAAAAAGTTTCTTATTTCTTTCCAATGGGTAAGGACTAAGGATCTCAAAGGGGACCATTTAGAGAATTCAGGTCCCACACTCAAGAGGACTCCCTGCTCCTGCAGACCCCTCGTTCCCAGAACCGTTCTCTGTCCTTACCCTACTGTCCGACCCTACGAGGCAAA
>Ga0116230_10008311_pt1 | contig 10237 bp, 14 predicted proteins | sample S1TSphfallax_3_FD_88678 | JGI IMG/M metagenome (GOLD analysis project Ga0116230, IMG submission 88678) | Host-associated microbial communities from peat moss isolated from Minnesota, USA - S1T2_Fd - Sphagnum fallax MG | ecosystem: Host-associated > Plants > Peat moss > Unclassified | place...
ACAAATAAAGTTGTATAATAGCAAGGTTCAATTATAAGAAAGGTACAAGAAAAGAAGATGAAGTACAATACGAAGACCACAGGACGTGGACCGGCTCAGAAGACTGTTAATGCAGAAGGCGGCGAGGCTTTTACACTCGATAATCGCACGGCATTGTATATGCGCGCTTCGACATCACTTGGTGGTGGTTCGGCTGATAAGTTTTATACGACTGCCAAGGAAGATTACAATGCCATTGTTGATCTTGTTACTAAGGTAGCGAAGACTGACCCTGAGTTTATCTTCCAATTGGCCGCTTACTGTCGTGAGGACCTACATCTTCGTTCTATCCCAACGGTTCTTTTCATCGAAGGTATTCGTGCGCTCAAAGCGAGCAAGACCGCAGGTGCTCCGTACCCAGTTGATGCATCTCAGTATGCTTCATATATCTTTGGCCGCGCTGATGAAATCGTTGAAGCAATGGCATATTGGCTTGCAGTTGAAAATAACAATGTCAACCTACCTGCGCCATTTCGTAAGTCTCTTCAACTTGCGCTGAATAAGTTCGACGAGTATCGCCTTTTGAAGTACAACCAGACTGATAAAGCAGTTACTTTCAAGGATATTGTTCGTCTGACTCACCCTCAACCGAAGAACGATACGCAGAAAGCGATCTTCCGTTATTTCATCAAGGATGAAATTGATCCAAAGTTGATGCCAAAGACGATTGCTCGTCAGGCTTTGCTTCGTCATGATAAGTTCGATGCTACGGCACAAGAACTTATCAAGGCGTCTCACGCAACCTGGGAGACGGTCACTTCTAAGTTTGGTTCTTCTAAGGAAGTATGGGAGTCAGTAATCCCAAATATGGGATATATGGCACTTTTGCGGAACCTAAACAACTTTATCAAGACAGATGTTAACCTTGATCCTGTTATTGCGCGCCTTACGGATCGTAATGAAGTACTTAAGAGCAAGCAATTGCCGTTCCGCTTCTACAGCGCGATGAAAGCTCTGTTAAAGGATACTACAGAGGTAAGCAATCGTTATTCGTACATGGACAATGTTAATACTGCATTTGATAAGTGGAACAGTAAGGTAAACAATACTGATAAGGTTCAGCGTTTGGTCAATGCTCTTGGCATCGCTTTGAATTTATCTATCGCAAACATCCCGAACATGGAAGGTCGTACTCTCGTGGCGGCTGACCTATCAGGATCAATGGGAAGTTTACTTAACGATAAGTCTTCGATTTCTTGCCGTGAAATTGCGGCGTTGATGGCTGGCTGTGCAACTGAGGTTGCCCGAGACAACATTGCCGCAGGCTTTGGAGAAACTTTCGCAGTAGCGAAGGGTGGCACAAACGCTCTTGAAACAGCGAAGAACATCGATGCTCTGCAAGTTGGTCACTCAACCAATGCGTACCTCATCTTGGAGTATCTCTACAAGAACCGTATCTTTGTTGATCGTGTGATGTATTTCACCGATACACACTGTTACAATGATGGTACCTATGGCTATGGTGATAGTTTGAACACGTTATGGGACCAGTATAAGGCACTAGTTGTCGCAACTGGTAGGCCAGCACCATTCCTATATGAAGTAAATTTGGTTGGTGGTAACACCTCCAACTTTCTTCCTCAAAAGAATGTTGCTCTTATTGGTGGCTGGTCAGAGCGTATCTTTGAATTGATGGGTACTTATGAACGTGATCCACGTTCGGCAGTTCAGAAAATCAAAGAGAAGTATTCTCTGAGCGTAGCGGTTTAATAAGAAAACTGGGAGTGGAGCAATCCTCTCCCAGTGTTTTATACAATCGAATTATGAGTGTAGAAGATGGGGTAGTCTGCGACGGCTTTGGTCCGCAAGTCGAAAAAGTAGATGAAGAAGATCAAGAACAACAGCAACAGCAAGATGAAATTGTTCTTACTGAAGATCAGCAAGAGGCAATTGATCTTATTCTGAAATGGGTTGAAGGACCAGCACAAGAATTCCGGCTTGGGGGTTATGCAGGTACGGGGAAAACTACGGTAATCAAGTATCTTCTGCGACAACTCAAAGGTAAGATTCCAGCGATTGTAAGCGCATTTACCGGCAAAGCAGTTTCTGTTCTTCGCAATAAAGGTGTGTACCAAAGTTGTACTTTGCACTCATTATTGTATCATGCGGAGTATGATACAGAAACAAAGAAGATGGTCTTTGTTCCACGTTCATTCTTAGCATATGATTTTGTTATCGTTGATGAAGCATCAATGATTTCGACGCTTCTGTATGATGATCTACGACGCCATCCTGTAAAAATTCTTTTCGTTGGTGATCCAGCACAGTTGGAACCTGTTGGTGATAATCCTAACTTAATGCGTTACGTAGATTATCAACTGACAAAAATTCATCGTCAAGCAACGAAAAGTCCAATTCTTGTTCTCGCCAATCTTATTCGTGAAGGTCATCTTGACTTACCAATTGGTGAATGGGAACGTGAATGTGGTAACTTAAGAATTGTCGATACGCTTTATGGTTTAAACCTTGGCGATTTCGATGTTACCATTTGTGGTAAGAATAAAACTCGTCACGGTATTAATGCTCGTCGTCGCGCGCAATTAGAGCGTTATGAAACGCTTGTACCTGAAGATCGAGTTATTTGTTTAAAGAATAGCCGCGAGATGAACGTATTTAATGGCTTGATGATGACTGTTGATGAAATTCTCAGTGAACAGATTGTTGATAATCAATACGCTTGGATATGTAATCTTTCAGATGAAATTGGAGAACAGTATTATGAAATACCTGTCCTTCAGGAATTCTTCGGTAAAGACTTTAAATTTGGCGGACGCTCGAAAGCAATTCCTTTTGATTATGGCTACGCTTTGACCGCACATAAGTCACAAGGTTCAGAATTTGATAGTGTTCTTGTACTTCAAGAGAGTCTATATAATATCGACATGGCACGTTGGTTGTATACAGCTACGACTCGTGCATCGATTAATCTTACAATAGTAAAAGAAAGAGTATAAATTAAATGAGTTTTGTTGGAACAACTTCCTCTTGTGCAACAGGTTGTGGATTTGATGACGACTATGATTTACCTAAGTCTTATTGGTCTGAATATCGCAGTCCAGATATGCCTGAATCTAGAGTTCGTGAAGTATATCTTGAAGATGCGCTTCCAATGTTGGGCGCATATCTTGATGTTTTACAGTTGCTTGCAACTTGTGACCCAGACTATGATTTTAACCTAAGTTTTACTCATGCAAGCATTGATGTAATCCGTCAAGAAATATTTCGTTATTTTGTTCAAGTACAAGAAGATCATTGCCATGCAAAAGATTCACGTAACCAAAATATTACTGTCCAAATTGAACTTGAATCTAAAGTCAATGAACTAACAAATACGAATGCTGTTCTCAATTCAAAGATTGCAGATCAAACTGGTGAACTTGAACGTTTACGAAAGGATTGTGATGCGGCTAATGCGGTCCTTCGTATGATTGATGCCGCTAAGATGATTGAGACACTTTTCCCAAATGAACAAGAACGTCCTTATGTTCATCAAGGTCCATCTAAGAATTTTGCTTTTGGAATTGAACATCGGGATAACTGTAATCTAAATCTCAAGAAGCGTATCATTTGTAATTGTGTTGATGATTTAGATAATCAAGATAAATTGAACTTAAAGGATTAACAATGGCTATATATTTCACTTCTGACAATCATTTCAATCATGACAATATAATTCGTTTTTGTAATCGTCCTTTTGAAGATACGAGTCATATGAATGAAGAGATGATTCTTCGTTGGAATTCTCGTGTTCAACCAGAAGATACTGTGTACTTTCTAGGTGATTTTGCGTTTGGTGATAAATCACAGATTCCAATTATTCTTGGTCGCCTAAATGGTTCTAAGCATCTTATCTATGGCAATCATGATGATCTTAAACATCATCCACTTGGTTCTGTTTTTGATCTTAAGGCAAATAATGCAAATTGGAAATCAATTCAAGAACAACTTTTTGTGGAGATTGATGGAAAGATTGTATGGATGGCACATATTCCATTTGGACATCTCAATGATAAACGTGGTTATCGCCGTCCTGAGCCAACGCAATCAACTTATGATGTAATTCTGTGTGGACATGTTCATCAGAGATGGGTAAAGAATACTGCTGGATCGATAAATGTTGGCTGTGATAACTTTGACTTTTATCCAGTCACCCTTACAGAACTTCTGGATCGTGCTGAAAAAGAAGTAGCATTTGATTCAAGTGTATTCTTGCCGGTCTGATGAATCTTCGCCCATATTTCGTGTTTACTTTTGAACCAGCAGAACTCATCGCACGAAATATGCTCTATAATCGTTATGAAGCTTCGAGTGTAAGACCTGGATTTCCAACTGAGTCTGAAATGCGAACAGCATTTAGTAATGGTTATCGCTATTGTAATTTATTTTGGCTTACGCCTGGTTTTACAACAGAAGTTCTTGATTACCTTGATCTAGCGAAGTACTTCTATAGTCGCTAACTCGCGTACTGTATTATGGCCAGTCACATGATTGGTCATTTTCTTCTTTTGCGAGGCGCAATAATGTATAAACTTGGTCTACGTTCTATTAACGATCCTCGTCGTGATGAATTTCCAAAAATGATGATTGATGCTGAAGAAGTAAAAGAAGTTCTTCCAGCAGAGTGTGACTATACGTATCTTATGCCACCTGTTCAAGATCAGTCAGCATTTGGAGTATGTGTAAGTTTTGGAACTGGAAAACTTTTCGAATTTTTTTATCGCAAACGTCATGATACACCAATTTATATCTCAAAAAGAGCAATTTTTAGTGCAATTAAATCAGAATTTTATCCAGATGATACAAGTGATGATGGTGCTCAGGTATCAGATGGTCTAAAAGTTCTTGAACAGTTTTATGTACTAAATGCGGATATGCCTTTTGAGATGGCTCCTGAAGGTACATTCGATCAATTTCTTCATGGTGTAGCGCCGAATATTGAAAAGAAAGATTTTCTTTTAAAAAATTTTGTTGCAGTTAATACAGATGTTGAGTCGTTAAAATACGCTCTGTTTAAACATGGTGTAGTAGCTCTTGGTATGAATTTCGCCAACGAATGGATGCAAGTAAATTCTGAAGGTCAATTGCAGGGTTCAAATTTAACATCTGCTGGTGGTCATTGCATGTGTGTAGTAGGTTATAATGATAACTTTATCAATCTTGATGGTTCCAAAGGCGCATTCTTGATTTCCAATAATTGGGGAACAAGTTATGGTAAGAATGGTTATATCTATTTACCATATAATGTGCAAAGTGAATTTTTCCCAACTGATTTGTTCACAGTTGTTGCTTAATTGAATCAAAATTTGTTACAATGAGAGAGCACGAGAATACTCTCTCATTGTAACGCCCTAGTTTAAAGGACTATTTACGAAACATGTTTACCAGGATGCCTAGTCATGTCGCCCCAGTAGGAGCCCGTCCAGCACGAGTTCTCGGTTCGTCATGTGGTATCTTCTAAAGGTGACATAAAGTAAAGTTCACTAGCGGCAGACAGCATGACGATCAAGAAATTGATCGTTTTTCATTTTATAGGATGCCGCTATGGGACATAATTGTGAAGAGTCTGGGTGCGATCAGATCATGAGAAAGTGCCGCACCTGCTTTAAAACCTCTAGCCTGCTTGCTTTCGACAAGCACCCAGGTGGGCGTCATTTCTGGGAATGTCAAGGCTGTTTTAACCTAAAGAAACGTCGTTTTAAAGGTCGTCCTAGATAGTACTTGACTTACTTAAGAGAATGTTGTATAATACTTAGGCGCGCGTAACTCAGTGGTGTAATGAGCCGCATTTCCTCTCGGTAGGTATACATGCCGTGGCGACGTGGTAGGCTTCCTGGCTTCTGGTCAGGTTGGAGAGTACCCGGTGGACAACCGGGAAGTCGTAGGTTCGAGTCCTCCCGCGCGCACCAAGTCTAGTCCTTCTCATGGTGAGTGTAGTTCAATGGTAGAACGCCAGGTTGTGGTCCTGGTTACCAGGGTTCGATTCCCTGCATTCACACCAATTTGCGAGCATGATGTTTAATGGTTAGCATGCGACTCTTCCAAAGTTGATGATTCGGTTCAAGCCCGAATGCTCGCACCAAAATTTCCGAAAGATATTATGGCCACAGTTCTGTATCGTAAGAGTTTAATGGAAGACAGTGAACTCGAAGTACTCAAAAAGTACTTTCCGGTAACAGACTGCATGGTTGGTATCAATAATGATGTAGTCATTGGTCGGTACAGTTGTGTTCCATTCTATAGTGAAGTTCAACAAGGTCTTGCCGTTCAAGGATCGCGCTTAATCAATTCACTACATGAACACAGTTATATTGCGAACTTCGATTACTACTGGGATATTGAAAAGTACACACCAAAAACTTGGTTTAAACTTTCGGATGTTCCAGAAGATGGCGGTCCATACGTTGTCAAAGGTGTTACCACATCAAAGAAATCGCAGTGGGATACGATGATGTATGCACCGGATCGTAAAACCGCAACTCGTATAGCAGTCGATCTTATGAATGATTACTACATTGGTTCACAGGACATTATTGTCCGACAATTTGAGACGTTGAAATGTCTTGGAATTGGAATCAATGGAATGCGATTTAACAATGAATGGCGATGCTTTTTCTATAAAAAGCAAATGCTTTCAGCCGGATTCTATTTTACCGAATCAGATATAATGGGTGAAATTGATGATGCAGGCTATGCCTTTGTCAATGAAGTTGCCCAAATTGTTGGCGAAAAGACAACGTTCTATACAATTGATATCGGGCAAAAAGAAGATGGTTCATGGATTGTTGTTGAAATGAACGATGCACAAATGGCTGGTTTCAGTTATAATGATCCAGATGTCTTGTTTGGGAACCTTGCGAAGTTAATAAATTAAAACGCATAAGTGACTCGATCTGTTGTAAGATCGATGTATGGAACAACAAACTGCACCGACTGAATTTGAACTTCTTCAAGAAGAAGATCGCAAGCATCTTCAAAAGTTGATGAATGCCACTTTTGACTTCGATTCTTTGCAAGTTATTGCTGAACTTGGAGTCAAAATTGCAACTCACCATTTTGCAAAAGGTGATAAGACTCGTCTTGAACGCGAAATTCAATTACTTGGTTTTGATGATGCACTAGACAACTATCTTTGTAGGATTGTTGCTCTGGAAACTTCTGAAGCAAGTGAAACTCTGGAAGAGGCTCGTCTTCCGAATCGTAGTTTCAATTTACTTTTAGAAGAGCAAACAGATGTGCTTGTTCGTACTCTAAATGCAATGTATACGCTTCTAGAACTTGCAAAGACTAAAGGAGAAATGTCGCCTCACGTACAAATTGGTGATTTTGTAGCCGGTAAAATGGCCAAGAACATTGAGCGTCCGTTGGCGCATGGTGGCAAACGTTTTTAATGCGCTCCAGTAGTTCAACAGGATAGAACGACCGCCTCCTAAGCGGTAGGTTTGCAGGTTCAAATCCTGCCTGGGGCACCAACCTATTGGAAGATAATCCAGTCTGGGATCGCTGGCGCAGTTTGCTAAACTGTTGGCACCGTAAGGTGTGAGGTTCGATTCCTCTGTCTTCCACCAAGTAATCTAAAGGTAACTAAAACAACAACAATGCCAGATTTCAAATGCCAACGTGGACATGTAACAACTCTTCCTGAACACGAAATCACAGAAGAATCAATTACGTTTAAAGTAAACCCTCGGTATGAAGATATAGGAGGAGGTACGCTTGCAAGCATGACCACTGCAACTCATGATCTAGGAATTGATCGTGATACCGATGGTAGAGAGTATATCTCTTGTGGTTGGATTAGTGATGATGAAGAAGAAACGCCAGATACCGTTGGTCAGAGTCAAGCGATGCGTCTCGAATTAACAAAAGTTCGTGGCACTATCAAGACTGAAGACAAAGGCGATGAAGAATGGTATTGTACAGAGAGAGCATATAGGATCGATTAAAGTGCCGTATTTTGATTTTTCTTGTGAGAGCAATCATTTAACTGAGAAGAAGTTTTCATTTGATGAATTTAAGAATCTTCCAGTCAACTTTGCGAAACTAGCACTTATTAAGTGTGAAACATGTGGTAAGACTGCTCATCGTGTTTTTACCCGTCCTGGTGGAATGAACATGAATTACCCTGGAGGCCAACGCCACTAATATGCCATTTAAACTTACTGATGCAGAGCTAGTTAAAATTGCACTCGAACGCATCGAATCTAAAATAGACAAGTTACATGGTATTTCGAATAAGATCGTGAATTACTGTTCATCGCAAAATCAAGACGAAAGTATTTTTTCTTTAAAACAGTTATTTCATTCTAGAGATTACCAGAAGATTAAAACAAGTTTAAAAGAAATGAAAGCAGTCATTTTAGACTTAGATCAAGTTTTCGAAAATATTGAGGCTGAAGATACTGAAAACATTTCAGTAAAACTCGATCCTTTTCCTTAAATGCGCACGAATAGCATGTAAGTACTTGACAAATTTACTAGGATATGATATTATCCTAGAATATGGGCGGGTAGCTCAGAGGGAGAGCAACTGGTTTACACCCAGTAGGTCGAGATTTCAAAATTCTCTCCGCCCACCAATCGTGCCTCTATAGTGAAATTGGAGATCATGCGAGTCTACGAAATTCGCGTTTCAGGTTCGAGCCCTGATAGAGGTACCAAATTTAAATGGGTGATCGCTTTTTAGGGTGATCGAGTTGCAGGCGTAGGTGGGGCCAGGCAATAATCAACTTTTATCCTATCATCAGGGTGTATGTCTAAAGAAGAAATGCTCGTCCTTCGCGGGACTGTAATAGAAGCCTTACCATCGACTCTTTTTCAAGTCAAGTTAGAGAATGACCATAATGTATTATGTCATCTCTCTGGTAAGATGCGAATGCATAATATTAAGGTAATCCTTGGTGATCGGGTCGAAGTTGAAATGTCACCGTATGATTTGTCAAAAGGTAGAATTACCTATCGACATAAGTAAGAAGATCAATTATGAAAGTCACAACTTTTAAGATTAAAGATGGCGAAATCGATAAAACTGGTATGAAGAATACTAAGGTTTCAGTTTTTGCTAAGAATGCACCTGTTTGGGGTGATATGTTGATTTGTGACAATTGTAATGAATCATGGAACGATCATGCACCAGTGCCTAAAGGCAAAGTACCGGCTGGAATGTGTCTTACTGAAGCAAATTTGAAGGTCACTGGTACCTACATTATTGCGTAAAGAAGAAGAAAGTATTGACCGTCTTGCATAGAAATGGTATAATACGCTTCTAAATGCCCGGTTAGTTCAGCGGGAGAACGCCACATTGACATTGTGGAGGCGGTAGGTTCGACACCTACACTGGGCACCAACGAACTTAAAGAATTTGCGCTCAATCCGACGCTACAAGGTCGCTCCTTGTATCTTGTATAGAGAATATCGGAGTGCGAGACGTTTTCGGTTCACTACGAGTAAGAAGGGAACCGTTTAATAAGGGGAACTAGTGCTAATGGTAACACGACTCGCTTGCACCGAGTAATTCAGAGTTCGATTCTCTGGTTCTCCACCAAATTTCTTTAAGGAATAGAAAATGGCAGAGCAAGTTCCAGCAAATAGTACAATGTTTTTCACTCCTGGAATTCGCATGGCCAATCCTTCCCAAGTGAAAACAACTTCAGATAAAAAGAAGTAAATCATGCCTCGTTCGTCTAACGGTTAAGACACTGGTTTCATAAGCCGGGAAAAGTGGTTCGATTCCACTACGAGGTACCAATAATACATGACAGATACAACAACGGTAGACCTTAACGACCTCTTCAAAGGTAAAGTCATCGCTTCAGTAATGAGCGGGGTACACGGGGAAGTGACTGTTAAGACAGAAGATGGTTACAAACTGGTTCTTAAACCATCTTTTGACGTGGAATACTCTGAGCCAGAATAAACAAGCATCGGGATGTAAGTCAGCGGTAGACGGCCTGCTTTGGGAGCAGGAGGACGTGAGTTCGATCCTCACCATCCCGACCAATTTAAAATAAACTTGAGCCTGGATGGCTCTAACCGTAAGGCGAGTGGAGAGGGGATAAGAAGTGTCCGCTTCTTAGTACATCCAGATTATCGAGGCGTAGGGTAGCGGCTATCCCGCCTAGTTCGGGACTAGGATATTCGTGGGTTCGAGTCCCACCGCTTCGACCAAATTTAAAGAAAGATGCCATCAATATAGGTGTCT
>Ga0116230_10008314_pt1 | contig 10235 bp, 8 predicted proteins | sample S1TSphfallax_3_FD_88678 | JGI IMG/M metagenome (GOLD analysis project Ga0116230, IMG submission 88678) | Host-associated microbial communities from peat moss isolated from Minnesota, USA - S1T2_Fd - Sphagnum fallax MG | ecosystem: Host-associated > Plants > Peat moss > Unclassified | place: USA...
AGGTACCTTCGGCTTGGGTCTCGATGTCCGGCGCGAAGCCGTCCGCACCATCTCGAAAAGCCTCCGACGCACGGGCTGCATCCTGGGCTGGGTCGGAGAGCGTCGGAAAATCCCAGGCAATGACGTCAATCCCCGCCTTATGTGCAGACAAGGCCAGGGCTCGAAGCACAGCACCGCCGTAGAAGCCGTCCTGAGTGCTCCCGGTGCGAAGCCACAGCTGGTGGAGGTGCTCGCGCCGTGCGGTGGCGACGACCGCAGCGACATCCAGTCGCTGGCCCGGCCACAGCGTCAACCACAATCCCTTGCCGGTCAGGGGAGCCAGGTTGACCGTGCGTGGTGGCGGGGAGGAGACCGCTGGAATGGCACGGTCCGGCACGACCGGGGGCGGAGCCGGTGGCCCAGGTGGGCCAGGTGCCACCGGTGGTGCGGGACAAGGCTCGGGCTGGACCGCCGGAGACGGAATCGGGAAGGGCAGCTTGTGTGCACTCGTGGGCTCACCCACAGAGCGGGCTGCCAGGCCGAACGTCGCACCACACCCCACCCACAACAAGACCGCAGCGCCGACTGCACCCACCAGCGTTCCAGCGCGTCGCACCGACCCATTGTGACCTTGGGAGAACACCGATGCCGATCATGCCCGGTACCAAAGACTGGACCTGGGTGCTCGAGCAGCCCTGTCCCGAATAGGGTCGAGATCAGGGCATGAACGTCGACTCGATGCCGCGCACGTCGTCCTCAGTATCGACCAGAAGTGCCGGAGGAGAAAAGCTGTGCGACGCCAGGTCCTTCGCCAGCAACTCTGCCTGGTCTGCGCCAAGTTCGAGTAGCAAGCTGCCGCCTGGTCGAAGATACGTCGGAGCTTCGGCGACAATGCGCCGCAGCAGATCCGCACCATCTAAGCCTCCGTCGTAGGACCGCTTCGACTCGAATCTCAGTGTGTCTCGAGGGAGATGGCGAAGCTCGCCAATGGGCACATAGGGAGGAACTGCCACGATCACGTCGACACGTCCACCCAGATCTGAAGGCAGTGCGGCGAGCAGATCACTCGGAAAGACTTCGACGCCGTTCAACTGCGCACACTCGATGGCCCTGGGGTCCGTCTCGGTCGCCACGACGCGTGCAGTCGGTCGCTCATGACGAAGCACTGTGGCAATCGCTCCACTACCGGTGCATGCGTCGACGGCCACTCCTTGGACCGGGAGCAGACTCACCGCTCGCTCTGCAAGGGGTTCGCTTTGCCAGCGGGGAACATAGACACCGGGCAACACCTGAACTCGTCGACCGCAAAAGAGCGCAGATCCGGTGATCCAAGCGATCGGCTCCCCTTTCACACGTCGGGCAACCAATCGCTGTAGCAGATCCTCGTCCCCGCGAGCTCGCTCGACAAGGTCAGCCGCGTCTTCCTCGGCAGCGATGAATCCCTCCGACGCAAGTACTGCTGCAAGCTCAGCGACGCTCGTGTCGGGGGGCATAGCTCATCGTAGGGGCGCTGAAGGCATCAAAGCGCGTGCCCCAGAGCACCTGCACTAGTTCAAACTCTGCACTTGGCATCAGATCGGGGAGCAGATGAGCGACGAAGTGGCCAGCAAATGCCACTACCTCCGTGGCCTCGGCAGGCCTATCGTGCAGGTAGGCCCGAAAGCAAACGGTTTTCATCGTCATTGTGTCGAGGTGACCCGTGCGTCGGCCGAGGTGGAGGGGTAAGGGACATGCAAAATTTTGCGGGCAGTCGACCTTCTGACATGGTTGTCAACGGACTTGGAAAGATCCCGAGCGAGGCACTTCTTGCGGCAATCTTCGAATCGTGCGATGACGCTGTGATCACCAAAACCCTCGATGGACGGATCACCAGCTTCAACCCTGGTGCAGCTCGCATGTACGGGTATTCACCCGAGGAAGTGATCGGCCAGAGCATGTCGATGCTCATTCCGGCCGACCGGGCACATGAGCTGGCTGACATTCTCGGGAGCATCTCGCGAGGCGAACATATCGACCACTACGAGACCAAGCGCGTCGCCAAGAATGGCGCTCTCTTCGATGTGTCCGTCACCGCGTCCCCGATTCGAGATGGCGATGGCGAGATCATCGGTGTCTCGGCTATCGCGCGTGATATCACTGACCGCCTGAGCGCCGCGGCTGAGCGCCTGTCAGCGCAGGTCGCCGAGACCACCCTTCTCGACAACGCACCGATCATCCTCTGCTCGTTCGACATGGACGGCATGATCACCTCCTACCGGACCGGTCGGGCACTGCCGCAAATGCAGCGTCGATCGAGCGAGGTGCTCGGACGATCCGTCTTCGACATCAATGCGGACGACGTTGAAGCTGTTGCTGCGATGCGGCGAGCATTGCAAGGTGAGATCGTCGAGATGGAGATCGATTTGTTTGGTCTGATCTTCGACGTCCGGTTTGTCCCCGAACGAAATCGCTGCGGCGAGCAAACCGGGGTCACCGCCATCGCCGTCGACGTCAGCGAGCACGCCCGATCACGAGTCGAGCAGCACGATCTGGAGAAGAGACTGCGCCGATACGAGCGACTCGAGAGCCTCGGCCAGCTTGCCGGCGGGATTGCACATGACTTCAACAACCTGCTCGGTGTGATCATCAACTGTGCGAGCTTCGTGGTCGGCGAGCTCGATGACGAAGAAGCCGTGCGCAGCGACGTACGACAGATCGAGGCCGCTGCTGAGCGGGCTGGCGAGCTCACACATCAGCTGCTTGCGTTTGCCAGACGCGAGGTACTCCAACCACAAGTGGTGGATCTCAACAGCGCAATACGCTCCGTGGAGGCGATGCTGAACCGAACCCTCGGCGAGCACGTGATCTTGAAGATGAACCTCGGAGACGGTCTCTGGCCGGTGACCGTCGACATCGGGCAATTCGAGCAGGTCTTTGTCAACCTGGCCGTGAACGCACGAGACGCCATGCCCTTTGGGGGCTCCCTTTCCGTCCAGACGCGAAATGTCGAGCTCACTGGCGCGTATCGCTCCGCCCATCCCGGCCTCGAAATGGGGCGGTATGTCGAGCTTCGCGTCAGCGACAACGGAACCGGCATGGAACAATCTGTCGTGGATCGAGCATTCGATCCGTTCTTCACCACGAAGCCACCAGGTGAAGGCACCGGCCTCGGGCTTGCCACGGTGTTCGGTATCGTCAGTCAGGCCGGTGGCGACGTGCAGATCTATTCAGAGCCGTCCGTCGGCACGACGTGCAGGGTCCTGCTGCCTGCCAGCAGTGACGGTGCGACGCCCTTACCGACGTCCGATGATTCCCGGGCACTCACCGGATCCGAGACGGTTCTCGTCGTCGAGGACGAGGAGCCGATGCGCGAGGTGGTCCGGCGCCTGCTCCAGCGCAACGGCTATGACGTCGTGGTCGCTGCAGATGGTCGGGAAGCACTGGCAATCAGCGCGTCGATGACTCGTCCCATCGACCTACTGCTCACCGATGTCGTGATGCCGCATATGCTGGGAAAAGAAGTGGCAGAGCGCCTGACTGAGGCTCGACCCGATCTTCGTGTGCTGTTCATGTCGGGCCACGCCCACCCCGTTCTCGGACCGATACTGGACGAGTCCGCATCGATGATCGAGAAGCCCTTCAACGAAAAGGGCCTGCTGTCGAAGATACGCGATGTGCTCGAAGACCGGGATCTGCCATCTCGAAATCCGGTCCGATGACGGCAACCGACAAGCTCGACATCGACGCGGAAATACCAGCGGTGATACGTCTGCTCATCGTCGACGACCATGTGATGTTCGCCGAGAGCTTGAGCAGGTTGCTCGACATCGACCCGACAATCGAGGTTGTCGGGATTGCTCTCGACGGTATGACGGCCCTTCGTCTCGCCCGGTCGTGTTTTCCCGACATCGTCCTGGTCGACTTCGCACTCCCCGATATGAACGGTGCGGAGCTCACCAGCGCCCTTCGTGCCGAGCTCCCCGATGTACGAATCATCTCGCTCGCCGCGAGCGGTAGCGGCGGAGCTCGGCGAGCGATGATCCGTGCCGGCAGCAGTGGCTGGGTGAGCAAGACCCGAGCAGTGCGAGACCTCGTCAGCGCTGTCCATGACGTGCACGGCGGAAAGCGAGTCACCGAGTCTCACATCGACGGTCAGCCTGAGCTGGACGAGCTCGAGCTTCACTATCAGCCTGTTCTCGATCTGGTCTCGGGGTCCGTCCAGGGCTTTGAGGCACTCGTCCGCTGGCAGGACCCGGCACGGGGCCTGATCTACCCGGATGAGTTCCTACCGGCCATGGAGGAGAACGGACGGATCGATTCGCTCAGCTGCTGGGTCATCGAGAGGGCAATGCTCGACCTGGCTGCGTGGAAAGACCGTTCCATCGCAGTGGAGCCGTGGGTATCGGTCAACATCTCGGCCAGCTCTCTGAAGTCGGCTGACGTGGTCGACACCGTGGTCGGCTGCCTGGAGCGGTACAACCTGCACCCTTCCAAGCTGATCGTGGAGCTGACCGAGACGGTGTTGCTCGATGAGGATGCCTTCGCCAAAGCAAGCCTCGAGCGATTGCGCGCCTATGGAGTCAGGATTGCCATCGACGATTTCGGCACGGCGTTCTCCTCGCTCGCCTACCTTCGGCGATTCGCCTTCGACCTGGTGAAGATCGATGCGTCGTTCACGGCCGAGCTGCCCGAATCAGCTCGGGCCATGGCGCTCGTCGAGGCGATCCAGCACCTGGCGCAATCGGTGGGATTGACCGGCATTGCCGAAGGCATCGAACGAACCGAGCAAGCCGAGGCACTCGTGGCCGCTGGCTGGCGACTCGGCCAGGGCTACCTCTTCTCGCATGCCGTCGACGCGACGACCTGTGAGGCGATGCTCGTCTCGAGCAGCTAGCCCAGCTCAATCCTCTTGAACACCTCAGCGAAGCGATCCTCGGGGAGTCCGTTCGCGACAGCTACAGAGGACGCCCACTCGCGAACGAACTGCTCAACCCGCTCGGGATCAGGGAGCTGGCTCTCGTGTGCCGCAATCGCTGCCAGCTTCTGATCGAAGGTGTCGGTGATGTCGACGGCATGATCAGCGCCAGGATGGCCCATGAGCCATACCTCGGTGACAAGATGCGGCTCCAGCTGGGCGTCGAGGAGGTCCGGAAACGCAAACGGGTTCCGGGCATCGGGGTAGACCGCGCACAGTGCTGCTTCACCGGCAGCTCGGTGGTCGGGATGACTCGCGGGTAGCCGGTCGTAGTAGATCTCCGGGCTCTGGCAGACCACGATGTCGGGCCGTGTCCGGCGGATCTCGGCAGCAAAGGCCCGGCGAAGATCGAGGTCCGGTACGAGCTCGCCGTCGCGCCGACCAAGGAAGGTCACCTCGTCCACCCCGAGGATCCCGGCCGCTGCCCGCTGCTCGGCTCGTCGAATGCGAGGGATCTCCGATCGATCCACTGCACGATCGAAACCTCCAGCATCGCCATCGGTGGCCACGCAGTAGAAGACCTCGTATCCCGAGCTGACCCATCCAGCCACGGTCCCCGCTGCCCCGAAATCCACGTCGTCAGGGTGGGCGGTGATGACGAGAACCCGACGAGCATCAACGGGGGGAGATGTCGGTGTGCTCACGGGTTCGAGCGTAGCGAGAGCCACCTCTGCGCCGCTGCGCCCAGCCTGCAGGAGATGGAGTTGCGATCACGAGGCTCAATCAGTCGAGCTCCGCTTTGTGGTGGGGCTAGCTGGAATCGAACCAGCGACCTCAGCATTATCAGTGCTGCGCTCTAACCGACTGAGCTATAGCCCCGGCGAGACGACCACGGTACACCACGGCCCGACAGCCGCTGGCACGGCGCTGTCCCACGGCGCTGTCCCACGGCGCTGTCCCACGGCGCTGTCCCCGCGTTGCACCGGCTCGGTCAGTCACTCGAGACTCTCATGCGGGTCCGACTGCGCCGACAGCGGTCAGTCCTCCTCGGTACTCGTGAGGGGAGCCACCGCTGCAACGCTCTGCCCGTCGTCGAGGTTCATCACTCGGACGCCCGTGGCGTCTCGGCCCTGGGCGGCGATCTCGCGCACCTGCGTGCGGATGATCACCCCACCGGACGAGACGAGCAGCAGCTCGTCGTCGAGGTGTGCCATGAGCGCAGCGACCACGTAGCCCCGACGCTGCGTGAGGCGGATACCTCGCACACCCTGCCCGCCGCGCTGCTGGGCGTTGAAGTGCTCGAGCTTCGTCCGCTTTCCATAACCAGCATCGGTCACGATGAGCAGGTCCACATCAGGCCGAGTCACCCCGACAGAAACAACCTGGTCGCCAGCCCGAAGCTTCATGCCGCGTACGCCAGCGGCGCTTCGGCCCATCGACCGGGCTTCAGCTTCAGCGAAGCGGATGGTCATCCCGAACTTGCTGACGAGGAAGACGTCGTCGTCGTCGGAGGTCGCGAGCACACCCACGAGCTCGTCGCCGTCGTGGAGATTGATCGCAATGAAGCCCTCGCGACGAGACTTGTCGTACTCGCTGAAGGGTGTCTTCTTCACTTGTCCCGACGTCGTCGCAAAGAGGAGGTATCGATCCACGGGGAACTCGCGTGTCTCGACGATCGCCTGGATGTGCTCGTCAGGATCGAGCGAGATGAGGTTGACGATCGGCGTCCCCCTCGCCGTGCGTTCCTTGACCGGGATCTCGTACGCGCGCAGTCGATAGACCTTGCCGCGGTTCGAGAAGAGCAGCACGTGGGCGAGCGACGTCGTATGCAGGACCTGGGCGACGAGGTCCTCTTCTTTCAAGCGGGCGCCCTGGACACCTCGGCCACCACGGGACTGTGTACGGAAGGCATCCGCCGCTACCGCTTTCACATAGCCCGCACGTGTCAAGGTGAGAACGATCGGCTCATCCTCGATCAGGTCCTCGGCGTCGAGCGAGCCTGGGTCGTGGATGATCTGGCTGCGTCGATCCGTGGCGTGCTTGTCCCGGACTGCGCCGAGCTCGTCGGAGATCACCGCTCGTAGTCGCTGGGGGTCGCCGAGGATCGCTTCGAGCTCCGCGATGGTCTCGCGCAGCTTGGCCATCTCCTCTTCGAGCTCGGCCCGCCCTAGACGGGTCAATCGGCCGAGCTGCATGTCGAGGATGTGCGTCGCCTGCTCTTCGGAAAAGTCAAACGGCGCCTCCATCAAGGCGGAGCGCGCCGCCCCACGATCAGCCGAGGCGCGTATCGCGGCGATGATCTCGTCGAGCATGTCCAGCGCCTTGAGCAGGCCCTCGACGATGTGGGCGCGACGAGACGCTTTGTCCAGACGGAACTGGGATCGCCGCGTCACCACCTCGACTTGGTGGGCGATATACGCACTCAATGCTTGGGCGAGGTTGACGAGCCGCGGTACGCCGTCCACGAGGGCGAGCATGTGCACCCCGAAGCTCGTCTGGAGCTGGGTGTGCTTGTAGAGGTTGTTGAGGACCACATTGGCATTGGCGTCACGCTTGAGTGTGACGACGAGCCGCGGCTTGCCACCCGCAGAGTCGTTCTGAGCATCCGAGATGCCCGTGACGTTGCCCGCGTCGATTGCGTCGGAGATCTGCTTCTCGATGACGTCGACGGCCGTCTGATACGGGATCTCGGTGACGACGATCTGCGGCACCCCGGTGCGGCTCTCGGTGATCTCGGCGACAGCCCTGAGCTTCACCGAACCGCGCCCTGTCCGATAGGCGTCGAGAATCCCGGATCGCCCGAGGATCAGCGCTCCTGTCGGGAAGTCCGGCCCCTTCACGAACTGCATCAGGTCGTCCGGAGTAGCGTCCGGATTCTCCAGCAGGTAACGAGTCGCGTCGATGACTTCACCGAGGTTGTGCGGGGGGATATTGGTCGCCATACCGACGGCGATTCCCTGCGATCCATTGACTAACAGGTTCGGAAAGCGCGCCGGCAACACGACTGGCTCGCTCTCGCTGCCGTCGTAGTTCGCTACGTAATCGACGGTCTCCTCGTCGAGCCCTTCGAGCAGGCTCATGGCTAGCGATGCCAGGCGACATTCGGTATAACGCATCGCCGCAGGGCCCATCTCCGGTCCAGGTGCCCCGAAGTTGCCGTGACCATCGATGAGGGGGTGGCGAAGGCTGAAACTTTGCACCATACGCGCCAATGCGTCGTAGAGCGAGGAGTCGCCGTGGGGGTGGAAACGCCCCATCACGTCACCCACGACCTTTGCACACTTGACGAAAGGCCGATCCGGGCGAAGCCCGGACTCCCACATCCCGTAGAGAATTCGGCGGTGCACAGGCTTCAGCCCGTCGCGCACGTCTGGCAGTGCACGAGAGACGATGACCGACATGGAGTACTCGAGGAACGAGCGCTCCATCTCCTCTTGAATCTCGATCGGTTCGACCGACCCGACGATCGGGTCGCCTCCGTCACCCGACGGTGAAGAGGCTCTCGCGTCACCTCGTGCCATTGGTCACCACACCTTCGTCGCTAGAGGCCCGGCTCGAGGCCCTGCTCGAGACCTTCGTCGAGGAACCGGGCCTGGATGTCATACGTCGAGGAATCGGACGTCTTTCGCGTTCGTCTGGATGAAACGTCGCCGCACATCGACGTCGTCACCCATGAGCACTGAGCAGACTTGGTCCGCAATACTGGCTTCTTCCATGGTGATCTGAAGGAGCGACCGCTTACCTGCATCCATCGTCGTGTCGCGCAACTCCGCAAAGTCCATCTCGCCAAGTCCCTTCAGGCGCTGGAACTCCTGTTTGTGGTTCGGGTGCTCGCTGAGGAAGGCGATTCGCGCTGCCTCGTCTTTCAGATACACCTTGGAGTTTCCGACGAGCGTGGAGTACAGGGGAGGCTGGGCTGCGTACACACATCCTGCGTCGACGAGCGGTTTCATCTGCCGCAAGAAAAACGTGAGCAACAAGGTCCGGATGTGTGAACCGTCGACATCGGCGTCGGCGAGGATGATCACCTTGTGGTACCGGATCTTTTCGATGTTGAAATCGTCGGCCACGCCAGCGCCGATTGCCATGATGAGCGCCTGGATTTCAGCGTTCTTCAACATCTTGTCCACGCGCGCCTTCTCGACGTTCAAGATTTTTCCACGAATAGGTAGAATTGCTTGAACACGCGGATCACGGGCATCTCGCGCTGAAGCTGCTGCGGAGTTCCCCTCCACGATGAAGATTTCCGACTCCGTCGCATTGCGCGAAGAACAGTCGACCAGCTTGCCTGGAAGACCCGCTCCATCGAGAGCGCTTTTGCGGCGGGTCAGGTCGCGGGCATGGCGGGCGGCTGCTCGAGCACGCTGAGCGAGCAGGGCCTTCTGCACGATCTGATTGGCTTCTCGAGGATTTTCCTCCAGCCACTCGGCGAGCTTTTCATTCGTCGTCCGCTCGACGAGAGAGCGCATCGTGACGTTCCCGAGCTTGGCCTTGGTCTGACCCTCGAACTGCGGCTCGCGCAGCCGCACGGACACGATCGCCGTGAGGCCTTCACGGATGTCTTCGCCGGCGAGATTCGTGTCGGCTTCTTTCAAGATGTTTCGAGATTTTGCGTATCGGTTGACCACATTCGTGAGGGCCTTCTTCAGCCCCTCCTCGTGCATGCCGCCCTCGATTGTTGCAATGCCGTTCGCGAAGGAGTGAATGCTCTCGTGGTAACTGGTGTTCCACTGCAACGCGAGCTCAGCTTCTTGGTCCTCTTCGGACTGCTCGAAGTAGGCGATCTTCTTGAACAGCGGCTCCTTCGTCTGGTTGAGGTGCTTGACGAAGTCCTCGATGCCGCCGGTATAGCGAAAGGTCTGGTTGTGTTCGTGCTCAGGTCGCTCGTCGCTGAAGACGATCTCGAGGCCTCGTTGAAGGAAGGCCATCATTTGCAGCCGCTCGAGTACCGTCTGGGCGCGAAACTCGGTCTCTTCGAAGATTGTCGGGTCCGGCCAGAATGTCACCGTGGTCCCCGTCCGGCCGCGTGGAGCGGGACCTGTGGTCTGCAGGGGTCCCGTGGGCTTGCCCCCGTCGACGAAGGTCAACTCGTGACGCTGGCCACCGCGGTCGATCTGCAGCTCGAGTCGACTCGACAGCGCGTTGACGACCGAGACACCCACGCCGTGCAGTCCACCGGAAACCTTGTAGCCAGACCCACCAAATTTCCCACCTGCGTGGAGCACGGTGAGCACAATCTCAGCGGCGCTCTTCTTCGGATTACTGGGGTGAGGGTCAACGGGGATACCACGACCGTTGTCTCGCACGCGTACTCCGCCGTCTTTCAACAGGGCCACGTCGATGCGTGTGCAGTGCCCCTGCA
>Ga0116230_10008317_pt1 | contig 10235 bp, 12 predicted proteins | sample S1TSphfallax_3_FD_88678 | JGI IMG/M metagenome (GOLD analysis project Ga0116230, IMG submission 88678) | Host-associated microbial communities from peat moss isolated from Minnesota, USA - S1T2_Fd - Sphagnum fallax MG | ecosystem: Host-associated > Plants > Peat moss > Unclassified | place...
CTGTCTTTGCTCGTGATCGGTGTTTTCTACGTGTTCGCTTCGTACGCGAGTGCCGTGGGCTGGGGAACGGGCAACATGCTCGCTTTCGCCAACAGCCCGAATCCGTATTACCCGCCCGCGCAGGCCGTGTGGGGAAAGGGTTGGTGGTTGATCGCATTCGCCCTGCTCAACAGCACGATCGCCAGCGGACTCGCGTGCACGAACTCCGCCTCGAGGGTCATGTATACGATGGGACGCGCCGGCACGCTGCCGCCAGCGTTTGCCCGCATCCATCCGCAGCACCAGACGCCGACGTTTGCCATCGGCTTCGCGCAGCTGCTCGGGTTTTCGGCGGTCCTGCTCGTAGGACTTCTGTTGCGCCCCGAGGACGTCTTCGGCGTGCTCGGCACCATTTCCGCCTTGGCCGTGATCGTTCTGTACGTGATGGCGAATGTGGCGCTGACGTCGTTCATCCGCCGCGAGCACCGGGACCTGTATTCATCATGGCGGCACGGGATCGTGCCGCTGCTCGCCAGCTTGAGCCTGCTGCCCGTACTCGTCGTCACCGTCTACCCGATCCCCGAGTGGCCAGCGCGCCTAGCACCCTATTTGTTCGTCGCGGTGTTCCTCTGCGGCTTCGGCTACTTACGCTGGCTGGAGGCGCGGGATGCGGATGCCTTGGGCCGTGGCGCCGCGATGGTTACCTCGACGGATAATCAATAGAAATCGAAGAATTAAAGGCTGGAGGAAAGAGACGATCATGCGAAATGCACACCCAGGCTTGGATCTCATGGAAATGGAAATGGCGCGCCAGCGGGCAGATGCCCTGCAGACGATCACCGCCGCAGGGAAGCCCGCGCAATGGATAGCAAGCCAGATCCGGGCCACTGGACGCCTGGTGCTGTATGGCATTGGCGGCTCGCACCATGTCAATCGCATCGCCGAAACCCTCTATCTTGATGCGGGCATCGACACGCGCGCGGTCACCGCATCCGACGCGCTGCTCTCGCCGCTTCCCGACGCCCCACGCGTCGGACTGATCACGTCGCAGTCCGGCAGGTCTGGAGAAATCGTCGAATTGTTGGCGCGACCTCCGGGACTCGAACAACGGTTTGGATTGACCCTCGACAACGACGGTCCCCTCGCGATGCAAACCACGGGGAGCCTGATTGCTGCGGGCGGCCCCGAACGAGCGTTTGCGGCGAGCCGCAGCATCATTTTGTCAATCGCGATGCACGCGGCGATCCTCGAGGCGCTCGGCATCCGGCAAACGGCGGCAAAGGACCTGCTGGCGGCGTCCAAGCCGGTCGATGCAACCCAGATCAGCTATGAGCTCAAGGATGCCGACGTGATCGTCTTCGTCGGCCGTCACGTGATGCGCGGCGTCGCGGAAAGCGCCTCGTTATCGATGCTCGAACTCGCGCGTGTGCCCACGATTGCGTTGGAGGGCGGCCAATTTCGGCACGGCGCATTCGAGTTCCTGCGCCCCGGACTCGCGATCGTGCTGCTGCGCAGTGCGGGGCCCGATGCCTCGGGTATCGAGGAGTTGGCGCGAACCGCGGTCAGTGCCGGGTGCCGTACCGTTATCCTCGATTCCAGTGGCCTCGAGCCGGTTCATGCCGGCCTTACTCACGCGCTCGAGCCTGCGGCCGGGCTGGCAGCTGCCCTCGCAGCCTTGCTGTTCCTACAGGACATCAACATTGCGGTGGCGCTGCACCGAATAGAGGCCGGAGTCGGAACGCCGCTGCGTACCAGTAAAGTCACGTTATAGAGGATCGTATGAGCGAGCATCGAACGACCGTCGGCATCGACCTCGGCGGCACGCAACTTCGAGTCGCGTGTGTGGACGCCGCGGGCGCCGTGTTGGCACTGGAGCGCGAGCGCAGTGATCAACACGCGAGTCCGGACGGGTTGATCGACCAGATGATCCGGTTGATCGAGCGGGTTCGCAGTCCCGGAACCAACGCGATCGGCTGCGGAATTCCCGGTCTCATCGACCGACGCAAGGGGGTCGTCCTCGGTATCCCCGCTTTCGCCGGATGGTCAGGCGTCCCTCTCGGCTCGATCCTGCAGGCTCGCACAGGACTGCCCGTGCAACTCGAGAATGACGCGAACGTCGCGGCGATCGGTGAATGGCGATCGGGCGCAGGACGCGGCAGCCTCGACGTCGCCTATGTGACGATCAGCACCGGCATCGGCGCGGGTATCATCAGCGACGGACGCCTCGTGCGAGGTCACGGCGGCCTGGCCGGCGAGATCGGCCACACGCACATCAGCGACGAGGCGTCCACATGCTCCTGCGGGAACACCGGCTGCTTCGAAGCCGTCGCGGCCGGCAGGGCTCTCGATCGCCGGGTGGTGAGCGCCGTGGTCGGGCAGCCCTCCTCGCTGCTCGCGGGGCTCGTGGGCGATCGCAAGCCGGGCGCCGAATACCTCGCAGATGCTGCCTCGCGCGGCTGTCCCGTCGCCTTGGAAATCCTCGATACGGAAGCGTACTGGTTAGGTCTGGGCTTCACGAATCTGCAGCATCTGTACGCGCCAGAGCGCATCGTCATGGGGGGCGGTGTCTCGGCCTTGCTGCCACTCATGCGCGACCGGATCGAACGGATCATGCGCCAGCGACTCCTGCCCGGCTTCACGCCGGCCGTGATCGAGGTTGCCGCGCTCGGAGATTCCGCCGGCGTTGTGGGCGCCGCCTTCCTTGCCCGCGAGACCACATGAAGACCCATCGACTGATCGACATCGAATGGCCCGAATTCGGCTGTCCAGAGCACCCACCCAAGGTGGAGCTCGATGAATTGTGGGCCCGGCTCGGCGCCTTGCGCTCGCTCATGGGCGCCTACTCCCTGACGCACGTGGTCGTTTACGCAGACCGCGAGCATATGGCCAATGTCTGCTACCTCACCAACTTCGATCCCCGCTTCGAAGAGGCAATCCTCATCGTCAGGATGGATGGGACACCCTTGCTCGTCGTCGGGAACGAATGTGCCCATTACCTCGGCGTCAGTCCCCTGTACGTCGCAGGCCGGCTGCGGGCGGAACGATGGCAACCTTTTTCACTGCTCAATCAGCCGCGCGACGCCAGTCGCTCCCTCAAGGAAATCTTCGCCGGCGAGGGCATCGGTGCCAGTGCCCGCGTCGGCTGCATCGGCTGGAAGTATTTCAGTGCAGCGGAGCATCCTGACGGCGAGCGAGCCATCGATCTGCCTTCGTATCTCGTCGATACGCTGCGCAGCCTGGCCGGCTGGGTGGCCGTCAGCAACGCTACCGCATTGATGATGCATCCCGGTTTCGGCCTGCGCGCGCAGTGTTCCCCTGCGGAAATTGCGGCATTCGAGTACACCAATGTGCTCGCATCCCAAGGCATGAAACGCATGCTCTTCGGTCTGCGTCCGGGGATGACGGACAACAATCTGGCGTCCTTGAGCGGCTACAATGGCGAGCCGCTGTCCTGCCACATGACCATGGTTACCCAAGCCAATCGAGATCTCGGGCTGTCGGGGCCCGTCGGCGCCCGCATCGACCTGGGCTCGCCGCTCGCGACGAATATCGCCTATTGGGGCAGCAACATCTGCCGCGCCGGATGGGTCGCTCATTCTGCAGCCGATCTCGTGCCGGCCGCACGCGATTATGTCGACGCATTTGCAGGTCCCTATTTCTCGGCAATGTGCGAATGGTATGCGCTCCTCAGGATCGGTACGCCGGGCGGCGCGCTGGCGGCGCACATTGCCCGGCGACTGCCCTTCGACCGCTTCGGCATTTATTTGAACCCCGGTCATCTCATTCATCTCGAAGAGTGGATTAGTTCGCCGATTTACCCCGGTTCGACCGTGCCACTGCGTTCCGGCATGGTGATGCAGGTCGATGTGATACCGACGTCACCGACTTATTTCTCGACCCGGATGGAGGATGGCGTGGTGCTGGCGGATTTACAGCTGCGTCAGCGCCTGATGAATGCCCACCCCGCGTGCTACGCACGCTGTCAGGCGCGTCGCGATTTCATGATCGACGTGCTTGGCATCGACCTACCTGAAGAGGTGCTGCCGCTCGGCAACGTTCCGGCGATCGTCGCGCCATTCTTTCTCGAACCGAACCGAGTCTTTGCGAATGCATGACCTCAAAGTCGCGATAGTCGGCGCGGGCACCGCTGCGCGGCTGCACTTGCTGGCTTACCAGAAATGCCCGCAGACCCGGGTGATTGCCCTTTGCGGCACCAACGCCGAGCGTGTGCGCGCCTTCGAGACGGAGTTCGGCGTGCGCGGATACCTCTCCCTCGAGGAGATGCTGGCAACGGAGCGGCCGGATGTCGTCTCGGTGACCACGCTCGAATGGCAGCATGAAACGCCGGTGTTGCTCTCACTCGCAGCGGGCTGTCACGTCTTGTGCGAAAAGCTCATGGCTCACAGCCTCGCCGTCGGGGAAAAAATGATCCTGGCTGCCGAGCGTGCCGGCCGCACCCTTGGCGTGAACTACAATTATCGCAGCGTCCCCTCGCATGCGCTGATCAGGGAGTCTTTGCGCCTCGGCGAATTCGGCGAGCCGGCACTGTTCTGCGCGACCGTACACTCGTATCTCTGGGCGCATATGATCGACCTCATGCGCTATTTCTTCGGTGACCCCGTGTCGGTGAGTGCGGCGATGGCCGATGAACAGTCGCGGCGCCCGATCGTGACGACCAATGCGGGCAAGGCCTGGGATCAGACCGCCGAGATGATCTTCCACCCGTCGACCGCGCTGTCGGCCTCATTTCAATTTCGCAATCCAGATTTCGTTGCGACTTTGTCCGGTTCGGCATTTGCTCCTATTTCCAGTTACTACTGGTCGTTCGCGTTGTTCGGCACCGCCGGCGGCTTGACGGTCAGTGGAGCGCAGCGCGACAAGCTCGGCGGTACGCCGGATCTCGGGCCGATCGCGGATCGATTGCGGGGCTTGCTGCCGTTCTCTTACCCGGAGTCATTCGAGCTCTCGATTTCGGCGTTCGTGGATGCGCTCCTGCGCGGCGAACCTGCGCCCGTCACCGGTGCGGACGGTATGGCAGCGATGCGATTGGATGCCGCAGTCGCGGCATCGGCGCGCACGGGCCATCGCGTGCTGTTATGACGGACGGGCAGGGGCGCGTCGTTTGCCTCCCGGGTAGGTCGATGATCCGGTGCGCCCCTCGCTCGTTCATGTATCCTGCGTGACCTCGCGATCAGCAGGGCGACTAGTGCCAGACACTCGCCCACCTCGATGCCGCCGCCGCCGCCTGACTTGCCCCCTGAAGAACCTGTTCCACCCGAGGAACTTGACCCACCTGAGGTGCTTGATCCGCCCGAGGAACTTGACCCACCTGCGGTGCCGTTGACATTGAAAATCGCGCCAACCGACTCATTGCCGGTTGGTGTCACGATGCAACTCGGGGCTGTGCCGCTGCAGGCTCCCGACCAGCCGGCAAAGGTGCTGTTTGCGTTTGCAGAGGCCGATAACATGACAGGCGTGCCAATCGCGATGGGCTCGCTGCAGGTTTCCGTGCAGCCCGCACCAACGGTTCCCCACGCCGTGGGGCATCGCCACCAAGGAAAATGGTCTCTTCATCGGCACATGCGGTCTTTTCGCTTGGAACAGGAACTGGAGAAAGTGCAGCGTCGGGTATGAACTGGTCAAAGAGGCGCAAGGTCACGGCTATATGCGAGAGGCTCTGACGGCAGCATTGTCTTGGGGCTTTCAAGTCATGGAACTGAATCGGATCGAAGCCCAGGTACACCCCAATAATCAACGATCGATTAGGTTACTGGGGCGACTGGGGTTCGTGGAAGAGGGACGCCTGCGCCAGGCAGCGTACTGGGCAAATCAATACCACGACATGGTGCAGTACTCGCTACTCCGGGTGGAGTGGAAGGGAAACAATGCAACGCCATGATGCACTGGCAATGCTTAGCTTTTAGCGGCCCGAGAACACAAACGGTCCGACCCGATAACATCGCGAATTTTGGCGCAGATTAGCTGAGAACGGGGGACTGCTTTATATTCGGTTCGAGCGATCGCGGGTTGCGACTTCGGTGAGCCGAGGAGAGGGTCGATGATCTACATAAATAAGGTTCGCTGCCCGACAACGCGCCCGCGCGTTGCTCAACCGAATCGTTAGATCGACATTATTCGGAGTCACGGTGCTATTGACGAAGAAAGGTTTGCCTTCGATGCGGGACAGCGTGATCTATGGATGGGTGTCATGGCTTCTCGCGTTCGCGACCTCAATGATTTTACATCCGGGGAATACTTCGCCATTTAATCGACCCACGGCATTCCTATTGTTCAGTGGCTTCTACAGTGTGTTTTACATTCTCGATATGTTGATTCTTGTTCCCCTAATCTGCGTGGTATTGCCCCGGTTGTGGCCTGCCTCGCGTCCATGGCAGTGGGCATTCGTGGGCGGCGTTCTATTTTCTATAAGCGTGCCGTTGTGGGGAGCATTAATTTTGGGCAGCATTTCTTTTAATATGGACACGGCATTTGTGGGTAGCTTAGGCGCAATTGCCGGGGCCGTGTCGTGCTACGCATTTCGCCGCGCTAATTCTCCATCGATCTAAAAATCGGTTGGAGCGATCGCGGGCCTGCCTTCGGTGGACCAAGAGGAAGGTCAATAATGTGGCTAAATCAGATTCGCTTTACGCCAACGCGCCCGCGCGTCGCTCAACCGAATCGGTAGTCGGTGAATCGTGCATATCGCACTCGGCATGTCCCTAATTCTGCTCGGAGCCACTGGTACAACCACCGGCCTTCGCGAGACCCGTCGGGTGCTACGCCAAGGGAATTGGCTAGAAGCCCGAGGCCACGTGGAATCTGGCTCCGTTGTCTGGACTGGCGAGACCTATTCGGCGCGAGTTGTCTACAATTACGCCGTTGACGGCGTGCAATTCACCGGGAACATCGTGAAATCCGGTGCCGTTGAGTACAATTGGCGCGGGCCGGCGGAGCGCGTACTCAGCCGCTACCCACCCGGTCGCGACGTCGTCGTTTTTGTTGACCCGAAAAATCATTGCCATGCGGTTCTGGAGCCCGGCGGCTCTAACCTGTATCCCGTATTTGTGGCGATATCGGCGATTGCTTTTGCTGTTGGTGTTGTGGTGCTACTGGCCTGAATTGCTTTCAACCGAGCGGCGATCGTGGATTTGTCACTGACCCGTAGTCTTACCCGAATTGCTCACGGGCGCCGTCGCGGCCAACATCTGACGCGCGGCGAGCTAATTAGCGCGCCACAAAGCGGAAGCTGACGAACTCATCTAAGCTTACGTGCGAAACTTCACTCGTTACGGTACCCATGTTAAGACGTACGTTCCTCCAGGCAGGCGTTGCTGGTTTAGCGACGGCCTGGTGGCGTGCCGCAGAGGCCTTGGACAAAGACCCGCGCGATGTTATTGATGTGATGCCGACGTTCTGGAGGTTTTGGGACACCAACCTACAGCAACCTACTAACGTTCGTGTCCGCGCATTCTTTGAAACTGTAGTCGCCGCTTATCCCGACCTCTTTCACCATGGTCTTATTACAAGTGGCGCATTGACCGATCTAGGAGGCGTTGCGGAGGTGCAGACCCGAGTAGCAAATTATCTTAAGGATCTACAGCCGTACATTCCGGCGATGAGGCGTATTACGACCGCGATCCGCGAAAGTTACGATCGCTCGGTAGGCGATTTTTCAAAGTCATTTCCAGACTATGCGCCCATGACCCCCGTGTATTTTACGGTATCCCTGTTCGGGTTCTCCGGCGGCATGAACTATTCCCCGGAAACTCTAGGCCTCTATTTTGGAATTGACGAGCTTGCGCGTATTCTTAAGTCTAGCTTGAATATCAAGATTGTCCTCGAGCACGAGTTATTCCATCGATATCGCTATCAAATCGCCCCGGATACAAGTGCTAGTCGTGCGGCCTGGGCCTACATGTGGGAGGAAGGGCTCGCCACATACGTGAGTCGTCAAATGAATCCGGGGTGCTCCGTCGATGCTGCTCTCGTACTGCCTCCTCGGCTATCGGAGTTGGCGAAGCCCCATTTACAATACTTGGCAGGACGAATGCTCGAACAAGCAGACGCAGCGGAACCGAGCACCTATAGCGAACTCTTCTCGCTAGATAGATCGCCTGCAGGCATACCCGCCCGGAGCGGCTACTACCTTGGCTTCCGAGCTGCGGAATTGGTGGCAAGCAATCGATCGTTAAATGATTTGGCTCATTTGGAGGGTGCTACCCTGAAACGCAGCGTTTTGAATGCGCTAGTCGAAATACAATCTTCCGCGTAGTTTGTGCAGTGGATCGGTCGAAAGCCGCCCCTCGTATCCGTCAGCAGCGGTCGGCTGCAGCCGGATCCGCCGCCGCGCTGGACAACCTCATGACGGGTTATTTACGGGAATGATTTAGGCGAACCTTCAGCAAGGCTGGAGCACGTCAAAATCCTCCAATGCAGGTGATCGACGGGATCTCAATCCCGTTTACCAGCATCTCCGGCTCTTGGAATCTTACGAGTGCGTTCTGACCGCAGGTCAGCAGTCCACCGCGCGTACGGCCGCAGCTCGCCGGATTGCCTCCGGTGCATGACAGCCCATGGGTTCCGAGAATCGCTATTGCACTCGCGAAGGGCATGCCCACTCGGACCCAAGAATGAACGTTCTGATTCCAATGCGACTGACTAGGGGTGTAGCAACCAGCAACGACAACGCATATACCCAAGATGATTGTCGCAGATCGCATCGTAGCCTCTCGCAGATTGTTGGTCATTTATGGTAGAGCTCGAGGCGGCCGCTTTGCAATTTTGTGCTCGAGCGCTCTCTGCTTTTTGTCAGCTAGATTGCGCAACCGATCAGCGCGACGATTCAACCACTTGGGGTCGTCCTTGTTCGCGGGATCGGTGGCTGGAGAAGCCGCGTGGCTGGCCCGGAAAATTTGGCCGCCAGTAGGCTTCGGCGCAGAGCCTTTGGCCGTTGCCAGGCCACCAAGCCAGCGAGCCGCGCCGCCGGCAGGGCGCCCACGCCGGCCTGCGCTGCAGCTCATCGCCACATGCCGTGGTGGTGACGGCTTGGCCTGATCAGCCCCAATACCGGCGGCCGCGGCACCCCCCGGCCCTGCTGCGCCGGCGTCACCGCCGACCGACACTGACTGTGCGGGGCGAATACGCCGTGATAGCGCGTCAAGCCTGGCTGAATCGGAACCCGGACAAGCGCGTGATCGCGCCTGCCAGGTGGCTGGGTTACGAAACCCACAAGACCGATTTGCTGCCGAGCGACTGTCAGGTCCCGGAGTAAGGAGATCAATCGTATTGTCTGCCATCGCGCGCTCTGCGGTCGGGAAAAATCAGGCCCCGTTCACGGAAGCGCCGGCGGCGATGAGTTGCCCGGCAACACCGTTCTGACAGGATCCCCGCGGCGCAGGTCTCGTGTCGTTCGCTTGACAGAGCGCTGGCACGCATCGGCGCACCATCTCCCTCGAAGATCAACCAATCCACTCGCGGAGACAGCCATGAAAAACTTCAGCCACAACACCAAGTCCCTCATTCGCGGCGCGCTTGCCTTATTCGCAATCAGCGCCGCATTCGCCGGCGCAGTGCGCGCGGACGAGGCCCCGCAGATCCACGTCAAGTATGCGGACCTGAACGTCAACTCCAGCGCGGGCGCAGCGCGGCTTTATCAGCGCATCCGTGTCGCCGCCAATCAGGTCTGCGCGCTGCCCGGGGAGCCCGCTCTCGCAGTGGTGGCCATGGAGAAGGACTGTGTGCGCCGGGCGATCGCGCAGGCGGTGAGCGCGGTGAGCAACCCGACGCTGACCCGCGTCTACGAGGCGAAGACGGGGGTCGCGCCCTCGAGCACGGCGCTCGCGTCCCGGTGAGCCGCCAGCCCATGCCGCATGGCAACCCATGCGGCACGGGCTGCAACTCGGATCACCGGCAATTGTTCCATAGTGACGAGGATCGTCCATCTCAATACCTTGGGGGGGCGCATCTTGCTGCTAGGTCGTTCAATCCAGCGGCTTCGGATCGCGCATATTCTTGAAGAGATCGCCATCGTATTGGATCTTGCCACCGAAGTTGCAGAACGGCAGGGCGACGACCAGGACGCAGTAGTCGTTGATCTTGAAAATACCGTGCCGGAGCATCTCGCGGCGGCTGTTCCGGTCCCAATGAAATCCAGGTGCCGGTTCCAAGTGGTTGCGCTTGACCCAGTCGAGTTGCTCCGGCGAGAGGCCGGACAAGTTGCGATAGCCGCGTTCTTTTGCCGCTTGCGCGATGCTCGA
>Ga0116230_10008318_pt1 | contig 10234 bp, 12 predicted proteins | sample S1TSphfallax_3_FD_88678 | JGI IMG/M metagenome (GOLD analysis project Ga0116230, IMG submission 88678) | Host-associated microbial communities from peat moss isolated from Minnesota, USA - S1T2_Fd - Sphagnum fallax MG | ecosystem: Host-associated > Plants > Peat moss > Unclassified | place...
CACGCGGCCCCAGGCGTCAGCGAGCGGCACGATTTCGGCTTGTGTGGCGTGCAAGCCGGCCAGAACGCGCGCGCGGGCGTCCTCGACCGAGATCATGGTTGCCGGAAAAGCCCGGACTTGCCGCCCGATTTTTCCACCACGCGCAGGCCCTCGATGCGCATGCCGCGATCCACCGACTTGCACATGTCGTACACGGTCAGCGCCGCAATGGATGCGGCCGTCAGCGCCTCCATCTCCACCCCGGTCCGCCCCGTCGTCTTGACGGTCGCGGTGATCCCGACCGCCTCGTCGCCGTCGGCCGCCAGATCGACCGTCACGGCCGTGATCGGCAACGGGTGGCACAGCGGGATCAGGTCGGCGGTGCGCTTGGCGGCCATGATGCCGGCCAAGCGTGCGACGGCGAGCACGTCGCCCTTCTTCGCCCCGCCGGCGGCGATCAGCGCCAGCGTGGCGGCCTGCATGTGCACGCGCGCGCCGGCGGTGGCGGTGCGGTCGGTGATCGGCTTGTCGGACACATCGACCATCACCGCCCGGCCGCCGGCGTCGAAATGAGTAAGGCCCGTCATGCCGGCCCGCCCATCAGCGCGCGCACCGCCGCCCCGACATCGGGCTGGCGCAGCAGGCTTTCGCCCACCAGAAAGCAGTTGCAGCCGGCGGCCGACAGGCGTTGCACGTCGGCATGGGTGCGTATGCCGCTCTCGGCGACCAGGAAGCGGTCGGGCGGCACCAGCGGAGCCAGCTCGGCGGTGGTGGTGATATCGGTCTTGAGGGTCTTGAGGTTGCGGTTGTTGATGCCGATCAGCGGCGTTTCCAGCCCCAGGGCGCGCCCCAGCTCGGTCTCGTCATGCACCTCGGCGAGCACGTCCATGTCGAGGGCCCGGGCGAGGGCTTCCAGCTCGCGCGCCTGGTCATCGGAAAGGGCCGCCATGATGAGCAGGATGCAATCCGCGCCCATCGCCCGGCTTTCGTAGACCTGCCACGGGTCGAGGATGAAATCCTTGCGCAGGACCGGCAGGGAGACGGCGGTGCGGGCGGCCATCAGATGCGCGGGCTCGCCCTGGAAGTAGGTTTTGTCGGTCAGCACGGACAGGCAGGTGGCGCCGCCGTCCCGGTAGGCGGCGGCGAGGGCGGGCGGATCGAAATTCGGGCGGATCAGGCCGCCGGAGGGCGAGGCCTTCTTGATCTCGGCGATCAGGGCGACGCGATGGAGGTTGACGTGATCCATCAGCGTGCGTCCGAAGCCGCGCGGCTTGGTCTGGCCGGCGATCTTCTGCTTCAGCGCCTCGACCGGCAAGGCGGCGCGGCGCTGGGCCACGTCAGCGCGGGTATCCTCGCAGATTTTGACCAGAAGATCGGAAGTATGGGAACTCATTGCACCGTCACTGCTTCGAGGTCTCTGGGATAGGCGGCTGGCTTTCCCGCCGCAACGTCTCCAAGGCCGTGGCTGCCCGGCCGTTATCGATCGAGGCCGCCGCCGCGGCGATGCCCTCAGGCAGAGTTGGGACGATCCCTGCAACGATCAACGCTCCCGCCGCATTCAAGATGACGGTATCGCGGTAGGCGCCGGGCTCGCCCGCCAGCAGGCGCATGAGCGCCGCCGCATTGCTCGCGGCATCCCCGCCGCGCAGCGCCGAGAGCGGCGCCGGTGTCAGCCCCGCCTCGTCGGCATGCAGGGTCATGTCCCGCACCGCGCCGTCCTGCAGCACGGCGATATGGTTGACCCCGGCGAGCGTCAGCTCGTCGAGGCCCTGGCCATGGACGATCCAGGCCCGCTCGGTGCCAAGGCGGCCGAGCGCTTCGGCGACCGGCCGCGCCCAGGCGCTTGCGAAGACGCCGGTGAACTGGCGTGCCACGCGGGCGGGGTTCGCGAGCGGCCCCAGCAGGTTGAAGAGCGTGCGGGTGCCGAGTTCCGCGCGCACCGGGGCGGCATGGCGCAGCGCCGGGTGATGCGCGGGCGCGAACAGGAAGACGCAGCCGGTCTCGGCGAGCAGGCTTTCCAGCCGCTCGGGCGGCAGGGCGACGTTGACGCCCAGCTGTTCCAGCACATCCGCCGCCCCGGACTTGGAGCTGAGGGCGCGATTGCCGTGCTTGGCGACCGGCACGCCGCAGCCGGCGACGACGAAGGCGACGGCGGTCGAGATGTTCAGCGTGCCGGCTTCATCGCCGCCCGTGCCGCAGACGTCGATCGAGCCCGCCGGTGCTGTGATCGATACCATGCGGCGGCGGAGTGCGCGGACGGCGCCGACCATCTCGGCGACCGTCTCGCCGCGGACGCGCATGGCCATGAGCAGTCCGGCGATCTGGGCATGGGTCGCATCCCCGGTGATGATCTCGGCGAAGGCGGCTTCGGCTTCTGCCTCGGTCAGGGTCTCGCCACGGGCGAGCCGGGCGAGCAGCGGCCGGATGACGCCGGTCATGCCCGCTCAGGCGGCCTGTGCGGGAGCGTTGCGGCCGCGCGCGATCGCCAGGAAGTTCGCGAGGATGGCGTGGCCATGCTCGCTGGCGATGCTCTCGGGGTGGAACTGCACGCCGAACACCGGCAAGCTCCGGTGGCGCAGCCCCATGATGGCGCCGTCCCCGGTGAAGGCCGTCGGCGTCAGGACCTCGGGCAGCGTTTCGCGCTCCACGATCAGGCTGTGATAGCGCGTGGCGTTGAAGGGCGAGGGCAGCCCCGCGAAGATGTCGGACTGGCCGTGCTGGATGGCGCTGATCTTGCCGTGCATGGGCTCGCGGGCTCGGATCACGCTGCCGCCGAACGCCTGCCCGATCGCCTGATGGCCGAGGCATACGCCGAGGATCGGCACGCGGCCCGCTGCCGCCGCGATCAGGTCGAGGCAGATGCCGGCCTCGTTCGGCGTGCAGGGGCCGGGCGAGAGCACGATCGCCTCGGGCGCCATGGCGAGAACCTGCGCCACCGACAGCGCATCGTTACGCCAGACCTCGCAGCCGGCGCCGAGGTCGCCGAGGAACTGCACGAGGTTGAACGTAAAGCTGTCATAGTTGTCGATGAGCAGGATCATGCCAATATTATCCTCTGCCACGGAGGCAGGGTCAATCAATGGCGGGGGCGGCCGGGCTCATGGACTTCGCGACATGGCTGCGCGACCTGGGCCGCCGGCCGCCACGCAAGGGGCACGAGATGGACATCGACACGAGTTCGAACAGTTCGAAAACCTACCCGGTCAGCTTCACCGACGCCGAATGGCGCGCCCGGCTGACGGCCGAGCAGTACCAGGTCCTCCGCCACCATGGGACGGAGCGGCCCGGCAGCTGCGCCCTGCTGCGCGAGAAGCGGCCCGGGACGTTCTCCTGCGCCGGCTGCGGTAACCCGCTGTTCGAGGGGACGACGAAGTTCGAGAGCGGCACCGGCTGGCCGAGTTTCGACACGCCGCTGGAGGGCGCGGTGGAAACGACCGAGGACCGCTCCTTGGGCATGCTGCGCACCGAGGTGCATTGCAGCCGCTGCGGCGGGCATCTCGGCCACGTCTTCCCGGACGGTCCGCCGCCGACGTATCAGCGCTACTGCATGAACGGCGTGGCGCTGAACTTCAGCCCCAAGGAAGGCTGATCGTTCCCGGTTGATGACACCGTAACGTTTCTCGTTCCGCCGCTGACGCGGCGGCGCGCCGGATGAAAAAGGGGGCAGCGTGATGCCCCCTTTTTTTTGCGCGGATGCCCGGGGCATCGCCGGCGCGATAACGGCGCGCTCCCCTGAGTAAAATATTCATATCGATCTTGTATATGACACGAGTTGAGTCTGGATCGGGTGCCGCTGGCAACCGTCAGTCTGGCCATTGCTTTGCTTCGTCAACGCCGGGACCCTGATGCCTGGGGCATGACCGCGGGTCGGAGCCACCGCGACCGGATATTGCCATTTGAGAAGGTTGAGCCGTGGCAACGCAGCTTTATAACAGACCGCCGACCATCCACGATGTGGCGAGGGTCGCCAAACTGTCCAAGTCGACCGTCTCCAACGTCATCCGAAACGCCATCGGCGTGCATCCGACGACGCGGGAGCGGGTTCAGGCGGCCATTGTCGAGCTGGGCTACCAGACGAACATCGTGGCCCGTCAGCTGGTGCAGCAGCGAACGACCATTCTTGGCATCGTCATCGGCGACCTGGCCAATCCGTTTCATGCCGAAATGGCCAAGCTGATCGAGGGCTTCGCGGCGACGCACGGCTACCAGGTGATGTTCTGCAACGCGCGCACGGAGCGGGACCCGGAACTCAACGGCATCCAGCGGATGCTGGAACACCGGGTCGCGGGTCTGCTGTTCCTCTCCTGCCGTTCGGCCGCCGAACAGGCGCGGCATCTCATCAGCGCACGCGTCCCGGCGGCCTTCGTCTGCTGCAACGCGGCCTGGGGCGATGTCGTGTCGGTGGACGAGCGCGCCGGCGCCATGGCGGCCACGTCGCTTCTGATCTCGGACGGTCATCAAAGCATCTGGCACCTCGCGGAGGAGCCGGCGGACGATCGCCATCCCTGCGATCGTGCCCTCGGCTATGCCGAGGCGATGACGCTCGCCGGGCTGGAGCCCAAGGAGATGTGCCTCGGGCGGGATGGCAGGACGGCCGTGATCGGTGGCGCGGTCATGCCGCTCAAGGATGCGCTGCTGGGGGAGGGCGGACCGACGGCCATTTTCGCCGTCAACGACGCGCGCGCCGTGCAGATCATCGGCATCGCCGAGCAGTTGGGCGTGACGGTGCCCGACCGGCTCTCGGTGTTTGGCTTTGACGATGCGGCCTGGGCAGGCCACGCGCGGCTCGGGCTCACGACGGTGGCCCAGCCGAAGGAGCAGCTGGCGCAGCTCGCCGTGGAAACGCTCATCCGGCGGATCACCGGTGGGGCGGTGCCGGAACCAATTCAGCAGTTCCTCGGCTTCCAGGTCATGTTCCGGCACTCCACCGCCGCACCCGATCGGGCCCCGGAGAGCCTACAGGGCTTCCCGGCGCTGGTCTCCGCATACTGCCGATCGTCCGTCGCGCCATGACAGCACGCGCTTAGCCAAGGCCTGCCAAGGCGCCGGATCCCAGGCGCGGCAGGCGAGCCCCGAGGTCGACGGCAGAACCATGATCGGAGGCAGATCCGCCGCCGGCAGATCAACCACGGATGGCAACGGGCCATAGGGGATGCGCCCTGTCGGCAGCCCCAGGAACTCCGCCGCGGCGCGCTTGCTGTTGAAGGCAAGCAGCCGAGGCCGGTGCCGCCGCATGGCCGCCGCCAGCCGTGCCCGATCGAAGGCCTGCCGGGGCAAGGCATCATCCTGGCCGGCTGCGCTCTTGCAGACATCGGTGAGGCCGATGCCGAAATCGGTCAGGCGCGCGAACTCCTGCGGCCGGAAACGGTGGGGCGTGAGCCCGGTCTCCGCCAGGACGCCCCAGAAGCGGTTGCCGGGGTTGGCATAGTAGGCGCCGCGCGCGGCGGAAATGGCGCCCGCCGCCGTGCCGCAGATGACGAGGTCAAGGCCCGGACACAGCAGATCCGGCAGGATGTCGGGGGCGGCCACACGGGGCGGAAGGTCGTCCATCGCTCCCCTTTAGCGCGGTCACATCATCGCAGCACCCTCCTTGCGCTCAGCCGTGCCGCGCCAACTTGGCCTGCGGGTTTCAGCAAAGGACGCCGCCATGGATTGCCGCCTCGACGGGCAAGTCGCCATCGTGACCGGGGCCAGTTCCGGCCTTGGCTACGCCTGCGCCGAACAGCTGGCCGAAGCCGGCGCGGCGGTCGTCATCAACTACCACTCGCAGCAGGACCCGGCCGAGGAACTGGCGGCCCGCATCAGCTCCGCCGGCGGCCGCGCGATCGCGGTCGGCGCCGATGTCTCGCGGGAGGCCGAGGTCGCAACCCTCTTCGCTCAGGCGCTGCAGGCGTTCGGCGCCGTGGACATTCTCGTCGCCAATTCGGGGATGCAGAAGGACGCGGCGCTGACGGCGATGACGCTGGATCAGTGGGAGGCCGTGCTGAAGGTGAACCTCACGGGCCAGTTCCTCTGCGCGCAGGCGGCGGTGCGGCAGTTCGAGGCTCAGGGCGAACGCTCGGTGTCCCGCGCGCGCGGCAAGATCATCTGCATGAGTTCGGTCCACCAGGTCATTCCCTGGGCCGGGCATGTGAACTACGCCGCGTCGAAGGGCGGCATCATGATGATGATGCAGACCATCGCCCAGGAGGTTGCGGAGAAGGGCATCCGCGTGAACGCCATCGCGCCCGGCGCCATTCGCACCGCCATCAACGAGTCCGAAACCGAAGGCGCGAAAGGCGAGAAACTGCTGAAGCTCATTCCCTATGGCCGGATCGGGGTCGCCGAGGATGTCGGTAAGGCTGCCGTCTGGCTCGCCTCCGACCAGTCGGATTATGTCGTCGGGACGACGATCTTCGTCGACGGCGGCATGACGCTCTACCCCGGCTTCCGAGGCAATGGCTAAGCGGGAAGCTCACCTTTTCTGGAAGAACAGTAGCAAAAGGCTTTTATCACGAAAGATTTTTTGTGCCCCGCCAGGGTTCCGTCGCCGCGACCCATTCCCGCGCCCGCCCCTCGGGGTCCGCGTGCCGTAGCACGTCGGTGACCACGGCGGCGCTGTCGGCGCCCGCCTCCAGCACCAGCCGCCCGCGCTCCGGCGTAAGGCCGCCGATCGCGACCAGGGGCGTGGCCCCCACCAGCCTCTTCCAGTCGCTGACCCGCCCCACGCCCTGCGGCCCCCAGGCCATCACCTTGAGAACCGTCGGAAAGACAGGTCCCAGTGCCACGTAATCCGGGGCAATGGACAGCGCCCGGTCCAACTCGGTCTCGTCATGCGTGCTGACGCCAAGCCGCAGCCCATGGCGGCGGATGGCCGCGATATCCGCGCCGTCGAGATCCCCCTGGCCGAGATGCACGAAATCACAGCCCTCGTCGATCGCGATCCGCCAGTAATCGTTTACGATCAGCTGTATGCCCGCCTTGGCGCAGAACGCGCGCGAGGTTGCGATCTCGGCCCGAACCACGGCGTCGGGCTGATCCTTGATGCGCAGCTGAACCAGCCGCACCCCCTGGGGCTGAAGGCGCGGCAGCCAGTCAGCGCGGTCTATGATGAGATAGAAGGGGTCGAGCGGCATCACCGGAAGGCCTGCCCGAGAACAGGGGTCGAAGGCACGGCCATGTCCCTCGGCGGCATGGGCTCGGCGAGAAAGGCCTCGCGCCCGGCGGCGATGGCCTGGGCGAAGGCCGCCGCCATCCGCGCCGGCTCGCCCGCGCGGGCCACGGCGGTGTTGAGCAGGACGGCGTCGTAGCCGAGTTCCATGGCCTGGGCTGCCTGGGAGGGCAGGCCGATACCGGCATCGATCACCAGCGGCACATCCGGGAAATGCGCCCGCATCGCCCGCAGGCCGTAGACGTTGTTGAGCCCCCGCCCAGAGCCGATCGGCGCGCCCCATGGCATCAGCACGCGGCATCCGGCATCCAGCAGACGCTCGCCCACCACGAGATCCTCGGTGGTGTAGGGAAACACCGCGAAGCCATCGGCCGTCAATGAACGCGCCGCCTCGACGAGGCCGAAGACATCCGGTTGCAGCGTATCGTGGTTGCCGATGACCTCGAGCTTGATCCAGTCGGTCTCGAAGACCTCGCGCGCCATCTGTGCCGTGGTGATCGCCTCGCGGGCGGAGTGGCAGCCGGCGGTATTGGGCAGCACGCGCACGCCGAGATCGCGGATGAGCGACCAGAAGGCCTGGCCCGCCCGCTCGGTCCCGGATTCACGGCGCAAGGACACGGTAACGACCTCCGCCCCGGACCGCCGCACGGCCTCGGCCAGGATGGCGGGCGACGGGAATTGCGCGGTGCCCAGCAGCAGGCGAGAGGCGAGGGTGACGCCATAGACCTCCATGGCTCAACCGCCCCGCATCGGGGCGAGCAGTTCCAGCCGGTCGCCCTCCCGCAGCATCAGCGCCGGGCGGCTGCGGGCGGGGGCGAAGTCCCCATTCACGGCGGTGGCGATGACGGCGCCGCCATAGCCCAGCTCGTCGAGGGCGTCGGCGAGGCTCGGCCCCGCGACCTCACGCGCTTCGTTGTTGACGAGGATTTTCATCCATCACCTCCGGACTTTCGATGCCGTGCAGAATGAAGTCCGCCGCGCGGCGGGCGAGGGCGGGCGAGAGCAGGAAGCCGTGCCGGAACAGGCCGTTCACCGCGACGCCGTGACCGAGGTCGCGGATGCGCGGCAGGTTGTCGGGGAAGGCGGGGCGGGCATCGGCGCCCATTTCCAGGATCTCGGCCTCGGCGAAGGCCGGATGCAGCGCATAGGCGGCGCTGAGCAGCTCGACGACGGAGCGTGCCGTCACCCGGTGCCGCTCGCCGCTCTCCACCATGGTCGCGCCGAGCATGAACACGCCGTCCCCGCGCGGCACGACATACAGCGGAAAGCGCGGATGCAGCAGCCGCACGGGCCGCGACAGGCTGACCGCCGGGCAGCGCAGGATGAGCATCTCGCCCTTGACGCCGCGCAGATCGGGCAGGCGGTCGGCGCCCGCGAAGCCACGGCAGTCGGCGATGAGGTCCCGCCCGGGCGCGGAGACATCGGCGCTCTCGCCGAAGCGGAGGAGGACGCCGCGGTGTGTCAGCGTCCCGGCGAGGGCGGCCAGTGCCCGGCGAGGGTCGAGATGCGCCTCGCGTGGAAAGAAAAGCCCGGCGGCGAAGCGCCCTTCGAGGTCGGGCTCCAGCGCGGCGATACCCTCGGCGTCGAGCCGCCGATGCTGCGTGGTGCGGCGGGCGAAGCGTTCGAGGTCGGGCGCGTCGCGCGCGGGCGCGAGCACGAGGCTGCCGCGCTGCACGGTCTCGGGGTAATGGCGGGGCCACCAGTCGAGGGCTTCCTCGCCCAGGCGGGTCACGAGCGGCTCGGCGCTTTCGGCTTCGCACCACGGTGCGAGCATGCCGCCGGCATAGCGCGAGCAGGCGCTTGCCCCGAGGCTCGCGCTCTGTTCGATCACCGTGACCTCGGCGCCGCGCTCGGACAAGGCGAGGGCGGTGGTGAGGCCCGCGATACCGGCACCGACGACTGTTACCCGCATGTCCCGCCTCGCGCTTTGGTCGCACGGCGGATGGGGGTGGGACCGGCACGAGGGTTGTGCGGGCGAGTGTTCCATCCCTTCGCCAGCATGACCTGGATCAGGTTGTTAGGGTCGCCGTGACGCCACGGCCTCTCAGCCCCCTCGCGGGGCTCCCCTTGGTAAATTCGCGTTTAATACTGTTCCGCCGGCAGGTCAAAAGCGGATGGTATTACCCCCGATGTTATCCCAATCTTATCCCCAGTCTCCACAGGCCCCGGCTACTGAACCCGGACGCCTCTCGGGTCTATATTGGCGCATGAACAGCATCGACTCGCCGCTTCTCGGGCTCAGCCAGCGCCTGCCGCCCGCCAATCTCCAGGCCGAACAGGCCCTCCTCGGCGCGCTCCTCGCCAACAACAAGGCCTACGAGCGCGTCTCGGAGTTCCTGGCACCCGAGCATTTCGCCGATCCCATCCACGGCCGCATCTTCCAGGCCATCGCCCGCCGGATCGAGGCCGGGCAGCTCGCCGACGCCGTCACCCTCAAGGCCGAGTTCGAGCATTCCGGCGTGCTGGCGGAGGTCGGCGGCACCGCCTATCTGGCCCAGCTCCTCACCGCCATGATCGGCATCATCAATGCCGGCGACTATGGCGTCACGGTCCATGACGCCTGGCTCCGGCGCCAGCTCATCGATGTCGGCGAAACCCTCGTCAACCGCGCCTTCGGGGCCGAGGCCGAACTGGACGGCCGCCAGCAGATGGAGGCCGCCGAGCAGCAGCTCTTCGACCTCGCGACCCGGGGCGGCGCGGAGGGCGGCTTCATCACCTTCGAGAAGGCGCTCGTCCTGGCGATCGAAAGCGCCGAGCGGGCGTTCCAGCGCTCCGGCAGCGTCTCCGGCCTCTCGACGGGCCTGCGCGACCTCGATGCCAAGACCGGCGGCATGCACGCCTCGGACCTGCTCATCCTCGCCGGCCGTCCCGGCATGGGCAAGTCGGGGCTCGCGACGAAGATCGCGTTCGGCGCCGCGCGTGCGATGCAGGCCGAGGCCCGCAAGACCGGCGGCCCCAATGCCGTCGCAAAAGAAACTGTCGCCATTTTCTCGCTGGAGATGAGTTCCGAGCAGCTCGCCTCGCGCCTGCTGGCGGAGGAGGCGCGGATCAGCGGCGACCGCATCCGCCGGGGTGACATCGGCCCGCGCGACTTCGACCGCTTCG
>Ga0116230_10008321_pt1 | contig 10232 bp, 7 predicted proteins | sample S1TSphfallax_3_FD_88678 | JGI IMG/M metagenome (GOLD analysis project Ga0116230, IMG submission 88678) | Host-associated microbial communities from peat moss isolated from Minnesota, USA - S1T2_Fd - Sphagnum fallax MG | ecosystem: Host-associated > Plants > Peat moss > Unclassified | place: USA...
AATTTCAAATTATATCCAAATTGCATTTCAATTTCAAATTACATTACACACCATGTCAATAGTTTAAATATCTTGGAAATGAAATCACAAGATTTGTGAATTCAACATTTACAAATATATGATATATAATTTCCATAGATATTGTTGTATCACATTACAATAATTGACCCTTGAAATGTTCCCCTCTTGCAACATAGGTTCAATGTCAAATTCATTTACTTGATCACCACCATCTGTAGCTACCGACATGTCACATCTATCTTTTATTACATTACTTACTTCCAATTATCACATAAATTCATCAATGTCTATGTCTTTTCCATTCATAATTATGTTGTGCAACATATAACAACAAATGACAACATTTGGAAAAAAATCACATGCAAATTTGATTTGATCATCAATTCACAAAACATGTTTAATGTACCATTTAGTTGTTTTCAACAACCCTAGCACAAGAAAGTTATTTATTATACACAATGCTTCCAAAATGGAACGTTAAAACCTTTGTTTGTTTATGAGGCACCATTAACCATGATAGCAATGGGTAACTTTCGAATCTCTAATGATGTAAGGCTTGATGCTTTTACAGGAATCCTAATCATTGAACAAATTCCATTGTGTCACGTTTTGATATATTGAAAACAAATGCAAACACTATAAGAACACAACCATTTTAGCTAAAGAAGTTAATCAAAAAACACCCCCCCTTTGGTCTTTTGCCCCCTTGTCTAACTTAACCAAGTGCCATTTTAGACAAGTTATTTTGGACTTACCCGTTTTGACTAATCAAAATAATTAATTGTCAATTAGGCCATCATTATTTACAGACTAATTTAAACCATGAGTCATCATTATGTTACATCTTCAAAAGTGATGTGGCATTGTATGTTGTAAAAAGGTAGGTAAGTAGGTAGGTACACTATACTTATACAATACTTACATACATTATATTCATCACCATATACAAAATTCATATGCATGATTTGCCCAAGTTTGAACCCAAAACCTCATGGAAGCATCTCAATGCCTTTGCCATCAAGCTATAGAATCTCTTTTGGTAATTAAAAATGTGCAACTTTTTCATTTTTTTTTTTAATTATGAAATTGTTCAAAATTTTCAAAATTAACAAAAAAATTTATATCTCAAACTTTGCTTAAAAAAAAAAAAAAAAAAAAACATAATCTTCAATTTTATTCACAGAACCATTCAATAATATTAATACATTTTATAAAATTTTAAATGATTTTTAAATTTTTTTTGAGAAATATAATCCTCAACAAATTTAAACACATTAAATTATGATATTACCAAAATTTAAACTCCATTCAATGTGTGATTGAACAAAACAAAATAAATAGGTAGGGTAAGGTATATAGGTATGTCATAGGTGGGTAAAATGAGTAGGTTGTAGGTAGGTACATATATAAATAGGGTACACTAGAAGAAAAAATGTTGTTTGTAGAAAAATTAGTTACAAAAATTGATTGCAAACAATAGTTTAAAAAAAAATAATGATAAATATGTTTTATGTAAGGTATGTAAATAAATAAAGTAAGGTGGGTAGGTCTAGACTATGAATAGGTAAAGATAGGTAAGTAACATAACATGTGACAACATATAATTTAGCACAATCCAAATGTTTTCATGATGAACACATGTGATTACATATTCACCACACATGAACTGATAACATATCATCATGGCAATTCAATAAAGCCTTTTTTATTAGCCCTTGGACATTTTGATTGTTTTTTTTTTTTGTTTAGGGTCCCATTTGATTAGATGTTCAAGTTGATTTATAGTCAAAAGGTCACCTTAATAAAAACAATACTAGTAAAAAAGACCATGGGTTTTTCATGCCTTACACCTTTAATTAAAAAAAACATCATTTTTAGTCAATGCAAACACTTTAGTCAAGTTGAACTTTTAAAAAGTTATGATTTTGTGTAATCTCATGCATTGTTCATTGATCTTCATCACAAATTTTGCATCCAATGATTTGGTAATGTAAATAATGTGAAATTCATTATTTTTAGATTTATAGTTTTTACACATAAATGTTGTGTTTTAAAACACATATGAATCGCATCTAAATAAGACAAAATATTTTCATCCATTTTCATGCTAAATGAAAATCTTTTGTCTTATTTATAATATGTGTTTCGTATGTATTTTAAACACACAACATTTGTGTGCTAAAATTATTAACCAGTGAAAAATGAATTTCACATGATTTCCACTACCAAATCATGGGATGCATGTCTATGATGTTGACATATTCACAAAAACATATAGAATATGTTTTGTTTTTTTGACAATTGCCTATAACTACATGTTCTATGTATTCCTTTGATTTGAAGGAATAATAGTAAATTCCAAAGGCCTAGACTTTCAACTTTTGGATAAGGATATGAGGCACAGCAATGGCCCCTTGGATACATGTCAAGCCCTTCAATACATTCAATAGGCTATTTATTTCATCCCATTGAACTTGATTGTTAAATACATCATTAATTGCATGTACAAACTCCCATAAGACTAGATGAATAATTGATTTTCCAATTGTGATTTCTCAATCACACATAATTCACTACACTACAAGTACTTAAAGGCATGTGTTAACTTGCACAAGGAACATGCAACCCTAATGTTCATGATAAGCATTGTGTACTTGAATATGGTAAAAAAAAAATCATTTTATGTTTTAATTTATTTGTCAATTATTTCAAAATACCTACTAACCTAAAATTGTCCAATCCATCTATTACATATCATTGTATTAAATCATAAAGAACAAAAATACCAAGTTGTCAACCTTGCTTTCACCCAATCAGCAACTTCTTAATTTAATTAAAAATATATCATACATGAAAGACATTCTATAATTATTGAAAATCAAACGGCTCGTTATTCCAAACACATGTCTATCGTTTGTGTCCTCACAAAAAGAAAACAATGGTTTATCACTTACAAAACCAACAAACATAAGTTTATATGAAAATGACCAAGGACAAACATGTGGATTATGCTTGAATAAGTACCTAAAAGAATTATGACTTCACTACTTTCATAATGATGACATTGAACAATTCTATAAGATCCTACAAACAACACATTTACATTATGTAATCTAGATAATAGATAACATAAAAAGATGGAAAGAAAAATAATCTTGAATTGTGCACAACAAAATGGTGAACACAATGAACACCCAAAAAAATGATATAACATAATATTCATGACATAGAGCAAGATGAAGAATAAAATGAAAAATATATGGTTGCAAAGCGTAATGAGCACATGAGCATGATGAAGGACATGTTGTACCAAATCTTACAAAAGATGAAAACAAAACATGGCAATTGTTGTAGAAATGAACATGGCACAACAAATGTTATTAAACCTAAAATCATTGCAAAGACATATAATAAAAAAAATTACAAAAAATGAAGATGAAACATCCTTGTGAAAGTAATGAATACAATAAAAGATGCACCACACCAAATCTTGCAAAAGAAGAAGATGAAACACTACAATTGTTGTAAAAATGAACATGCCATAACAAATGTGGCAAGAAATAAAAATGGCACCAAATGCTACAAGGAATAAGGATAAAAATTTGTAAGAATTGAAAAATGAGCACATGCTAGAAATAAAGACCCCATAACAAATGTAGATAGAATTAAAATTGATGCAAAAACATAAAGCAAAACAAACTATGAAAAATGAAGACAATAGAAGCTTTTAAATTTGCACATAACTATGGAGGTGGCACTCTCAATGCAAGCTTGAACAATGGCCACTAACAACACACAACTTGAACACCATGGACAACATTTGTTCAATGACCATTAAGTTTAATCAATGACTTAGTTTAAGGGCATGTGTGAACATATATGGATAAATTAAGGTTAATTGTCATAGGGTCTAACATGCACACCACTTGAATGACTATCATGTTGCATGCCATTTTTTAATTAGTTTGCCTATCATCATGGCAACATAAATGTTAATTGAAAGGATGACAATTTCCCTTTTAAAAATCTTTCAAAATACAATAGTCTCAAACCTACTATCACATTTGCAACCTTTGTGCACACATGATTCCATAGTTCACACAATGTATAAAACAATAAACTACATACACCCATTCTCAAAAAACTCAAGGCTCAATGTTGATGGGTAACAAATATGTTGATTTACGGTCTTCATCACAATTTACAACCATGCCTTGATGATTAGCCAACTTATTGGGTGTTGAGTAATTACACAATATTTAAACATAGGTGGTAACTAGTGATTTTTCTTTTGACAAAAGAATTTGGAAAGTTTTGGACTAATGTGTTTTTCTAGTGTAAATTCAAGTAATTTGGAAATTTTCACTAATGTTTTATATCAAAAAATATAAATAATTACTTTTTCATCATAAAAACCTTATGTGGTAACTATTAATTGGTTTCAATTCCCTTAAAAAAACTAATCCCCTAATCTTTATTTTTAAATGACAAAGTGATAGCTAGTTATGGATGTTCCAAATTATTTTCAACAATTCTTGAAATTATATCACCTAACACCCGTTGGTGCACTATTCCATTGAAAAAATGTTCTAATTCGATTTGTTGCCCAACCATAATTGAATTATCAAGGTGGAACCTTGGTAACCTATATTTTAAACCCTTTTATTTCCCCTTATACGATTTATGTAAATAGGTAAATGCTAGGTAACACCATAGGGGAAAGGTGTTACCAAAATAAAGGACCAACACAAGGTAGAGCTAAACACAACCCAAGTTTTAATAGTGCCTTTCACCAAAGGCCTGAATGCCCACAAATTCCAAATTTTTATTTTTAAAATTTGTGACATCGTAGTACCCAATTGGATTTGGCAACAAACTGCTAAATAATTCATTAAATTTCAAATGTTACCTTTCGTAGTTGGTTTTTAAATTCTGAATTTTTTGACAAGTAATGTTTATATAGAATAACAAACATGATTTTGTTGTATTTGTGAGAAAGTCTATGTGTGTCTATCACATTTTTCACTTCTAGAAGTGGCAAGTCTAAAGTTCAAATCCAATAATCAAGTATTTCAAAAATTGTCAGTACAATAAAATGTTTTTCAAATTTTTGAAAAAATGAAAAATAAAAAATGCCAAAATTAGAATTTTGGAAAAATAAAAAACAATTTTATTTATGCTAAAACCATTAATGTACTACAATACCCAATAGGTACTAATTCATGTTTTGTGAAATGAATTCTTACATTTTTATAATGTGCCTTGCCATGACACTAGAAAAATAACGACATAGTTTTATACGTTAGTCCATTTTTTATAATGCCCTCCCCCAAGGCCCCTACCTCCCATGATAATAAATGATTTTTTAAAATCAAAACATTATTATGCTTACCGGTAAATACCCATAAAGTATCATTGGAAAAAAGAAAAAAGGTTACTACATTTTGAAAACCTTGCTAGAGCAATCATTTTGGTTTTTGAAACATCGTATTTTGAATGTAGGCACTATTATTATGAATAGTAATGCTTTGAGGTACATTAAAGAAAACAATGAAAAGGTTTTATGTATCATAGGTAAGTTGGAACAAATTGTAAGTCATTACAATGCAAGTAAATAAGTAAGGCACTTGGCAATTACTAAGTAAGTAAATGCATGTGGATGGTTACTACATAGCTAACCACTACAACTAGCTATGAAACAAGAATTCAATGAAAAGGTGTTGTGTCCACACACACACACCATCTATTCTACAAGGTGCCCAATTCATGTCAACCCAAATCCTGTTAGCCACCCAATACCTAAGATGGTTTAATTAAAAAAGAAAGGAGATGGGTTTTGTATAAAAAAAAATCCAATATAATTACATTAGTACATGATCTAATTTGGCTCTTCAAATCATTTATTAAAGTTTAGTAGTTAAAATATGGATATTGGTGTTTATTAATGGTTATTATATTAATGGCCATTGATGGATATTTTATTGTGGATATTGGTGTTTATCAATGTGTGTGTGTGTGTGTGTGTGTGTGAATTTTGATTAGTTATGTTTAACATCTAACATTTATTTTGGATATTTTCATTTTGTTTAAACCCAATTATGCAAATTGTTTTGAAGGTAGCCCAAGGTGAACCAACACCCACATTGATACTTTCACCCTTTTTTTATTGAAACATGTTAGTGGTCATATTACCTTTTAAAAGTCATTTGATTTTTTGCTCATAATGGGAGACAAAGGTGTCACTCCAATGTAACCATCATTAAACCATGTGAAAAGACTAATTTTCTAAAATTAAATTTGGTGAACTTGTAAAAAACTTCACAACAAATGTTTTGGTAAAAACTTGTATTTGGATGTGGAATGGAAAATTCCCATTGTTGAATGTGGGGTTAATGTAATTTCAAGCAATCAAACATATTTTTGAAAATTGTGATTTTCACATCATTTCAGGGTTTCGAAGTTTCAAAAAAATTGGATTAGGTAAAATGTGATCATATGAACCAAGTGAAAAGAATCATGTTATTTCCTTGAAGCATGAATAATTAGAAAATCATGATCATAGTTCAATGATCATGTGAATGCACCCTTTTAAGATGTATTGGTGCCTTTTTTCATGTTGTCAGGCACCTTGTATGGTATCAACACTTCCTCACATTCCCTAAGTTCCCATCACCTAAAATGGTGAACACATAAATGGACTTAATTTTCATATGGAGGGTTTTTGGGCTACTTCTATTGACCTAGAGACCATGTACTTTTCATTTGACTTTATGTGAGCCACAAACCATGCCTTTTACTCTTCTATGTGTAAAACTTACGACATACAAATGCTAGAATTGTTTCAACACATTTCACCCCCACCAATAACAAACAAACAACACCTAACATATATTCATCCCAACCAATAGCTAGAAACAAAATTCAACAAAACAAATGTCGCATATTGGCAATCACAAATCAAAGCTTCAACAATAAAAATAAATGACATGCCTAACAACATACAAATTGAACTAATAGGATTCACACATCCCAACAACCAAAAAAACCATCTAATGTATGTAGACTTGCCACCAAACTTGCTTTAAACCCAAAAATGCCAATAGCCTCAAAATTTGAACATGAGAAGCCAACCTTGTAAATGGTGTTGCCCCACACCGTTCCCCCAATGTAAGATACATGTGCTTGTGTGTTATGGAACTTGATAAAACAAACACTAATGAAACTATGGCATCATTAGACATGAGACAATGCCATTGCAACTTTTTATTAACAAATCACACAAAGCCCTCTTCTCCAATTGGGGTGCCCACATTACATGTTATAATGCAAACTAAAAGGGTGAGGGATACAATCCTTTACCATCACCATTTTCTTTGACACTAAAACAATCCCTTGTTTAATCATAACCCTAGCCACAAATGCACTGAACTTGAGATGATTTATTGAGGAACTATCTTTGCCAAGGTGAACCATTTGTGCCTTGTACATAATATATCAATCGTCCTCAATTGGGTCATTGGCATGCCACTGAATAACACATGTTTATATATCAAAATCAATGGGATTGAAAATCATGGACATAACAAAAACAAGTTTATTATCAAACCAAGATTTGATCACCATTTCACCTTATGCATGCATGCCATACCAAAGTTGGCCTCGTGATCCTTTCCTTGGATTAATGGAAACAACAAAGTTAGCTTTTGTGATTTGTCTTGCATGACCCTATGGTATACACCTAACTTTCAATAGATCCCAAAATAGAATAAGGTTAAAGAAAATATATATCACATGTTACAATGTGGTTTTTATTTCTATGTTCGTCCATCAAAATAACTACAATTTTGTAACCAATTGCATGCTCCTTGTCCTCATCACGTGCCTCACGATATGCCAACATGTGTTGCAAAAATTTAGACTTAACGTTAGCCAAACACCAAATTTTAACTCCATACTAACATGGTTTTGCCTTCATGTATTAGTGTATGTGTGAATACCTCCCACAACATTTTATTATCATTTCATTGGCAAAAATATCGTATTTTTCATTTGACATAACTCCACACAACTCATTGTGAGTTTCAACCAACTAGTTTTAACATTTTAAAATTAAGTTGGATCATCCTTGTTTTTAAGAACATTTTTGTTTTTAACCAAATGTATGCACCTCAAAATCTCCTCAAATCTATAATGTATCATAATTTTTGCAATGGCAAGAATGTAAAAGAGGTATAGGGACTTGGACCAATGAAACTTTGTATGTGATGCCTTTTTAACAACAATGAAATTAGAACCCCCAATGAACATTTTTACTTAAATCACAATTAGTTTTGCCCACGTGACCTTCCTTTTATGTTCCCCCCCCCCCTCCACCTCTTTGGTGGCATAGATGTTGGTCGTCACATACAACTTCCTCAAAACATGAATAGGCTAAAACAATAGGAAAAAACCAATCAAATAAATATTCACATTGGGGTAAATTAATTCGAAGTCCTTCACCTCCACCCTTCTATAATTGTAAAAATTTGGGATTTAGGAGAATTCCACATCAATGGTGCAAACAAGTCATCATATCAAAGGTCCTTCATGTTTTGCAATGGCATATATTAAAGCTTTAGGGTCTCAACATACTAAGATGTCCATTTTTTGGTGTCACAAGGGTAGTTTAGGGGGAAGGGGGGGGGGGGGGGAGTATGTTTAAATTGGTACAATATGTGTTGGGATATGATTGAAAATAATAAAAGGGATTCATTTAACTAATCTATAACATTTGAAGAATAAAATTTGAAAAAAAAATGCCATCATTTCATTACAAGTTGGACTTTTAAAGTGATGTAACATCTTATGCCACAATCCATAAAAAAGATTTATGGAATTTTATTACATAATAAACATGTGTGAAATGTTAATTTTTTTTCTTTTAATATGATTGTGAGGGTATTGTAATGTTAAAATAAAGGCTTACAAATAAGTTTAATATTTTAATTTATCAATATTTTGTAAGATTGCCAATAGTTTATAAAGTCCATGATTTATTAAAATGGAAAATTTGAGGATTGTTGTTTTGTAAAAAAGGACATTATTAACTTAGATAACAATGGCCAATTATAATTTTTTTTAAAAACCCATGTTTTTGCTTCTAACTTTTCCCTTAACTAGTCAGATCGAAACACATGTCACAATTTGGAAACTTGTAAGTTTAAGTTTTAGGTATTCCATTTGCCTCTTACTTTCAAATGGACAATTTTACATTGCAAAAACACTAAACATTTGAATTTTTATTTTCTTAAAAATAAACATGTGGATTCCACATGTGCCACTTTTGATACCACCTTAGTGTGCCAAGACCTTCCAATTCTTGGGTTGCATGATTTGAATCTACAAACCATTCTTTGGCGCATGGTGACAACCACATAAAATTTAATTTAACATCATCATTTGTTATTTTGTTTGAAAACCCAAATGTATAATTTGAAATCATCGATAGATTTATATGATAAAAAATGAGTTCAACACAAAAACTTCATGCCCAAATCTTGAACATCTAGATTTGAGATAAAATTATCATCTTCATTTCTATGTTTTATGATAATAAAAAATGCACTAAAGGTGTTATCACTAATCATTAGTCCAAAAGTGAAGTGTAATTCATTAATCTAAATCCTTGTGGGATTTTAAAAGTGAAATATGTTCACCTCACCTTAATCATTTCACCTTGGTTAAAGTTATATGTCACTATAACATCATTATGTAATCATCATCTTTCATTACGAGTTGACAAAATTAATTACTATTTAAAATAATTAATTGTAATAAATAGGGTTTTTTATATTATTGCTTTAAATATTTTAAGATATTATGCCAAGTTAAGCTATTTTGAATTATTTTACCTCAGATTATTTTTGGTTATTGCATCCAAAATTATTTTAAATTATTGTACTTTAATTTATTATTGGTTTTTATAGGTTGTTAAAACATTTTTTATTTTTTAAGAAATATCCATGAACAAAAGGTTTAAAAGTTTTTAGAAGATGTAAAATTAATTAAAACTTATAAAAGAAGTTTCCAGAATACATGGTCAATGGAAGTTTATAAAAAACATGGCTAATGCAAATCTTTAAAAGGTTGTTTAATATATATGTATAGAAGATTTAATGAATGATACTTTTTAAAAAGTTGATATTCTTTTAGAAGGTTTTATCATATAATAT
>Ga0116230_10008322_pt1 | contig 10232 bp, 6 predicted proteins | sample S1TSphfallax_3_FD_88678 | JGI IMG/M metagenome (GOLD analysis project Ga0116230, IMG submission 88678) | Host-associated microbial communities from peat moss isolated from Minnesota, USA - S1T2_Fd - Sphagnum fallax MG | ecosystem: Host-associated > Plants > Peat moss > Unclassified | place: USA...
AACGGATCGCCTGCCACCCCGGCAAACGATGGGTGGAGCTACTACTCCTCCGGCGGTTCGCCCGAAGGGGCGGGAATCACCAGCGGCGGAGGCTTTTCCTTCAACGGCGCTCCGCCGGATGGCTCGCAGGCGGCGTTTATCCAGCAGGAAGGCGCGATCCAGCAGTCGATCAATTTCCCCACGACCGGCAGCTACACGCTCAGTTTCTACACCGCGCAACGCGCTGGCGGCGCGAACGGCAGCCAGCAGGTTCTTGACGCGGACATCGATAATCCAAACTCCGGCGGAATCGATCTGACGCCCGGCGGTTTCACCCCCACCGGCGACTGGTCGCTGATGACGCTCGTGTTTTCCACCACCGCCGGAAGCCATAACCTGACCTTCCAGGGATTGGACCCCGATGGTCTGGACAACACCGCCTACGTCGATGATGTGATGCTCTCCGCCGCCGCCACCGGCGGTACCGCCAACGCGATTCCGGTCACCTCACCGGTGGTGATTTCCAGCGGCGCGACATTGGATGTCAACGGATTCACCCAGACCGTCGGTTCGCTCACCGGGCCGGCGGGCAGCTTCGTAACCCTCGGTTCGGGCGCTCTCACCGTCGGCGGGGATGGAACCAGCACCACATTCACCGGCGTCATCTCCGGCACCGGCAGTTTGACCAAGATCGGTGTGGGCACGCAGACCCTTGCCGGGTCGAACACGTATTCCGGCGGAACCACCGTCACCGGCGGAACCCTCGCCTTCGCCGCGCCTGGCGCGCTTCCATTGTTCACCAGCCTGACCATCGGCTCGGGAGCAGAGGCAATGGCCGCCAGTCATACCGGTTCGGCGAAGAACACGCTGTTTGTCACGGGCCTGAGCATCGCTGGTAACACCGGAGCCTGGACGGGCTTGCTCGATCTGGCCAACAACGACATGGTCGTCCGCGGCGGATCGCTGGCGACGATCACCAATCAGCTCGCCCAGGGATATGCCGGGGGAACCTGGCAGGGCAGCGGTGGAATTATCAGCAGTACCGCGGCGGCCGCCTCCGGGCATCTCACGGCACTGGGTGTGATTCAGAACAGCGTCGATGGCACCACCACCGGAACCGCGCTGTATCCCACCTTCGACGGACAACCGGTGTCGGACACCGACGTGCTGGTGAAGTACACCTATTACGGCGACACCAATCTGGATGGCAAAGTCGACGGCACCGACTACAGCCGGATCGACGCGGCCTACATCAACAATAAGGTCAATCCATCCGCCCCCCTCACCGGATGGTTCAACGGGGATTTCAATTACGACGGTGTGATCGACGGTTCGGACTACGCGCTGATCGACAACACGTTCAACTCCCAGGGCGCGGTGATCACGGCATCGGTCGCCAGCAGCATCGCAACCTCGGCTGTTCCCGAACCGGCGACGCTGGGCGTTCTGGCAATCGGTGCCGCCGGCCTGCTGGGGCGACGCCGGCGTCGGTGTGAATTGATGTGAATGGGTGTGAATGATTGATCAAAGCAGAATGGTAGCCTGCTTACGGCGGCCCGCTCGCGTGAGCGGGCCGCCGTTTTTGGTGTCCACATCTGTGGAGGCCGCGCGCTTGCTCGCGGGTTGCTTTCCCGGCGCGGGGGAACGGCGAGCAAGCTCGCCGGCTACACGATCACTGCACGATCGCTATACGATCACTGCGCGAATCAATGGTGTTCCCGCGTGCGGCGGTAATCCGGACCGGCGGTATTCTCGCCGGATCTCTCCTGCACATGCCCTTCGCGAATGCGCGTTTCGGGAACGATCACCACCGGGGGCGGTTGCTGAACTTGTACCGATGGCATTGTGTGGTACGGGGGGTTGGCAGGCGTCGGGGAAAAGACCGGGGCAAATCGGTTTGCGGTTGGTACCTGCGAATCGTAGAAGGAAAATGACAGCACCACCGCGCTGCCCAGCACCATCGCGGCCAGTCCCGCCGTGAGCAGCGACCGCGGTTTGCTTCGCGTCAGCGGCGGAGATGCCGGCGCAACCATCGCACCCACCGCCGTGCCGCACCGGCGGCAGAATCGCGCCGACGCGGGCAACGCCTGCGTGCATCGAGGGCATGGATGTAGCATGGCCATCATTTTCTCCGGCAGTCTCTCGCTGGTGAATTATACCGTGTCAGATACATCCAAAAGCCTTTCGCTGGATATAATTTCCGAGGATTTCTTGCCCCTGGCGGGGTAGAGAACTACATTTAGACTGTCAGGGGTGCTGAGCAAAAGGACCGCATGGAACGCCGAAAATTTGGGAATACCGATCTCGAAGTCTCCGCCATCTCGCTGGGCTGCTGGATATTTGGCGTTGACTGGTGGGGCCATTACACCGACGAACGCGCCAATGCTCTGTGCCAGTTCAGCTACGATCTGGGCATCACTTTTTTCGACAACGGCGATGCCTACGGCAATGGCCGGGCGGAAACGGTGTTCGGCAAGTTCCTCAAGCAATCGGGCATCCGCCGGGATCAGATCGAGATCGGCAGCAAGTTTGGTTACGACTTCTACAGCGACCCCGGTGAAGCGGGCAGCCACCGCGAACGGAGGCAGGATTTCTCACCCGCGTTCATGCGCAGCAGCCTGGAGAAATCACTCCAGCGGCTGCAGACCGATTACGTCGATTTGTACATGGCTCACAACATCAAGCGGCCCCAGTTTCGCGATGACATGTTTGCCGAGCTGGAGAAACTCAAAGACGAAGGCAAGATCAAACAGTGGGGCGTGAGCCTCGGCCCGGCGATCGGCTGGCGCGAAGAGGGATTCGACGCCATCATCGATCGCGGTGCGAAGGCCGTGCAGACGGTCTTCAATCTCTTCGAGCAGCATCCGGGCCGGGAATTCTGTGAAGCGGCCCTCTCCTGCGGAGCGGGTGTGCTGGCGCGTGTGCATGACAACAGCTCGATCCTAAAAGATGTCGTCAAAATCGACACCACGATTGGCGAAAATGACCACCGCAAATTCCGCGATCAGTCGTGGAAAATCTATGGCCTGAAAAAGCTGGAACTCGTCCGGCATTACGCAACCGATCATGGCATGACCGTGCATCAATTGGCGTGCAAATGGCTGCTGCAGCAGGGGGCGCTGACCAGCATCACCGGCACCTTCCTCAACGAGCACGAGATCCGCGAGGCAGCCCAGTCGGTTGACAAACCGAATCTGTCGCAAAAGGAATTGCAGGAATTGGCCGCCGCCTACGCCAACGATTTCGGCCTGGGTCCCCAGGCCCATCCGTGCAATCTCAAGAGCAGCGTCGACATCAGCGGGCAGGTGACCAGCAGCTATGTGCCGGCACCGGTACTGATCGCGTGAGTTTATGTTCCAGGCAGTCGGGCTGGCGACTTCTGAAGAAGCGTCGTTTCTCCTTCTCCTTCTCCCGGTACTCCGGGAGAGGGCCGGGGTGAGGGTGATTGCGAATTGCGACTGACTTTCGGCAAACCTAATCACCCCCACCCTAGCCCTCTCCCAGAGTACCGGGAGAGCGAACCGGACCATTCGGCAGGATTTTCTGCCCCCATTCCCGGACGCGCTGGAAATAGTTCGCATCGCGAATCGCCTGCGGATTGCGGATGTCCGGCACATTGCCCAGCACGGCCGAATGCACATCTGCTCCGTCGTCCTCGGCTTCCATCATCGCGTCGAGCCAGGGTTGATTGCCGGTGAAAAAGCGATGATCCGATCCCACCACCCGCGAGCGGATCACCACCGCGTGGAACGGCGATGGCGGAATCGGCTTGCCCAGCGTCGACTTTTCTACGACGTTTTTCCGCACGAAACCAAACACGATTTCTTTAGGTGTGTAGAGCTGCTTCAATCCCCAGCCGAGCCAATTCGGCCAGGTTAATTGCTTTGCGGTTTCGACATCCAGATGCGGCGGCACATGGATGATTGCGGTGTGGCAGATCAATAACCTCTGCTGTTTCGACGGCAGTTCGCGCCGGGCGTCGCGGAACCGCTCGATCAGCGGGACCAGCTGCTCGAAGAGCCGGGGATGGAGGTCAGCCGGTGTCTTGCAATCCGGCACCACCACGCAGCCGTAGAGCATCCCGGTCTTGGCCGCAGGTTCGATGAACGGACAGGTCGGCAGCAGCGCTTTCATGTACGCCGACACCGGCGTGCGGATAGCCAGGTCGATCTGCTGCAATGGCAGGGCTTGAGCCGGAATCAATGATTCTCCTGCTCCCTGGTGGAGTTGCCCATCGTGCCTGCCGCTCCGCGATGGGTGTCTTCCTCGCCTTCGAGCGCTTTGATTGTCACCCAGGTGATCTTCACCTTCTCGCCTGATGCTTCGTCGACGCTGAATTTCACCGTCATCGTCTGGCCATTCTGCTTGATCTGCTCGAGATAAACATGCCCGGCCTCGGGCTTCACGCAGACTTTGAACCACTTGGCGTCGGCGGGAGCGTCATCGGGCGAATCCTTCAGGCTGACGGTTCCCAGATCGCAGATCTGATTTTCCTCGCCATTGACCGGGTTGATGTGCAGCGATCCGGTTCCATTGAATACTACGTCCACATAGTTTCGGTGGATCTTCTGATCGCTGGTCGCTTTGCGAAAGCTGTACGCGGAGGTGCCGTACGCTTTGTTGTCCTTTCGCTTGTCCAGCGTGACCTGCGTCTGCTGCGGCGCAGCATCGGCGGCCAACGAAAGAGCAACCAGCAAAACGACCGCGGCAGAACGGCTGAAACACATCATGGCAAACCACCCTTTATTAAGACCAGCAATTCAATTCGTTGCGAATGATCCCCGCAATTCCGGGCACGCCCGTGAATGTTAGCAAGCGTGTGGTGATTTGCCACAGCGCTACAGCATTGATTCGCCACTGCGTGTCGAGGTCACGCTCAATCGGCGTCGCTTGCCAGAATTTTCACCTGGCTGAATATCGCGCTGTCCAGGCTCGCAACGGATTTCGATCCGCGGGCAGCCAACCGGCGGAAGTGGATTTTCTTCACCTCATCATCGACTGAGGTCGCCGCGGCGGCGGTATTGCTTAATACCGGAGTTGCTAATACGAACGGAGCCTTCAATGAAGCGGACAGGCGAACGGGCGAGCTTGACAGCAAAGGTGGAGTCGCCACGAAATTCGCGGATGGATGGGACACGGTCGTTGCGACGGTCGCCAATTCCGCTGCGGGCACAGCCACTTGAGCGGCAAGCGAGGCGGCCTGGGCGTTGAACGCGTTGTCGATCAGCGTGTAGTCTGACCCGTCGACGACGCCGTCATAATTAAAGTCACCGTTGCCAAAACCGGTCAGGTGATTGACAAAGCCGTTGTCGATCTTGGAATAGTCGCTGCCATCGACGTGGCCATCGAGCGTGGCGTCGCCGTAATAGGTGTAGCGGACTTCCACATCGGACGTGCTGACGGTTTCGTTATCGAATGTCCCGGCTGCGGCGGGTTGTCCGCTGCCCAGGGTGGTAAGGGTTCCGGCGGCGGCATTGCTGGAGGCGATGCCGTTGCCATTCCAATAGCCAGCGCCGGCGTTGAACCCGCTCTTCAGGAGCGCGGTGACCGCTGACAAGCTTCCATCGTGATCGACCAGATCGTTGTCGTTGAGATTCAATCGGCTGGTGGAGTCGATGTTCAGCAGCGGCGCGGTGGTAGCGCCGGCATTGCCCAGGACCAGCACGCGGTGATTCGTTGCGGTGCGAGCCGAGCCCAGGGAACTGACGATCATCGACGCACCATTGGTGAGGCTCAGACCGCCGATATGAATCTGCAGGGCAGTCGCAGGATTGATGGTGACGACTGCCGCCGAGCCGTTGGCCTGGATGATCGGTTGATCGGTTCCGGGATCGCCGATGATGGTGGTGGCCCCGGTGACGGTGAGGATGTGCGTGGCATAGCTGTAGGTTGCCAGGCTCCCGCTGCCGAGCCATGCGGGCTGATTGACGGTGTAGTTGACGGTGATGACGGGATCTGCGCCAGGGGTGTTGAGCGCGTTGTCGATCTCGATGCCGGTTTCCTGACTGGTGACTCCGGGGCTGTTGAGTTCAAGGGAGAGCAGGCCGTTGGTTGTGTTGGTGATCGCGTTCCCGAGGCTGTAGGTGTAACTGGAATAGTTGCCCTGGACGGCACCGACGTTTTGCGTGGTGCCGATCTCGGTGGAGCCGGGGTAGGTGGGAGCGGGTGAGGGGTCGGCGGTGGTCGCGCCCCAGCTGGTGTTGGTCATGCCGTAGACGCCGAATGCAACCGGCCCGGTCTGATTCAATGCGGCGGCATTAAAGGTCAGCGTCACGCTGTTGATCGTGTCGCCGGCAAAGGCGGTATTGCTGATGTTGAACAGCAGATACGGATCGCGCAGCGTGCCGCCGTTGGGATTCTTGGCGATCAGCACCGTGCTGCCGGCCGGGCTGGTGTAACCGGTGCCGCCATCGGAACCGCTCAGTCCCTGCCAGACTCCCGCTCGGTCCCAGCCGGCCTGGGTCGGATAGAAGTAGGCGTTTCCAACATTGGCGACCGTCACAGCGGCCTGGCTGGTGAAGGTTCCCGAAGCCGCCTGCACGGTTGCGGTTCCGGTGCCGGCAACCGGCGCGGTGTATAAACCGCTGGTGCTGATCGATCCGATCCCACCGCTGACGATGGACCAGGTGAAGCTTGGCTGGGTGGCCATGCTCTGACCAAATTGATCGACCGCGGCCGCGGTGAATTGCTTCGTGCTGCCATCGGTGACCTTTGCCGTGGTCGGCGAGATACTGATGCCGGCCAGTGTCTGCTGAACCGTGACGGTCACGGTGCTCAGTGTCGACAGCCCGCTGGTGGGGTCGGTGATGGTCACCTGCAGCGTGTAGTTTCCGGCCTGATAGAAAGTGGCGGTCGAGTCGTTCGCTGCGGCGGTGCCATTGACGCTGAAACTCGGCGTGGTCGCGCCGGTGGGCAGGTTGCTGGTCCCCCAGGTGTAGATCGGGGCGGCATCGCCGACCGGGTCAGTGCCCAGCACGCTCAGATTCGTCGTGGTCCCGGTGACCGGGGACGGATTGGCGGCTGCGGGGGTGGTCAGCGTCGGGCTTCCTGTGGACGGAACACCGACCAGGTCCATCGAGATGATCTCAAAATTAGTGTCATTCGGCAGCGTGATGCTCGAAAGCGTCTTGGCGCTGTTGAGCGTGAAGTTGTACCCATAGAGGTAGAAAGTGCGGTTGTCCTCCGCGCCCGAGGTATCGCGGTAGGGCATGGTCACCGCGATCGACTCGCCGGGGAAATTCTGAGGCGTGTACCAGTCGCTGAAGCTTTGCGTGAGGGTCTGCGTGGTGCCGTCGGTGTAGTTCACCGTGAGAGTCAGCCCCATCTGATTCCCGTCGGTTCCGGTGGCCAGGAGCTTCAAAGCGGAAAACGGGTATTGGATGAGCGAAATCGTCTGCCCGGCACCGTAGACGATATTGTTGACGCTGTTGTTCGGGGTTGTCGCGGGGATGGTAAACGTGCTTCCATTCCAGGCCTGGCTGGTGCCAAGAAGGTTGCCCGAGTACGCGCTGCCACCGCCATCAAGGCCCGCGGTAAAGGTGCTTCCATCGGGAACGATGCCGACGCGGTTTGCGTAGCTTGAAAGACTAACCGGAAGGGTCGCGCTGCTGGCAACGACGCTGACCGATGCACTCCCGGTCAGTCCGCCGCCGGTGGCGTTGACGGTGTCGGTGCCGGTGCCGTTGGCTGGGGCGGTGTAAAGCCCGGTTGAGCTGACGGTTCCACCGGCCCCGCCGGAGCTCACGCTCCAGGTAAAGGTCGGCTGGGGTGTAACGGAATTACCGAACTGGTCCACCGACGCGGCGGTGAATTGCTGGCTGCTGCCGTCGAACAGCGTGGCGGACGCGGGTGAGATCGTGACGCTCGACAAGACCTGTTGCACCACCACATTCACGCTGCTGGTTGCCGACAGACCGCTGTTGGGGTCGATGATCGTGACGGTGAAGGTGTAATTACCGGCAGCGGAGAAGGTGACGGTTGGATCATTCGAGGCGTTGGTGCCGTTGGTGCTGAACACCGGTGCAGCCGCCCCTGCGGGTGTGGTGCTCGCGGTCCAGGTGTAGACCGGATGCAGATCCGCGGCAGGATCGGTCGCCAGGACGCTGAGGCTCGTGGTGGTGCCGGTGACAGTCGCCGGACTCGCGGCGGCTGGAGTGACGATGGTTGGCGTCGCCGTGCTGGGCGTGATCAAGCCGTAGATCGTCACGGAGTTTGCGCCGCCGATGTAGACATAACCGTTGGCGACGACCGCTGACTGAAACTTCACCGCATCTCCAGCGGTGTCGCGACCGCCTGCCGCCTGATTGCTGCTCCACAGCAGCTGGCTGAGATTGTTGGCGTTGTAGGCGTAGACGACCGCCGGGTTGTTGGTGAACCCGCTGTTGTCCACCGCCCAGACGATGCCGTTGCTTGTGCCATTGGAGCTGACGATGGGGTTGCAGCCTTGACCGTCGTCGATTCCGGCCTGACCAAAGTTGTTGGCCGATTCAGAAGAAGGTGTGGCCGCGATCGTGCCGTTGCTGATATTGAATGACTCAAGCGGAAGGCCATCGCCACCGGTGTAACCGTGGCCGTTCCAGTAGGAAACTCCATCGTGCATATCCCCGCCGATGGTGGTTTGCCCCAGGTCATTGTTGGTGGTGGCCGAGAATTCACCGAGGCTGCCGGTGTTGGTGTTGTTCAGGAAAAGCCCGCCCCACTTGCTTCCGGTGAAAGCTTCGTTGGGAGCGCTGCCGCTTTGGGTGGGCAGAAGCACGACGCTTGCGCATCCGTAGTCCAGATCCGCATTGCTCAGATTCGCCTCGTTGTACGGCGAGAAATAGTCCTCCACGCTCAGCGACGGGCTCAGTTTGACGATCGCCATCGAGTAATCACTGCCGCCGGTGTTGGCGTCGAAGGTGCCGTTCCCGGTGGTGAAGTAAAGATTCCCGCTCGAGTCGACGGCGAACCCCCCGCCGGACATCCAGATTCCGCCTTCGCCGCCGTTGGGGGTGTCGCAGTAGGCATAATCCTGGTGCAGCGTGGCGGCGTTGTAGGCCAGCACCCAGCCGTGCCAGGGGTCTTCATCGCCATGGCTTGAATAACCGATGTAGACTTCGCCATTGGCAAGGGTCAGCGCGGGTCGCTGATTTTCGCGGTAAGCGCTGAAGGTCACTATGCCGTTGGTGCCCCCGTCACCGGTTCCAGGCACGCTTGCGGCGATGGTCACCGGCGCGATTGCATTTGCTCCGCTGGAAATGTTCAGCGCGTAGATACGCTGGACAAACGTCGAGCCGTTGGCCTCGACGAAGTTTCCCACGACGTAAAGAATATTCGTCGTCGGGTCGATCACCGGCGTGCCGGTGATTCCCAGTTCCGGGGTGATGTCGTTGGTCGCGTAATCGCTCTGCGGAACCGCGGTCTCGCCGGTTTGCAGCAGGGATGTTTTCCAGAGGTAACCTTGTGCCGGGTTGTTCCCATCGGCATCGAAGGCGTAGACGGTGTCGTTTTCGGTTGCGACCAGGAGGATGTCATGGGTTCCCTCCCCGCCGGCCATTGGCACACCGGTCATGACCAATGGCTGAGCGTAGATCTGTCCGTCAACGGGCAGGCTCGCAACCTTCCCGAAGGTGTTCTTGTTCACATTCGCCAGGGTCAGCGTGGTTTCATTGGTGTTCGCCCCGTCCCTTGAATTGTCGTAGTGGTAGGTGGTGACATTAACCGACATCAGTCGCCGGGCTTCCAATGGTTCACAGACCGTCTGGGCTTGATCCAAGGAGAGCAGACGAAGTCGCGGCAAGGCGTTGTCAATGGCTGCAACCAGAGCACGGGCCGCACGCAGCGGGGAGGAACGAAACATCAGCTTTCTCACTTCCTGAATGGACGGGCAAAACGCTCGCCGTGCGACTGGTTCCAAATCCGGCAGATTCCCATGAACCGATCATACCTCGACATCAAGGATTTTGCAGGCGGAATCAGCTGTAATTGCTACCGCAATTCCGTGCATCCGTTTATCGGACGCGATGATCTTTTTTAACCTGCTACGCGCCGAGCCCGGCGAAAGTTCTGTCACCGCCCTTCGTGAGACAGATCTTGGGTCGATCTTGGGTCCGTTGCACGTTCTTGCAAGAGGAGTTCGCGATGCTAGAGTCGATCGCCCTCGGGGCCAAAGGAGCAGCTTTCGGCCCGAATCATGGCGGCACGAAGTCATGGCGGCACCGAATCGCCGAGGCACTGAATCACGGAGGAGAGAGGGAGATGAAATTAAAGCACGT
>Ga0116230_10008324_pt1 | contig 10231 bp, 9 predicted proteins | sample S1TSphfallax_3_FD_88678 | JGI IMG/M metagenome (GOLD analysis project Ga0116230, IMG submission 88678) | Host-associated microbial communities from peat moss isolated from Minnesota, USA - S1T2_Fd - Sphagnum fallax MG | ecosystem: Host-associated > Plants > Peat moss > Unclassified | place: USA...
CGGCGCCGGCTTCACCGGCGGCATGGCCTTCCTCTACGACCCCGAGGGCGTGCTGGAGAGCCGGGCCAACCCGGAGACCCTGACCTGGCAGCGGGTCGGCGCCGCGTATTGGGAGAGCAAGCTGCGCGGGTTGATCGAGCGGCATGTGCAGGAGACGAACAGCCGTTACGCGGCGATGCTGCTGCACAACTGGGATCAGACGCTCGGCGATTTCTGGCAGGTGGTGCCGAAGGACTACGTCAAATACCTGCCGCACGCGCTATCGGACGAGCAGGAACAGGCGCGCGCCTGAGGAGGCCTCGGCCGTGGCGGACATAGGGCTATCGGGCTCGGAGGTCGGGGCGGGCAGCCCGTCTTACCCGGTTGTCCCTCAGCCCGTCGTCGCTCAGCCGGCCGTTCATCACCGGCCGGACCCCACCCGGGTGATCCTGCTCATGATTTTCGTGGGCGGGCTGTCGCTCTGCTCGCTTTGGGTGATGCGCCCGTTTCTGCCCGCGACGATCTGGGCGGCGACCATCGTCGTCGCCATCTGGCCGCTGCTGCTGCGGTTGCAGAAGCTGGTCGGCGGCAGCAGGGGCCTCGCCGTCGCCTTGATGACGCTGATCGTCCTGGTGCTGTTCGTTGTCCCCTTCTGGCTCGCGGTGACGACGATCCTCGGCCACATCAATAGCCTCGTGGGTCTGGCGCGCGCCGCCGTGGCCTTCCGCCTTCCAGCGGTGCCGCCTTGGGTCGGGGATCTGCCGCTTATCGGGACCAAGGCCGCCGAGCTCTGGGCCAAGTTCCAGAACCAGGGCATCGGCACGATGCTGCCGCGGACCACGCCTTATGTCGGCTCCGTGGCGCAGTGGTTTCTGGGCTCCATCGGCAGTTTCGGGCGGCTGCTGGTGCAGTTCCTTCTCACCACCGTGATCGTCGCGGTGATGAGCACGCATGGCGAGGCCGGGGCCAGGATCGCGAGCCAGTTCGGCCACCGGCTGGCGGGCGACCGGGGCCAGCAGATGGTGGTGCTGGCGGGCCGCGCCATCCGTGCGGTCGCCCTGGGCGTTATGCTGACCTCGCTGGCGGATGCGATCGTCGGCGGCATCGGCTTGTGGATCGCCGGCGTGCCGCTGGCGCCGGTGCTGACGGCGGTGATGTTCATCTTCTGCGTCGCGCAGGCGGGGCCGGGGATCGTCATGATCCCCGCCGTCATCTGGATGTACGTATCCGGCCAGTATCTGATGGGCACCGTGCTTCTCGTGGTGACGATCATCGCGATCGTCATCGACAATCTGCTGCGGCCGATGCTCATCAAGAAAGAGGCGAACCTGCCGATGCTTTTGGTGCTGGTGGGGGTGCTGGGCGGGCTGGCGGCGTTCGGGCTCGTCGGGCTGTTCATCGGCCCGGCCGTGCTGGCGGTGAGCTACACGCTGCTCCGCGCCTGGATCGCGGAGGACGAGACGCCGGTGCCGCCCGCCACGGTGATGATGAAGTAGCGCCATACCGCCGTCATGCGCGGCTTCATGCCGCGCATCGACCCCTTGCGGCGCATCAATCCCCGTCCTGGGCCTCCATCTCCTTCTTCAGGGAGGTCGTGGACCAGCCGCCGTCGGCTTCTTCTCCCTGCTGGCCCAGCCCCTCGGCCGCCAGCAGTTTCTCCAGCGTCATCGCGCTCTGGCGGGATGCGAGGATGAACCCTTCCTCGTCGCCCCAGAGCGGCCGCAGTTTCTCGAACAGCCGCTTGTCATGCCGGCGGAAGATCGCCGCCGCGCGATGCGCCTGGTGCGCGCGGACGCCCAGCCGCTCCAGCGCCATGCGGCCGAGGGCCAGCGATCCCTCGAAGGTCTCGCGCTCCACCGCATCCGCGCCGTGGGCCAGTAGCTCGTAGGCCGCCCGGCGGTCCCAGGCGCGGGCCAGGATCACCAGCTGAGGGAAGGTCTGGCGCGCTGTCTCCACCAGTTCCAGCGCCTTTTCCCGGTCGTCGATCGCGACCACCAGCAGCTTCGCCTCCGCCGCCCCCGCCGCATGGAGCAGCTCCAGGCGCGAGGCGTCGCCGTAATGAACCCGCCGTCCGAACCGCCGCAGCAGGTCGATCTGGCTCGTGCTGATGTCGAGCACCGAGGTCCGGAAGCCGTTGGCTTCGATCAGCCGCCCCGCGATCTGGCCGAAGCGGCCGTAACCCGCGACGATCACGTCGGGCGCGGCGTCGAAGGCAGGCTCCTCGGGCCGCGGCCCGTCCGACCGTTCGGGCACCGTCATCACCCGCTCATGAACCAGGAAGACCAGCGGCGTCAGCACCATGGAGACGGCGACGACCGCGTTGAGCAGGTGCCCGAGCGGGGCGGGCAGCACGTGGGCGGTGATGACGAAGCCGGTGAGGACGAAGGCGAATTCCCCGCCCTGGCACAGCGAGACGCCGACCATCCGCGCATCGGCGCGCGTCAGGTGGAACAGCCGGCCCAGCCGGGTCATCACCTCGGCCTTGATCGCCATCAGCCCCACCGTGAGGCCGAGGACCAGCAACGGGTGGCGCGCGACGAGCCCGAAATCGAGGCTCGCCCCCACGGTGATGAAGAACAGCCCGAGCAGAATGCCCCGAAACGGTTCGATATCAGCCTCAAGTTCGCGGCGGAACTCGTTCTCGGCCAGCATCACGCCCGCCAGGAAGGCGCCGAGCGCCGGGGAGACGCCGACGAGCTGCATGAGCGCGGTGACGGCGATGACGAGCAGGAGGGCGGTGGCGGTGAAAATCTCGCGCAGCCGGGCGGCGGCGATGAAACGGAACACCGGGCCGGTGAGGTAGCGGCCCACCGCCACGATGATGGCCACGGCCGCCAGCACGGCCACGGCATGCAGCCAGCCATGCAGCCCGCCATGCAATCCACTGGGGCCGGTGGCCACCACCACGGGCGCCACGGCCAGCAGCGGCAGCAGGACGAGCAGGGGAATGACCGAGAGGTCCTGGAACAGCAGCACCCCGAAGGCGGCGGTGCCGACCGCGCCGCGCCGCAGGCCCTTCTCCTCCAGCGTCTGCAGCACGATGGCCGTCGAGGACATGGCGAGGATCGCGCCGCAGGCCAGGGCCTGTTGCCAGGGCAGCCGGAGGATGAACGCGGCGAGAGCGAGACAGAGGCCGACGACACCGAGCTGTGCCGCGCCCAGGCCGAAGATGGCCGCCCGCATGGTCCAGAGCAGGGCTGGCCGCACCTCCAGCCCGATGAGGAACAGCAGAATGACGACGCCGAACTCGGCGAAGCCCATGACATCGGCCTGATTGCCGACCAGATGGAGGGCGAACGGACCGATGGCGGCGCCGGCGATGAGATAGCCGAGCACCGATCCGAGGCCGAGCCGCTTGGCGACCGGCACGGCCAGGACGCTCGCCGCCAGATAGACGAGGGCCTGGATCAGAACCCGGTCGGTATTCATGACCGGAGGGCCGCGATGGCCTCATCCAGCCGGAGGCCGTAGTTTTGGGCGGCCGCGCGCCGGCTGGCCTCGGTCATCTGAATGGAGTCGTGGACGATGAAGGGCTCAGCCCAGGTGAGGCCGCAGAGATGCGCGGTGGCTTCCAGCGGACGCAGGAACTCGGCCATCGTGAAGCGGTTGATGCCGCCGGGGCGGTAGGCGCCGGCGTCGCCGCCCGCGGTCACCGCGGCCAGCATCGTTTTCCCGCGCAGGCGGGTCCCCAGCCGTCCATAGGCAAATCCGTGCAGCCAGACCATGTCCAGCCATTCCTTGAGCAGGGCGGGCGCCGAATACCAATACATCGGAAACTGCAGGATTATGAGCTGATGGTCGAGCAGGCGTTGCTGTTCCGCCTCCACATCGATCAAAAAATCCGCATAATTCTGGTAAAGGTCATGGATGGTGATTTCGGGCCGGGCCTGGGCGGCTTCCAGCAGGGCGGCGTTGGCGCGGGAGCGGTGCAGCGCGGGGTGGGCGAGCACCAGGAGGGCGCAGCGGGCCGGATCATGCGAAACGGTCGTCGGGGCAGCGGCGGGCGCCTGACTCCGGCGCTTGAGCCGCTGTCGTTGCAAACGCCGGTAGAAGCCCAGGGCCACTCGTTTCAGCCTTTCGAAATCTCGTACGCGCCTGATCCATCGCCAGATGGCGATGCCCAGGCCTGAATCTATGTCTTATCAAGCACGTCAGACAAAATTATGTCGTGCGATATCCCTACAAGAAAACGATGATCAGGAAACCGCCGACGATGCCGACGGCCACGAGGCTGGTGACCAGGGTCAGCCACCTCTCGATAAAATGACGGGCCGCCTCGCCGAATATCCGTAAGATGGCGGCGACCAGGAAGAAGCGGGCGCCGCGCGTGAGGACGCTGGCCCCCATGAACGCCCAGAAATTGAAGCGCGCCGCGCCGGCCGCGATCGTCACCAGCTTGTAGGGGATCGGCGTCAGGCCCTTGATCAGGATGAGATAGACGCCGTAGCGGGCGAACTTGTCCTGGAAGGTCTGGAAGGCGTGCTCCATGTGATAAAAGTGGATGAGGGGCTGCGCCAGACGGTCGAAGACCGCATAGCCGATGTAGTAGCCGAGCGCGCCGCCGGCCACGCTGCCGATGGTGCAGATGAGGGCGTAGAACCAAACCCTGCGCGGCCGGGCGAGCCCCATCGCCACCAGCAGGGCGTCGGGCGGAATGGGAAAAAAACTGGCCTCCGCGAAGGCCACGGCCGCCAAAAACCAGGATGCCTGGGGGTGTCCGGCGAGCGCGATCAGCCGGGCATAGGCGCGTTTCAGCATGTCGGGCGATCCATCCTCTGGGCAGCAGGGACTTGCCACGCCAGCCCCGGCGCTTCAATGGATCGGGCGGCGCTGATCGCCCGCGATGAATGTTCTTGAGGAATGCTATGCCCTATGAGCCCGTGCGCCGGATGGCCGCCCAGCTGTTCGCCGGTGCGCTTCTTGCCGCCACTGCACTGCCGCTGTCCGCCAATGCCCAAGGGGCGCCGCCCCACGCCTGGCTCTTTGGCACCTGGGCAGGCGGCATCCTGCCCGCGCCGCCCGATATGGACGCCCGGGAATGCGAGGCCCGCGCCACCTTCGTCGTCACCAAGGATATGGTCATTCACAGCACGCTCACCCACCCGGACGCCATCGAGAACCTGATCGTGAGCGTGCGCGGCACGCCGAACGGCACGATCTTCGCGCTGGCCCCCACCGATGCCAAGCCGGAGACCATCGCCGGGGTTCCGGATGATCTGGGCTTCGGCTGCCCGCAGCCAGATGTGCTGCGGGTGGTGCGAGTCGGGCCGAACGAGATCCGGTTCCCCGACTGCACCGACTTCCCGAGCCCGCTGGTGCGTTGCCCGCCGCCGCCGCAATAGGCGGCAGAGGGTGGATCAGGTTGTCATCATCACAGGCGGCTCCTCGGGTCTCGGCCGCTGCACCGCGGCGCTGTTCGCGCGTCAGGGCTGGCGCGTCGGGCTGATCGCCCGCGGGGCGGCAGGTCTGGCCGCCGCCGCGGCCGAGGTCGTCGCGGCGGGGGGCATGACGGCGATCGCGGTCGCGGACGTGATGGACAGCCGGGGTCTGACCGCCGCCGCCGCCGCCATCGAGCAGGCTCTGGGGCCGGCGGACGTCTGGATCAACGCGGCCGGCAACGGCGTCTATGGCCGCTTCACCGATGTGCCGGAGGCCGAGTTCCGGCAGGTGACCGAGGTGACCTACCTCGGCACGGTGAACGGCACGCGGGTGGCGCTGGCCCTCATGCGGCCGCGCGGGCTCGGCACCATCGTCAACGTCTGTTCGGGCGTGGTGTTCCACGGGCTGCCGCTGATGACCTCCTATTCCGGGGCCAAGGCGGCGGTGCGGGCCTTCGGCCAGGCGCTGCGCATCGAACTTGCGTTCGAGCGCAGCCGGCTGCGGATCAGCACGGTGTTTCCGCCGGCGGTCAACACGCCGTTCTTCAACCATGCGATCAGCCATATGGGCTGGCCGGCGCGGCCGGTGCCCCCGGTCTATCAGCCCGATGTGGTGGCGCGCGGCATCTATATGGCGGCGATGACAGGACGCGCCGAGATGACGATCAGCGGCACGGTCGCCTGTTTCGCGCTGATGAGCCGCATCGCCCCGGTGCTGACCGGCGCCGTGATCCGTCGCCTCGGCGTCGACGGCCATCTGACGCGGGATGCAGCGGCCGATCATGGCGCCTCGCCCACGGTTTTCGCGCCGTCCGACGAGCCCTCCGCCGTTCATGGTGCGTTCGGCCGCCGGGCGCGGCGCTGGAGCACACAGATGGGCCTGCGCCGCCTTTATGGGCGGTTGGCGGGCTCGCGCGGATAGGGCTGCTGGAAGATTTTGCTTCTTATGTGAAAAGAAGCGCTTGCGTTCTTAATTTTTGCACGCGATATCGATATTATATCGTCGAAACAGACGGTGCGGCCGGTCATCTCGGAAGGTCGGTTCATGAGCGTCGCGGCCGCCTTCGAGTCCGACTTGGCCCGTTCCAGCCTCGTTCCGTCTTATCCTGCGATCTGCCGACACTGCGGGCTTCTCCAGCATGTTCCGGCGTTCGAGCCTCCGGCCGTCATCGTCTGCGCTCAATGCGCGGTCACGCTGCGTCGTGCCCAGCGGAACGCCTCCAGCCGATGCCTCGCCATGACGATCGCCGCGCTGACCTTCTTTGCCATCGCGGCGACGATGCCGTTGATGCGCGTCACGTCATCGGGCATTTCGCTCGGCGCGGATCTTTTCTCAGGACCGCAACGGCTTGCCCAGCAGGGGATCGGGGAGCTTGCCCTGGTCGTGATCTTCACCACCGTGGCCGCGCCATTCCTGAAGCTGGTCGGCACCGCCTATGTGCTCATCGGCCTTCGCTTGCCCCGGCCTCCGCATCACCTGCGCGCCGTCTTCACTTGGATCGAGCGGCTGCGGCCATGGGCCATGGTCGAGGTCTATCTCCTCGGTGTCTTCGTGGCCTACGTGAAGCTCGTCGATCTCGTTCATATCGATATCGGCGTGGCGATCTACGCGCTCGTGGCGCTGATGCTCGCGACCGTGGCGGCCGACGCCATGCTCGACCGGCACGCCGTCTGGGAGGAGATGGAGCGGCGAGGGGTCGTGCGTCATCCGCCCGCGACCCACGAGGCGTCTTCCAAAGGGTCTATCGGGGCGACCGTGGCCGCGACCGGGCGCGCGGTCGCCTGCGAGACCTGCGACAAGGTGGCGATGGTCCAGGGTGCTGGGCGCCATGAATGCCCCCGCTGCGGCGCGCATCTGCACGATCGAAAGCCCAACGGCATCGCGCGCTGCTGGGCGCTGGTGATTGCGGCGGCGGTTCTCTACATCCCCGCGAACATCTATCCGGTGCTCAGCATCGTGCAACTGGGCAATGGCGCACCCAGCACGATCCTCGGCGGGGTCGAGGAACTGGTCGCCGCAAAGATGTACCCGCTCGCGGCGCTCGTGTTTTTCGCCAGCATCCTCGTGCCGATGCTGAAACTATGCGGTCTCGTGCTGCTTCTCGTGACGACGCAGCTCCGCCGGGCCGAACGCCTCGTCGACCGGGTGCGTCTCTACCGGATCGTCACCATCATCGGCCGCTGGTCGATGATCGATATCTTCATGATTTCGATTCTGGTGGCGCTGGTGCAGTTTGGCGCGATCATCACGATCGAACCGGGCTTCGGCGCCGTCGCCTTCGCCTCCGTCGTCATCATAACGATCTTCGCGGCCGAATCCTTTGATCCCCGCGTCATGTGGGACGCGGCGGCCCCATCCGGCAGGACATGATGGACGACATCCCGATCCAGAGCGCCATCGTCCAGACGAAGCGGAAGCGCCGCATTTCCCTGATCTGGCTCATCCCCGTGATCAGCATCCTGATCGGCGGCTGGCTCGTCTGGGACACGTATTCTAAGCGTGGTCCGAAGGTTACGATCACCTTCGACCAGGGCGAGGGGCTCACGGCCGGCCAGTCCCTGGTCAAGCATCGCGATGTCACGCTGGGCACGGTCACGGCCGTGAAGCTGACGCCGGACATGAACCATGTCGCCGTCACCGTCCAGATGACGCGGGACGCGACCCCGCTGATCACCTCGAACACGAAGTTCTGGATCGTGCGCCCGCGCTTCTTCGCAGGCAGCCTCTCGGGTCTCGGCACGCTGCTGTCGGGCCCCTATATCGATCTGCTGCCGTCGCCCGGCGGCGGCAAGTCGCAGACCGCCTTCACCGGGCTCGAAGACCCGCCGGTTCTGCAATCCGTCACGCCGGGCCGCACCTTCCTGCTCAAGGCGCCACGGATCGGCTCGGTGGCGCTCGGCGCGCCCGTTTTCTATCGCGACCTCCAGGTCGGGCAGATCCTCGGCTGGGACCTCGGCCATCTGGCGAAGGACGTGACCATCCACGTCTTCGTCCGCGCGCCCTTCGACAGCTATGTGCATGACGAGACGCGCTTCTGGAACGCCTCCGGGCTCTCGGTGAAGCTCGGCGCCGACGGCGTTCATGTCCAGGTGCAGTCGCTCGACGCGCTGTTGCTGGGTGGCGTCGCCTTCGAGACGCCGCCGGACTTCGAACAGTCGCCCGAGAGCGCCACCGATGCGCAATTTCCGCTCTATGACAGCCACGACGCGGCCGATCAGGCGGCCTTCGTCCGTAAGGTATCCTTCGTCTCCTATTTCACGGGTTCGGTGTCGGGGCTTGGGCCGGGCTCAGATGTCACGGTCCAGGGGCTGAAGGTCGGCGACGTGACTGGGGTCGATATCGAATACGATTCCGCGACGGACAGCATCGTGGCCCCGGTCCATTTCGAGGTCGAGCCGGAGCGGATCCGGAACATCAAGGCGGTCGCGGGGCGGGGCCCGCTCGCCAACCTGCGCCTGCTGGTCGCCCGGGGCCTGCGGGCGCAGATCCAGAAGGCCAATCTGATCACCGGGCAAAGCATGATCGCACTCGTCATCGTGCCGAACGCGACCCCGGCCGATGTCACCTTGGCTGGTGACAGCATCGTCTTCCCGAGCGCCCCCGGGGCGTTCGACTCGATCACCTCCGGCGCCACGCAATTGATGGCGAAGATCAACGCGCTGCCGTTCGATCAGATGTCCGCCAGCCTGACCTCGACTTTGGCCGGGCTCGCCAAGCTCACCAACGGCGCGGAGACGACGCAGGCGGTCGCGTCGCTCGCGGGCACGCTCGCCGCCTCCGAGGTTCTGGTAAAGCAGCTCAATACCGAGACAGGGCCGGCGTTGCGCAGCCTGCCGGGGCTCACCAACAGCCTGAAGAGTTCGGTTGCCCATTTGAACACGGTGCTCGTTTCGGCCAATGACGCCTATGGCGACAACTCGCATTTCAGCCGCCAGCTCGAGCGCCTTCTCTCGCAGCTCAACGACATGGCGCAGTCGTTCCGGGCCTTGGCCGATCTCTTGACGAGCCATCCGGAGGCGCTCATCCGCGGCCGCACGAATCCTGGGATAGAGCAATGACCCTTTCGCGCCGCGCCTTCGCCTCGGGGTTTTGTCTGCTCGCTGCCCTGCCGGCCGGCTGCGCCTCTCCCACCCCTGTGCTTTATACGCTCGATGCCGTTCCGGGGCCGGTTCTGCCGCGTGGCCCGGCGGTGGTCGTGCTGCAGGATATCGGGCTGGCACCCTATCTGGACCGGCAACAGATCGTGCGCTCCTCCAGCGACTACCGGATCGATGTCGAGACGAACAACTGGTGGGGCGAAACCTTCACCGCCATGATCGGCCGGGTGCTGTCGGCGGAGATCGACCAGCGCCTCCCCGGCACCAATGTCTTCGGCGAGAGCGGTGCCGTGAGCGCGACGCCGGATGCGACCGTCGCCGTGAACATCACCCGGTTCGATGTCGACGCCAGCGGCGTCGTGGTGCTGACCGCCCAGGTCGGGGTGGAGTTCGCCAGCAGCGGGCGGCGGGACATCTCATCCGGCTTGCGCTTCGAGGTTCCCACCGCCACGCCGGACGTGACGGGGCAGGTCGTCGCGATGAGCAAGGCGCTTGGGGAATTGGCGGACGCGATCGCGCAGGATCTGGTGCGGCGGCGCGGCGAGTAGGCGCAGCGCCGCTTGCCGTGACGCGCGCGGCTCTGGAGCACACCGATTGTCCTCCTCGGCCTCTATGGTCGATTTGCCGGCTCTCGCAGATAGTGCAAACGGCAGTTCTAGCCTCTTCCCCCTAAATAAGTGGCTGCCTTCTGATTCTTGGACTACTCACTGGTCGACCCCGCAGGCCTTAAGCACCGGCTCAACAGCGTTGTTCAGACCGGTTGTGTCATAAGTCGC
>Ga0116230_10008325_pt1 | contig 10230 bp, 5 predicted proteins | sample S1TSphfallax_3_FD_88678 | JGI IMG/M metagenome (GOLD analysis project Ga0116230, IMG submission 88678) | Host-associated microbial communities from peat moss isolated from Minnesota, USA - S1T2_Fd - Sphagnum fallax MG | ecosystem: Host-associated > Plants > Peat moss > Unclassified | place: USA...
TCAAGTATTGCCCAACTCAAGATATGGTGGTAGATGTGTTGACAAAGGCATTGGCAAAGGAGCGGCATCAAAACCTTACAAGAAGCATGGGATTGGGAGTCTTAGATTACTTGTTAATTTTCAAGGCAACCAAGGCATTTGCACTACTTTGTGAACATCTCACGGATGCACAACTTGCACACATTCAATATTGCGAGAATGTCAAAAGCGCTTGGGAAGCACTTTGCGATGTCCATGAAACTAAGACCATCGGAAACAAGTTGTTTCTTCGAAGGAGGTTCTTCACCATCAAAATGCAAAGAAGGGGAGGACTTGCTTGTGCACATCAACATGGTGAAAGCGCTTGCGGATTGATTATGTTCCATTGAGGTGAACATTGAAGATGAAGACGTGTACATGGTACTTCTCATGAGCCTTCACCCATCTTTTGATAACTTGGTCACGAGTTTGGAATCCATGTCAACCAAGGATGTTGACCTTCTATTCATTGTCACTCGATTGCTTCATGAGGTTTCCAAAAGAAAAGAAAGTGAAAGGAAATAAATTTTCATGCAATAAGTACTTGGAAGGAGGAAATATAGGAGGAAAATGGTCCAAACTCATACCATTCAATCATTAGAATCAAGCCATTGGATGCTAGATTGTTTTGGAAAAATCAACCCAAAATGAAAATTAAAAAGAGAAATCAAGTAGAGATTATTAGAAGCAATTGACACATATACTCTCCCATGATTGACAAATAGCTCATAGGGGACTCATTTCATTATGCTCGCTCCTTGCAAGACACAAGAATTATATCAACTTGCATACATTTGAATCTATTACCAATGTTTTGCATCACCACAAAAATCTATAAGAAAATTTTGGTTTCACAAAAATTTACATTAGTGAAAAGCTTTCCAAAAATGCAAAGCACTTGAAGAAATTGCCTAGTTTATTTTTTAAAAATCATCTTATTTCCATCAATATTTCTTTTAGAAAAAGGAAGGATCAAGTTTCACCTATTCCTTAAAGGTGGGAGGGAAATTATTCCTACATATAGGTGTAAAATCCTTCCCATTCTTAAGGAGTAGGTGTAAAAACATCCCCATTCTATGTTTAAGTTCAGCATAACATTTGATTCATGTTTTACAACAGGTAAGGTCCACAAGGTGGGGGACATTCCCAAAATGAATGGCAAATGAATGGCCAAACTAATTGGCTATCACTTTGTCTTAGGACATTATTTTTGGGAATGCCCCCAACCCTAGGGCTTTACCATACAATGAATTCACCCATTCAACTTAAATCACAAATTTTAGATCTGAAACCCACAATCTTATATAAGCAAACCAAATTAAAATTACACCAAATATTCAACATTTATGTGTGTGCATGCAACAAAAATTAGGGGAAAAAAATTGTCCCATTGAATGGCATGCACACATTCTTTATTGATTTCAATGCAAAATGGGTTTTATAGAAAAAAAACACTAGAGCTTTCAACACTAAAAAACTTTGTAGCATGAGAAAGAAGCCAAGCCCTGACCAATCAAGACTACATAAGGTTTTAACATATTTCTTGTGAAAATATGCATTAGGAAATGTAGTTTGAAAAAAGTGAGTTGGAGAAAAATTGTCGGTACTTAAACTAATAATTGTTACAATTCAATTGCATCAATAGCAACTAAAATCCAAGTTTGAAAAAAAATTAAAAAATCCAAATTGGAATGTGTACTCTTAGAAAAAGTAAGCAAATGCCAGAAAGTGAAAGAAAGAATAGCTATGGCTTTTCTTTTTCTTTTGTCTCACTTTTCAAAGCTCCATATGAAGGAAATAATGAGTTTATCAAAGTCAAAAGTCTAAGCTAACTTCCAATGTTTTTTGTGGAATTTTTTTTCGTAATGATTATAGAAATTATACGTGATAATACCTAAGCTAATCTTCGGCCACATTATTAGGCATAGATTCATGACTTGTAGGTTTTGTAGTTGAAGTTATATTAATCAATTACAACATTTTGTTCTACCCATTCCATCCTTGCATCCTCCTCTTGATTTGATTGATAATCATCATCTTGCTTTTGTCTAGTTTAATTCACTATTATATATAAGTTACTTGGCCTTGTTCTTTCATCCATTGCTTTAAGGTCTAGTGTGGCCAAATCCCTGTACTTTTGAACCCTAAGATAAAAAATTTGCTTGAGAATGCTTGGTCTAGTGCTTTGTCCACCCATCTTGCCAAAACTATCTTGTCTACGTTTATGTGATTCCTATTGATCATTGGGGTAAATGCAAGGTAAATCGGTTCATTTTTTGCGTCACAAGCTTGATTTCTGTAAATATTTTGTGTATAAATGTTTATGGTGAATGATTTAATTTTAAGCACATTAAATGACGACTCATTTTAAATTAATAACTTGATTATGAAGACATTTGCATAATTATTTTTTGACAGTAATGCATTTTTTATAAATGGTGGACTTTTGAAAACAAAATTTGGATAAGTAAGTTGATTGGATTGTGAAGAAAATTCAAGAATTCATATTGAATTCCACTCCAAGTTATTTATTGTCAATAAAAAAAGGCCAAAGTATGAAATAATAAAGATAATTGTGAAATCTTATTTTGCTAAACCTTAACCAAATGGTGGTTATGAACTTCTAAAGGGTTAAAATTGGACCTTATTTACAAAAGTCTTTTTGAAATGATTTTTTTCTTTTTGTTTCTCAAAAATTTTGTGCCCCATGGGTACATAATTGAAACACTTAAATGGGCTTTTATTCTTATGAACTTGATGGGTTTTTCTTTTAGGATTTTCAAATCAATTTCACCATATGAACTAATAACAATATTTTTCAACATGGGTTTTGATGTAGTTTTAAGAGGTTTCATAAATGATTAACATTTAAGTAGTCAAAGATTACACTAATGAAAACCTTCAAAATCCCAAAACAACACTCAAGCCTACCCTCCAAAGAATTTGTTGATCATAAACCCCCAAATGCATCCCCTTTTGCCTCAAAACAACCTTCTAATCTATTTTGCAAATCACCCCTTCAAAAACCCCCCAAGTGCACCCCTCATTTTTTTTGACCTCAAAACAATCCCCAAATCTCCCCCAAATTCAAACCTAATTTTTTTTCTCAAACACTCTCCAATTCATACCCAAAAACTACCTTATTTGTGCCCTCCAAACTCCAACTTTGAAAGCCCAAAAAATTGACCCAATTTTTGCCCCAAAACACCCAAAATATCTCCCCCAACTTTGTTAAATTCAAGAGACCAAGCAACTCCAATGCAAAGTGGCATAACCAGGAAAACCCAAAAAGACTAATAAATTTGAAATCTAAGAAATTTTTAGATTACATCACATCTAATTCCTAAGGTTTGGGCCATAAAATGACAACCTTGTTCCAAACATCATTTCAAAAACCTATGACAACTAAAAACGACAAATTGATTACATGATATTTGATAAGCACAACAATCAAGCTTGAATAAAGAAAAGACTTCAAAAATGCAAGAAACAAACAAAAAAAGAAAAGTCACCTAAACCTTATTATTACTTTCATTCAACTTCAATAACCCAAGTGATGCAATTACATCGTCATTTTTGTCCATTAATGTTTTTCCCATGTCCATGAATTTATCCAAGGATGAAAAAACACCAACACAGACATCATTGTGCAAATTCTTATATATGTTTATAAACATTTAAAGATTGTCCATGCCCAATTAAGAGCAATGTAACTTTGTGCAAATATCTAAGATATTGAAAAAAAATGTGGCGTCCATGGAGTTAAATCTTAAACCTTAAAAGAAAAGTTCAAACAACAAACAAATTATCAAAACAGACAATGATGACAAATTGGGACTAGGAAAAACCAAAAAACAAGCAATGATCATAAGCAACCAAGAACTAGGAAGATGAGGAATGAATTTTAAAGACAATAATGATAGGCACCAAAAACCACAACCAAAAGATCAACGACTAGACTATCACAACCAACATGAGTAGAAAAGAAAATGATGGTGATGCAACTAAAAAGAAAAAAAAATGAGAAAAAATATAATAGATATTTACTCATGAGAAAGATGTACACCAATGTGAAAAATGAAGCTCACCAAAATGATCCACAACTAAGAATGCCATGCAAAAAATCCAATGCATATTTATTCATTTGTTTGTTTTTGAAATGAAAATAAGATGGCAATGCCCACCACAAACACGAATGTGGAGGAAAGAAAAGAAAAGATAAAAGGAGTGAAGAGAAAACCAAAATACCTTAAACCACCGACCCAAACCCCAAACAAAAAAATGGAAGCGAAACAAGATTTTTAAATGAACCAATTTGGTTTTGGTTCTTACACTATGTAGGAAGTAGACGTACAATCAATTCCATTTTTCGAATGCTTAAAATCGGAGGTTAATTTTCAACCCTATTCTTGAAACCTAACCTAACCCTGATTCCAATTCCAACCCAATTCCACAACTAAAACTTATTTCCAATTAAGTTATAGGTACCCAAAACCAAAATTGTAGCCAAGCAAATGACTAACTCGACACTTTCACAACATTGATAAAACTAGTGTTGGGCATGTATCAAGATACTTCAAATCCCCTTTGAATGATACCATGACTGAAAACCTGATGGTGAGGACTAGCTCAAAGAAAAGAAAAGAAAATATTGCAACCTGGGTAATGAAAAACCCCATTATGCAAGTCAAGTTCTCAACGTATTATTTAGATAGTAGGTCGAAATTAGGTAGTATGTGGAAATTGGTAGTGGGTTGAAATCAATAAAAGGTCCAAAATTTGGTAGTCCGTCTAAACCTTCTCACAAACTAATAACCACAAGTTTGTGAAAAACCTCAAGTGATAACGAATTGTTTTCAAATTTATGAGAATCAACATTGTGAAAAATGATCCAAATTTTCAAAATATTGATATTTTGTTTGGATGCATGATTTAAATAAAAATTTAAAGTGAAGCCAAAATCTTTTGTAAATTAATTTGTGAAAAATGAATCCAAGAAGTACCATCAAATTTTGATACCCACCCAACACTAGTAAAAACATGCACAACTTGTTTAATGTTGTTCCAAGGAGCCTTCTAGAGCATAATATGTAGGGAGGCATTTCAAAAAACATAATGCCCCAATTTTCCAAAACGCATGTTGTCATTTTTCCTCCAAGTCACACCCAATGGATATCATGGGAAAAACCTTGTTTGTTTAAAAAAATGTTGTAGTTTTTATGAAGTGTAAAGCCCAACTCCACAGGCTTTACCTTATAAGAGCCTTCTTGTCTCAAAAAGAGAAAGGGAAAACCTTGCTTGGGTGTAAGCAAAAGTCTATTGAAAATTTGGGCCACCACTTTTTCACTTTGAAACCAAGCCAATGTTGATTCCAACAAGTTTCCACAATACCTCTGGATCTACATCCCTACATTTTTTCACTTGTTTTGTGTAGTGGGGTATTTTTTTCTCTTTTGTTCTTGGCAAATTTTCAACACTTGGCAACCAAAGATAAATCTAGTGTCAATCATACAATGGATTTTTGTGAGAAAAATGCCTCAAAGTTCCCATATTTCAAAGGAATGTTTTTTAGGGTTTCAACAAGTTGCCACAAAATTGTTCTCAATCAATTTTTCTACTTTTCTCTCTTACCTACAGCCAAATTTGGCTAATTCTTGTTCTAGATGATTATTAATGTGGGCTACATAAAAAAATTGGTAGGAAAAAAAAAACACAAACTTTCCCTCTTAGGCCTTGAGCCAACAATAAGTTATTACAAAGTGGAATCAAAATTCAATTTTCTAGATGAAAAATACATACTACTACAATTGGCATGTGGCCATAATCCACACTCTAATGTACAAGCCACTATATTAATGTCCATGACGAAGCTAGAAGCAAGGAGGGTCCTGCACCACATATTATATGTTGCTTTGGGGAACAAAAGAAGCAATATTTTCAAATGTATACACTTCTTTTAACATTCTCAAATCTAGGTCCACATGCCTAGTTTATAAAGAGAAAGCATACATTAAAAATATATGAGAGTTTTTCTTGTAAAATTCCTCAACATTGATTAACGATACATGGTCACTATCTTGGTGGAGTAATAAATCTTATTTGGAATCTTGTTTAGTTTTGGCACCTTAATGGAACACATTGTCTAAATCTGGCGACCTTTAACTTTTTTTTCTCGAGACATGGCGAATTTTGTAGATAGCAATGGAACACACAAATTATGATCAAGTTTCTTCATCATCTCGTCATTGGTTGCAATTGCATTTGCAATTAAACTTGCAATCTCTTCGTGGGATTTGGCCAAGTTTACCAAGACATAAAAATACCGATCATGTGCAAATAAGTCTCGTTCATGATGATAACTTGCAAGTAAGTCCATCGCTATTTTCTTAATAATCACAAAAGCTCCGGGCAAGAATGTGAACTCCAATATCCCTTGCAAGGATAATTGTTCGTGAATTGCCAACAAATCCTTAATACAAATTTTTGACAATAAAATCTCCAGACGATCCTCAAAGCCTTCAACCAAACATCTGACCAAGCCAGCAACAGAAATCAAATCCCAGAAGGACATCGAATGATTAGGTGTGTCTCCAAGCATTTCGATGATACCTAGGGCCACCATCTTGTTTGCAGCAACAGAAATCAAATCACAGAAGGGCATCAAATGATTAAGTGTGTCTCCAAGCATTTCGATGATACCTAGGGCCGCCATCTTGTTTGCAAATGCCTTATTTTGTGCCATGTCTTGCAATAGTTGAATCCATCTTCGATTGAATGGTTGCATATTATAACAGGCCAATAATAGTCGTAGACCTCCTTTGGCATCTAAATCTTCAACAACAATATCCCCATGGTACCTTATCAAATTTGATAAGACATGCATACAAACTAGAGAGTTTTGATGAATGAATCTTGTCAACAATTGACAAATAATGCCTTGCATTATCATTACAATGCCTTCATGCTTCAACCAAAGTTCCACGATCACACTTTTCCATGAGTACTCCCATAATTCAATTGCTTCAAGCATTTTCTCCACTCCCACCTCTGTAATAAGTTGCAATGCAACCTCTTCATGTCCAATAGCCAGATATTTCAAAATCCAAGGAACATTCATGACGTCGTCCTTTGTCCCATGTTTCAATATTGACACAAGTGAGTTGATGTGTCCATCGGATGATATACTTTCAAAAATCACCTTGTGGCAAAAAAATTTCATCGAATGTTCGAAGGTCATTCCATTCCGTGTTGGGTCCTCAAGATAGAAAAGCAACTCCACACACCCATATTCTACAAAATGGGTTGCACCATTTGTAATATCTACAAAGTTGTGTAACGATTCCAAAAAACAAGGAGGCATCGAAGCACTTAAACCTACAGACAACCTTTTGTTCATTTTGGCCTTTCGTACATATTGTTGTAATAGCCACTTCACATGTTCAAAAATGAACTTTGGTTCAAAACAAGGAACCTTGGTGCCTCTTGAACTATTTTCCCCATGGTATAAAACAACATGTGACAAACATGTGTTGTCTAGCACACAAGACTTCATTGACTTCCTCATCACATCCTTATCCTCTTGAAGAACATTCTCTTCTAAACTTATGTTCCCAATCTCTTGCACATATAGGATCAATGCCATAAGGATTTGAACAAATTCCAAAAGATAACAATCATGTTTTTCCATCCTTTCAACTATGAAAATAAGTAGAGGCTTGTGACATATCATCTTTTTTGCAAAGACATTACAATTTGCCATCTTTAGCATTAAGGAGCACCAAAGGTACATGTGCGAACTAAAATCAGGAATATTTGGTAAATTATGTGTGCAAAGATGTACAAAAATTTCAATGTCTCCACCAACCAAAAGGTTTTTTGCACCAGCATTGATCGTGAGAAAAATCAAAACTTCAGCTGCTGTCAATGCTTGAAGCCCATCATTGTGCATCAAATATAGAAGAGCCTTTGCATCTTGTCGTGTTGCCTTGTAGAGTTGATATACTGCAAGAATTGCATTTTCAGCATCAGTGTCCAAGAGATCATGAAGCTTATCATCAATAGTTATTTCATCAAACATAGCACTGGTTTGCCACAACAACATTTTGGCATGAACACATTGTTTGCCATAAATTGATAGGAAGATGGCTAACAACTCCCTTCCTTGCTTCAATTCCCCTTCTTGATCACAAAGAATAGTGACTACGTCAATAGGCTTTTTCAATTCCAAATATTCCAGCACCAAGTCATGCAATCTCAAATATCCATATGCAGATCCATCAACCAAGTTCTTATGGATCAGACTATTGACCACAGCTTCAAAATTTTCTGTTTTTCCTTCAGGTTGCATGCTCTTCCATGCCAACTTCACTAAACGGCTTGGAATATCCCACGTAGGAAAGAGTGACAATGCTTGAAGCACATTCCACATAAGGTCCTTAGAGAACATCTTGTTTTCATCATGCTCCAAACTTAGATCAATTGCTGCGAAGATGGTCCCATTGTAATCATATGGGGTGTATTCTTCTACACTTGCATAATATTTGAATTGTGCATACACTTTCTTCCAAGCACTTTCATTTTTTGGAGTATTAGACAAAATTGAACCAAAAATTGAAACAGCCAACATGCATCCTGAGCACTTGTTTAAAATCTTTCGCGCTACATCCTGCATCAATACAAACTTTGATGAGTATCTTGAAATCTCCATACTCTCCATTGAAAGTAAATAGACCCAAGAAAAATCTTATCCTTCAAGATACAAATACCTCCAAGTCAGGACTGAAAGATAGGGAAGACAAAAAACGCACAAAATAGAAAGTAGTTGAAACTATATCCTGCATCTTAGCACAATGTTGACAAATATGGGCCAATGCAAGGCCATGACAATTATGTTGAACATAGTTAAAAGTCAATACATAGAGGAATGTGGCATTGGAGTCTCCATTCATTTACAAGCATTTGAAAAACAATCATGTGAAAGAGTTTTTACCTCACATCCTTGAGGGAATCTCGTTTCCTCTGGATCATTGGTAGCCTTGCTTGCAAGTAATTTTGCAGCACGATCGTTGTTGCTATTTTCATCCACCTTAATCCGAATGGCTGGTAGTCCATTCAATGGAAACCTCGAAGTGATTAACAACTTGGACCCCATATTTCTTGGTTGAGGAGAATGGTGAATCAATGCACCACTCCAAACATCATCCACCACTAATAACCAATTTCCACCAACTTTATCCAATTGCTCTTGAAGCATGTTAAAAATGCTCCTTTGTGAACATGTTTGAAGAACCCCTACCTGTAGGTGCCCCATTAATAGGCTGTCAAAAAGGAAATCACAATCTTCTTTTCTCTCCCTACTCCCTAAGCTAAATAACCTATCTATTATAGAGAGGCAACATAGCAAACCTATTTTAAACAACAATACTATTGTTTCCCAATTCCGATTATAACAAATGTACTTAACTTACTTTCATCCACAAGTCAAAATTCATAGTTTAACATTGATGCTAAAAGAAGTTAAAACATCTAATCAAAATACTAAACCTTTCATATGTTTTCTTAGATTGTTCCACTTCGTGGGATTGTTTTAAAGAATGGCCCTACCTCGCCATGTTGAGTAACTTGTCGTAAGAGCTCCCCTTGACTTGCAATTATATCACAGTTATGGCCGTACTTCATTTGAAATACTCCCCCAGGAAAAATGTCACGTAAAACAATGGCATATTTCTGCATCACATATTCCACCAACATTGTCTTCCCAACTCCAAATTTCCCATGCACTATAATATGTGTTTCACCTCCTCCGTTCAAATGTTGCAATAACTTTTCAACCAACTCGGTAGGCGCCTTATAAAAGCGAAACTTGCCATGAAAAGTGCTCTGAATGATATTATGTTGAGATGACTCCTACATCCAATGATGGTAATTAAATCAGCTTTAGAAAACCATCTAACCTGGGATCTTTTCATGCATATGTACACACTTCTATTACATTCTACTAAAACAATTCTTGATGAAACAAAACATGTCATCTCCAAGGAGTTTTTTAACCGTATGGTTCTTTGAATAACCCATACAAAAAACGGATTAAATTCACCATATGCAATCATCGACCCATGGGTTAACTGCAATTTGTGAAAAATTTACAAAATAATGAAGGTCATCCTTCCTCTTTGCCAATTATGTGTTCATAAACACCTTCAATTCTAATCA
>Ga0116230_10008326_pt1 | contig 10229 bp, 9 predicted proteins | sample S1TSphfallax_3_FD_88678 | JGI IMG/M metagenome (GOLD analysis project Ga0116230, IMG submission 88678) | Host-associated microbial communities from peat moss isolated from Minnesota, USA - S1T2_Fd - Sphagnum fallax MG | ecosystem: Host-associated > Plants > Peat moss > Unclassified | place: USA...
AATATGGAACTTGACCTAAAAACTTATGTTTGGAAGGGGGGAAATTGTTTTCCCCCTATATAATTGGCCTAGGGAGGGAAATGTTAAGGAAAAGAAACCTAAGCTCAATATTAAATTAAAAAAGATGGATTGGACTCCTCTTAATAAAATTCAAGTTAAAGTGTGTTAACGCTTGAAATAAACAAGGAATAAAAAGGAGGTCAATTTCATTTGGGCTTTATGAAACAAATGGAAAGCAATAACAATCGTGTCAATTGACCAAAAATACCAATTATGTGAAATTGAAGATGAATTTATATTGCATGGGAATGCACACATGCCCAATGCACTTGGGTGTATGCATTAAAAAAAAATGAATTGTTTAGTTTATGGACTTAATAATAGGAAGCAAACACCACCACTTTGTTAGAAACAATGTGTCATTGCCACAAAGGTGTTTAGAAGGTTTTAGAAAATTGAGATAATATAGTCTTTGTTCAAACTTAATCACCTTTGAATGCTTTGGATTGAGCAAAACATCAAGGTGTTTGATGTGCATGTTGGCCCTACATCAAAATTAGGAAGGTGATTTAAGATTTGTTGATAAACTATGTTAAAACAACATGGGTTAGGTGTTTGAAATTAATCAAACTTTCCCCTTTTAAGGAAAGTAAACATTTTGGTAACTTTGATTAAAGTTGGGGTAGGCAACATTATAATTTTACTAGGTTTCATAGGTTTTTACAAATTTCATGCAACATTTAATTTTCATAGGTTCATACAAAAAACACACAAATTTCTTGTTATGGTTAATATGAATGATATTTGTATGTATTCAATGTCTTAAATATTCAAACATATGAGACATTGTTTTTGAATGACACATGTAAATGTTCATGTTTAATATTCAAAAATCACATAGTTTTATCCAAAGTTATATCACAATAACTACATGGATTTAATGAAAATGTGAATCATATGTATCTCATATCAAGATATCACAAGTACAAAAGACACATCACTTACATAAAAATAATATATATGTTATTCGTGCCATTGTTGCACTTCGAAGCCAATGAATTTTGCACAAATTATTTGGAAATTTCATGATATTGTAAGTTTGTAATGAGCAAGTAATCTATTTTAGATTTGATAATTTTACTAGATGGTGTTATGATTAGGTCTCATAGAGGCTTCATAAGTTGAGTTTCTTGAACATGGGGTGGTGTTCCTTTCCTTTGGTGAGGGCTTTTTTCTTTTTATTTGTGATAAATTCCTTTCATTTGTGCCAAAAAAATCCTTAATATATTTGAAGGGCACTCTCATCACAAATTTCATGGGTCACAATTTGGCAAAAATAGCCATGCAAAATCTTTTCTTTCATAGGTTTGTATTGTTCAGACATGAATGTCATGTATTATTTAGATATGAAAGTAAAGGATATGATTTTTGTGTTTAAACAACATGAATAGACATACAACATTCATGTTGAAACAATACAAATAACATATGACATTCACGTATAAACAATGCGCACAACATTTGTGTTTAAATAATATGAATACACAAATGACATCCATGTTTACATAATACAAATTTATGAAAAATAAGTTTTGCATAACAATTATTACCAAATGAAATTTGTGATGTTATATGCACAAATATCCCTTTTAAAAAAAAGAATGGATATTATGCTTTACTTTTAAGAGTGGGAAGGTTGTTTAGGTGACCCTCCCATTCCTTTACTTTGTGATCTATGTATGTTCAAATCCATGATAATCTTGTCACATCATTTCCGATTGACAAAAACCAAAGACCAAAAGTGGGGTCATACCCACAATGTAAGGCCAATGTCAAGAATATTAATTTAATCAATGAGTTAAATCCTTATAAGGTTAGTGCTAAGTTGGGTTAATGTAGTTAATTGTGTGTTAGTTTGGAACCAATTCAAGTGTGAATGGGGTTCGAATTATTTTGTGTTTAGGACATAATCCCAAGTTATGTGTTTTGAAATCACTTTTTTGTGATTTGAAATTCTAAGACACACAAAGTTTGTTGTTGTAGGGTTTTTGTATTTTTATGCAAGTTTTGTTTATGCACATTGTTGATGGATTTTGTGTGTATTCCATTTTTTGTTTTGGGCTTGATTCCTATGGGTGCAAGCATACAAAAGTAGGCCAAAAAAGTATATGTTGCAAGTATAAAACAGAATATTGTCAACTTTGAAGCATAGAAAGTAGAACATAATCTTTAAAAACATACGAAAAACTTACATGAATGTATGTAGGATGTATGGATATGTTTTTTAAAATTTCAGATTTGTGTTTCCTTTTTTTTCAACATACTTTCACTCTACTTTCTAACTTTATGTTGTTGTCCCATATTGCACAAAATAACGTAAAAATATATTACTTAATTATCATTTGACCAAAACATTTATGTATGTCCTACTTTCAGACTATTATAGGATTGTTTTGACATATTATATGCAAGTATTAATGTTTGGGTTCATATAAAAATCATGTTTTAGATGCATAAATATGTTAATTTGGAAAACTACTTTTTGAAGGCTTCACATTATAATAATTGAAATATTCAAGTTAAAAAATAAAATTCAATATGCATGATAATTCAAACATCAATGTCACAACATTTGAATAATTTGATTTTGAAAGAGTATTATATATTAACTTGTGATAAATAAATAAAATGATAAAAGTAATATAATACATGAAATATGACTATATATGGTTTATTTAGTATAGCAAATACATTTAAAAATTTGTAACATTGTTAAAAGTCATAAGATTCAAAAATGCAAACTCTACTTCACTTTTTCTTTTTAAGCAAGGATCACCAATTAGCCTACTTTAGCATGCTTATGCCCTTATAGGTTTTACAAATGAATCATATTTTGAGTTTGGAGGCAAGGAACCATTTAAAATAATTTATGTTATTTGATTTATGTGTGTGCGGACAATGATAGTCATAGGCACCAATATGATAGTGCACATCACCAAATTCTATTATATCCTATTCATAGGCCCCTTTAGTTATTTTAAGAATGCCCCCAACTCAGGGCTTTACCTACCAACATGACTTTGTCAATGCAAGTTTGTTGCAATTCATGCTATGTTCACCTATTGAAAATTCTAAGGGTGAATTTTTTTTTTTAAGAAATTGAAATGTAATTGATGACCTCAAGCTGATTATCTAGTTCATAATGTTCAAAATGATCTCAAAATGATCTCAAAATCTAACGATGAATAATCAAAACTAGTTTAGATGAAACAAATATAAATTTCAATAATCATCCTTAGGTTACTTTCAACATGATTGATTGGTTGACAATTATACCCTCCTTTCTTTTACCCACTAAAATACATATGAAAAGCCAAATTAACGTGTGCCTCTTCATGTTTGTGACATTTACATTAATCAAAATCAAAATTAAAAAAGAGATTGACATAAGTAAAGATGAACTATTGGAAACCATGTGGGAACATAAGAAGAGAAAAAACAAGTTGATCATCACTCCTAGCACGAAGCAACGCAAAGCCCAAGGTGGATTCTAGCATACACTACACAATGTACATTTCAAAATCCTTGAGTAAAACCAATGCACCAATCTACACGAAGATTATTGAACTTAGTAAAGACCTAAATTAAATGTAGAATACAATATAATCAAGCCGACACTCTTTGGTTATATCCCAAGTTATGATCATCATAGTAGAATACAATATAATGTTCTTCCCAAAGCATAAGCCCCAAAGTACCCAGTTCCTTGTCGATGACCAACTGGCCCAATGGACCCCATTAGAACTGGGTTCGCTAGGGAGCATATAGCATCATGGTCAAGTGGTAAATTGAATCCACACCCACTTACAAGGAGCAATGCATCGTGACCACTTGTGCAATTGTTTGAGTCCAATATTCCAAAGTCATTTGAATCCTTCAACCCCCATGTGCAAACTAGTGGACCTATTACACTAAGCAAAAAATTTCTTGCTCTTTACGCAACAAAGTATGTAACTACGATGGTTAGAACTTGGCATAACTTGGGATATAACCAAAGATTGTTGGCTTTCCCTCACCCCAACAGATGAAAAATTGACAGATTTGTGTCTTTTGTTTTTGACCCTTGTGAAGTTGGATAGGGTTGGTTGCATAGTTTGCTTGTGATATGGATTACATCCCACAAAATTCTTGGATTGCATTAGAAAGGTATCTTCTTGAACCCAAACATCACTATAGTTCAAAAATTTCACCACAATTATATATATACAAAGTCATGGACTTGTTATATTGTTGTCTATTCTTGCAATAATTATCCATGTGGTTTAGTTCCCCCAAAAATTGACCTAATGCAATGCTTGGAATCTTACTTTTATCCTTCTTGGGGTTTATGACTACAAAATAAAGATTTATCCTTCTAATAAAATTGAAAATATATTCGCATTAAAAATCAATGTCTTCTTGGATATATTACAAGAACTTTAAGTTCATTTCCACAAACCATGCCATATTTCAACTTATAATGATCACTACAATGTGAAAAATCTTGTTTTGTAATGCTAGCTTTATGGAGTTTAGGACAATTGACTATCTTGCCCAAAGTACTAACAACCAACATTTTTTTCTTTTCTTTTTCTTTTGATGACCAAAAATTAAGGAACTGCAACTTCTACAAAGGATTTTTGGGGGCAAATGCGCCCAAGGGCCTATAAGCTCCCATTGCTTGGGCTATCATCTTGCATGGGCCCTCTTTCTGGCAATGCGTGATGCTCATGCATTACCTTACACATAATAGTTCAGAGTTGTCCAACAACCATTCTCTATTGCACAACCCATTTGTAAGTAGTGCTTTTGGTTGTGCTTATGGCTCACCAAATAAGCGTCTCCAACTTTGGATCGGGTTCAAGTCCTCTCAAGTTCAACTATGTAAGTAGATAGTACTGAGAATATGTGCATGATCACAACCCATTTGAAGGGACTTGGAGCTTATTATAACTTGAACAAAAAGCAAATAATTGATTATTCACAAGACTATGTGCATGATCACACCCATGTGGAGGGACATGGGTCGAGCAGCTTGTTAGAACTAGAACAAAAACAATTGATTTATCCACAAAACCATGTCAAGAGTGTCTTTTTTCTGGGCGAATTCCCACTTTTTTTTTGGATTTCAGAAATATGATTTTGATTGACACATACAAAGGATTTTTTCTGGGGAAAAAAAATAATGTCCCTAATTCTTAAGAAGCCAGATTTAACTGAGTAATTCACTGAAATAGCCAGATTTTTACAACAAGTTCCAGCAGGTAGCTAAAATATAAAATGGTTCTTAAAATTTTCCGCTTTCATATCTCATCTATAGCCAAATTTGGCTAAGTCTTCTTCTTGTGGATAATCATGGGTTTGGCTATAGAAACAAAATTGAAAAAACCACTCCTTGGACTATGATCCCAAGAAAAGGCAAAAAAGGGAAATTAAAAAAAATAAAATCAGTTGTGTACAGTTTGGTCATTAGAAGTGGGGACCTCACAGACTGTATTCATAACAAGCCCCTTCCGATGCCGTCTATTTTCCAACGGCCTAGATTGCACGCTCGGTCCAAGCAACTGTCGCTCATTCATTGAAACGTTCTAAGCTCGCAGCCGTTCACTTCGATCGATTTCACAGATCTAATGGACATTAATGCACACACGTATCTGACAGGCAGCTGTGCATCGCCTGGGCGGCGGTAGTGAGTCAGGCATGGAAGGATGCGGGGGTCAGGTCCAGTGTTGGGCCCGCTGCCAGAAAATGGAGAAAAGTAACCGGCGGTTCTCACATGTGTAACTGACATATGAAGGTTCTCAAGGATATGGAATTGATAACCATGGTTCTAAAAAAATCTCAAAACCTATTCTGATATGTTTCTGCCGACCCCCCCCCCCCCCACTCCCAATCTAAGTACCAGTCAAATAACCTTGTTCAAATTGCCGGTTATTTCATGAAACCAGGAACTGGAGGTTAGTTTGAATTCCGAAAATTTTCAAAAAATCATCTTCTTTTGATTTCCAAAATTTTGCAAAAAAAAAAAAATGAGACTGGAACCAGAAGTTCTTGAATTTCCCAAATTTTGCAAAAAAACTGGAACGTGATGCTCTTCAATTTCCAAAGTCTTAAGAACCTGGAACCGGAGGTTCTTTGATTTTTCAATTAAATAACCGGAACTGGAGGTTATTTTAAAAAACCAGACACCTAAATTACCTACCTAATCGCGTAACGCATGTCAGGTCGTGTCGGGTCGGGTGATTGGGCTGGTTCCCGGCCCGGTGCTATGGGCCGTCCGGAAGCGTTATAAACCGGCAGTGCAGCTTCGTGTTTCCTGGTTTTGGTCTTCTCTCCTGTTTCGCTTCTTGTTCGTCTTCGCCTTTTCTTTTCCTTTCTTGCAGTTGCTTGCGGTCCTTCCCTTTCTCCACACCTGTTTTGCTTACTGCCTGCTTGGCATTCTCAGCAGTAGCACAGCAGCGACTTCGTCGCTTGTAAGTACCTAGCCGGCATCATTATATGACCTTTCTATACAATATTACCATCACGCATAAAAACAGATATTAGTCAGGTTCTTGACAGAAATTGCTCAAGTACAACTGGAATATCACGTATCGAATAGGTATCATTCGGTGTCAGGAATTTTTTCGTTGCCTCTCATGTATGTATCGCGCGCTTCTTTTTGCTCTTTCCTTGTCAGCTTGTTTGGTCTTCGTCCTCTCTGGTCTTTAACTCGCTTGTGCCGGAAGCAGCAGAAGAAGTCGCTTTCTTGCTGCTGAGAGTTCTTTATTTGTTGTTTTGAGGGTTCTCTATATCTGATGAGGAGAGTTCGTTTTCTTTTTAGACAACCTCCTGAGGTTCTGATTTTGCCTCTTTCAGTAGACGTTTTGTGACGAGGGACGATTTCATAGTCGCGATCTAGTTATACTCGGTGTCTCTGATCTTCGAAGTCTCCGAATATCGGTTCCTCCTTTTGCTTTGTTTGTGTGCATCCCATAGGAAGATTATCGACGCTCTTGATTTTCTTTTCTGTTTGGATATGTAGTGAGAGTGTGGAGCCACGGATACGCTTAGATCATTTGGACGGTATATCTACCTCTCGTTGTTAAGTTGGTTTATTGTCTGTTTCTCTCTTTACATTCGGTCGGATTGAAGCTGTGGTTTCTCTTTCTTTCCGTTGGCTTGAAGTTCTTCGCTGTATGTGCAATCCTGTCGAAAGTGCTGCATTCCAGCTGTCTGGTCCCTTCCCTGGAAATTTGAACATATTTCTGTAGCTGGTTCCGGCTGGCTGTGGCAACCGTGCTAGTCTCAATTAAGTTCGCTACCGCTGAGCGACTTTTTGGATTTCGTATCTGGTATGTCGTCCTGCACTTATTAGCTCCTATTGACTTGGATCCTCAAGTGCTGTTGTAACACGATCTGTATTTTCTTGTTTCCGGGATGAAACCGAGAAGGCTGTTGATATGGCGCAGGTGTTGTTCGGGAAACGTGATCTGAAAACTATCCATCAATGTTCATAGGAAAATTTGAGTAATAGCAATACTGCTGTGCTGCTGCACGTGAGCTTTTTGTTAATACTGGTCAGTGTGCTTCTTTCAGATAAGAGATTGGCCAAGATGCATGCATCTAATCTTCTCAAGGCAGTCCTGAAGCCTCGTACCCTATCCACAACCGCAGGCAAGAAACAGTCCTTGGTGAATACTCCACAGAACGACGGTTCTTGCACGAAGGGCAATCTTATGTCGTCTTCGGATCATTCTTCACTGCCCTCTGCTGCAAGTGTAGTAGCGAGGCAATCGTCGTTGCGGCATTCGTCATCACCTCCTCCAGTAAAGATGACGTGCCTGTGCTCCCCTACTAGTCACCCTGGCTCTTTCCGTTGCCGGCTACACCGTACAGTTAAGCAGTCGCCGGGGGCCGCTTCTTCTTCGTCTTCCGAGGCCTCTACTACCTCTTGTATTACGGCCCCTGCCGCAGACAGCAGCTACCAAGCTGCCATGATGAGAGCAGCTAGTACTGGCATGCACAATCCGGCAGGTTCCCACCGCCCATCTCCTCTGGCTAAGAGTCCCCCAGGAAGACCTAGCAGGTTGAATCGCATGGTAGCAAACGCCCAGTCGGAGGAGGATAGTAGTGTCGCCCCTGCTATCAACGAGTAAGCGAACTCACTTCATCTCACAGCACTATCAGCATTCCTGTTGTCTTTAGCATTTTCGTAACTAGGAAGCTTTGTTTGCTTTTACCTTCGCTGTTTTTCTAGCATGCATTTCTGTGCTGCGGGCACTCACTCAAGGCGTCTATCCCCTGTATTTTGTATTTTGCAGTTCATGTGTACAAATCTCTTCCACGTTTGCCAACAATGGACGCTGTTTTATGCGGCCTTCAGCGTCGATGGCCGACAATCCGAGAGAGATATATTCGGAGTACTGCCAGAGCACATCGAAGAAGGCTATGGATGTCTTCGACCGCAACATGACGAGGATGTACTTGTGACCTGGGGCTGTTGCGTAGACGTGTAAATACTTTTTATCTTCAACCCGGTTCTTCATCGACAGGAAATCGTGTAGTATCTTTTCCTTCGTTCGAGGGAGCTGTAGCAATTGACGACATACGAGTATGTGCATCGCTGCACGAACGCAGTTTTGGTAGTTTTGAACGCCAACTGAGTGACATGTCTCTTGTCGCTACCAAAGAAACAATTTTATAGCCACCGACCTGGCAAGAGAAATATTGGGTGGAAATATATTAGAGCTTGGGAGGGGGAGGAGGGTGCAAGGGAGCTGTCAAGATCGCTGAGACTTTCCAAAGACGTGGAAATCAGACAGAGAATCCGATATCTATCAGGCCTGCTGCAAAGGTTGGATTTGTATGCCCGTCCTCCCTTTTCCTTGCTGTCTAGGTGTTAAAAAGCACCACTCTATCATCTCCTTCAGTAAACATCCATAGTCTATTGCTTAAGGGTCTCTTTTCACTAGGCTGCTGTGATCACGACAGCCTACCGGAAAGCCACGAATATAGGGCCTTGTTTTTTCTACGCCGCGGGGAGAGTCGGTTTCCATTAAAGAGTTCAAAGTGTGGGGGAAATATTTAATCATGTTAGGAACTCTGGTAACACATGTTGTCATTTCAAAAAAACAGATGTCATTGCGAGGGGCGTCACAGTTTCACTCGCAGCTGTCACAGCTCCCATAATTGGTCAAGTAATGTTTGATCAGTAGAGCTGTGAGATGACTGTGAGCAGAGCTAGTTGAAAAAGCATAATGGAAAGTTGTTGCGATTGTAGAACCTGTGATCACAGCAGCATCATGGAAAGATGTCCTAACTGGGTGTGTGCTTTCTTGCAGATAATGTTTTGGAGAGCTTGCACTTTGATAACTTCTTTCCCAATGAGCGACCAAATCTGTGTTGTAAACTCTACAACACTATTTTGTTGTCCTTGATCATGGAAAGCTTTTTCATTATTTGAGATGTTGAAATCTCTTAAACACAGTGCCCCCAACCCTCTCCACATATGCTCTTGGTATCATTGGAAAGCTCTCAATGAGTAAGGGTGCATCGGCATGGTTTGGCTGTGTTTAGACCTACGGTGGAAAGTTATTGAACATCAAACAATTTTGTCAAAAAAATGCAACAAAATTGAAACTAAATATTTTAGGAAATTGGGGCAAGCCCTTGACGAGTGGGATGTCTTGGAGGTGATTTTGTAAATCTAAGATCTATGGTATATAGGGGATATGGAATTTTGAATTTTCGTCACTGGAAATTAATTTTAAAATTTTAAGTAAAATTTCCACAATTTTGTCAGAATAAAATTGTGCAAATATGCTGAAATGATATACTGTTTCATTGATTGGCACGCATTTTACTTGCCCTTCAGCTACACTCAATTGGGGATCAAACAGAGATTAGAGAGAGGGTGAAACTCAGGCCTAAATACAGCATGACAAAATTGTTGGAAAAACAAACACTGCTTCCTACCCATGCTCTGCACAAATTTGCTGCAATATTTAACAATGCAAAAAGTGGGAGTCTGATACCCAAGTCTCAAAATCTGAAATTCTGACAGTTTGAATTCATTTTTAAATCAATAATTTGATCTATTGTGTAGTCTCAAGGTAGAAATATTGAACGTATGATGATGAGGGTGGTGAAATCCACAAACCCCATAAGTTTTTACTGAGATAGTTTTCATTTTATTTTATGAGCCATTA
>Ga0116230_10008327_pt1 | contig 10229 bp, 14 predicted proteins | sample S1TSphfallax_3_FD_88678 | JGI IMG/M metagenome (GOLD analysis project Ga0116230, IMG submission 88678) | Host-associated microbial communities from peat moss isolated from Minnesota, USA - S1T2_Fd - Sphagnum fallax MG | ecosystem: Host-associated > Plants > Peat moss > Unclassified | place...
GCGCCCAGCGCGGCCAGATCGGCGGGATCGAGCCGGGCAATGCCGCGGCTGGCATCCTGCGGACGCGCGACGGAAACCTGGAGGCTGAGAGGTGCGGCGCCGGTCATCGCGGTGCCCCGGTCTGGCCCGCCGGATCGGCAGGCGCGGCGGGTAAGCCACCTTCGTCCGCGGTATCGGATGGGCGCGAGAGGCGCGCGAGCAGCACCGCCTCCTCCGCCTCGAAGGCGGCTTCATCGATCTCGCCCGCGAGCAGCCGGCGTTCCAGCGCCAGCAAGGCCGCCTCGATGCGCACCGGATCGTTCATTTCCTGCTCGGCCGCGGTGGCGACCTGCCGCGCCAGCCAGATCAGCCCGCGCAAGGGGCCCACCACCGGCAGGCCGGCCGTGCTGGCGAACATGCTCATCCGGCGTGCCCTTCCCTGCTGGTCAGCCAGTCGGCGCGCAGGCTGACGAAATTGAACGCCGGCACGGGGCCGACATAGCGGAATTCCAGCCGGTCCGCGAAGCGCTCGGCGATGCGCGCCACCGCCGCATCGAATGCCGCTTCGGCCGCGCGCGGCACCAGAAAGGCACGGTTGAGGACCATGTCGTCGTCATGCGCCCGCAGCTCCGCCTCGCGCTCGGCCAGCGGCAGCAGCTCGGCCATGATGGCGGCGGTTTCGCTGGTACGGCGGTCGGCCAGGGCTGCCTCGACCCGCCTGCCCAGTTCGATACGCTCGTAATAGGTTTCGGCGGCGGGGCGCGTTTGCAGCCGGTCGCGCATCTGGCGCAGCGTGTGATCCCGCTCAACGATATCGTTGAACACGCGGTCCTTGCGCCAACTGGCCTTCAGCCCGAGTTCCACCCGCCCCTCGATGCCGAGCAGCGCCTCGCGGAAGGCGCCGCGATGGGCGGCGATGCAGGCGTGCAGCGCGGCCTGATCCGGTGCCACGGTGCCGAAGCGCAACGGCAAGACCGTGGCCTGGGGCATCATCCTTTCCAGCACGCTCGCATGGGTGAGCATGTTGCGCCGGCTGCGCGCGATCGGTTCGCCACCGACGGGGCTGACGATCGCGGCGAGATCCCCCGCTTCCAGCAGATCGACGGGCGCGCCGCCCACCCCGGGGCCGATATCCAAGCCGCCCGGGCGGGACTGCGGGGCGGGGTGGGGCAGGATGCCGTAGACATAGACCGGTCCGGCCATCACGGGGCCGGCCGGCGCGCGACGGAGATTTCCAAAATGCCGTTGCGGCAGCTATGCACGAGCGTTGCGGCATCGACCGGACCGGGCAGCGGGACGGTCTTGGCATAGAGGTGGCCGCCGCGCGTCTCGATGCGCAGGATGCTGCCCTCCAGCGTGCAGGTCACATCCTCCGCGCCGACGCCGGGCAATTCGGCGATGATGCGAATGGTCTCGGCTTCCTCGAAGACATCCACGATCGGCGCGCGGGCGGCGGGGCTGGGCGCTGCCGTTCTGGCGCCCGGTTTGGGCGCGCGCGCGGGCACATCGCCGAACGGTTCCGCCTGCAAACCGTCCAGCCCCATGCGCATGGTGTAGCCGAACACCATGCGGCCGGTTTTGCCGGCGACCGTGAAGGGCGCCTCGCCTTGCGCGCTGGCCGACTCCGACAGCGTGGTTGCGGTTTGCGCCAACTGGTCGAAGACGTCCTTGAGGCGGGAGAGGAGGTCGCCGGGCGGGGTGGGGGGGCGTTTGCGCATGTCGCTCACATTTTGAAAAAAAGAACCGGAAAACGTTCAGGACGTGGCGCGCGCCGCCGGAGAGTCCGCGACAGCACGGACCAAGGTTTTTTGCTTCTTTTTTTCAAAAAAGAAGACCTTGCCTTGCGTCTTCATGCGCGCGCCTCCAATTGCGCCAGCCTCTGCATGAGCGTTGCGTTTTCCGTGCGCAGCCGTGCCGCATCCGCGCTCAGCATCGGGTCGGTCTCCCACCAGCGAATGCCGAGTTCCAGTGCGCGATCCACCGAGCAGACGACGAGGCGTATGCGCACGGTGAGCAATTCCACGCCGACCAGGCTGACGGCGACGTCGCCGGCGATGACGATGCCCTTGTCCAGGATACGTTCCAGCACATCGGCGAGGCCCGACCCGTTGACGGTATGTTGCATCGTCATGCGATCAGCCTTCGGTCTGCTGGCAGCGCACGAACCGGTTGGTGCGATGCCAGTTCTGAACGTTGCCGTCCTCGTCGATCACGACGTCGAAGCTGGCGAGCAGGTCGTAGGTGCGCGGGATCGATTGATGCTCCAGCATATCGATTCCGACCTTCCAGCAACTGCCCTCGCGGTCCAGCCTGCTGACGGTTTCGGGCGACAGGCCGGTGATGGCTTCCATCTGCTTTTTCGTCCGCGCGATGAGTTCGGTCATGGTCATGACAAGGCTCCATCATTCCGCAAGGAAGGGGCGGCGGCGCGGCACCGGCCGCACGAGGCGCGGCGGCGGCTTGGCGCGGCCGATCGGTTTGGGCTCCGGTGCCGGCTGGTCGGCCGGCATGCCGTGTTGTGCCCGAAACGGGGGCTGGGCTGCCTGGTAGGCGGGCTTGGGCGGCGGATAGAGGGGCCCTTTGTAGGCTGGCGGCGGCGGCGCATAGGCTGGCGGCGGCCGCGTCGCCGCTTCCGGCCGCGCCGCCGGGGCCTGGGCGAGGCTGGCGGGGCGCAGCGCGGGATCGATCGTGTCCATGTGCTGCGCGAGCACGCCCATGCGCGCGTGCACCTGCTGCAGGCTGGCATTGGCGGCGGCGAGCCGGTGCGTGAGCAAATCCACCTGGCGCGCCAGGCGCGTGCGCCGCTGCGCGAGCAGCGCGAATTCCGTCGCCATGCTTTCCATATGCGCGCCGTGCGGATCCCGCCGGCTGGTGCGCGTGACGCAGCGCCGCGCGGCGCGTGGCGTGGGCTTCATGGCAGGCTCCCCCGTGCCGGCTTGGCCCCGCCGGCGGCGGGGCAGAAATGGTCGATGAGTTTTTGCAGCAGCGCGCGCTGTTGCGGATGCGGCAGGCCATCGGCCGCCGGTTTCAGCTTGGCGCCGAGAATATCGAGGCAGAGCGCGACGAATCGCGGATCGTCGCACGCGATGCGCATGCCGCCGCGGGCGGCGAGTTCGGCGATCATCAGCGCCGCGCGCAAGGTCGGGCGCTGCGCATATTCGCGGGAGGCCCGGAAATCGCGCACCACATCGACGATGCGGGCGGCATCTCCCGCGCTGAGGCCGGCGCGGCTGCGCAGGATGGCGATTTCCGCGGTGCGGTCGAATCCCTCCAGATCGATGGTGACCATGCGGTCCACGAGCGCATCCTGGGCCGGATGGGTGCCGACATGATCCACCGGGTTGGAGGTGAAGATGGCGCGGAAATCCGGGCTGACCTTGACGTAGGATTCGCCGCGGCCGGCCTTGGGCAGCACCAGGATGCGTTCTTCCAGCACCGTGAGCAGAACGTTGTTGGCGGTGGCCGGCGCGCGGTTGAATTCGTCGTAGACCAGGGTGCAGCCTTCCATGCAGGCCACGGTCAATGTGCGGTCGAGCCAGACCGATTCCGTTTCGCTTTCCACCTTCATCACGGTGGAGATGTAGCGGTCCACCACGCGCCGCGTGCGGGTGCCGCCCTCGCTGCCGACGAGGTGGCGCGTATCGAAACTGGCATCGCCCACCAGCAGCATCACCGGGCGTTTCAACTGGTCGGCCAGGCGCAAGGCGAGGGTGGTTTTGCCGCTGCCCGCCGGCCCGCGCAGATGCAGGGGGAAACCTGCCTGCAGGTAGAACAGCGCGCGCGCCTCCACCGCGGCCAGGCCGGTGGCGGGAAGCTGGCTTGCCGCGTTCACCACCGCCAGCATCGGATCCTCGGAGTCCGGGCCGGGCAGGGGTGCGCAGCGGTCGATCGGCGTGGGACGCTGGGCCATAGGTGTATCAGCCTTGCTGCAGTTCGATGGAGCGGCCGCGGCGCCAGGCGGCGCGCAGGGCGGGGTAGGCGGAGCCAGGCTGGCTCCAGCCCGCGAAGACATCGGCCACCCGGCACAGTGCGGGTGTCAGCTGCGCCCAGAATGGGTCGCCGCGCGTATCGGGTGCCTGGGCGAAGGCGTGGCCGGGGTGCCAGGCGGGATGGCCGGACAGGGCCACACACGCCACGTCGCAATGCACCTGCCAGTCGGGGAAGGCCACGCGGCCGATGGCGGTGAAGCCGCAGACCGCGCCGAACGGGCCGGCCAGCGAGGGGGCGATGGCCAGATCGGGCGCCATCTGCTGGGCGCAGGCGGCGATGCTGCAGGCCACCGCCTCCGCCGTGGCGGTGCCGGCGCCCAGTGCGAGGCCATCCTGCCAGCACAGATAGGGGCAGTCCGCGCCGCCCGCGCGGCGCAGCAGGCCGAAACTGAAGGCGGGTGCGGGAAAGGCGGGAGCTGGCTCGCCCAGCAGCGCCAGCGCGAGCGCGCCCCACAGCGCGCCGAACGCATCGCGCGCCCGCGCCAGATCGGGCTGCAGCACGATGTTTGGCCGTTCACCATCATGCAGCAGGATGCGGCAGGGCAGGCCGACGAGGCGCCGCAATTCGCCCGGCAATGTCAGCTCGACACTGCCGCTGCCCTTTCCCGCTGTTCTGATCTGGCGTGTGCCAAAATCCATCGGCCCGATGCTCCGCGGGCGGCGCGGAGGTCGCGCTCGCCTAGCAGAGACGCTAGCAGGCGCATCTGAACAGATCCTTAAGCGGAACAAACGGCGCGGCGGCGGCGGGCGATTTTTCCGCGTTCCATTCACGCTTTGCCAACCTTACCGGGCCAAGGTTGCGCCCGACGACGGACTTTGTCTTGCCGGACCCTTCGATCTCCCGCGTGAAGCTGGGCATTGACGCATATTCTGTCTGGCCCCGCGGCCAAGGCGGGGGGGGATCGAGGCTTTGGGCGGGCGCACACGGGATCAAAGGGTTTGATAATGCGAGATCTGCATGCCGCGATACGCAACCAGCCGCCGGCGGAACATTCCTATGATTGGGATCCGTTGCACATGCCGGGGTCGGTGCAATCGTACGGCGTGCTGCTGGTGGCCGATCCCAAGACCCGCCAGGTGAAGCTGGCCAGTGCCAATGCGGCGGAGATCCTCGGCGTGCCGGCGGCCGATATCGTCGATCGCAGCTACCTCGCGCTCAGCGACAGCGAGCGGGAACGCAGCGCCATCAAGGCGGCGGTTGCGGCCGACACCATCCTGTTCGCCAATCCGATGCGGCTGACGGTGAAGGGGCACGCTTTCGATGCGGTGTTTCATTCCCATGCCGGGCTGCATCTGATCGAGATCGAACCCTGCCAGCCGGCCAGCGCCGCCTATGCCGACATGTCCGACCGCGCGGTGGAGGAGATGTTCGATCCGGCATCGGTGGAGGAGCTGTACCAGCGCGCGGTGCGGGTGGTGCGCAGCGTGACCGGGTTCGACCGGGTGATGCTGTACCGGTTCGATGCGCGGTATAATGGGCAGGTGCTGGCGGAATCCTCGCGTGAGGGGATCGGGTCGTTTCTGGGCCTGTTCTTTCCCTCCAGCGATATCGGCGCGCGGGTACGCCAGCTCTATCTGGAGAATTTCACGCGCTATATCCCCGATATCGGCGCGCCCGCCTATCCCCTGTTGGGCGTGCAGGGGCCGAGCGGCGATGCGCAGAGTGCGCAGCCGGTCGATCTCAGCAACGCCAATCTGCGCAGCGTGCAGGCCTGCCACATCGATTATCTGAAGAACATGGGCGTGAAGGCATCGATGTCGTTCAGCATCAATGTCGATAACCGGCTGTGGGGCCTGTTCGCGTGCCATCATTATGCGCCGCGCCTGGTCTCCTATGAACAGCGCGTGGTGTGCGAGCAGACGGCGATGATGTTCATCTTCCGGCTCAATCAGATGAATTCGGTGGCGGCACGTCTGGCGGCGCGCAATCGCAGCGTGCAGCAAATCGGCCGCGGCCTGTGCGTGGGTGCCGCGCTCTCGCGCCGGATTGCCGCGATGGAGACGGCGTTTGCCGACCCTGCGGACCAGTCCGCGGCGCGCACCATGCTGGTGGAGGCGGTGGCGGCGATCCATGCCCAGACCAGCTGGCTGCTGGGATCGGAGGGGGCGGAGGCGCAAGCCGGGGGTGCGCTGACGCCGCAGCAGCGCAGCCTGCTGGATCTGATGGAGGCCGACAGCGCCGCGATCATTCGCCATGGCCGCGTGACCCGCATTGGAGATGCGCCGGCGGAGATGGCGGTGTTCGCCATCGCATCGATGTTCGGCCGCGAATTGCCCGATATCGGCCATGGCAATCTGCCGATCTTCGCCACCGACCATCTCAGCGGCTTCGCCGCGGTGGCCGCGGAAATCAAGGACTCTGCGGCGGGCATTCTGGCCATATCCCTGTCGGATACCGTGCCGGCCTATCTGATCTGGTTCCGGCGCGAGCAGATCGTGCACGCGACCTGGGCCGGCAATCCGCAGGACGAGGCGCGCGCGGCGGGTGCGACGGGCGCCAATCCGCGTGCCTCCTTCGCGGCCTGGAAGGAAGACATACGCAATTTGTCGCGCCCCTGGCTGTTGGAGGATGCGGAGGTTGCCTACGAGCTGATCAGCCTGATCCGGGCGGCGGAAGGGGGCGATCCGCTGCGGGACATGAAACTGGCCTTTCCGCTGGCGCCGGTGCCGCCGGCTGCCGGGCAGCCGGCGCACTGGTCCACCGCCCGGCCGGCCGCGCCAGCCCCCGCCTTTGCGGCCCCTGCCTTCTCCTCCCCTGCCTTCACACCCCCAGCCTTGGCGCCGCACCAAACGGGGGCCACGCCGCGCCGGGTTATCCGGGTAGGCCAGCTATGAGCCCGGGCCTGGCAGCCGGGAGTCTTTACATTCCTCTATCGCATCGGAACCGCGCATGAGCACGTTCGAGATCACCCTCACCGCTTCGGAGCTCGCCTCGATCCTGGCCACCAGTGGTACGCTGGACAGCAAGGTGAGCGCCGTTTTCAAGGAAAAGAGCGAAAAGGCCCTGGAGATGAAGGCGCCGCAGGTGACGATCGATTTCAAGAACCTCGCGGCGCTGGATTCCTCGGCGGCCGGCATGCTGATGTTTTTCAACTATGCCGCCAAGACCAAAGGCAAGCAGATCAATATCAGCAATGCGAGCCCGGGCGTGCTTCAGGTGCTGAACCGCGCCAATCTCGGCAAGCTCGTCACCATTCGCTGAGGGACATGGACATGGTGCCCCCTGATCCAGTGGCCGAGCGGCGTTTCACACCGCCTGCCGCCGTACCGCCGTTATTGGCCCGGCTGCGGCGTGAGACGCGCGCGGCGCATGACCGGATTGAAACTTTGCCCGCACTGGCCTGCCTGCTTTCTGCTGATTTGCCGGTGAAATCCTATATCGGCGCGCTGCGGGGTCTGCACGCGTTTCATGCGCGGCTGCATGCGAGTTTGCCGGCGCTGTTGCGCGCGCTTCCCGCCGCGGCCGATGTGCCGGATGTGCTGGACGAGACGGGCTTGGTGTCGCTGGCGGACGATCTTGCCTGGTTCAAGGCACGGCCGAAGCGGATGATGCGCATGCCGCCTGGCGTGGCGAGCGGTGAAGCTGCACTTGGGGCGTTGTATGTGATGGAAGGCTCCGCGCTCGGCGCCCGGGTGATCGGGCGGGCGGTGCAACATTCCGTTGGTGTGGCGCCCGGGCGCGGGGGCAGCTATTTCTGCGGCGCCGCGGCGGAGACCGCACGCCAGCGGTGGCAGGGTTTTTGTCGATTGCTCTGCGATGTTGAGCCGCTTCTGGATGGCGCGGGCATCGCCGAGGTGGTGGCGGGCGCGCTGGCCAGTTTCGCGTGCCTGGAGTCCGCGATGGCCGGCCCGAACCTGGCCGCGCAGGATGGCCCATCCCGTACGCTCGTGGCGGCGCCGCCGCACATGGCTGCCGCAATCCCGTCTTTGAACTGAAAGGCCGCGAGATGCTCGAGTCACTTGTTGCGGGATCCGACAGCAACTACACCAAACTGCGGTCGCCGGGGCGTATCCAGGGGTTTGGTGTGATGCTGGCGCTGCACCCGCGCACCCTGCGGATTCTGTGCGCGAGTGAAAATGTCGGCACCGAGTTTGGCATAGCCCATGGCGATATCGTGGGAAGACCCCTGGCCGAGATTTTGGGACCGCCTGCTGCCGTGGCCGAGCTGCGTGCGGCGACGGAAGCGGAATATCCCAATTTCGAAAATCCGCTGCCGGTGGAAATCGGCGGTCGCCGCTTCGAGATGGTGCTGGGCGCGCATGACGGGCTGATTTTCGCGGAACTGGAGAAGCTGGCGCCCGGGGCGCCCACGCGCGCGGATCTGGACCGGCTGAACGAGGCGGCCATCATGGGCATGCTGGTGCCCGACACGCTGTCGGCCCTGATGGAGACCGGGCCGAAGGCGATCCGCGAGGCCACGGATTTCGACCGTGTTCTGTTGTACCGGTTCGACGAGGCGTATCGCGGCCAGGTGGTGGGCGAATCCCTGCGCGCCGGCGTGGATAGTTTCATGGGTTTGTTTTTCCCGGAGGCCGATATCGGCGCCCCGGCCCGGCAGCTGTATGAGCAGAATTTCTGCCGCTACATTCCCCATATTCAGGGCGCGACGGCGCGGGTGCTGCCGGCCGAAAATCCGCTCACCGGGCGCCCGCTGGATATGTCGCAGACCATTCTGCGCGGTGTCGCGCCCTGCCATGTCGAATATCTGTCGAACATGGGCGTTGCGGCATCGATGTCGTTCTCCATCGTGTCCGAAGGCAAGCTGTGGGGCCTGTTCGCCTGCCACCATTACCAGCCGGCGAAGCTGAGTTATGTGCAGCGGCTGGTATGCGAACAGATCGCCATGATGTTCGCCGCCAAGCTGGAGGAGCTGGTCAACCCTGCCGCTGTGCTGGAGGATCTGGCACAGCGGCGTGCGGCGGTGCTGGGACGCTCGCCCATTTGCCGTCCTGATCCGCTGCGCCAGGCCTGGAGTGCCGCGGACGAAGCCGCGCTGATGGGCATGGTGGAGGCGGATGGCGCCGCGATCTATATCGGCGGCGAGGTTGGCCAGATTGGCGTCTGCCCCGATTTCAGCGATTTGCACGCCTATATCCGCGATCAGCCGGACGCTTTCGGCAGGCTGGTGCGCATGTATGACGATGAGGGCCTGTTCTACACCAGTTCGGTTGCGAGCGTGCTGCCCTATGGCGATAAGATGCGCGAAAAGGGCAGCGGCATGATGGTGATCCCGCTGTCGCGCACCGGGCGTGACTATCTCATGTGGTTCCGTCCGGAACTGGTGGTGAAAGCCACCTGGGGTGGAAACCCCTCCGATCGCCACGGCACCGATCCCAATGCGCGGTTTTCCCCGCGCCGCTCCTTCGCGGCCTGGAAGGAGGATATACGCGATCGCGCCTCGCCGTGGTTGCCGGGGCAGATCGCCAATGCGGTGGCTTTGCGCGATTTCGTTCTGGCGCAGTGAAGGCCTTCTTTTTTGAAAAAAAGAAGCAAAAAACTTTTGACACGTGGCGTGCACCTCGCCGGCAGCGCGCGCCTAGGGACAAAAGTTTTTTGGTTCTTTTTTTCAAAAAAGAACATCTTTCTTCCTTCCTTCCCCCGAGGCTCCCATGAAGATCCAGGATTTCAACACCAAGCCCGAACCTGACTCCCCGCCCCCCCCCGCCATCGAGAGCGTGGAGCCACCACCACCGCCGCCGGCGGCGGAGGATCGCAATGCCGTGGAGATCAGCCTGTTGCGCGCCCAGATCGAGCATCTGGAACTGGTTGTGGAGACCGCGCGCAGCCTGATGACCAGCAATCAGGAGCGTCTGTTGCGTCGCCTGCATGATCTGCCGCGTGAAATGGCAGCCCTTGCCGCCAGGCTGGAGCGGCTGGACAACCCGGGTGGCGCGGAGCGCAGCCGTGGCAGCCTGAGGAGGGTTGTATGAACGCCATCACCGGCCATGACGCGAGCCCGGCCTTCCCGGGGGACACGGCCTCGCCGCCGATCCTGCACACGCTGCGCCGCACCGGGCGCAAAGCCATCCGTTTCACCGGCCGGCAATTGGTGGAGGCGCTGGGCAATCCCGAGCCGGGAACGATCTGGTATGATCTTTCGATCTATCGCAGCGAAGCGGATTCGGTGATCGTGGAACTGAACGCGCGCCGCAGCGCGGTCGATGAGCAGGACCTCTCGCGCGTTGAGGTGTTTGCCAGCCTGGGGGAAGCGGCGTCCTGGCTGGAATCCTACCCCTGCGCGGGTGACGTGCCGATCCCGC
>Ga0116230_10008328_pt1 | contig 10228 bp, 13 predicted proteins | sample S1TSphfallax_3_FD_88678 | JGI IMG/M metagenome (GOLD analysis project Ga0116230, IMG submission 88678) | Host-associated microbial communities from peat moss isolated from Minnesota, USA - S1T2_Fd - Sphagnum fallax MG | ecosystem: Host-associated > Plants > Peat moss > Unclassified | place...
GTCCGAGCGAGGTGGTTTCATGACAAAGCAGGGCGTAATCGAATTTGAAGGAACCATCCGGGAATCCTTACCTAATGCCATGTTTCGGGTAGAACTCGATAACGGACATAAGGTGCTCGCTCACATATCGGGCAAGATTCGCAAAAACTTTATTAAGATACTTCCGGGCGATCGGGTGCGTGTAGAGCTCACCCCGTATGACCTTACGCGCGGAAGAATCACATATAGAATCAAAGATTGATGTACAATTAGACGTTTGTCCGCGGGCCCCTTGTTTTGCATGCAAATGCGGGCGGGATTAGCCTTCGGCATGAAACAGCTTAAGCCTGTTTCACATTCATAGTTAATAGCCTAATCGCGGCAAAGCCGCACAGAGAGCCGAAAATGAAAGTTAGAGCTTCAGTAAAAAAGATTTGCGACAAGTGCAAGGTTATACGCCGTAAAGGTCGCGTCGCTGTTATTTGTGAAAATCCCAAGCACAAACAACGCCAAGGTTAAGAAGTAACAAGTTAACTGTAGTTAGGATATTCAAAGCATATTCTATCTATCCTGAGAGATCGCCAAGAGATACCGTTGGAGGACAAATGGCCCGTATTGCCGGTGTAGACCTACCGAGAAATAAGAGAGCACCGATTGCGCTTACTTATATTCACGGCATTGGCAGAACAACTGCCGCCAAGATTTGTAAGAAAGTCGGCATTGCCGATGATAGACGCGTGCAGGACCTGACCGAAGAAGAAGTCGGTCGCGTACGTGAAGAGATAGAAAAAAGCGGCAACTACCAGGTAGAGGGTGACCTCCGTCGGGTGGAGGGTCTCAATGTCAAGCGATTGATCGAAATCAATTGCTACCGCGGACAAAGACACAGAAGGGGTCTCCCCACACGTGGTCAGCGCACCAAAACTAATGCTCGCACCCGTCGCGGTCGCAAACGCGTCACCGTTGCCGGCAAAAAGCAAGCAACTAAATAAACAAGCAACTAAATAAATAGGTTGCACGCAGGTGAAGGTCTGCAGCAAGCGCTAACTAAAAAGGTTCACCCAGTTTTAGAGTTAATTACGAAAAGGACTAATCAGGAAAGCTATGGCTAAGTCTCCAAAGGCTAGGACGAAAAAGAAAGAACGCCGCTATGTTTTGCAAGGCGTCGTCCATATTTCAAGCACGTTCAATAACACTATCGTTTCATCGACCGACCCTCAGGGTCAGGTTATAGCCTGGGCTTCGGCCGGGACTGTTGGCTTCAAGGGCGCCAAAAAAGGCACGCCATTTGCCGCCCAACAAGCCGCTGAGTCCGTGGCCAAACGTTCAATGGACCAGGGCATGAGACAGGTGGAAGTGCTGGTCAAAGGACCAGGAGCCGGCCGTGAAACTGCCATTCGAGCACTTCAGGCTTCCGGATTGGAAATCACCCTGATTAAAGACGTTACACCCATCCCACACAACGGTTGCCGCCCACCAAAACGTAGACGGGTCTAAGACCTCAAGTCGCGTCCAGCATTTTTAGGAGAAAGTAAGTTGGCTAGGTACACGGATTCAGTTTGCAAGTTATGCCGCAATGAAGGGGTCAAGCTCTTCCTTAAAGGCTCACGTTGCTATACCACCAAATGCGCCATCGAAAGACGCCGCTACGGCCCAGGTCAGCATGGCCAGGACCGCAAGAAGCAGTCTGAATATGCGCTTCAATTGAGAGAAAAGCAAAAAGTACGTCGTTCGTACGGCGTTCTTGAATCGCAGTTTGCCTCTTATTTTGAAGTGGCTACGCGTCAGAAAAAAGTACCTACCGGTCTCAAACTGCTCCAGCTCCTAGAAGCTCGCATGGACAATCTTGTGCACCGCTCCGGTTTGGTGCCTTCAAGAGCTCAGGCCAGACAGCTTATCCGTCACGGTTATTTCACCGTCAACGGCAAAGTAATGTCGATTGCCTCCTATCAAGTATTGCCAGGTCAGGTGATCTCGGTCACTGACAAGGCCAAAAAGCTGCTCAAGACCATTCACGAAAATAGCCCCGCTGCTGCTCCTCCCGTATGGATGAGTGTCAGTCTGGAAAATTGGACCGCATCTCTGGTCAATCCGCCATCGCGCGAAGACCTCGATCCGACCATCAAAGAAGCGCTAATCGTTGAGTATTATTCGAGATAATTCCAGACCGATCCAAGCATCGGTCGACTAACCACGGGTGACCTACTTTGTACGCATCACCGACAACATCGTCCTCTCGTCACGGAGAATTTATGGAACCTCTAAGAATTAAGTGTCTGGAGAACAAAACCGGCGCAGACGGCTCTATCTACGGCAAATTTGTTATCGAGCCGCTAGAAAAAGGCTATGGCACCACTCTCGGGAATGCCATTAGAAGGGTTCTTCTTTCTTCTCTCGATGGCTCTGCCGTCACGGCCGTCCGCATCGAAGGCGTAACCCACGAATTCACCACAGTGCCTGGAGTTGTAGAAGACGTCATCGACGTTATGCTCAATCTCAAAGGTCTGGTGGTAAAAACGTTTTCCAATGACCCTCAATATCTACATATGGATATCGACCGCGCTGGTGCTGTCACCGGCCGCGATATCATGTGCCCGGCCGATGCCACGATCATCAATCCTGACTGGCAGCTTTTGACCCTGGCCGAAGGCGGCCGCATCCGTGCCGAAATCACAGTCGAGCGTGGTCGTGGTTATGTACCAGCCGATTCACACAGCCACTACAAGCAAGCTATCGACGTATTGCCGATTGACGCTGTATTTATGCCTATCCGCAAAGTCAGCTACAACGTAGAGCCTACTCGCGTTGGCGAATCGACAGATTTTGACAAACTGACAATCGAGCTCTGGTCCAATGGTTCGATGGATGCCACCGAAGCCATTTCACAAGCTGCTCGTCAGATAATCGAACATCTTTTGCCGATCGCCGAACTCTCAGGCAAACCGATGGTGCCTGCCGCTACCCAGCCGCAGCAGCCAGACGGCAAGCACTCATCCATTTCTATCGAAGAGTTGGAACTTTCAGTGCGCGCTTACAACTGCTTGAAGAGAGCCAACATCAATTCGCTGGGAGAGCTGCTCAAGCTTACCTATGACGATCTGATGAATATCAAAAACTTCGGTAAAAAGTCAGCCGACGAAGTAATCGAACGTCTTCGTCAGTTTGGCCTCACCTTGGCCGATACACCAAAAGACAAGTAAACTAAGACAGAGCCAATTTTTTGGCCAATCAGCTCAGCAAAAAATAGTAATAAGGAACTAAGTTATGCGTCACAGAGTACCCGGCAATCACCTTAACCGCGCCGCCGACCAGAGGAAAGCGTTGATGAGGGCCCTTGCCACAGAGCTCCTCCGTCATGACGAGATCGAAACTACGCTGGCTAAGGCCAAAGCCGTTCGCTCGCATGCCGAGCGGATGATCACCAAAGGCAAGCACGGCGATGTAGGCGACTACAAAGCTCTGCACGAAAAAGCCAAAGGTGGCGATGTTGAAGCAGCCAAAAGAGTGGCTCAGGTTGTGCACTTGAGACGTCAGGTCAGTGCCTTTGTTTATGACAAAGAAGTGGTCAGACGTGTATTTGATGAAATCGCTCCGCGCTACAAAGAGCGTCAGGGTGGTTACACACGTATCATCAAGATCGGACCTCGCCGTGGTGACAACACCGAAATGGCTCTGATTCAACTGGTTTAGTTGAGTTAGTAAAAGAAATAAGTGCAACGCATCGCCCTCCTGCTTGAGTATTCGGGGAAGAATTTCCACGGCTCACAATTGCAGGAGGGCGTTGCCACAGTGCAGCAGGCAATCGAGCATGGGGTGTCTGTGCTGGCCAGGAAGCCCCTGCGAGTGATTTTGAGTGGGCGCACTGATGCCGGTGTGCATGCTGCTGGTCAGGTGGCCCACGTCGACTGGCCCTGCGACCCCGAAAATAAAGCCGTTCTACCTGATTTGAAAGACATTACCTGGCGTTTGAATGGCATCATCGGCAGTGACCTGGCCGTCGTCGATATGGCTTTTGTACCGCCAACATTTCACGCCCGTTACAGTGCAAAACAAAGAGAGTATGTGTATCGCATTTTGAATAGACCACAGCGCAGTCCCCTCTTAAAAGATAATCATCTTCATCTGCGTCAGGATCTTGACCTGGAAGCCATGCTGGATGCGGTTTCTCGCCTTCGAGGCCGGCATGATTTTTCGGCTTTCAGATCGACAAATTCGGATAAATCGAGCCCAATCTGCACAGTTTCGCGCTGTGAATTATTGAATTTACGTGAAGGCGTGCTTGAATTCTGGATTGCGGCCGATCACTTCGTGTACAATATGGTCCGCATTATTGTCGGGACCCTTATAGAGGTTGGTCTCGCCAAGAGGGACGCACAAAGTGTTTCCAGCGCTCTGTTAAAAGGCGATAGAAACCTTGCCGGTCCCACCGCTCCAGCCTGGGGACTGACCCTAAGTGAGGTCAGCTACCCTGAAGAATTCAGGTTGTGGGAGCTAATGAACCAGGAGATGAGAAGTGAAAACCTATTGCCCGAAACCCGATGAAGTAAAAAGAGAATGGCTGATTGTTGACGCCGAGGGCAAAACCCTGGGACGTCTGGCTGCCGAAGTAGCCAACGTACTGAGAGGCAAGCACAAGCCCGAATATACCCCTCACGTTGATTGCGGCGATTTTGTCGTGATTATCAACGCCGAGAAGATTCAAGTCTCCGGTAACAAAGAAACAGACAAGCTTTACCGCCGCCACTCGGGCTTCCCCGGTGGTTTTAAGGAAGAAAGTCTGGCCCATCTTCGTGCCAGACGTCCAATTGTTATCATTGAGAAGGCCGTTCGCGGTATGCTTCCGCATAACCGTCTGGGTGACAAGCAGTTTACCAAGCTGAAAGTCTATGCCGGTGCCAACCACCCGCATGCCGCCCAGCAACCTGCTAACTTTGAGCTTCCCGCTCACGCCACCGCCTAATTTAGAGTAGCTCCAAAGAGAAGAGAAAAAGGAAGAAAATTTCCCCATGACCAGCGTAATTCAGTACTACGGAACCGGCAGAAGAAAGACCGCTACAGCGAGAGTCCGCCTTGTTCCCGGCACCGGTCAAGTGACCATCAATGGCCGCACCATGGAAGACTATGTCGGTGGTCGTGACGGTCTGGCTAAAGAAGTCTTTGTAGCATTTCAAGCCGCTGATGCCATGGGTCGTTTTGACACCCTGGTGTTGGTGCGCGGTGGTGGTATTGCCGGTCAGGTAGGCGCCATCCGCCACGGTATCGCCAGAGCTCTGTCAGAGGCCGCTCCGCAAAATCGTTCGATTTTGCGTGGTGAAGGTTTCCTGACCCGTGACCCCCGCGTCAAAGAACGCAAAAAGTATGGTCGTAAGAGAGCTCGCAAACGCTTCCAGTTCTCCAAGCGCTAAATTTTTGGCTTACCTGGGTCCGAACCGACCGGAAAAAGTCTGCTGGTTCGGACCTGGTATTTTCAAAAACTGCTCAGCTCTGGACATTTCAGAAATATTGCATGAAATCAAAAGGTCCACTTCCATGGGAGTGGACCTTTTAAATTGCTTGATTGACCCTTTGATAGCCTGAGTCTGATAAGGCCACCGCCATGGGCTTAATTTATTTGCCGGCCGCGACCGCACTTTTGCTTGCTGCTGAAGTTGTAGTCTTTGCACCTTCGGTGGTGGCGGAGCTGGCGGCCGCGGTGACTCCCGGCTCAGTCGGCTGGTCCGCAGTCTCAACCGCAGTGAGATGCTCCAGTTTTTGATCCGACTCTGTTGGACTTGCGTCTACCACGTTGCTTTCGACAATGGCGTCTTTGCTTGGGATAATGCCTTTGGCTCGAAATTTATTTTGAAACTTAATCAGGGCTATAAATGCAGTCAGGGCCAGAATGCCAGTGGTGGCAATGAAACCCCAACCGGCTGGCTCGCCGTAATACACCATGAAAACGCCGGCGGCAAAAATGCAGCAAGAAAGAAAAAGTGACAGTGGAATATAAAGCGACATCAGAGCCTGATGCACTTCGGCCTTTTCAGCTGCTTCTATGGCCTTGCGGGCAGCTAGCTTTTCTTCCGGGGTCAGAATTTTTTTGACGGTGCTCATTGGCATACCTGATTTGGTGGATAGATCCTGATATTTACTCAAAGTCACCTATATCTTAGCATCCTAGGAAAAGCTTGAGCCCTCAATCCTTTTAAGGTAGTCTGTCGATGAGGAAAGCAGATTAATGAGACAAAACATTTATTGCCGGATGCTAAACTGAAAACCGATGTCTAACTCTAAAGTTGAATCAGCCCTTTTGTGTCCAGATTGCCATTCCCCTGTGGAAGAGCATCTGGATTTTTGCCACACATGCGGCTGTACTGTCATTTCACCCTTATCTTCCAGGACGCCCAAAACCAGACCTCCCTTTATTTTGATGGCGGCCGGGCTTTTATCCCTCGCTTTTGCGGTGATTATGGGCCTCACTATTTATGACTTTGTCCACCAGTACGGTGTGCCGGGTGGGCCCGACGTTACCTTGAGGGCGACACGTTATATCAGTCAGGGGCAGGAAGAAAGCGCCATAAATTTGCTCAGTGAAAGTATCCAATTAAAAAGCTCAAGTCACGATAGTCACACCGCTGAATGGAGCAGTCTTCTGGACAAGGCTCTATACAGTCAGGGCAAAAAGCTCGCGGCTCAGGGTAAATTTAGAGACGCTGTTACCGCATTTGCTCGCATATCGCCTGATTTTGCTGAGCACGCCGAAGTTGAAGGACTGATTGCCGAATATTCTGAAAGAGGTTTGCCTCTGGGTTTTGGCAAGGTGGAAGACAACGACACTCTGGAGTCATCGGCTAAAGAAAAGCTACCCTTAAGCAAAATAGAAAAAGCGGTTATGACTGCCGTCCCTGGTGGCAAAAAGCGTGTTGAACCTTTGTTGCCTCAGTCTGATATTGTGCCCGGGTCGACCAAGCCGTGATACCTAGATTATGCAAATAGACACTACCGAGTCTGTTCAATATCAAGAAGGGGACCTGGTCAGTCGGTTTCGTGTTTACATATTGGCACTGCTACTGGTGCTGGTTTGTTTTGCCGCACATGCCATGTCTCTCTGGAACGGCTTTGTCTTGGAAGATCACTTCAACGTAATAGCTCTGCGTGACGTGGCGCCAAAAGAATGGAATCAATATTGGAGTGAACTTGTCACCCAGGCTGTAATCCATCCGTTTGCTCAGCCTATGCTCAAAGCCAGTATCGCTTTTGATTATCAGTCCGGTCGACTGGAACCAGCTCTTTATCATGCTTCTAATATTATGTGGCATGTTGCGGTGGTGCTTTCGGCATATTTTTTGCTTCTGCGCCTGGCGCGCTATTTTGAAAAAACGAGAGCGGCCGTTCCCGGCACCAGTCTCGTGCCATTTGTCACTTGTCTTATTTTTGCCTGTCATCCAATCACTTCGGAAGCCGTTGCGTACATAAGTGGCCGCAGTTGCATTCTCACTTTTTTCTGGTACACCCTCGCCCTCCATGCCTTTATGACGGGTTTCAGTCTCAACTCTGTGCGAGCCGGTTTATTCGGGTATCTTTTTTGTGTTTCTTCCCTCGTACTTTCCTTATTCTCTTCCAGTCAGGCCATCACCATCCCAGAAAGCATGATTGTTCTTGGTTTGTTGTTAAAACCCCAGGCCGAGCGTTTTAAGGATTGGATCGAAGAAAGGTCTTTTGAATTTGGTATCGCTTTATTTATGGCTCTGGCCACGCCTCTGATTTTTCTTCTACCAGGCTCTATGCCGACAATGACCGCTCTGGGTCAACCATTGTTAGGGCCGCAGGCCTATGTGGCTAGCGTATTGAAAACACTGGTCACATATTTTTTGCGAGTTTTTGTCATTCCTGTGCCTTTGAGTTTTGCTCCTCCGTATAGTCTGGCTCAGTCTATGGCGGACCCTTTTGCTCTCCTGGGCCTGGCAATTCTTTTGGCCGCCGTTTATTTGCTTTATAGACTGCGGCATGACCCATTTTGTTGTTTTGGTATCTGGCTATTTTTGATCGGTCTTATGCCCCAGGCCATTGTTGTCAGTGGCGACTATGCTTCAGCTGAACGCTTTTACCTATCGTCTTTTGGTCTTTGCCTTTTAGTGACAAGACTCTTCTTGACCGCTGCTGCCCGATCAGTCAGTAAAACTTCAACTAACCCTTATCAAAAGCTCAATTTTGAACCTGTCGTTTTGATACCAGTGGTGGTGACAAGTCTTGTTTTAATAGGTCTCTCTAATTATCGTGATCGAGGTTACTCCACCGATAGTGCTGTCTTGAGAGGTGCTCTCAGAGCCAATTTGGGAGACTCTAATTTGGACAAAGACGCACATTTGAGATCTCTTCTAGCTCTTTTGCTCGTTTTGGACGGCGGTCACGATATCGATAGGGGTTTAATAGAGGCTAAAAAAGCGCTTGATACAAATACTAATTTGCCACTAGCTTATCTGGCTCGAGGTAAGGAAGCAATTATCCGCAATGATTTTGACGGGGCTAAATACTACGCTGAAAGAGTGCAAAAATTAGGTAAGGAGCAAAAGCTATCGAGCCAGGTAAAGGGCCTGAATGATGGCGTTTTGCTCATTGCTTCAACCAAGCTGGAACAATTTGATCATCCCGATAAACTGAGAGAGCTGGCTCGATCCGCTATAGAAGCTGATCCCGGTAACTCTAAGCTTTATCTAGCTTTAGCTCGTGTTTATCTTTCCCAGCATAAAACCGAGTCTGGTCTGTTAGCCCTGCATCAATTGGCCCATGCCCGTCGGCTTGATGTAAACGACCCCGGCCTCACTGCTCCCATCGCCGAAGCGCACCTGGCCACAGGCAATCCTAAAGATTTTGAATCAGCGTATCAGGCGGCCTCTCTCCTTCATCGCGTCGCGCCTACAGATGGCAGTCGTTTGATTCTGGCTCGGGCTGCGTTGGAGACAGGTCGCATTCATAGAGGTTTTTCTTTAATTGCCGAGCTGATGCAACGCAATCACAATAAACTCAATGCCGAGGGCAATATGATTGCTTATGGTTTATACAAGCAATCAGGACGGCCTGCTGATGCCGATAAGTATCTCAAAATAGCGCGCTCGCAAGATCCTAAGATCGAAGAAAAAATACCGATATGGCTGAGGGTCAAGCCGCTGACGCCGATTCAGCAGGCAAGAGAACAGGCCTTGGATGAAGGGCATCCAATCGTGGAAAAACTGGGCGGGCCAGAACCTGAGCCTTCTACGAAGTCTCCATCGGCAAACACAAAAGCGGCGTCAAAGGAATCGACACCGACGAAAGCTCCGCTTGAATCTTCGCCTAAAGCTGTGCCTCCGCAGGCTCCTACTGCGGTCTCTAAATAGTAAGTCAGAATTGAACAAGAAGATGGCAAAGACGTGCTCGTCCTAACTCTGCTGGAGGCCCAGGATGCGCCGGATAGCCTTATGCGCCTTCGCCAGTAAACCGTAGAGCTCTTGCCTTTGATTGATCTGACAGACATACTGTTGGAGAGCAATTGCCGCACGGGCTTCGCAAAGGAGTTACGCACCTGAATGAATCTGGTTCGCGTATTGAAGATTTTGATACCAGCGTATGTGCCGTCCTTCTCGCCGAAGCCTGTAACATAGGATTGGAGTCCGTTGCAAGCCCCAAGATTGCAGCCCTGACCAGAGACAGGCTTTCCCACGTTAAGCAGAATTATCTGCGAATTACAATTTCGCCAGTGATCAGTTTACCGGATTTCACGGCAGACTGCCCAGCTTGCAAAAGAGGATTACGAATATCGTCGTGTTGGAATTGCTAATAGCTTTCTGTTTTTTGACCGTCATCGCAGCTGGAGAAAAGCAAAACCCAAATCCCTGTTGACTTTTGGTTCGTCGAATGTAATAAATCAGAATTATTTCCAGTTGCGAGAATCAACTTAACTCAGTAGGGGTAGACTTTATTGTCCGAATTAGTTACATAATCAGAAATTATGTTTTTTCCGCTGTAGTAAAAGCATAGACGCCAGCCGTTTGATTTTTGCGAAACTGAAACCGAGGCAAAATTTCCTCTTTCTGGAATGTACTCTTCTTTCCAGTTCTTGCCAAACACTTCTTGTATATTGGAAATAGGTGCTCCATCGCAAACCACTCCTTTGTCTATGACGTCCAAGCATATTTCCAGTCGGCCTTTCTCGGTCTTCGCCGAGCGATATCTTTTTGTGAAATTGTTCAATACCTCACGCGATGGTGAGGACAAAGGGGGCTCATGTTTA
>Ga0116230_10008331_pt1 | contig 10226 bp, 9 predicted proteins | sample S1TSphfallax_3_FD_88678 | JGI IMG/M metagenome (GOLD analysis project Ga0116230, IMG submission 88678) | Host-associated microbial communities from peat moss isolated from Minnesota, USA - S1T2_Fd - Sphagnum fallax MG | ecosystem: Host-associated > Plants > Peat moss > Unclassified | place: USA...
AGGTGTTTTGGGCCTTGCTGTCGAACTCTGAACATTCGGGAGTCCCAGAGGACTCCAAATCCTCACTTTTTCCAAGTGTTGGGCTTCACCCCCACACTTGGCCAAAGTAGGGTTGCGACATTACACCAACTCCAACAAAGGAATGATGCAAGAAAAACCCATCAATGTCTTTGGATCACACATGAGTTCATAATTGGTCTTAGCAGTGTCAATAGTTACATTGTCCTCAACCATTTCTACAACCAAAGCTTTTATTCATTACGGACTCTCTTGGAAGGTGATAACATTGAGATTTAGTGTGTCTTCATGTTTTTGACAATCTTATTGCCTTTACATTTAAGGAGTTTAGCAAACTTACTTGCCTCAAGATGGCGCTTGGGATTGTGGGCAAAATAATTATGCATAGATGCAAACAAATTTTCAAATTTTCCCACCAAACTTAAATTGCTCAAAGTTTGGACAACCAAGTTTGTGCATTGTGCCATACAATGCACACCACTCATAAATGGAACACGATTTTGCATCATTTTTGTGGTGACACCATTTTTTGAGGCCTTGAAAAATTATCACTCCATCTGTTCCAAAGCAAATTGATTTGTTTGCCACATTTGTTTTAATCATGCTTCCAAACTCAACAAGATTCTGCATAATAAACTTAGTCAAATTGGCAGAAGTTGCACCATCTAAAACCCTTTGTAGGTTAAATAAAATTGGGACCTGCTTCCACCCATTAATCACATATAAATGAATGAAAGCCAACTCTAGTTGTCAATAGTGGTGACTTTGTCACAACTCATTGAAATGAATAATGTTTTTTAGACAATAGTTTTCATGGTTCACAACATTTGGCTATGCATTGTTTCAGCCATGGTCCAGCCCATGGTGTCTGACCAATGTTTTCAAGGATAATGCTCCACTTTCAAAAACTGGAAAAGCCTTTTTAATTCTTCAAAATTTGTCATTAGGTGCCTTTGTTGGAGCAAATGGAAGATTGCAACAAATTACAATTATTTATTTATTTTCTTTGATTTGTCACCATTTGCAATTTGCACAACAATTGTATCATGTCCTCTGGAGGCATGTTGTTTATCATTTTTCATGCATGAACATTAGAAGGACAAAAAAAATTGCCCTAGAATAACTTCCAATCTAGCATTGCTACATTTCTTCATTTTAAAATGTTTGACGAAAGAATTTAATTTTGGAATTAGTAGCTTCTCCCTCCTTTCAATATTAAAATAGATTTTGCATTTAACCATTTTCATTTTCTTGTTTGGTCCACATATTGGCCCAGACTAAGGAAACTTGACTATCTATCGATCTTGAAAAACTCTATTTATTTCCCATTTAGATTTCTTTGACATTTTTTTCTTTTGTTCATTATTTCCAGGGTTTGACATACAATCTATAGATTCATATGTGGGTGTAGATTTAGAAACGAACAAACTCTTACCTTTCACTGTAGCAACAAATGTAGGTGACAATGAGGAGGGAGGTAAAGTAGTAGAAATGTTAGGTGACTCATTAGGTGTGTGGTTTGTAGTAAAATTAGGTACTGCAGAGGTTGAGAAGAAGAAATGAAACTTCAAGTTCTGTGGAGGCTTCAAGGGTGCTATTTCCACAACAATGATTACAAATTTGATAAGGAAAACAATTTAGTGACCTTGGATGTGCTGCAAAGTTCTCACAACGAACCTTGTAGTAAAAAACCAAAAGAAAGGTTGATCAACACTCAAGTAGAAGACATGAACTCAATGAAGCATTTTTAGCAAGCTAAGCTTGAACTTTAAACCCTACAATTTTTGGGATTTGATGATTTTCAAACCTTGCACAACTACATAAAACAAAAAAACACTTGAACATTCAATGGGTTTTGTAGTTGAGAACTTGTAACTTTTTACATTCAATTTGGTCCTCTTGAATCCCTTGGGCCTTTAGCAGTGTGTTTGCATTGCTCCTAAGCTCCTCTTTCAAAAGATTTTCATTTACAACTAACCTAGCATACTAGATCAAATCCTAACCAAACAACCCCCAAATCAAGTCAAATTAATGATTCAAAAGGAAAATTTGTATCGTGATCTTCTTGGAATGAACTTAAAACAAAAATATAATGTCTTTTGGTTTCCTATTTCTTCCTTTAGCATTAGGAGCATATTATTTTGTACCTTGATCTTCTTTGAATGCACTCGTACAAAAGTACAATGCCAATTTTTTGTTTGCTCTTTCACCATTCTTTGCTTTTAGTTTTTATAACACAATCCAAAATTTAATGGAACCCATCCTACTAAGTGTGCTACCAAGAAAAATCGACATTCACTACTCGTGACAATCTTAGTTTCAATGTGCACATAACTACTTGTAAATGTTGTGTGCTCTGAGCAAGATGAGATGCAAAGAAGGGGCCCATGGTGGGGAGGGTTGTGGCATTCAACAATGTAAGGTGGTCAATTCAAGTGGCACCAAACCCAAATTGTGGATCAGGTGGATGGTTATAGTTTGTTGCCATATCGTTGCATCCTAACAAATTGTCCCCAATTTAATGGTCAAATTCCTTCAAGTCGATTTGCAAGGGCCTTTTTTTTGTTGCAAGGTTTTGAAATTTCGCCAAAAAACCACAATGATCATCATAATATTACATCATTTAAAAAAGTGTTGCAAATTTGAGTTATTTTTTATTTTTACTTGTTTTGCGAAAAACAAAAATTGATGAAGGAAAATAAACAATATTTTAATTTTCAGCATGAAATCTTGGGAAATTAGTTAATTAATTAATAAATCTACTGTCAACACATTTGACCTAAGATGCCACCTAGGATGCCACCTAGATTTTCATTTAACACTGACTTAACATCAAGTGTGAATGGACCATAATAAGAGTGTATGTAGTCATCCTTGCTAATGTTTTAGGGTTTGGTGGAGCCTTTGTTTGCGCTTTGCGTTTCGCCTTTTGGAGCTTTTTTAGGTTTTCTCTCTCTGTCGCTGTCTCTCTGGTTGCCTTCGCTGCTGCTGTTGTTGTTCTCTCTCTGTCGCTGTCTCTCTGGTTGCCTTCGCTGCTGCTGTTGTTGTTCTCTTCTGTTCTCTCCCACTTCCACCACCTTCGCCTGCAATTTCTCTTCTCTTCTCTGTTTCTCTACTTCTCCCTCTGTCCCATTTTACCGCTTTGGTATTCACTTTTTTGTGCTATTGTTTTTGTTTCGTTGATGCCCTTATTCTGAAACCTTTGGGTGTGTGATCTATCTTTTGTTTCTTGCGGCGTTCTCTTTCGTGAAGGAAGATTTTTGTAAGTGTCGCTTCTTGTTCTTGTTCTTCTTTTGTGTTTCCTCTCCCTTAAACCCCCCCTCCCCAACCTAATCTCTTACCTCCCTCGTTCTCTCCCTGTCTTAACACCTTGCCTTTTTGGCAGTGGTCTAGTGTCATCCCATCTCTGAATTCGCACTTTCTTGAAGTCGAGGAGGTTCTGTTGTTTGTATAATTTTTCTAGTTCCGATTCTTGTGGACTGTAGACTTTCTGACATTCTCTTCAATTTTTCTGGGGCGGGGTGGTTGTTGTGGTGACGTTGAGTGTGTGAGGTTAGTTAGCATATATGCACGTATGTAGGGAGTGGGTGTTTTTAATGATTACTATGCCATATAATCTTCGTCCCCCTCTTGCTATGGTGGAGAATTCGTTCCCAGCAGCAATGGGGAATATAAAGGATGATGATGAGCAATGTGCCGTGGGGCTGGCTGATTCCACTTCAGCTTGCAAACCCTAATTTTCAGCCCTGCATTTGAATTTTTTCTGATTTACTTTGCAACTGTTCTAAGAGCTTGTGGACTCATATCGTCGACTGCTGAGTGTACAACGGGCCAGATTTCACATCATTTGTATACAGTTCCTGTGAGTCTTTCAACAAAAACTCTGTTTAAATGCATGCTCAGGATGCTTTACAGCTTAGCTCATCATACTTGTATGTCTAACCCTAAACATCTGAATCCAGCTCAAAATAGTTGAGAAAAGTTTTGATTGTTTGTTTTTTGTATTGCTTTTCAGTGTCTGACATTGTTAGATCATTGTCAAGAATGAGTACTTTTGAGTCCTTAGATTATGATACCGAGACATTTTGGAGAGCTTGTCAATGGTCTGGCATGTCAGATTGATGCCAATGATGAGTACTTTGAGTTCTTAGAGTCAGATACTGAGAACTTTGTTGTGGAGCTGTAGTCTGTATGCAGGAGTGGTGGTATTGTCAGGATTTGTTGCACTATTGCTAGTGGCACGGATTCTGAGATGTGCTTGTCCTTCAGGTTTAGGTAGTGATTATCATCAACACTAAGAATGAAAATTGGGCAGGTGATTTTGGGAATGCTCTATCAGCCCATACATCACAATGGATGGTGCAGGGAGAGGGGATCATGTATCAGACCATGTAGTCCTGCAGCTTATTACGGTGATTGCTGAACGGGATGCTGCCCTGTTGGAGAAGAATACAGCAATTGCTGAAAAGATGGTGGCATGTGCGGAACGTGATGCTGCGCTTTTGGAACGTGATGTTGCCCTTGCTGACCGTGATGCTGCACTCCGGGAAAGGGATGCTGCCATCTCTACACTTGCAAAAGTGGAAAAGGAATCCTTGGCCTCACGGGGACGCAAACGCCTGAGTCCTGCAGGAGGTATAAATGGGTCCAAACTCCTGCAACGAGTTGGGGTTGCTGAGCAGTGTTCATTGGCAGGTGATTTCAGTCAACCGAATTCGGTCATGACCTTTGATGCTGAGTCTGCTCATGGTGCTGGTGATCATAGAGCTTTTCAGAGGACTGAGACACAGGCAGAACTTCAAAGGAAACAGTCTCCTGGAGGCTCAGCTGGTGTTCTGGCCCGGAATAAGGTGCTTCGGCCTGCAATGAAAAAGACACGGAAGCCTTTGACACCACAGAGGCGATTGCGAGGACCTCAAGTAGGGGAGGAAGAAGGCAAAGGGCAAATACGGGAATCACAGAATGTAAGTAGGACAAATTACACTACTTTTCCAGTTTCTGCTCCAACCTCAATACCATACTGCTCTTGCACTGGAACGAATCAACAGTGTTATCGATGGGGTAACGGTGGATGGCAATCTGCTTGTTGCACAACCCTCATTTCACTGTACCCGTTGCCATCAAACCCAAAAAAGAGGGGTTCTCGATTAGCTGGGAGGAAGATGAGTGCTGGAGCTTTTGAAAAACTACTAGAGAAGCTAGCATCAGAAGGTGTTGATATAAGCTATTCTGTTGACCTCAAAGATCATTGGGCAAAACATGGTACTAATCGTTATGTCACGTTACGGTAATGGTTTGTCTGAAAGATTGTCCATCATGCAACAATGGTCATGTGAACAAGGATGGACTAAGCAACAATCTTAGTTTTGAGGACAATTTCAGGAGTTGGTCACAGATGCTCAGGAAGGTGAGCACTCTTTCAATTATCTGTACATATGTATTTGCCATCACTTTTGCATGCTGTTGTGATCAATCTGCCTTTGTGTTGTCTATAACCTCCTAATTGACTTGCTCCGGACCTCCTAATCCTCCTTTTCATGTTGTCTATGGCTAATCCATTGCATACACTTTTGGGTGCTAAGTTTCAACTCTTCCCCAAACAAGTGGATAACAGTTCTAGCAAGTAAAATTTTATGGTGCTATTGAAACAGTTGGGAGTGTGGAGATTCCTGTTAAATTCAGATGACAAACTTGTAGACGATGTGGGAAATGTATAGGGCTGTCCTTTAGCTAGCTATTTATGGGCTTTCCCTTAGACTCTTGGGAGTATATGAACACAAGTGCATGGTTATGATGTATGATGTGGCACTCCGAGAGCTGTGTTCTCCTCATTCAAAATTGGGCATGACATGCTTGCATATTTTTCCCCAGTTTTAAGAGCTATGTGGAATCAAGCATTGGGTGTACTCAGGTTCTTTGATGTGCTTGTTAAACTTTGGTCTTATACTGACAGATGTGGCCAGGTATGGCATATGAATCAGAATGCTTTCACAAAAGTTGCCAACTGGTGTTTGAATTCAATTTGATGACTGCAATTTTTGTTGTGACAGGAAAGTTGCATGAACAGAGAGCCTGCTTCTGCATGTAACCAGTCCTTTAAAGATTGGTGTTTAGCATAATACCCTTCCAATGCTGGTAATGAGTATATGTGGGTGTAAATGGGTGCACATGAAATAGAGCGGAAAACAAACTATGTTTTGAAAGTATTTGATTTTGATTGAAAAGGTGTATTGTTACATTGAAGTCCCCTTGAATTGGAGCCTGAAAGAATCCCTCAACATAGATCAGAAAGACTAATATCATAGTGAAAATCTGAACTGTAATCCAAATGGAAAAAAGTTTGCCATCACTTTAGTCTCATATTAGCTTTGATTGTTGTCATGCAAGATAGTGGATGTTCAATATATTATGTTTCCTGATTTGGACCTAAATTTAAGCTTTTCCCAGTTTCCATCCTGTGGCACAAAGTTGTGACTGAAAACCTACATGGGGTTATAGATAGTCAATTCAGAGAAATGGAAGTTTAATCATTGGCTTTGCGAGATTTCTCTTTGATGTTGGTTCTCTGATGACAGATTTCTTTTAGGTTTTGACACAAATCTTGATTTCCAAAATTCTTTGCTTTGATTTCAGACTCACAACTTGGTGGAAAGATGGATTCAGATAGAGAGAAAAGCTGGTTGGCATTGATGAGCCAGGATTTTCAGTGGAAAGAGAATCTCTGTCCACAGAAAGCTCTTCCAGGTTTCAGTTTTCCCTGCACAACAGTTTTCAGACAGGAATTCCAGTTGCTTTCTCAGATTCAGTGCACTTGAGGATGATTCCATCTATAGGTGCAGGGAGCAAAACTTTGAGCCATTGACATCCAGTGGTCACAGGTCTAGTTGGTGGCACAATCATCAACACATTTTCATGCCGTTGAAGGATACCCATCACTCTCACTGTGCTTCCTTCCTTCACATACCTGCACCAACAAGCAAAATGCATCACCGAAGAAGAAGAAGAAGCATACTCAAGCAATTGTTGGGTGGTTGCAGCAACAAGGCTTTTTACTTTCTATCCTTTTAAGACTGTTGGCTGTGATGCACAAAGCAATTACCAAAATTTGGATTTTTTAGTATGTTGATCCTTCTTGATGTTTGGAAGGTTAAAAAGATATGGTTTTTTTCTGGTGATCAGCTTTTGGGGCTTTCTCTCTTTTTGGTGGACTTTTGAGGCAAAGATCATCCAGGGTTTTTACTTGTCTTTCAGTAGTTGAAAGCATTAAGAAAGCCAGATTTGGAGGCTTACATTTGCTTGGGATCTACCCTAAGAGAAGGTCCATGTAGAATCAAAATCTACAAAAATTGTTGTGCTAACATTGGCTAGCACAGAAACCCATTTTCATGCAAAGAATTGGGCAAGGCATTAGTAGTAGTACCCTTCTTTGAGGCGCATGATGCGGTCGTCAGCTGAAAGGTTTCGGTCATTGAGCCAGTTAAGAAAATCGATGGGCAGGCTTGTGAGTTTGGCATTAATGTCGAGAACAGTGTTCTCCTCCACATCTGGGATCACGTGAGCATTATGGCCAGCTTTGACCAACACCCTCAAACCCGTTTCGCAATCCGACAAGTAAAATTCCACAGCATATCTCTGGAACAACAAAATTAAAACATGACAAGAAAAAAAGAATGTTACACTATGTAATAATATGTGGAAGTAAAGAAGCTTAGCAGTTTTTGAACACACCCCAATAAATATGCACAACACCCAAATAACCAAAAACCTTATTGGAACAAAAGAATGAACCACCTTCCAGAAATGCAAAGAAAGATGAAATGATTTTACCTCCAGATGCCGCAACCCCCAAGTGTAATGACGATGTTTATCTCGAGCTTTCTTTGCATTATAGCCTCGGTACTCATACAAGCTGGTGGATATATAAGCACAGCGTTTCACTCTTTGGTATGATGATTCAAGCTGCAAACTCCCACATGTCACCACCTGAAAAAAATAAAAATGCTCCCAGTCAAGAACTTAATCCAATCACACCATCAATCCAATGCTCCCAGCCAAGAATTTATCAAATCACTACTCTTCTTCATTAATCTAAAAAAAACAGATTGTTCAAGCTTTCATCACACTCACAGAGAGAGAGAGTGTACAATTCCAAGCAAATCAGACTATGAACCAGCTCAAAAATTCCACGTTAGGAGCAGCAAATCTCTTGTTCTGGAACTCATGCAAAACACCAAGACCGATTCGCTGAACTCAAATTCTTATGTCCAGGAATGTTCACCCGAGTCACCTCATGCCCAACTTAATTGAGTGCCTTTGTGACAGTCTTTTTTGTTCTTCATCCTGCAGTACTAGTTTGAGCTTTTCTACAGGAACCCAGATCAGTGGGTGATTGACAATAATTTTTGAGTTTAATCGAAGAATGTAATACTAGCTGAAAGTGCTAATTTGATTCTCACGGAACTGGAGAAAGTTGCAATAATAGTTAGAAAGTTGTAATTTTGTTCTCTGATTAGCTTAAAATGTGCCATGTAGCTTGCAGCAAACTGGTTACTACAAAATCAGCCAGTGCCCTGCAGATCATAACCCATCATCTTCAAATGCAAAAAAGACATCATGATGATGTGCATTCTGTATGAAGGATTGCAGCAGAGAACTGGTTTTCACTGGTCTGGTTTCAGTTGCAAAAAATAGATTAGAATGATTCCAGTTCCAATTCCCTTCCAATTCTTCTTCTTAAAAAAAAAAAACGGTTTTGATTCTGGTTCCAAATGTGAAGATTACACCTGGTTTTGGTGGATGATGATGATCTAGAGAGAAGAAAAGGAAGGAAGGAAGGAAAAAAAAAGGGAAATTGGGGGAAGTGTGTTTTTGAAAGAGAGAGCTCTCTCACCCCAGTGATGCACACCATCTGGCCATCTTTAGCATTTCGGAGATCAGACTGAGGATGATGACCCACGAAGCTGAGCAGGGATTGCCTTCCCCACCAGGAATTCCAAGCCAAGAGAGCACAAACAAGCGCCAGCAAGACACCCACCACCACCAAAACAACCACACTCTTTGCAGCTTCCAGAACAAAAGCTCCAATAGCAAATAAGATGACAAACAGCGAGAAAATGCTCCACAGAATTAATCTCGGAATGCTCTTCATGAAAGAAAAGCTCTTCACATGACTCAAATTGTTGACAGATTCATTGCTGTTGTTGTTGTTAGGTACTGATCCAGTAGCAACAGCGCCATGGTTTTGCCCTGACCCATGAGTTCTATCGAAGCTTGCACCAGGACTAGCCAAGAGCGTCCGAGAAGAGTTCCCTGGAGATGGAGAAGCTGCTGTTGCTGTCGTTGTTGTTGCAGAAGTATGGGACTCATTTTGCAGTTGAGTTGTACCATTACCCAATACGACTACATTTGCTTTTCTGCCGCTTCCTGAAGCGGCTAAGCCTGTGATAAGACCAGTGGCAGCGAGAGATGGAGATTGTGATCCTGTCATGCCGCGAGCTGGAATGAAAGGCGTGGTCCTGCTGCTGTGGCTGTGGCTGCGGCTGTGGCTGTTGCTGTTGCTGCTATTACAGTGGATGATGGTCGGGGAGGTGAATGAGTTGTTGATGTGTGATGTGTAAGCGGCATTGAAGGAACTGGATCGGAGATTGGATTGTGCTGAAGGTGATGCGGGACATGATCTCGACTCTTGACATGATGGGGATGATGATCTAGTCTTCTTGTTTCCAGCTGCATTGTTGTTGTGGGTAGTAGGAGTAGTTGTTGTTGCTTGGATGTTCAACATCTTGCCGATCTCGCCGGAGTCCAAGATATTGCCTCCTGTGTATGGCATCTGCGACACTCCCATTCGATGTGCTTTAGAGTCTTTGGAGTTGCGTTCTGCTGTGCCAGAAACGTATAACCCATTGCTCAGCTGGTGTGCTGCCACTCCTCGTCCCGCTGAAGAACTTTTCCCAGTGTTACTACTACTCGCGGCAGGTGCCATGATCAGCTTCTTCTTCTTCCACAGCTGCAGCTAAACCTCTCCTCCTCTGTACAAATTGGGTAGGGAATGGAATTCTGAGCTCTTCAAATTGCTGCTGCGACGAAGAACTAGCTTGTGTGTTCTTCTTCTGCACACAGATTACGATTTCCAAACCCACAACAACAACAACAACAAGGCCCTCAAAGTTTGTCAAAGTCTACTCTTCAACACCCAACAACAATAACAA
>Ga0116230_10008332_pt1 | contig 10226 bp, 7 predicted proteins | sample S1TSphfallax_3_FD_88678 | JGI IMG/M metagenome (GOLD analysis project Ga0116230, IMG submission 88678) | Host-associated microbial communities from peat moss isolated from Minnesota, USA - S1T2_Fd - Sphagnum fallax MG | ecosystem: Host-associated > Plants > Peat moss > Unclassified | place: USA...
ATGGTGAGAAAGGAGGTGGGGGATGGGGTTGTTGGGAGGGTGTAGGAGGTAGGGGGGGGGGGGGGGGGGGGTAATCTGCAAAGGAGATCATTGTCATATGATTGCGTCACAACTTGTGTGTCCTTGTTCAAATCTTTGAATAATCTTTTATTTGGTTTTCCTTGGTAGGTGACCTAATCTTTCCAGCTTCACTGCTGTGACCCCACTACTTGTCATATTTGTCCCCGCTTCCCATCACATTAAATGCCAGATGCTTTCAGGGACAGGAGGAACGCATGCCCCTTCACACATAGCATGCTTATTGGCATTTTCACTGTGTCATATTTTTTTTTGTCCTTCTTGCAGACGGTAATATAGCAGATCACTGGTCCAAAGAGATCACTCCCCACACCCACACCCCCACCGTCCCCCCCTCCCATTTCTTGTAATTTGGGCAGCTGGGATGGCAGCACAATGTTCACAGGACCTTAACTTTTTCTCAGGAAGTTTGAGGTGCTGGATAATTGGTCAGCTGCAATGCCTGACAAATTGGGTCCCAGCAACCCAACAACAAAAACAGCAGCAGATTTGAAAATGTCTCTTCCAGATTAGCAACAAGTGATTCCTTGGACCACTTCTTTGGATATATGAATCATGATCATGTGTAGCTAGCTGTAAACCAACCGCCATTCCTTGGGACATTACCTTCCTGTTGCCTCTACAGGCTGTAACATTTGATGCCTCTAATCTAATATGGATCCAAGAGACTTGTTAGCATTGATCATCGTATTACGTTTGAAGCTCACACAAGGGTAAAAGCACAGTAAAGTAAACACAAAAAATAAATGTCTCCACATGTGAAATAAAACAAGAAAGTAAAATCAACATGATTTGTGTTTTGTCAAGTTGAAGCACGTTATAAGATTCGCCTTCCACAAGTGTAATAGAAGACTATTTTATGTTACAAAGTAGAGTGTTGTTCTCAAAGCCCAATTTTTTTCAACAAATTCATAGGTTATTTTATAAGGTGATTTTTTTTTCCTTCTTTTTAAGCAGAAGCCTAGTAATTTTGTTTGTGTTTTGTGAATGCCAATGTTTAGTGATTGTCATGAGACTTTAAATACAAGCCATGGACCTTTTCTCCTAGCTCTTGCCAAAGGTGAACTTAAGGTCTCATGATAAATTGTTGCTCATATAACAAAAGTGGAACAGGTTATAAATTAATTGTTTAATTTTTGTTGCACACCATTTATGGATCTCCAAGTTTTGGCAAGATTGTGAAAATCATGTCCCAATATAAAGGTTTTCCATAATGTGTTCAATGAATGCTTCAAAATCTTACAATACTTTTTTGTTATTATTGATTGCATCATCGTGAAGCTAAGAATTCACACAATCAAAATTCAACCTTGTTAAAACAAACTAATTGGTCATCTTTAAATGTCATATTTGTTTGCCATGGTAGGCATTGCAATTGTTCAAGCCAACAATCACTAAAAATTGATCTATTTTTAGTTGAAAAATAGGAATTTTAAATGAATTGAATTCATTAATTATCATCATTAGTATGATCAAATTTGTTTTAAAACCCTACCTTTTCAATCAAATCATGGTTCTTCTCTTCTAATGTGTCCTTTATATGCATATATTCTATAAAACTAGTTTGGGGCCTCCAGCCAAGATTTTGATCATAGATAGCCAATTCTTGACCATTGTGAGCACACAAATCAAATTCTCAACCTAGACAAATTGAACCCTTTCAATGAAGTGCAAACACAAGCAATACAAAATACACACTATGTTCCTATTTGGAATATGGGGATACCAAAGATCTAACTTGTCGGGTGTTCCATAATCACACCACCATACCAAGGAATCTACATACACAATTGTGAGAACTAATGAATGTAATATAATTGTTTCTTCATCCACAAATTATGCCCTTGTTCAAGGGTCTTTGTCACAAGTTTCCACTTTGAACATGTTAACATTTTCAAGTTAATAACTAATTCTATTATAATATTTAAAACATGCCTTTTTCTTGAACTTAATGGCAACTCCATGACCTAATATGTTCAAATTCATCTTAAATAGAAATGGTTTTAGTACAAATTTTAATTTTGAGCCATAGGGAGTGGACATGAAAAAAAGTTCTTAAGAATAGACATCCTAGCTTAACATTCAATGAAACATATTTGCATACATGAAAATAATTGATGAAAGCATAAGAATGGAAGGAATGACCTTGAGACTAGTTTATCACACATGCCAGGATGACTAGGTTCATAATACACATGACCAGCTTTGCTATAGTTGGAACATGAAGCTTTGGAATCTTATGTTGCAAAATAAATAATGATGTTTGCATTGGACTCAAAAATCTTTACAAGCATCATCACTTTCCTTGCAAATATATTCTTGATAAGCATTTTATATTCTAAAGCCATAGTATGTTATGGAACTTCTTCTTTGCTTGGAAGTTAGGAGCACCTTACCTAAGAAAAATGTTTTTGTTCTTTCAATCAGTTTTGGTAATGATTATTTAGTCATCTTTCATGGAGACCAGATTATTAACTTTAGAAATATTTTGATTCATTGACAGGAAGATTGGCACATTTTATGCATAACATGTTTAGAAAAGAGATCTTCATACAATTTATCAACACCTATTTTGAAAGCAAAAAAGGTATAATGCAGTTGAAGGCAAATAGACATAATGCTGATTTTTTTTCCATTTAGGTACTTAAATTATGCACTTGCACACACCACAAACATAATGATTAAACAAAGATTTTAATTGCATGTTCATTGGTCAACTTTGTAATGTTCATTCATTACACGCCAAGGAACCCATTTGTTCTCAAAAATAATTATTTAAACAAAGAAGAAAGAATTATTTTAAATATTTTGCTAAGTTCTATGTTAACCACTCCAAAAGATTTTTTAAATGTTATACCAGAAAACCTGTTCAAAAGGCCCATGATGTCTTTAGAGCCCAGAAAAATGTAGTGGAACAAAACTGTAAGGGTGTAAGTATGGTGAAGGGAGACACTTAGTATACTTACAAATGAATTCCTAATTTGAATGCAAAATAGGTATAAAATACATGTTTCTTTGATGAAAAGATTGAAAAAGCTATTTCCATTCCTAAATGAGTCCTCATCCAATTTGCAATAATAACTTAGCAACATTATTTTCATAATACTAAACGCCAAAATCAGGATTTCAATGGTGAAAATTATTATTGTTTGACTAGCCTTCAATACTATATTTGAGAATGTCCATTCACAAGCTGACCAACCCCATCCAATCCTTGAGTTTACCTTTACATAATCTACAACATTGAGTTATCAGTTTAGTATCCCAAACTGGGGGTACTGAGCCCCAGCTTACCCGAAAATGGGGACAAAAAGAGAAGGCAGGAAGAAAACAGCACAAAGGGAAAACTAGGGACCATATTAGTTTTCTCACCTCAATTGGTCCCCAGTTTTGTATTTGCATTACCTGTGCCTTGACAGTGCCTTGGCTTCACTGAATCAAGCCTTGTTAGAATAAGATTCTGAAAATCTTCCAAACTGATACCCAGTAAGCAACTTTGCTCACTTTTCTTACACTCAAATTGGGGATGAAATAGGGTTTAGAGGGTCAAACCAAGGCCCAAAGACAGGGTGACTTTGTGGAATCTCTTAACAAACTCCGGCGACAAGTTTATTTACAATTGGCTGCCAACTAAGGCACAACAAGCTCTCAACCTCTTGTTCAGTTTCTACTCCTGTCTAGCCTTGACATATCCCTGTTTGTAGCATGAAGTCCTAACAAGCTCAGTAGGAATGGTTATTAGAGCTGATGTCTTCAACTGGACAGTCCTATATACACCTAATACACTTCTTTCTGGATTCATCAACATTCACTGATGTTGAACTGATAAAAAATAACAAGGAAATTCTAAGAGTTCCACCCTTTTGCTATGATAATTATCACAGGGACAGTGGGCAACAATCCTGGTGTTCAAACTTTACTTTCTGTCATATGCCACCAAGTATTGTCCCTTGCAACCCATCAATGAATTTTCCTTGAGAAAGAATGAAGGAGAAGAGTGACCCAGAAAGGAACTTACAGGAAGTGTGAAGGAACCTCCAAGGAGACAGAATTGAGGCCCAGAGATATGATGCAATTCTTAGAGTTTGGGATTCTGAGGAAGACTATAAGCAGCATAAGAATCTCTTCCAGACAGAGAATTCTTCAAGTGCTTGAGAATACGGCCCTCACCAGGCAATGGCTGTGAGTCTTTTGCTCCTTCTCTCCTGACAATGAAAACCCATTCTGCATCACTATCATCATTTGGGTCAACTGGCGCTGCACTTTCTGTCTCAGCAGAATCCTGCTCAATCCTCTCCACCACAGCAACTAAGGCACCAATGGGCATAAGCATTCCATTATCTGCAGTCACTAGGGTTAACCGCACTCCATTTGGAAGAAGATCCGTCCTGAAAGGCATTGGAAGTGGTAGCTCACTAGCTGACACAAATGTAACTGCCCAGTCTTGGACCAGTCCAACCACCTGCAAATGAAGTCACATCAAGAACACATTCTCTTATCATCCTCAACCCTCAATATCACTTATAGGTTTCACCACTACAATAGTTGCACCCACAATTTGACACAAATGTCATTAAGAAAGTCAAGGAAGTGAAAGTTACAAAGTTGAAATTTGATGAGAGACCTGATTCAACAGAGATTCATCAAGAAAGTCATGACTGCAAAAACTAGAAAGTCAAAATTCCAGGCATGTATATAAGGTCTGGGATTTAAAGAGATGAAGGGGGTGTCACAGCTTCAAAATTCCAAAACTGAACGTTGAATTTGCATTCTAACATAAAGAGTAGGCAATTGAATCTCCAGCATCATGTTGTCACATGTAAATTATGTGACGTGAACTTGCCAGGCCTGAGGGTTAGCATGATTAATGAAGGTAGATTACATGCATCATAAAGCACTTGGAGAAATCTCCTTGTGCATTTGCAGGGAACCTCATATGCATGAATATCTTTGTTAAAAATGAGGAGGGATATTATTCCTACTCCTCTAGAGTGGGAGGCATCTTACAGCTGCTAAGATCCCTCCCACTCTTGAGGAGTAGGTGTAAGAACCCTCCCCTTCATATGTTTAGGTTCATGTCACCTTTGCCTCATGCTTTACCATACATAAAGCCCACAGGTGGCAGACATTCCCAAAATGCGGGGTTGGACTCAGCTACCACATTGTCCTAGGCCCTTACTTTGAGAAAGTCTCCACCCTGGGGCTTTACCCTACACCTAAAATAAGACATAAGACTTATGTTAAACATAAGCCAAACACTACATTATTTTTACTATCTCAATCATCTCATATTCCTGTGGGTAAACGAATGCTCACAGTATTGGTAACAGGGCATATATCTTACATGATGATACAGGGATTTGACTCACCTTCTGAGCTTCTGCAGGAGTTAAAGAGACCATCAGAAGATCTGATCTTGAGGAGGGCCCAAACAGACCTTTCCATGGCCATTCATTTGCCCCCTTCCTGGCCCTCCCATGACCTTCTTGTTGACTTTTTGCTGCAGGCCGCATGCCCCATGACCATAGCCACCAGAATGCTCCAGCATTAAGTTTAATATCGGCATCCATACGAGCTTGTTTTTGTGCTGGAGTCTCAGCTGCTAAACATCATGTGCAAACTCAGTTCCAAATCACCAGTAATAGAATTTTCTCTTTGCAGCAGTCTATAGTTAAGCACTTAATATGATTGTAATAAAAAAATTTCTCATAAGCTCACCAAATTCTGGAGTATTATCCCTTACTTCAAAAACCCAATGATGACTATTCTAGAATGTGGTGGTAACAATAGTTCTCATGGTACAGTGTACTTTTCCATCTAGTAATGAGATAACCAGCAGTATCAGTATTAGCAAGCCTTGTGGAATGCAAATCATGCAGTCCAGTGTGGATATCCTTCACGTCTATGACTTAAATAACAATCCAAACTATGTAGTTGCCATATTGGTTCTCATATTCATACATGATATGAACTATAGCGCTATGGCAAGCACAATTTTACCTGACTCAGTGGCCCTGATTTTCTTTTCCTCCATTTGGCGCTTGAATGTCCGAGCAGCCATGAAAACATTTCGAGGACGCTCCCAAGTGCCCCCAAAGACACCATTGCTCTGCTTTTGTTGAAAGCGAATAAGATACTCCAAGATGGATAAGTCCTCTCTCTCCACATAATGTATGCAATTCACTGGACACAAATCAATTGCTACCTGTTCCCACCAGTAAATAAACAATCCAAATACTTTAGACATGTGGAAGGTACTAACTTTCACACTGACCCTACAATTTGTTAAGAAACCCAACATGCAATGCACATCTGCACTGTTATTTGGACAAAGGATTACATGAAAAAGTTTGAGGGCTGCTTGACAAGGGATTCACTGCTAAATGTCTGAAACAGATCTTATTTTTTCAATTTTCAACTGTACTCACTGCAAACTCTCCTAGAAGAATCCTTGGTATTCTGGGAAAGATTCAATCTCAAAGAAGTGGTGATACCTTGATCTGAGGATCGGGATCACCCCATTGGGTTTTAACACGTGCTGTGCCTTCACTATCAACCATTGTGAATGTGTTACCGGCCGCAAACACACACTCCCGACACCCTGTCCAAACATTTCTCAGCCTTTGAGCCAATAAATAACTGGTCTTAATTGCTTCAATGAGTAATCATTCTATTCATGGAAAAAATCCCAACTTTCAGAAGAGGTTCAAATACATTTATCAGGGATTGGAAAAAACAATTTCCAGCTAACCCAAACTCTTGCAGTCTCTAGTTTGAATATTATGAAAAGCTGGTACCTACAGCCTTTGTGGGCAGAGGTACCAAAGATCATGTTGTTCTTGCTGGCACACTCAGTTTGAGTGTCAGGTTTTTCATGAATATGAACTAAGAACTCAGTGGCACTACTCTGCTTTTCCTCTCTGGATGGCCATTGTTCAATAATTTGTCTTCAAAAAATATGAGATGAGAACACAAAGGTACGAGGAGGGTACAGGAGTTATAATATGGCATACTGGATTAGCAATTCAGGACACCCAAGCTAACTGTTCCAGGTCTCCACAGGTGGATGTGAAACAGCAGTGTCAAAGGTATAGGATACAGGGTTGCATACCAATACACACATTTTCGTCGACGAAGATACCTTGAGGTCGATCTGGACCCTTCCAGTTACTATATGTAGAGCCTGAAAAAGATTTGTGGCCGGATGCTCTCATTGCCACTATGTGAGAATGGGCATTATTATAAACCTCACGGAGATTCTCATCCATCAGTGTTTCATATGCTTCATTTAACAACAAAGTCATTGTATGTCCCTGATTCAGATACACTCCCATTTAGAGGGAAACAGCCAATTGCAGCTACATGGCAACTCCAATTGCCATGCTAGGAATACAAGATGTGCCTTTCACAAGTTGTATAGCTAACTAGTCATACTAAGAAATGTTCTGGCAAGTACTCTTATTGCTACTTGTTTGTCATTTCCAAGCATGTAAGATGTTTGTCTTTTACAAGCAAGTCATGAGTCTTGCATATTTGAATTTCCATCTGTCTGTTTATTCCTTCTGTTTACCTTATAGTTTGATTTCCTCTCTCCAGAGTCCAATATTCCATCCTCTAACATAACTGGGAAAAAGAAAATAAAAAGATTTTGGGCTGGGTTCAGATCCACCTCTTCCCCAGTGATGTCGGGGTGATGTATCTTCTGCAGCAGCCGGTATGCCTTGCGAATGTCAGCTGGTGAAGAATTAACAGACACACCCAGAACTTCATAATAATCCTTTGGCTCATCCTTCATTGCTCCTGTAAATATGACCAAACCCTAAACCCTAATCAGACAAATTTCTATAGCTATCAATCAGAAACAGGCTCACAAGAGCAGTATCATACTGAGAAACCCTTGATTATGCTATATACAGAAATTAACGGCTTACCATTTTGAACCGTGCTTCCTCTTTGATCACGTGTTGCTGCACATTCAACTCGGCAGTGACTCCAGCACCTTTTCCATAAGAACAAATCCAGACTGAGTGGTAAGTTTTGTAAATCACAGAAGTCCTGAGGATGATTAAAGCAACATTAAGATTGGAAGCAAAAACAGAAACAGAAACAACTGTGGCAACAGAGACAGGAAACATATGACAACTGAAGATTGCATCTGAGCTTCTGTAATGATCAGCGGGGAACTGAAAACTGTTCTATTGAGAGAAAGAGGGAGCATGTACCTGTTACTAGATTGAAGAAAACAAGCTTGATATTGCACCTTCCTTGAATCTGGACAGGTGCTTAGTATAATTCCTGCTGTTGAAGGTTGCGTGACGACTATACAAGCAGTAGTGTTTCTGAGCAGTTGTGGTGAAGGCGTGGGTGAGAGGGAGGTCAACACTACACCTACTGATGTCCTCACCATCTCCCCAGCTCCTCCCCCAGAGCAAGTCTTGGAAACAAAACAAAACAAATATGTTCTCAGTCACTCCTCGACTAAGGTATCACACTTTGGACTGATGATTCCCTCCCACAAGACTCGAAAGCTGCGCTCTTCTGATCGACTGGCCGGCAGACAGACAGATTCCGCTTATCTGCCTGCCCTATTACAATGCAGCTCTGAGCATAGAAACCTAGAATACAAACACACACATGTTGCATCAATGCTGCATCAATTCTTTCTTCTTTCTTGACGATCACAGTCAGAACGAAAATTCAGAAAACCAGAAAGAGCTAATCAAGCTTTGTCCTTTTTTCTTTTTTTTCCATTGATTGTGATGCGTGATTTTGGACTTTCTAGCTCAGAAGAAGAATGTCAGCAGTCGACTGATTGTAGAGAAGTTATGATCGAATTGTGCAAAACTAATAAAAGATAGTTTCTTCTCTATTACTGATCACTTCCAAGGATGAACAACGGAAGTACACAGTAGTAGCAGGTAGTATTGCTGAAACGTGAAAGAAGCTCAGCAGCAGCGTCTGGATATTGACAAATTGTGAAATGAAAACTTACGCCGGTCTACGATTGTCATACAACAATATTAATCATGCAGAGTAGTACTCCAGCCAAAATCAATCACAAAAGTACCTCAGAATTGGCTGCACTGACACAATCGAGCAGAAATAAGTTCAGTCCTCGTCGTTTAGACTTCCTGAAATTGCCACAACAAGTCTTCTGGTATCCCTGCATCACAAACAATACCGAATTTCTACAACAAGTCTTCTGGTATCCCTACATCACAAACAATTATAGCTAAATTCCACAAGTAGTCTGAATCAGCGTATTACTTGAGTATTGCGGGAAGCAAAGAGAGAGCAGAAATGTTGTGTTTTGTATGTGTATTTTGTGATTTAAGAAAGATTTGATCAAAGGAAATGAGAAACGGAAAAACAAAAGGAGCGGAAGTCGACCAAATCACGCCATGGCATTCAGACGAAGACGAAGAACCCGGACACAGAAGAAGAGGAAATGCTCGTTACCACACACGTGGTGTGGCTATGGCGAGCGTTCGTTGCACGCTTCGCTCATCCAACGTTCGGCGGGCGGACAGGCCATCGTGAGGAGCGACCAGTGGTCGGATAACTGGTACGTTGATAATACCAACCTCCAGGTCTTTTTTTGTCCTTTTTTTCCCAATCTTGTTGATGTAGCCAACCTGGTGATCATCCACAATAAAATTTAGCCAAATCTGGCTAAACCTGTTATGAAAGTAAATAATTTTAAGAATCCTGATCTATTTTGGCTAACCTGTTGTAGAAATCTGGCGATTCAGATGTATTTGTTTATTGATATCTGGTGAATTAGGGCCATTATTTTCATAGCGCAACTGTAGTCAGTCACCTTCACAAGCGGAAATTTGGCTAAATTGTGCCCTAGAAAAACACAGGTTGGTATGAATATGTATCGTACTTATATCATGTTTTGTACATACCTAGCTTTTTATATTTCTTTTTTTGGCCTCTATTTTTTCAAATTTTCATTTTTGTAAAAATCCAAGTTAACAATTTAGACTGATTTATTTATTTTCAAGTTTTGAGGTTTCAATGCTCGGCTCTTTTAGGGTAAATTGGTTGATGATCAAACATTTAAGTGCTCAAGGGAAGCTGGATCCAAGGGCCCTCTCTCTTGTTTTTGGACTCCAAACAAAACTCGAACTTCTATTGATGCA
>Ga0116230_10008333_pt1 | contig 10225 bp, 4 predicted proteins | sample S1TSphfallax_3_FD_88678 | JGI IMG/M metagenome (GOLD analysis project Ga0116230, IMG submission 88678) | Host-associated microbial communities from peat moss isolated from Minnesota, USA - S1T2_Fd - Sphagnum fallax MG | ecosystem: Host-associated > Plants > Peat moss > Unclassified | place: USA...
AGTTTTGTCGGGCACACCCTGTCCCTGTCTTGGGTGCAGCATAATTAGTGAAAAGGCCGCTTTTGTTCGTTGGTAGCGGACCATTTCCTGGGATAAAAACCAGTAAAAAGCTCCCTGCGGAAACACGCCTGTGTCAGGGTCAATCAGTTTTTGATAAAACTGATAATAGCTTGCCTGGTCGAATGCAGCCGGCGACACCAGACCATCAGCAATGGCTTTAGGTTTTGCCGCTTCGTTTTGCACACCGGCACGCGAGGCACGGCCGGACAAAATCAAAACTATTTCTTCTCGATTGGCTGTGTCTCTAACCCATACCAGCGGCGCGCCGTCGTCCTCCCCTGCAAATAGATACCATCTGGGTATATCGCGCTTGGAGGATGAAAAGGTGACAGCTAATACAAACTTGCCTCCGCCTGTGCCTTCAAAAGGTAAGGCAATCAAATCCTCGCGCGCTGCCCGCGCTTGCTCAACGAGACGTGCCAGTTCAGGAGCATCTGGTACGGTATCGAGGTGAGGAAGTTTGACGCGTTTCATTGAAGATTTCCCAGGACTTACAGATTATATAATTAAATGACCTTGTTGTCCTTTTATATCCCCTTTTCTCCAGCACCCGGTCTCTCTTTAGTTCTCCTGCATATATTGGGTAGAGTGGTGAAAACATATCGACTGATAAAAATGGTATACCGGCAGTAAAATATATTTGGTAAAAGCGGCAAAAGCTGCCGTTAAGCAATGAGTAATATATGGTTCAGTGCCGATACCCATTTTGGTCACAGGCGCATTATTGAGTATTGCGATCGACCTTTTGATTCAGTTGAAGAAATGAATCATGAGTTGATTGCAAATTGGAATGATACAGTCGCATCCGATGATGATGTATATTTTTTGGGTGACTTTTCGCTCGATTTTAAATGGGTGACTCGCATCGTGCCGATTTTGCACGGCAATATCCACCTTGTAGCTGGCAATCACGATCTCTGTCATTCTTCTAATACCAGCAGCGGTGCTTATAAAGAACGCTACAGGGAAGCTGGTTTTGTCGACGTTTGCGAAAGATTGCAATTGCAAATCGCCGGCGAAGATATTTTATGTTGTCATCTTCCTTATTTTGATCCTGTAGATATTGACCCTCGCTTCCCCGAGTTAAAACCGCAAGACGAAGGCGGCTGGCTTTTGCATGGCCATGTCCACCAGCGTTGGCAAAAACGCGAGCGCCAGATTAATGTCGGTGTAGACGTATGGGATTATTTCCCCGTCTCCCTCGAAGCAGTGGCCGGATTGATAAAGTCTTATTGATCGCCGTAACTAGTCCCATTGCCAGCAGGAGGACTATCCTTCCTTTACTCAACGTCAGGTTTTTTCAGCACATCGGCCAGTTGATCGCCGTATTGCCAGGTCTGTATCAGAGCTTGTTTAGCGGCACTGTACATAAATCCTGTAATGCCGCTTGTATCTGCAGCTCTTTCAGCGCTGTTGACCATTTCGGCGGTCATAGGCTGACCGGCCGCCATTTCATTTTGCATTCTCGTTGCCCAGTCGTTGCTGAATCTCAAAATTTCGTTGCTGTAGTCACTCTGATTGTTATTGCTGACTATTTTTGACCAGAGCTCCGGATCTTTTACACTAAAGCTGGTGTCGGCGGCTTGAAACGACTGAAAATCGGAGGCCTCATCCATACTTGCCAGGGTTGGTTTGGCAGCGGTTGCATCGCTGCTTGCTGCTGACGTTGTTTCGGCTGTTGCCGCCGGCATGGCAGATTCGCTAGAGGCTGCAGCTGGAGCGGCTGCTAGCGCGTCCGCTGTCGCGCCAACCGGTTGATAGGTCTGACTGTAAGATCTGGCGGTGACGATGGCGTAATCTTTGCCCGGGGTACCGGTGGCGGCGTCATAATCATAGTTGGAGAGGTAATCTCCGGCTTTGCCGCTCATCTGACCCCAGGGGGTGACGATATCGAACGGTTTGTCCATTTTCACCATGTGTACACTGGGACCGTCTACATTGGTCGGTGCGACAAAATTATCACTGTCGGCCAGGACTTTGGGATCGACAACATATGTCTTGGCGATTTTCGATGCTCCCATACTCCAGCTGTTTGTGATGCCGTCTTCAATATCAGGATTGCCGCTGGCATCGAGTCTGGTGGCAATGTAAGAGCCCTGCGGCACAACAATGCCGTCGCGATTTTCCAGGGTGACTAATTTTTGGCCGGCGGGGTCGGTTACTTTTTGGAAGCGTACGTCATACAGTTGTTTGGTTGATTCTATGACTCCAGAACCGCCTTCCTGGTTGGCATTAGTGAAGACTTCTTGATTAGCTTTGATAGAGTTGGCCAGGGCATCTTCGGGGCTTACTTCCGCAGCTTTGGCTACTGCATCGGTGGCTTTGCCGTCAATGGCGGCTGGTTTGGCTGCATCACCGGTGGTGGCGGCAGTTTCAGATGTGCCCGCAGGTTCAACTGGTTTGAGGGCTGAGTCAGCGGCAGTGGCTGGGCCAGCGGCAGTGGCCGGAGCATCGACAGGCCTGGTGCCATCGCCGGGCAAAGATGGTGTGTCCGTATGGGGCGCTCCGTTAAGAGCATCAGCACCGGCAGGCGGTGTGGCTGGATGGTCGAGGCTACCAGCATTTAAGGCTGAGCCCTCGGTAGATGACGCCCCTGCCGAACCAGAATCTGCTCCTGCCGAGGCCGCACCGGCTTCAGCACTGGCAGCGACTGCCGAAGCGGCATATCCGCCTACACCAAAACCAACCATGCCGGCTGCCATCAAAGCACCGGTGCCGCCCAATCCCTGCAATCCTGCGTGTGCTTGATTGACTTCGCTTTGCGAATAGTCGCTACTGTCGCCTACCACTTTTGCATCGTGGACCCAATTGGCCCCGTTTTTCACCAGCATATATCCAGCCCCGATGGCACCGGCGGCTCCAGCCACAACCGCTACCGGCGCAAAGGTTACTGCAGCTGCTCCGATTGCGGCACCGACCACGGCTGTTTCAGCAACTTGCAGTGGATGTTCGGTTACCTCTTTATAGGCGCCTTCGCCAAGGTCCTTGGCGATATCCCAGGCACCGGACCAGAAACCACCAGTACTTTTATCAGCTGGTACCGCACCATCAATAGCCAGGGATGGCAGGGTGCCGTTGGCTACGTGGGCCTCGGAGGAGTTTTCGTTGGTGGCGGGCTTTGCCGCTGCCGCCTGCTGCACTTCATGGCTCAAATTTTGAGTTGCTTCTGGAACGGAGGCGGCACGATCCGCCCCGGCTTGTACCGAGTCAAACATGATAAATACTCCTGTGTAAGGTCGAGACTGTCCCAGTGGACAATCGGAAATCGGGCTGATGCAGAAGTTGCCGGGGCAACCTCTAATGATGTTTTGGATAATTGTTCAGCTGCCTGTCCGCCGGCCAACGACGTGGGGCGTCGTCTCGGGAATCGAATAGCAGGGTGTTACTAATCTTTTTTTTTGATGTGGACTTGGGGAACAAGAAGTTAGTGGGTGATTACTTGTCCGTGATTGAATAATACGCTTTCCCAATGCAATGAGGATGGGGAAAATACGAAAACCACATTAAACGTTGAAGTTGAGTACAAAAATATACCGGCTTGTAAAACTGTTCTAAGCCAGGCTGATGATCAGCGTCTGTTAGCGTTTTAGCAGCTTGCTGTATTCTCTGCGAGGCCAAAGTACTATTACTTGCACTATCAATCTGCAAAGGACATCTAGTAGCTATAGCCGCTAATCCCATCGTACGGCCTTTGCTGCCTTCTTTAAGAGCCGTACAAAGTTGTACTTTAAGTCAGGCTCTTTCTGGCCACAACTAAAACGCCGACCTGGCTGGTTAGCAAGGTCGGCGAAAAGAAAATCAAATAGGTCTGAAGGACCTGGTGGTCAGTTTCTCTGCCTGCGCTCCAAGGTCAACGCTGCTCTATTTGCCACATAAGGATTGGCGTCTTCCATCAATAGCACCAGCAGGTCGAGGGCTATGCTGTGATTTTCGGCCAGTTGATAGCGTACGTCGGCATCCTCATCCATTGCCAGGGCCTTGAGCACAGATAAAGGCGCTCTGCTGTTATCGCAAACAGCGGCTCTGATATCGGCCATCGGATGATCAGCCAGTCTTTCCAATACGATTTGCGGTGTGCGCGGATTGGCAGCCATGCGCTCCAGGGTCCTGCGATCAAGTGTCCACAATATGTCTATACCGCCGCAGTTTATGTCGATGGGCAAAATTGTACAGTCGCTGACTGCAGCTGTTTCTAATGTGGTTGGATTTGCAATTGGTGCCCTTGCCGAGTCGGGCGCATACTGATTAAGCCAGGTCAGATCGTATGTTAGAGCCGAGTAAGTGGTATCGAGCTCTGCCTGGAAGAGGCAGGCTGGTTGTGCAAATGTGTTCATTAGATAACCTCTATTTTTAACGCCAAGGGGAACGCGCGGCTGGCCGAGAGCTTGGGGAGAACGGCTTGCTTAGGTTGATGTTGAGGCTTTGTCTTTAGTGCAATCGATTAGAAAGGCCTGAAGCAAAAGCGATTGAAAGGCTGGTTGATGTCAAGAATATTAGCTGTAAAAACAAGCTTTGAAAAGGGGTTTGAGATTAAAAGTTCAACCAACGTACAAAATTATACTGTGCTCTAGCGAAGTGTAATTTTGGGTTTAATTGGACATTTTACTGACACGCGCAGATGCTAATTTGATTTCAGTGGGTTGATTCCTGAGCCCGGCTCCAATCCTGGTTGCTTTGAGCGGCACCGCTATATCCTTATACATGTTTGTGCCACCACTGCAAAGGAGTCATTATTGCTCGGCCGCAAACAAGATTTTACTTTAGTGAAATGGGAAAACTCCCACAATTTGACTATTGTATAAAGTTGTACCGTGGTATAGTTAGAATACCCGCTCGACATCTGCTCGCAAATTTTGAGGATCACGCCCCATGGGAAGAAGAGAAGACAAAAAGGACCTGACCAGGCAACAAATGCTCACGGCGGCCGCCGATCTATTTGCCGACAAAGGTTATGAAAACACCTCCGTGGAAGACATTGCGGAGAGGGCCAATGTTTCTAAAGGCACTCTGTACTATCATTTTGAAACCAAAGAAGCTCTTGTCGTGGAGCTTCGGCGCGCCATGCTGGCTGGTACTGTAGAAAAAACATTTGCTTTGCTGACTGATGGCCTTTCGCCTATAACAGTTTTGGAAAAGCTGATGCTAGAACGAGCTGCTTTTACCGAAACACAACCTGAGCTGGCTCGCATATTTTTCTTGCAGCGCATTCAATTTATGTTTTTCAAAGACGAAGACCTTATCCTTCGACCGGCTGCCGATGGCACCAGGAAAATGACATTTCGCGTGGCAATTTACGAATTGGTTTGTGAAGCTCAAAAAAGGGGGCAGATTCGTGCCGACCAATCTCCGGCCGAGCTCACAGGTATGATCATGGCCTGTTTCCTTCACGCTCACGGCGCCTGGTTGGCTGGAGATCGTACCTCTTCTCTCGTAGAAAAAGTACACCGCTGGATTCACGCTCTGCTTGATGGAATAGGCGTTAAGGGCTATCGCCAGATGTCTCCATGTTTCAATAGCGGTCAACAGGCACAAACAATACCTCAAGCCGATGTTCAAGTAGGGATAAATGCTCAGGCTATAATGGTTATTCCGGGATAGCGACGATTATTGCAACGGGTAAAACGAGGGAATTGGCAAATTCCAGGTCGATTAGGCTGTCGCTTGATCTACGACAGCTATCTTCCTCAGCTTTTCGACTTATCCCCATAACCCTTGCGAAGCTTTTCTTTTACTAGCTTTTCTTCTTCTTTGGCAGCCCGTTCCGAACAATCAAAGAGTGTAGTTTTGCTCTGCCCATTCGTGCCGATACGACCAAATCGCACTGTAATAGCTTTGTCCTCTCGAGCAATCTCCCAAAATTTTGATGCGTTGCCCTCTACAAACTCCAATCGCCGGAACGATCCGGCATGAGGAGAATCCGCACCAATAGCAGCGGCAGAGGAAATATTCTTTGTCGCATTCTGCGCTTCTAATTGAGATTCTGCCGGCGGCATCTCTGCTATGCCTGAACTTTCATCTTCATCAACAACTGAAACAGCGGAAAATTCTTCGCCGCTCATCATCCTGACAATTCGATCGATTACAAGCTGTGGCTCATGATACCAGTCACGAGTGAGCACGAGGGAGACGCGCCAGCCGAAAGTGCGCAATATCTCAGGCTGGGTGACAAATCGTTCCATAACGTCGATGTTGTTATAATGCGACGAAGTGTCAACGATTATGCCAACGCGATAATCGCTCGCGGTTGGATGAGCCACCGCCAAATCGCAGCGAAAGCGCGACTGACCGACCTGCTCATCCACGGCAAATCCCTTTTCCCTGAGCGCACCTGCCAGTTCACTTACCACGGTGTCTTTTTGAAATCTGATTAGATTCGACCGAGTCAGGGGGTTCAGACCTTCCAATATGCTGCGCACTATTTTGCTCTGGCCAATTGAGCTGGCTTGCGCATAATGCAGGAAACTTTTCAGTGCCGCAGCCCCATCATTGTAGTCATTTGTAATAGCCGTGTGCCGCATACTGCTTATGATCGCCATATGTTGACGAGCGCGGCTAAATATTACATTGAGCCGCTTTTCTCCGCCTCGTTGATTAACGGGGCCAAAATTCATCAGTATCTTGCCGTCCTGATCCGGACCATAACAAATACTCAAAATAATAATGTCGCGCTCGTCTCCCTGAACATTTTCGAGGTTTTTTACAAACAGTCCGCAAAACTGGTCATCCTCTTCTCTTGCGTATTCCTCTTCCAACTGTCTGGCAAATTCGGAGTTGCGATTGGCTAAAAACTCGAGCGCAGATTCGATTTCGTTCTGCTGCGCCTCACTGAAGGCGACAATGCCGATACTCAGCTTTGTTTTGCTCGCTAAAAGCTCCGCTACAAGTTCTGCGATATATGCAGCTTCTCCAGCATTTCGCCTCATTTGGTAAGGGCTTCGTTCCATAAGATGAAAGCTGATCGGCCTTTCCAGAATCAGGGCGGCATATTTTTTTGCGTCTTCAGCGGCATGCACGATTATTTCGGGAAGTTCGCTCGATTGCCTCAGGCGGTCGGGGACGGTAAACAAATTGCCAGCGTAAAATGCGGCATTACTAAAACTGATTAGAGACTCTGAGCGGCTTCGATAGTGCCAGGCAAGAAGAGATGACGGAAGATTTCTGGCGCTTTGAGCAAGCAGACTGTCCGCATCTAGTGAAACCATTATGCGCTCGCCGTCTTCCTGTAGTTCAAACGACTGATCATCCTTTTCTCTGGCAGCCGAGAAAAATCGTGTCGGTGGTAACTGCATCTCGTCGCCAACTACAACCACCTGCGGAGCGCGGTAGAGAGCCGGCACCGCTTCTTCGACTGTAATCTGGCTGGCCTCGTCAAAAATAATCACATCAAATAAATCCGGCACCAGCGGCAATGTATCGGAAACGCTGAGTGGACTCATCAACCAAACTGGTTTGAGATCACGCACCACAATTCCGCTCTCGCCTGCTACCAGATCTCTAATAGACTTATAACGCATAGACTTGCCAAACTCATGCTCCAGTTCGCGGCGACCGGCGCTGTAGCTTTTCTTCAGCTGCTTCTGCTTCGCATCGAGCTGGGTGGTCGCAGTACTCGATATTTGCACACGCTTTCGGAAGTTATGATGCGTGTTGGCTCGAATAACTGCAGCGTTATCTTTTAAAAGCTCTCTCGATAAATTACTTACCCTCTCGGCTCTGTTATTGAGAATTCGGCCGTCAAATTTTGGTAACCAGCGTTCCGTGCGGTAAACATTCTCCAGGGCACAATTGGCCACAGCTGCTTCCAGCTGCTCAGTTGACAATCTAAATGTCCGCAGCGCATGACTGAAAGGATCTGGGGTTTCAACCAGCTCCGACAACGCCGGCAGTATTTCGGGCAGACCATCAGATTCTTCGTTTAGATCGCGAATAACTTCACCAAGATTTTCCAGTTCTTGATTGTCTGCCTTCTCCAGCAGGTCGGCAAGTAAAGCCGTCAGTTCTTGAATCTGCGGCCTTAGACCTCGCAAGACTTCCACTAATTTTGCGCCACCATCGGCTTGCAACAGTTTTTTCAACGCCAGCATCTCCGGTGTGCCAAAGGCGCTGGCCTGTAGGTCTGCTACCCTGTCTGTGAGCAAATTTGGCTTCTCACCGTATTTGTCCTCGGTTTCGGTGATTGTCTTATCCAGCAGATGCTGCGCGGCATATTCGGCATCCAGATCAGTCAATATTTGCAAATAAGTGGGAGGCAACGCATGTCGCTTGAAGTCATAGCTGGAGAGCAGGCTGCTTCTCAACTTCCACCAGGCTGGTCTGAGCCAGCGGGTTATTGTTTTCTCGGTGGTGCGTGCCTGGGCCAGTGCCAGTGTAACTTCAGAAGGGCTGAGTTTGCTCAGCCAAAATGTTGTTTTCGACCGGCAAAAGTCTAAGTCTTTTTCCAGATTCATTATGGTTACGGCTGCTGAGTCCAGATCTTTTGAAAGCTTACTTTTCTCATCGAGCAAAGCCAGTTGGTCTCGCTTAGCCAGGACACCCAGGCGCTCGCAAAGCTCGGACAGTGCCACAATTTTGTTTGGAGTATTCCAATAATTTCGAGCCAGCCCAGTTTTTTCGAGTCTATCGGCAAGGATCTCTAGAAGAGTTTCGGCTCGCTCAGAGAGTTGACTCAGCTTTTGCAGCGGCCTCTCGGCGATAATGACACCAGCACCAAGCCAGCGGTAAGGATGCGTCGCCAGGATCGATGTGTGCGAGATCTCACCAAGTATGGTTGAGATCTTTTTTGCCAGATGAGAGTGAGCGTCCCAGACTGACAAGCTGGGGAGCTGTTCTATTTCGATAGGGGTAAGGGATGGTATCGAGTGGCGCATCTCGACCAGACGAGAAAAGAGCTCACGCACATTGCCGGAAAGACTGGCCGGCCGGGAGCGCATGGCATTGTCAAATCTGCTCAGCGAGTCCAGATCCTGCGCTATGGCCTGTGCCTTGTGGTCTCGTTGTCTGCTGGTGGCGTCGAGGCCGTCAGTTTCAGCGATCCATTTTTCGTATATCTGTCTGAGATTTTGGATAAAAGCTTTTTTGTCAGCCTGTGAGTCGTGGATCAGGCAGCACAACTCGTCCAGTCCACGCTGGCGCAAGCGGTGAAAAACCACGTCGATTGCGGCACGCTTTTCACAGACAAAGAGCACCTTTTTACCCCTTGCTACAAAGTCTGCTATGAGATTGGTAATTGTCTGCGACTTGCCCGTGCCCGGAGGACCCTGGATGATGCAACTGCTACCGGTGCGCGCGTAAGCTACGGCAGCAGCTTGGGTGGCATCCCCCGGAGCGACTGTCCAGTCATCGACTCCAGTGAGTGAGCGTGGCTTTTCTTGATCGCTAGAAAGTTTCCGTGGATCGAGAGAAAACACTCTATCAAAGCTATCTGAGCAGTGATCGCCTTCTAGCAGTAGGCTGTAATCTCTTACGAGAGACATCTTGCGATAGTTGAAATTACCCACTGTCAGGGAGCAGAGATCTAAGTCCCAGGTGTAAGGGTTGCCTTGCGAATCAGCCGTCAGCGCAAACGTCTGCCTTTCGATTTCGATTATTCCGTCGTCATTTGTCGGTGAGACCATATAAGGGATGCGCTCTATGTTCAGTCCTCCAGCCGCCTGGCGGTGTGGCAGAGGTTTTGGCTGCACTTTTTCGATAAAAAGCTGCAGACCCAGTGGTTTTAGATTGTCCCTTTCGTAGCTGTATCCAAAGGACGATTTTGGCTGATTTGCAAGCGAGCGCAGATTTTGGTTTTTTTGAAATTTTGCCAGCCTTTGTCTGGCTTTTTCGTGGATAAGATGAATCTCTGGTTTATCCAATAGTCTCAGCATGACCCCTGGCTCGCTCAGATGGATCTGGGACTGGATCAAGTCATGAAAGTTCTCAATCGTAGTCTGCGAAAGATCTACTGTTTCTGGCAGTCGCAGACCGTATAGCTGATTGAGATGGTGCCGAAGCACTGGATTGACTTCAGCTTCGCTGGCGGTAACCTGGATAGTGTACTGGTCCTTGACGCCTTTCTTTTTGGCAAGCTCCGCAGGCAAAAGTAACAGCGGAGAATTTATCCGCTCGTTTATTGCTTCTTTCAAATTATGCCAGTGCAAAAATGCCACCACCAGGCGTAATTGCGCAA
>Ga0116230_10008337_pt1 | contig 10222 bp, 10 predicted proteins | sample S1TSphfallax_3_FD_88678 | JGI IMG/M metagenome (GOLD analysis project Ga0116230, IMG submission 88678) | Host-associated microbial communities from peat moss isolated from Minnesota, USA - S1T2_Fd - Sphagnum fallax MG | ecosystem: Host-associated > Plants > Peat moss > Unclassified | place...
AAGTGAACCTTCAGATGACCTTCTTAGATTCTGAAGCAAAAGATGAGCATGGACATTTGAGATGGAAGGATCAAGGACCTCATAACTTGCAATCTCATGTTTTTATCATGGAAATGATGAAGAAGCAAGTCGTTTAAGGTGATGAATGATGCAAAAGTGAACATCTTTAGTTTACACTAATGCAAAAAGGTTGACCCCATAGGTATAAGGTATCCATTTCATATTGAGGTTGTCTATTGGTCATCACTCTAGTCTAACTTCGAAACTGAAGATAAAGTGGCATGTTGTTTCACTACAACCTCGCCATCGTATAAATAACAAACAAGGGGTGTGTCACATTGCGGCCTCATTAAAAAGTATCTTAAGGCAAAAGAAGAATTATGGAAACTCAAATATTTCACCATGCAAAGATATAATCTTTGAAAAAATCCTCTAAAAGAAACCAAAATCATTCAACATATTATAACTCTATAACTAATCTCAAGTTTCAACACAAGCCAAAATATCATCTTACAAAAATCCTCATATAAAAATAGGCCTATTAACTAGGGGCCAAAATCCTTAAGCAACTATACTCTATAATGGATCTAAACACAATACCTTGGTAGGCAAGGCCAACAAAGTGACAACTAGAACCCCGAGACCAAGCAAAAAAAGCTCTTGAGTAATCAAAGGAACTATTTGATGTCAATTCAAGATTCTCACAATAAAAAATAGTGATTTTATTTGTATTTTATCTTCCTTTGACTTTTTTATAAATAAACTAAATGAATAAAGATGATAAATGATAAATAATGTAATGTATTACTATTTTTTTTTTGTATATGGTGTAATGCATAATGCAAACATGTTTATTAAGTTCAATTTTTTTTCTTCAATTTTTTTCATAGTTGTGAAATTCAACTAGTACAATGAAGGTGAATAAATTCATATTCACATAATACTAATAAATCACAATCCATGACTACATCCATGATTGGGTTGGTAGTTGTTTAGAACATTATATAATCACATGATTGCATAGCCTAGGATGAGAAAGTGTAGATCGAATTACGTACAATACCGAGGTAACTAGGTGTACAAAATCTACCTATGGAAACTTAGGGTAATTACACATAAGGTAGGTTAATTTAAGTAGCTAGGACAATCATATTTTAGCAAGCTACTAACCTAGGTATCCTAAAGTCTTTATGTGAAAGTTACATCAAAAGGAATTTTTTTAAATATGGGGATCACTCATCAAAGTTCAAAAGTTATGCACATGTATATATGTAGTTATTTGTAAATCCAAATTCTATTAACTATCCAAATTTTGTGAAGACTATATCAAGTAATATGGATGAAATAAGTATTGTATACCCAAAAGTTTCATCAATGATTTGGTCATGTGTAGTTGTAATTTCTAGCAATTGGTAGCCAATAACATGACCCAAAGTGCCATTAACTTGTGTCTAGAATTTTTTTTTGTGCACATGACAAGCATTCCCACTATAAGTTCCAAAATCATTAGCACATGACTTGTTTTGTCATTGTGTAAATAGTTGAAGCTTTGACGTTCAAGAATAGAAATAATCAAATGGTGACCCCTAGTGACTTGAACATGGAATTGTATTGGTGGGAATTCCCTTTGTATGGCAAATAGTTTTAGACATGAATAGTTGAAGGTGATTCAAAACAAGTTTGATGTAAGTAGAGTAGGTTTGAACTCAAAAGTGGTTATTACAATATTGAAGTCTATATGTCTCAAGTCGAGTTTATGGCATCAACATCATGGCTATTAATAATTCTAGTGCGAAATCTTCGAAGAGATGTTACAAAATTTGGGTTGTTTTGTTAGCACATGATTTTTGTTCAATAGATTGAATGATTAATTATAGAAGTTGTAACCAACCCAAATTTGAATAGATGCATTCAAATAAGGTTTGGTAAATAATGTTGGGCCAATTATAAGGACAAGTTGGAACAAATCGTTGCAATAGAGGATGTGTGTGCTACTAGTAGCAATGGTGGGGCACTCTCTTAGTTGCCTCAAGCATGCATCTATTGATTGAAGACTCACTTGTGCACATGTTGAAGCCTTTTCAATGATCAATAGACATGGTCCAACAAAAAATTCAATGTCTTTAATAGGGGGTTGGGCACTTTGTGGCTTTCCATGGAGGTTGAAATTGAATGTTACACGATTTATTTGACCTTTAACAATAATAGCAATAATTCCCATTTGGGCAACAACCATGACAGAATTTGGTCATTGCCAATTAGAGGTTAAGGTCAATAGAGCCCAAATGACACAACTTTTACAAGTTCTTACATCTCCACCAAGTTAAGGAAAAAAAGGATTTATAGGTGTAAGATTATCATATGAATTGAGCAACATGTGTCCCACCAACATGAACATGGCATGTTGCTTTTGATTAAGATTATAAGCTTTTGAAATGTCTTTCAAAGAAAGGTACATTATAAGAGGAGATGAAATAGTAAAATAGGTTGTCCTATCCATATGAATTGTAGTTGTTGCAATCATTTCCATTATGACCAAATGGATATTGAATTCAATAAATGCAATTGTAAAATGTTAGAGGATTGAATTGGCACATGGAGCATCACAAAAATCCTTCATTCTAGTTTGAAACGATGTTGGATCCATGTGACAAAATATGATGGGGGCAACATGCAGAAGTGAATTGACTAAATTTTGAACTCAATTAAGTATGGTGTTGAGGTCATCATATATAGACTATGAAAGGTCAACATTTTCCATGTCATTGTCAAAATCAAATTCATGATTCTTGTTTGGGTCATCGTTAGAATACTCCTCATTGTTGTAATAAAATGCAATTGGTGTTAAAGAGTTGATGTCATTTGGGTGGTCCAATAATTTTTTAGATTTGTGATCAATGCCACACATTTCATTAGCTCTTCGCTTGCCCACATAATAATGCTCACCATTTTCTATGAATGCTTGCATGGCAATAGATTGGTTGTGTGATTAAAATGCATGCATATCCATATGTATATGTAATTGTGGTGATGGAGGTGTCTCCATATAACGTAAAGCTAAGACATTTCAATGTTGCACAATATCAAACCTCAAGAATGGAAATTGAATGGCTAGGCATTTCAACCTTTATTGACAATAATCATTCTACAAACATGAAATAGTGTTTGATGGAACAATAATAAATTTTTACAACTTTTTGATGTTCAATGACAATCCTACAAAAACTACAAATGCATCAATCAACCACCACTTATTGTCTAGTTTTTCATTTCAACATTTTAGAATAAGTATCAATGTAAAAATGTTTTGTTGATAACGTTCTGTAATTGGTAGTAATCAACATTAAGATAAGTCATTAGGAACCATTATAGTGGTTGTTCAAGATGTTCATTGATACATTTATGTACATCAATAATTCTATGTTTATGACAAGCTTTCAATCATGCGATCTAGTGGACTGAAATTTTATGATTTTCACCCAAGAAAAAAATCAAAACTGAGAAAGTTCATTGAAACAAACCAATTGGTGGTTCTCTTATTTTACCATTTTCCTCCTTTAAATCAATGAATTTTGAATTTTCCAACACACAATGTAATGAAAAACTTGTGTATTTCTTAAAAACAATCACCCAAAAGAATAGGTTGTCTTACAAAATAGCCACTTTGTGTAGTGGGTTAGTTAAAAGGGATGATTGTCAGAACTGATTTTGTTCTATATGATGGAATATCACTATTGGCCCTTGATCTTTCAAAGCATTGTTTGCAACATTGTTATCTCCCTACACAACAAAAACATTAATAGATTAGTGACCATTATGCACATTGCCATCATTAGTAACCCTTTTGGATGTGTCCCCAAATTTAATTTGAGTATTTCCAAACCCATTGTTGATCATCATATCATCTAGTGAATTTTTTTTTGGTTGTGGAGCATAGCCTTAAAAAATTTGTCAGTTGAGACCAAAACAAGTATTGCCCATTTAAACCCCTTTCCCATAATCCTAAGATGGGTGATTGTTGTTGATGAAGAAATACTCCTCAAAGAAGCTTCATCAAATGTATCACTCATTGAAAGAACATCAACGCTTCCATTGTTTGAACCATTTGCTTGAGAGATTACAACCATAATTTGCTTTAAACTAGCTCATAATTTAGGATCAACTGCTTGCAAAGCCTCCACCAAAGAAGGAGTTGTTGCCATTTCTTTGAATTCATCCGCATGCATTAAAACAATGGATTGATTTTTTAAGCATGAAAATAAAAGGTAAACAAAACCAAGGAGTATCTCACATAGCAAACCATTTCCTCCAAAAAAAATTTGAGTTTAGTTTATTGGTAATAAGGGATCACATTATTGTAATTCAGCTAATCCTTCAAAAATAAAAAGGTATGTCAACAAAAACATACAACTTAATTTCAAGAAAATAGAAATGGGAACATGTTTTTGATTAAGAATCATTGTTGTAGTTGTGATGACCAAAAACAATCAAACCCTCCTTCTTTCTAAAATCCACAAAAGATTTTTCAATTTCTTTTATTTCAACATCCAATGCCACCACTAGGTCTTCTTGGTCCTCCTTTGAAAGCAAAGATTTATCTATAATGGCAAATGTTTTCAAGTTTTCTTTATCCCTTCACTTGTCCTTTCATTTATCATTGCTTTCAATGATTTGGCCTTAACACCAACCTCTAGGACTCTAAGCAACACAACTTGGGTTAAATGACTTTTTGCTTCAATAAGTTTTTCCTTTAGCCTTTGTACACGGGCTTCACAAATTAAAATTGCATGATTGCAATATCCAAGAGCCTCCTTTGGTTTTAGGTCCAATTATTTCTCAAGAGATACCTTAAAATGCCTATTCAAAGTTCCATGCATTTTAAATTTCATACACTCTCACATCAATCTCACTCATTTGCATTCTTATTTCAATATAGTAGAAACCAAGTTCTTCATTTGATTGAACTACAACAAGTTTACCAATATTTGTTCAATAAATACAAAAACAAAATATCAAAAAAGTGAAGGAGAAAGAAGTATAATTCAACAAGGATGCGATTATTAGGTTCTACTAGCTCCTTTAGAATGCATAAAACATTTTCATAGGCCTCAAAGCATGTTTTATAATCATCTACAGATACAAATCAACCCCACTATAATCATACCTTTGATATTGCAAAGAAATCTCTACAATTACACTTTGAAAGTAATAGTTGTGTTAGTTCTAGCCCAATTGAAACAAACATAACATATACTAGTGTGGGCACCACCTTATGATTGTCCTACAAAAAGTACAAGACCATCAGCTTCATGGTGGATGGCAATGCCCAACTTCCATTATGCCTCACTTCATCATCTTTCAACAATTAATGCAAATAAGTGTAAAACAATATGTTAAAAATGTAAAAGAAATAATCATTCAAAACCTAAGTTTCTATTGCACATTTCTAGGAGCAAACAAAGGATTCAATAATGATGTTGGCTAACATTCAAAAGACATAGCTAATAAAAAAAGTCAACAATATCATTTTCAAGCTACAATCAATGCAAAGGCCATGTTTAACAACCATCCCTTGGGTAAGTCATTCAACATATGAACCAAATGTTTGAATGAATGTGGAATATACATCAAACACATGACTATAGTAACCAAAATTTGTGAAAAGAGGATAGTTGAATAACATCAAAGCAGGAAACTCTAAAAAAATTGAAATAAAAAGAGACAAAAAATGAGGGAGACAAAATTAGTGTACCTATAAAGCTACTATAATTCCAAGCTTTTCAATTTTCTCCAAAATTAACTATGAAATTCTTATGTTTAGAAGGTGAATTCAACTTGTAAGTTGAGCAAACTTTGGTGAGATAATGGAACCATCCTTTTATGTGGCTTTGTTCCCGGTGGCACATATGGAACTAAGGGTTCAAAATGGTGAAAGTCTCCAAGCCTTGTTGTAAAATGACCAAAGATTTCAGCATGCAAGCCCATATTTGTGGCCAAAATACATGAGACCACTAGCTTGCGAAAATGTCATTGATGTGTTTCATCTAATGAACTAATCATGTTCATTATCTCTTACCCCTACATGATTGTTTAATGTCAATGATTGATCCACACAACAAGGTGTGAAAGAACACAAGGCTAAACTTCTATTGAAAGATGAGGTCCTAGTATTTAACAAGAGAACCATAAATGTGGCCATATTTAATGGGTGGTTGCATGCTATTTAGAAACCCAATGCATCATTTGACAACATTCTACATAGTCCAACAAGTGCATATTGCACTATATTTGGACCTATAACCTTGATGAATCATAGCATGGTTGCATGTTAAAATTTCAACAAGCACATAATCCAAGGGACCCATAAATGATATGCAACAAAAGTTCAATGGGTTCTACAAATAGTTGTGTTCCTAGAATCTCCTATCCATACTATATTTCAACTCCAAGGGCTCTATACAACCTAAAATGCAATAAGAGACTAAAATCAATTGACATGCAATGTTTGGTTTGGCAAAAACTTAGGCTAAAAGAATGCTACTACCTTCATGGTTAAGAAGGTGGTAGCAACATGATGACTTTCTAACACAACTTTTCATTGTACTGAAATATAATAAAATCATTCATAACAATTATAAATGCATTGGTGAAACCAAGGCAATCAAAATCATGGCATAATGTAGCAAAAGCAAGAACAAATATCTCCAGTTCATTCAACCTTTGTGCACCTTCTGTGAAAGTGAGTAATAAATACCTACAACCCACATTCCATCCATGGTTTCAAAATCATAATTGTGATTGTACCAACATAAAACACAAAGCAACACGATCTTTCATTACCTACTTCATGAAAATTGCAATTGCAAAAATATTTTTGTATTTGACAAGGTGGGCTTTGCTATCCAAAGAAACATAAAGGACAAAACAAATTAATGATGAGATTGGAGAAGGAACTCCAATATATTTTGAAGGTACCCACTCTACGTCATTATTAGCCAAACCAAAATAAACATGACAAGAATAAGTGGGTCATAACCTTGTGAATGTCATTCACAAAATATCAGACCATCACTTTCATCACGGTCTCATTAACTTAATCTCATTCCAACAGTGGCTATTAAGCATTAATGATCTATTCAAGACTTAAATAAAATAATCATATAAAAATTTGCACCATGAGTTTGTCACATTCCCAAAACAACAAGAAAATATAGTCATGACGTCATCTAACACTCAACAAGAAGCACAACAAAAAGATACAATTGCACATATAGAAACACTCGCTTGGAGAACAATCAACTCATTTTTTAACACTTGACTTGGGGGTCTTGCTCAATGGTCTTGCCCAATTCCTCTAGTGCAAATATATGGAACTCTTGTATTTTGCATAACAAGTAGATGCACGTGAACTTGCCCCATCCCACAACATTATGTTCCATCATGTTTTTTTTGTTACTGGTACTATTCAAATTGAAGAATACAATATGACTTAAGAGCTATATGGCCATATGTATAATTACATTACATGCCAACAATATAATAGCACAATAATTTCATGATTTACATTTGTAGTTAATAACATCTTTTGGACATTACAAAACTCACATTATGTGTTTGGGTTCATGCTCCATCACAAACCACTCTGATTGAGTTGCTTGAAATATAGGATGGCAATTGCCTGAAACACAAATAATCAGTCATCAAAGACAATATTCATTTCAAGGAAGCACACCTTGCCACAAATTTCAAAATTACTACCAATGATTTGCTTATAGTTGTTCTATCAAACACACTAAGCTTGACCAATATAGGGTGTTATTAATGTACATGCTACATATAGTGAAAACACACTTACTTTCTTGTTAGTGAAAGATGGGGTTGAGCTCCAAATCACAATGCTTCATGGGTATTACAAAACACTTTCAAGGGAATCCATTTAAACCTATATTTTGTAAGGGAAGGAGAAAGTTATGCTGACTTGTTAAATCTTTTGTTCATAAAACCTTCACACAAGAAGTTCCTTAACTATAACCAAAGGCCCTGGTAAGGATCCTTGTCCTTCTCCAAAGAACCACAAAGTTGTTTTGAAATTACATTCTTATGACCAAAAAGAGCTCATAGATGGCAAATGCAAACTACTAAAGGAAAACTAAATATGATTTGTAAGTATACAACTTTGCAACTATGTAGAGCAATTGGAGAAAAATCAATAGGGTTTCCCTACATACTTCGTTGTTCCCATCTTGAATCACATTCAGACTATAACAACCTTCATCACACCAATTGTCACATAGTTGTTTTTGTACAAAAAATGCCAATTCTCACATTTCCAAAAACAACATGCATTTTGTAGAATGAGCAATATCATGAACAACCCTTCGCCAAGATTCTTCACTTGTTTCAAAAGCTGAGCTCCCCTCTTTGATCCATCATCTATCATTTCATAATTTTTTTTCTAGTTCAAGGACAAGCATTTGTAATCTTTTAGGCACACTTTACTAGAGATAGCCTAACCTTAAACTATTTGAGCTTTCACCCACCCTCATGCAAGAAACTCTTGTGTCTTGAATGAACCTTCATGTTGCCTTCCTTTTCCACTACTCCTATATCAATGATCTTCTTTAGCTAGTGTTGTGGCCAAACTTTTTTCTTTGCTTGCTACACGGTGAGACCATTGCAAGCTACAAAAATGTTGGACAACAAGACGCAAACTTGTGTGCCATAAGAGAGTGTAGAATGACCAAAATTTTAGAAAGAAGAAAATCAAGAGTTTGTTTTCTGAATTATTTGCTACTCCTCAAAAAACAAGTTGTGGAAGAATTATGAAAACTCAAATATTTCACCATGCCAAAATATAATCTTCAAAAAATCCTCTAAAAGAAACCAAAATCCTTCAAGATTTTATAACTAATCTCAAGTTTCAACACAAGGCAAAATATCATCTCTCAAAAATCCTCATATAAAACTAGACCTACTATTACATAGGGGCCAGGATCCCTTAAGCTACTATACTCTACAATGAATCTAAACACACTATCCTTGCCTTGGTAAGCAAGGCCAACAAAGAAATATTGCCCCCATGTTAGTGGCGAAAAAACCCTTCCTTGTTAGCTACAATAACTTGAATAACAAGCAAAAATTTGACTACCAAAGACTAGTTAGCCCACTAACACCAACAAACCAGTTAGTGAGATGTGGGTGATGGTTTGGATACTGGGTTCTCCATCTTGCAAGTGGGGCTCTAATGTGTACCTGGATATGTTGGTTGGTGGGCCTGGCTGCTGGGCTTGGTAGATGGTGGGCCTGGTTTACGGGTGTTAAGCGGGACTTGGTTGGTGGTGGGCTCGGTTACTCAGGTTAACCGGGCTTGTTGGCTGCTGGGCTTGGCTGCTGATGTGAAGCTGGCCTTTGTGGGTGGTGGGTCTGGCTGCTGATAACACATTGAGATTGGTGGGCTGGTGAGCCTGGTTGTTAACATTTAACTGGGCCTTGCAGGGTAGTGGGCTGGACTTGAAAGCAGGTTTGCTTTGAAGTACACACATGAAAGTTTCCTCTCCAAGTGTAGAAGAAATTGTTGCTGTTTCTTTGGTGATCCTCAAGCTCTTTCGTTGACAAGGATAGAGAGACCTTAGAAGAAGGAAAAAACCTAGCAGATTTTGTTACCCACCCAATTGCATGGTTATCTATCTATCTAGACAGAGTTTGAGCTGAGTGTTTTGAGAAAAAAAAGCTTCAAATTCAATCCAAGCTCCAGTTAAGGACTTGGATCAGTTTAAGCTTCAAAATGGGTGCGCTCTCTAGACACTGTGCTTAAGAGATCATCATCATAATCATCATCATCACAAGGGCCCATGATTGTTGTGATAGAGAGGGAGAGATTTGAGCTTCAGATTTAGGTGGACAATTGAGGAGAATTTTTTTTTCCCCTGGTTACAAGCAAGCAACCTGGAGCAGCAAGAAAGGAACTTGATACAGACACAGAATTGAGATAGGTGATCATTGTCTAGGTTTGAGCTTTCTTCAATGGAATTGGTGTGAGGTGAGAGTCGAAGAGATCACTTACTTTCTTCCATGGGAAACAGAGCAGGATGTGGGTGTAGCAAGGGCTTACAAGCAAAGAAGGCTGCTGCTCCTATCAATCCCAGTACCAACAACAAAGATGCAGCAGACCAGTTTGCGGCAAACAACAACAACCAACACCTAGTACAACCACCTCATCAAC
>Ga0116230_10008338_pt1 | contig 10220 bp, 4 predicted proteins | sample S1TSphfallax_3_FD_88678 | JGI IMG/M metagenome (GOLD analysis project Ga0116230, IMG submission 88678) | Host-associated microbial communities from peat moss isolated from Minnesota, USA - S1T2_Fd - Sphagnum fallax MG | ecosystem: Host-associated > Plants > Peat moss > Unclassified | place: USA...
ATAGAGGAGGTGGAAGGATAACGAGGACTTCAGGGACGATCAGATAGGTGTTTTTGAGGGGACATGCTTGTGCTGTCGGAGTGTGTATATACCTTGAGAATGAAATGCAAAGCCTTTTTGATGCATATGTGAGAAAGGACGTTGTGAGCTGTGCTATGTCCAGCAATGTGTTGATAGGTCTGTCGGTCTTCAAAATACAAACAGATCAGCAGTAGAGAAATGAGCCGGTTTGAGTCACAAAGGGTCTATGTGTCTGTCGATGAGCGACTGATCAAGCTTCGGGAATGAGGCTGTCAGGGTCTGTAGTAGGCTGTAGGATTCCTGGGCCTTCCTTTTTGGCTACAATGGGTCCTAGTGAAGAAAGGGTCAAATTTGGATGAACAATGTTTGTACAAAGATTATTGGAATGGCAAGTGGAAATTTAATTTGGCAAATCTAAAATAGTGGCTCCAAATTGCAATTGTTCTTTTCTCTTTTCCTTCATAGAAAAACATGACATAAAAAAAATAAAATTACTATTCCTGATAGTTATTTTTCTTAAGCAAAAGTGAATCTGGAGGCTATCAATGCATCTAGTAATTGTAAAATATGTTTGTGTTATTTAATTAATTTAGTTATAATATATCAAATTATTCATAGTGTTTTTGAATATCCATAATTAGCAACAATCTATTGATTATAATTCATTGCTAGCATTGGTGTCTTTTAATGTGTGAAATTTTCAATAATTATGTTTTTAGGCGAGGTTAAAAATTAGACCTCTAATTCTTTGCTTTTCAAACCAAAATTTTTACTTTGTTGCAATTGAAGGCCATAAGGACAAATGGTACATAAATTTTAATCTACTAAAAAAGGTTTCATTATGAACACCATTTTTGGATTCGTAGATAGGCATGGTAAACAAGTATGGTAGATGGGCATGGATTTGTGGATAGGCATAGTTGCCTTTCTTTGAAACTTAGTGGATTGAGTATTTTCTTGTGATTATTGGCTATATTATCAATACATTTTTATTATTTTTATTTGATGTCTCATGTAACAATGGAATAATAGATTGTTGTGAATTTGTGTTTGATGAGGTGTAATTTTTTTCATCATAAATAATTTTGTGTCCAATGTTCTTCATAGTCATGATCAGTGATCTTTGTTGTTGCATGTGAACCCTAATCCCTAGTGGCCACTAGGTATCTATTTTTTTGTTTCATGACATTGATTCCAAATTTATTATGGGTTTTTAAATTTTTGGGTTCTTTTGTGTAGATGTGGCATATTTTAAAGCAATTTTTTGATAATAAAAAATAATGTGTGGCATTAACGTGGTATTAAGGAATTTGTTTATTGCAAAATTTTGTGTGTATATTTTTAGATACTAGTTATCAATGGTTTTTTTGGGACCTTAACCCTAATCCCTGGTGGCCACCAAGCATTTACTTTTCTCTTTCATGGTATGAGTAACAACTTTGGATCCATACACATTATTACGATTGATAAATTGGCACATGTTGTGCTTAGTTTTTAAATTTAGTAAATAGAATTAAATTTGTTTCTTATGAATAGGAATATAATTTGACCTCCAACCTTGATAATAAATAACCTACAATTTTCACTTGGTGGGCACCAAGCAAAATACTATTTTCCTCATATGAATATATTCGTTTTGAAACTAGCATATTATATTTGTTATTCACTTTGTGTCCTTTAATCTATTAAAAAAAAAAATTGAAAATGTTGTAAAAAAAATTGCTATGAATTTTTTTGAGACTCAAATGTATACATGGATGCAAGATTGTTGTTTTTACTTAAATGTAAGGTTACATTTCTTAAATTTGGTGGCCACCAAGCGGAATTCATACCATCCACTGGGTTAGGTAAAGTCCTAAATTAATTAAATATGTGTTAACAAGAATTTTTGGAAAATCTTGACTTGTTGATTATGAAAATTCATTTTCTTCTATAGCTTGTAGAAGGTGTATGGTTGAAGATTCTTGGCATCCAATTATGTGCTTAAATGTTGTTCCCTTCCAAAAAGTTGTTTTCACAAATGTTATTTGAATTGATGAAAATATGCAAATAATTAAATGTCTTACTAACCTTAGTAAAATGTAATTTTATAACAATAAATTTTAATTTATGCATGTATAAGCAAACACACGATTTGTTTGATTTTGTCATTGACTTTTTGGGAGGTTGACAATTAGTAGCCAAAGCACATCACCATCAATTTATTTGAAGCAATAGAAATAACAATTAAAACTTTGGAAAGGAATTTAAATCAAAATTTAGATAAATATGGGATTAAGGAAGAAAATATGAGTTTGGAGGAAAGTGTCCAAAACATTTATTTTGGCCATGTTTTTTTAAAAGCATGTCAATGTGCTACAACGTATGAATTTTTTTGTAGAAATCTCTAGTTTGTTAAGTTGGTATAGTTTGATTTACAGAAATGCACAATTTGGCCAAAAAAATACAATAGGATATGCACACAACTTCCATTGATTTTAGTTGTTGTCCAAGAAAATTGAACACTCCAATTAAAACAAGGTGCATTTTAATCCAAAACTTGTAAATACCTTTAAAACTTGAAATTATTTTTAGATATGTGATTTAGAATAATGGTGTTGAATGTTAGACTTTCTATGAAAGTTTGCTAACAAAATTATTATATATATTTTAAAAAATCAATTTTGAAAGGATATTGTCCTTTGTTATGATAAACATATTACTATGAAAATGACCTATAAAATGCCACCTTTTCTTACATGACACATTTTTCAAATAATTGTTAATTATATTTTGCTTATTATTACTTGTGATTTGAACCAACTTCATGGTCATTGATTGCTTAATGATGTATTGCAATATGCCATAGTAATGAACTTAAAACTAAAAAAACTTGAAATCCCACTAGCCTTGGACAATATGATGAATGATGATGTTGGAATTGCTTTTGATTTGACCTTACTTTTAACATAAAATGGGAAATTTGTAGTGTTTTGGATTCATTCCTTTCATTCTCAAGGAAGTATGAAGAAACAAAACACATAATATAATATCCTTGATGTTAGACCCTACATTTAAAAGTTTTCATTTAGTATCCTCTATTATTTGTCATGAGCAAGTGGGGTTGTTGTTCAAAATTATGATAGGAAGTTTTTGTATCCTATGCTTTTGAAATGTCATTATCATTTACATCCATTGGTAGAATTTTTAAACAGTTTTGTAGATCAAAAAATTGACGAGGATTATAATTTGATTTTTTTTTACAAATTGCCAGCACAATTGAATTGACAAAAAAACTAGTTAATATAAAACTTTTGACTTTCAAACAATACCAAACAAATGTCAAAGATATTGTTAAAGAGATAATTAAGGTAGTAATAAGGAGAAAAGTGATTAGTTGAAGAACATACGTAGTACACATATTTTGAATTCAAATTTTAAAGGGAAGACTTGGATATATTTCCTTTCACATTTTGATTTTAGACATTAGCACATTATGTAAATTTTTCATATTATTTTGTTAAAAATAAATTTTGATTTTGTGTTTGAATTATCATAGATTAAATGATAAATTATTAGTACTTACCATTTAATGACCATCTCCAAGAGAAATTAGGATTTCAATGAGTTGCTATTGATTTCGTTATTTAAAAAATAGATAGGGCAATGTGAGAGGAAGTTTGCTTATTTTCACAATTATTTATTGACTAGTTTCTTTTAATACAAAAACTTGAGCGGGGTAACTATTGTAATGTTTTGAGTTTTTTTTTAAAAAATATTTAAAATAACAATGAATGTAGAAAAACATGTCTTGAATGGTGACCCAAAGTTTGTAGAGGTAAATGGATCAAGCAAAAAATTAAAAGATGATGAACAACATATGCATAAGGAATTAATGAAAATTTCACAATAATATGGGCGCAACATATAATACAACATCTACCAATTTAATAAAAAATTGACCTATAGGGTACAAGACACCTTCAACAAAACATTGGGGACCACAAGAAACATTAACTTGGAGAGCACATCCTTGAGGGAAACACAACTAGTAATCAATCCAAGCATTTGGGGAAAATTTGCATTCAAGACCACACCTATAAGTTTAAAAAAATGGGTGCAAAGGATTATAGAAAAGAATTTGTAATCCTTTAAGCACTAGGATACACATAATTAAGAGTATGTTCAACATAGTTCTAAAGAGGAACAAAAACAGCATCAAGATCTTGGTTATTACCAAGTGGTCACCTTTTTTGATGACCAGGTATTCAATTTCACCTTCAAATTGATAACCATTAAAAAAGTGGGAAGAATACTTGGACAAGTAATGCCATTGATTCTAGAGTTTCAACCACATGATGAATACTTGGATGAGTAATCATATGCGACTGAAGTAGTATATCAACATTAGAAACTAGAACTTTAATTGGAACATGATACTCAATTTGTATTTATTTATAAACTATGAGCAATTGTGGAAACAACTAGATATAAATTACAAATTAAGGAATTAATGATGAGGCATGGTCAATAAATAATGGTTTAGTCTAGAAAATGGCTAGAACATAAGGCTTCATTGTATGGTTCATGTACTAAGACCTATGCCCAACAAATGAAATTATTGTCAATAGGAGGGACACAACAAAGCTTTGCAAATAATGTTACAAGCATTATTTTAAACAAATTAAGCATGGAAAAACCACAACATTGGGAAGTTGTGCAAAGAAACTTGGGTGGTACCATGGATAATCTAAACTTGAGCTATTCAATACATAAAAAATGGTGGGGAATTGCAAAGAACATCAACTGTTGTTTAATTTCCTTGACCATCACCTCATCCATATTTTGTTCCTAACCGAATGTAGTTGGTAAATGTTTTAACAAGGATGGGATTCACTGGAACAAATCATATTCAACATATCATTCCAATTATGTTTACAATTTGGGCAACCTAACAATGACAACCTCAAGTGAAATATACAACATTGTACATATTTACATTGGAATGTCACAAAATGTACATATGCTTAAACCGTCATGAAGAGAAACGAAGTGTTAAGGCCACCCAATGAACTATTAGGTTTTGAAAATAACTAAATGGGGAGTAGAAAAAAAAATCTTCTTCTCCTTGGATAAGCAAAAAGCTTAAACAAAAATTGATTGTCCAAACTAATAAGACATACTCATAAACTTTCTATGGAAACAAGTTTGAAACAAATACAAGTAAAACAAACCTTACACATCATAATCACTTGTAGCATACAAAGAGAAAATAACGAGTAAAAATTTTACATACAAAAGTATGACAAAATTTTTTTTACTCCAAACACCTCTTGTATAATCCTCAAAGGCATAAAGCCTTAAGTACCTTAGAATAACTACATTTCTATATGTCTTTTATGAATAAAATTGTTTTGTAAAGAATTTTTTTTCATACAAGTTTACCTATTTACATTACCATATATAAGATTTAATGATAAATTATCCAATTGTAAAAATCAAATTGTAAATTGTAAATTTTCAATTCTTTACAAGTACAATCCATACAATAATTATAGAAATATAAGATTTCAACGGTAATATCTATTTCTAATAAATTTAATTATTAAAATAAAACATAAGATACATGGGTTTTTTTCCATTTTGAATTGTAGTTGAAATGGCAATCATGCATATGTTGATTTAATTAGATTTGGTTACATACCACATATGAATGGTAAAAAACAACATCATTTTACATCCTTGGCTACCTACTAGAACTTATCATTGAAATTTGGCAAAATAAGGCCCTACCTAGATGATGAAGCTTTATATTCGTAGGTTTTTTTGCCATTTCTTTCTAGTGTGAGCTTTAGGGCGAATTGTTACTGTCTTCATCGATTTGTATGGATGGGTTGATAGTTTGTTGTAAATTCTTTCCAACATTTTGGAATGTATTATTGTTTGTCTTCCCAACATCCCTTTGATTGGTTACTTCAAGCTCATAGTAAAAACTAAACTAGATGCCCAAAATAATCCATGGTTACAAACATCTTCATCTATTGACATATTTGTGGGTGTGCATTTATTGTTATCATGGCAGTTGTTGGATGTGTATTGGACTTTGTACATGGGAATAATGAACTTAAAATGTTTACAAATGGAAAAACGACTCCAATGGCCAAAATAACTACATATGTTTGAACAACCACAAAATTTATTTACAAATCTTGTGTTAAATTCCTATGAAAAATCATGCACACACAATTCTCAGAATGTCTTCATTTACAATACCCTATTCTTGGATCCAAACCGATTCATTCCCCCTATAGATTTTACCTTTGTTGGTCCTATTTTTAATTTTATGAAAGGATATTCCACCTCATTTATGATACTGAAAACAACTATTTGTGCCAATGTCAATATAAAAATTGGATCATTATACATACATAACTTTTTTCATTTAAATATTAAATTGGGTAAAACAATAACTATTCCATTACATCAAAATGTGTCCTAGTTCACTATGGGTTTCACTAGATTTTGAGTGAATTTGGACATTTTTACTATGTTGAAAGTGGTCAACCTCCCAATGAACAAGGACTAGTTGCTATAGATAATGAATTGGTCCACTAATATTTAGTGAAACAAGGTTACTTTCAAGTGAAATACAAATTTACCAAGACATTTCACTTGCTTAATAATTAACTAAACAACATGGAAGTCAATTAAATTAAATTAATTAAATATTAAATTAAATATTATTGATAATTTCATGATTTTCAACCTATGAATTATTGACATGTGTCACTACTTGTGCTAGGTTAAAAATTTAGTCTAAGTACATAGGCCATGTAATCAACTTCAGTAAGCACCTACTTGAGGAAACTACATAAGAAAATATTTAATTAGCTTGGCATTATTGACGATAAACACACTATTTGTAAGGTTTGATCCTTTGACCTTTAGGATGCAAGCAAACACCCCTACCATCAAGTCATCACATTTGTTGTGAGAATGTGTTACATTGCATTCTATTTATCGAATATTTCATTTTAAACATTACAAAAACATAAAATTTAAAAATTCATATCTTATTGAGATTTTGTCCAAATGAAATGATTAAAGTTAAATTTAATTTTTTTTCAATAATGTTACATTTAATTCCTTTTGAAAGTGTAAAATCATTTAATAAGTTTTTAAAAAAAATTACTATTCAATAACATTTCAATGACCATTTTTTTGAAAAAGAAAACGTTTAATAAATGGATAAGATTTTTGCTAATATAATAATATTACCTATGTTAAGTTACTTTCAATTATTCTAGGGCTATTTTTCATTATTCTAAGTTATTTCATCTTAAGCTGTTTTTGAATATGTGAGGTTATTGTTGGCTACTTTTGGCTATTGAAAGTTATTTCACCTTATGCTATTATCAACTATTTTAGGTTATATTACCATAGGCTATTTGTGGCTATTCTATCGATGGCTATTGTTGGTTATTCTATTAGTGGTTATTGGTGGCTATAAATGGTTATTGGTATCTATTATATTGATGGTTATTTTTGGTCATTTAAAATTATATTATGACTATTGGTGACTATTTTATTATAAGCTATTGTTGGATATTTTAAGTTATATTATCATAAACTATTGGTAGTTATTTTATTATAGGTTATTCTAAATTATTTTACTTTAGGTCATTATATTTTACTTTAGATTATTTTAATTTGTTATACTTAAGATAAAATAACCTATAATAACATAAAGTATAATGACCTTGAATAACCTAGAATATAACTTGAAATAACATATATTAGCTTAAAATAAAATAACCTAAGGTATAGCTTAACGTTAATCGAATAATTTAATTTAAAATAACTTAAAGTAAAGTAATAACATAAAAATAAATTTATTTACCACAGTAACTTATAATAGGGAATTATGTCAACTAGTAGTGAACACAATGTTTACATATTGATATTATAGTGAAATAATTTTAACAAAGGGTGAAATTATTAAAATGTAGTGAACTTATTTCTTTTTAAAGTCTCATACTAATTTCGGTTAGTGAACTACACCTTAGTTTTGTATTAGTGTTCATTCATACATTAGTTGTTTCCTAATTTATAATGTGAACAAAAATTTGGAGGATGTTATCTTTAGGGTCCCATGTTAAATAATATATTCTATAAAATGTGTTTGTCTAGTGAGGCAATTATTATTAAATTATGTGTTGTCAAACAATTACTATGTGAGGTGTATCTAGAGGGTCACACATTAATTGCCTAATGACACAAATACACCTTAACATTGTAAAAAAATATAACCCATTATGTTATCTTTTCTTCAATGTAATGTTTTTAAGTTCACAATGACCAATTTCAAATACATATGTGTTTTGGTATGTCATTCCAGGTTCCTTTCTAGCTTTCAATTATTTACTCCTTGAAATCACACATGTTAAAATCACATAAACATGTCTAGAATTTCTTTGATTTTTACATCTTCATTCAATTTATTTAATACCCATAGTGTAAGTTGAAGGGAATGCATATGTATTGTTATTCTTAATTTTTAAAAAAGATTTCTAAATTACCACCTTAAACCTAATATTCCACATTTTCATCTTATCAGCATCAATTGTTTCCTAAATAAATTTATTATGTGCAATTTTTTTCTTCCAAATTCAACATAATTTCCTTTAAATCCTTGCAAAATTTGAAACTTTAATTATTATTATTTTTCAAATACCATTTTTATTCTTTTTTTAAAAATATCTTGACAATTGTAGCCTTCATACGAGGAATTTTGGGATTTTCCAATATCCAGCTAACATCTCTTAACAATTTTTTTTTTTTCATTTTCTTTCCTATTTTCTATTCTAGAGATTAAAAAATATTTGTTGATTTGTTACATCTATGTCAAGGCTATATGTTTTCCATTGTTGAAAGTTAAGGTCTAATATATTAGTGCTTCAGCCTCCCAACAACTCATTATGCTAATTGATAGTTATTGTACATTGTGCTTATTGGATTTTGTGTATGCTACAATTTTCATGCAAGTGATAATATTGAACACATTTATTTTAACTTTTTTCCATTAAAGAAAACACCTTACCAATATTTTTATCTTCCATATCATCTTTTAGTCTTTTTCAAGTCTATTATATCAATGCATGCAAATAGAATAATGTTGTACCTTTTCCCTTCCTTGACCATTTATTTCATTTTGTAATTCTATTGATGGCAATTCTTCATGTTGAAGGAAAGTTTGATCTTATTATACTAGGTTGAAAGCACGGTAAAATATACAAAAAATCTACTAAAAAAAGTCAAGTTAAAAAAGAAGATTTTCATGAAAAAACAAGAAAATATATTCAAATTTTACTTAAATTTCATTTTGAAACTATTGAACCCTCAATTGGGTTTATTGTAAATCAAGTACAAAATTTTGAAAATTTTAGAATAATAAAAGTAGGGAAGAAATAGGTTTGAAATTGATTAATCAATTTGGTGTTCAAACCTACTTTTGCATTAGAAAATTAATGAAATATACATGTATGAAGTCATAACATAAAGATCATTGTATATTCAGGGCCTCACCAAAAAAAAACTACTTTCTCTTTGGTGGAATATACTTCACACATACTTGAATCAAATGTTACGCTTTAGAAAGTAGGTTTTAAAAGCTATTTGCATTTAGAAAAACCTACTTGAAACCTAATTCTACAATGCAAAATTAAAAAATTAATGCATAATAATGAAGAAGTATCTGTTATTTATCATTCAACTAAAAAGATTGAATGTATAACAATTTTGTGATGGGTTTTGGTCCTATTTTTTGTTCATTTAACAAGTAGATTGGTAAGTACTTTTAGTTGTACACTTTAATGTGGTTTGACCCACTAATGATTGATTTTAATTTTGTTCAAACAACAAAATAATGCCATTGTGCAATGTTTGACTTTCAGCCGAATTCAATTCATGTATCAAAATATGTTGCCTATGTAGAAAATAATGTTGTCATCCATTCCACCTACCAAGTCGCATGCTTTGGTCTTCAAAGATTACATTGGATGGTTAACATTGACAAGTATTGGATAGTTGGCAAAAGTTTGTTAATGAATTATAGTTTTCACATTAAGCACAATTGTGTCTATGGTTAGTGATGTCCCACCAATTGTCAAAATGAAACGTGAACATGACAATTGACATGTGCATTGTGAATCATCAAATTC
>Ga0116230_10008340_pt1 | contig 10218 bp, 7 predicted proteins | sample S1TSphfallax_3_FD_88678 | JGI IMG/M metagenome (GOLD analysis project Ga0116230, IMG submission 88678) | Host-associated microbial communities from peat moss isolated from Minnesota, USA - S1T2_Fd - Sphagnum fallax MG | ecosystem: Host-associated > Plants > Peat moss > Unclassified | place: USA...
CCTGTACCAAGAGCGTGTTGGTGCGATCGTCGATCGACAGCGTGCCGCGCGCCGACAGCATGGAATCCTTCGAACCGGTGGACTTGATGAGCTTCGCGAGATCAGCCACCTTCGCGTAGTTGACCTGCAGAAACTCCGAGTGCACCGGCGACAGCTCCTGAACCTCGCGATGTGCGGCCAACTCGGCTTTCTCGCGATTGGCGAGTTCCTCGGTGGGTCCGATGATGATGACGTTGTCCTGACGCCGCTTGTCCAGACCCTTGGTCCGCAGCACGATATCGAGCGCCTGATCCCAGGGGACATTTTGCAGCCGCAGGGTGAGATTGCCCGTCACCGAATCGCTGACGACGATGTTCTGGCCACTGGTGTCGGCCAGCAACTGCAGCACGGAGCGGACGTCGATGTCCTGGAAATTGAGCGTCAGACGCTCACCCGTATATTCCTTCTTTTCTTCGGCGTTGGCACGCTTCAGCGACGGTTTGATCTCGATGGTGTACTGGTTGTCGGACTGATACGCGAGCTGTTCGAAATCTCCCTGGGCGCTGATCACCAGGCGCGAGCTGCCATCGACGCGAACCGCATCGACGGTCTGCACCGGCGTCGCGAAATCCATGACGTCATAGCGCCGCATCAGGTTTTTCGGCATCAAGGTGCCGGCGAAATCCACCACCACTTGATTGCCTTCCTGGCGAACGTTCACGGGTGTGCGCGGATCGGTCAATTGCACGATGACGCGCCCGGTGCCGTCGGCGCCGCGCCGGAAATCGATGGTGCGAATGGACCGCTCGGCGCCAACCGGCGCGGCGCCCGCAGCCGCGCCCGGGGTCGCGGCCATCGGCACGGCGCCCGCAACCACGGGCGCAGGCGCGGCCCCGGGCATGTTGCCGAGCGTGACGACGATGTTGTTACCGTCCACTTTGGTGGTGTATGGCAGCATGCCGTCCAAATTGACCACGAGGCGAGTACGGCCGTTGGCCTCGGCGGCGAGCACGCTGTCGACGCCGCCTGAGCGCACGTCCACGCGACGCGAGGCGAGCGCCAGCGTCGTATTCGGCAGGTCGAGCGCAAGACGCGCCGGCTTGTCGATGGTGAAAGGGATGGGTTCGGGCGCGGGACCGCTGAGCCGCAAGCGTAGCTGCACCTGCTGTCCCGACAGCGTCTGCACGTCGATGGCTTCGAGCTTGACGGGATCGGCGGCCTCGGCCTTCAGCGCGGCCATCGAGAATGCGAGAAGCGCCATCACGCTCAACATCGCGGTGCGTAATTGAAGTCTTGTCATGCTGTAGTCTCCCTGTGGCCTCAATTGGACAATGCCAATGAGGCCGGTCGCTCGATGTAGCCGCCGAGACCATCCGGGATGATTTCGATCAGACTAATTTTATTGCCGGAAATCTCGGTGACCTTGCCGTCGTTCTGTCCAAGATAGTTGCCGGGTTGTACCTTGTGCACCAACCCGTCCTTGGACTGCACCAGCCCGTAGAAGCTGTTGCCGAACTTGAACGTACCCACCATGCGGAGTGTGTCGAGCGAGAATCCTTCGAGGAATTCGCGATTGCGGCGAGTGTTGGGCCGCAGCGCAGCGTTGCCGCCGCCGATGGCGCCGGGCCCCTGCGGCTGAAACGGCGAGCGCATGTTGCCCACGCTGTAAACGAATGTTTCGTAGGGCTTCACTTCGGGCAGAGGCTGGATGCGTCCACCCGGCTTTTTCTTGGTGTCGGCGATCCACTTTTGCAGATCGGACTGACCGCTGGAACAGCCGGCGATGATGAAACCCGCGAGCACGACCGACACCAGCACGCGAGCGCCGCTTCTGCTTCTCACGTCGAGCCTCCTGATTTCTTTTTCCCGGCCTTCGGTCCGCCGCCATCGTCCTCGATGTACCGGTAAGTTTTGGCGGTTACGTCCATGGTCAAATTGTCGAAGCCCGTGGATTTGCCGTCGCTCACCGGCGTGATCACGATGTCGTGCAGCGTCACGATGCGCGGCAGCGCCGCAATCCCGCTGACGAAGGTGCCGAATTCGTGGTAGCTACCCACCAGCCGGATCTTGATCGGCAGCTCGGCGTAGAACCCTTTGCTTTGTTCGTCGGCCGGCTGGAACAACTTCTCCTGCAAACCGGCCGCGAGACCGGTCTGGGAAATGTCGACCAGCAGGTTCGGCACCTCGGTCTTCCCCGGCAACTGGCGCAACATGGCGCCGAAACTGCGCTCCATTTCACCCAGCTGCGCCTTGTACGCATCCAGGTTGGCGGCGCGCTGCTGTTTGTTTTCGAATTGACTGCGCAGATCGAGTTCGTCGGCCTCGGCCTTCAGCAGCACCGGACGATCGTCGTTCCAGACGAACATGTACCAGGCGAGTCCGGCGGATACGACGAAAATGAGGGACACGAAGAACGCGCGCACCGCGAGCGGCCAGCGCCCGATGTCGCGCGGATCGAGGGTCTTGAGTTGGTCGATGAAGTTCATTTCGCCGCAACCTTCTTGCCGGTTGATTCGCCTACGGTGTCCAAGTCCACGCCGACCATATCGGTAAAGAGAGTGAAACTTGAACCGCCGGTCGGCGAATTCTGTGCGGTCTCGACCACTTGCAGCACGGGGTTTGCCATCCAGGTGGACGAATCGATGTTGCGCATGAAGGTGGACACGCGCGTGCTCGATTGCGCGATACCATGGATCTCGAGCTTGCGGTTGCTGGTCTCCTTGAGCTGCGTGAGATAGACCCCCTCGGGCAGGATCTTCACGATCTCATCGAACAGATGCACGACTTCCGGCCGGCTGCGCTGCAGCTTCTCGATGATCTCCATGCGCGCGACCAGCCGTTGCTTGCGGTTCTCGAGGTCTTGAATATCGGCGATCTGCGCGTCGAGTTTGACGATCTCCTTCTTGAGCAGATCGTTCTTTTCGTTCTGCGCGTCGATCCAGCTCGAATACACGAGCTTGCCGCCGGCCATGAATAAAATGGCGGCGAATACGGCGGCGCCGGCGGCGATCATGAATTCGCGGCGGCGTTCTTTGCGTTCCTGTTCACGCCAGGGAAGTAGATTGATACGCGGCATGGCGGCTCTTTAGTCGAAGCTTCGCAGCGCGAGGCCGCAAGCTGTTAATAGTGCCGTGGCATCCCGGCCGACCGCCTGCGCCTTGGCCTTGGAGGACACTTTCATGTTGCCCAGGGGATCACCCTTGTCGGCGGGTACGCCGACGCGGCTGGAAATCACTTCCGCCACCCCGGGTATGTTGGCGCAGCCGCCGCAGATCAGGATTTGGTCCGGCTGCGACCGCCCGCTGCCCGAGGCCAGATAGAACTGCAGGGAACGGCTGACCTGCTGAGTCATGTCGTCGATGAAGGGGTCCAGCACTTCCGGTTGATAGTTGCTGGGCAGCCCGCCTTCCTTCTTCGCGCGCCCGGCCTCCTCCATGCTCAAGCCGTAGGTGCGCATGATTTCCTCGGTGAGCTGCTGGCCGCCGAACGCGAAATCGCGCGTATAAATGACCCGCATGTCACGAAGCACGCTGAAGGTGGTGCTGCTGGCGCCGAAGTCGACCACCGCCACGGTCCGATCCAGACCGCCGTCCGGCATCTGATGACGCATCAGCGCACACGCATTTTCCAGGGCAAAGGCCTCGACGTCGACGATGTGAGCAGTCAATCCCGAGGCCTGGACTGCAGCTTGGCGCTGTTCGACGTTTTCGGTCCGGGTCGCGACCAAGAGCACGTCCAACATTTCCGGATCCTTTTCGGAAGGACCGACGACTTGGAAGTCGTAGCTCACCTCTTCCATGGGGAAAGGGATATATTGATCCGCCTGCATCTCAACCTGTCCCTCGAGCTCGTTCTCACCGAGATTTTTGGGCATTTGAATGACTTTCGTGATTGCGGCATCGCCGCTGATCGCGATTGCGGCCAGTCGGCTCTTGGCGCCGGACCGTTTGACCGCCCGGCGGATTGCCTCGCCGACCGCTTCGGCGTCGACGATGGCCTTCTCATTGATGGCGTTGTGCGGAGTGGGCTCCGCAGCATACGACTCAACCCGGTACTGGCCACCCGACATGGTCAGCTCGATGAGCTTGACCGAGGAAGTGGTTATGTCAAGTCCTAAAAGCGGACGATATCTTTTGCCGAACGACCACACAGATTATTTTCCCTTCTTACTCAGTACCTTGGAGGTCGAAAATGCCGCACGTGTTTAGCTACGGGGTGCAAACTTAGCAAGGAACTGTTAAATGGAACGTGAAGCTACTCACGGTAATCGCTCAGGACGCCGAGCGGAGCGCGAAAAGTGCGAACTACGTAGACTTATGGCCTCGAGACCGCTGGCTTTGATTGCTCATCTTTGGATGGGTACGTCGGTGTGCCCGGCGGTAATATGCTTGCGCAATTCTGCCGGCTTAATGAGTTAGAACGATTTTCTGTGACCAAACGTTATCTAGTTCTGATCTCGCGCATTGGCGTCGTCTTGACGGGCCTCATCCTGATGATCGTGTTCGCCAACGTCTGTGCTTACATGTATTTGAAGCCCGCCCTGCCCGACGTTGCCAGCCTTCGCGACGTGCAGTTGCAGGTCCCCTTAAGAATTTATTCGCGGGACGGCAAACTGATCGCTGCCATCGGTGACCAACGGCGCATTCCGGTGCGCTACGAACAATTACCCAAGAAGCTCATCCAGGCCTTCCTCGCCACCGAGGACGATCGCTTCTTTCAACACCATGGTGTTGATTGGCAAGGCATTTTACGTGCCGCCGTCGCCAATCTGAAAGCCGGTGGCATCCGCCAGGGCGCAAGCACCATCACCATGCAGGTATCTCGCGACATGTTCCTCACGCCGCGGCGGGACATGAAACGCAAAATGAGCGAGATCTATATCTCTCTGCTCATGGAAACCGAGTTCAGCAAGGAGCAGATTTTCTCGCTCTACGTGAATAAGATTTTCCTCGGCCAGCGGGCCTACGGCGTCGGCGCGGCGGCCGAAGTGTATTTCGGCAAAACCCTGGATGAGCTCAGTATTGGCGAGATGGCGACCCTGGCTGGGATTCCGACCGCTCCCTCGGTCGTCAATCCGGTCGCAAGCCCCGAAGCGGCCCGGGTGCGTCGCACGCACGTGTTGGGACGCATGCGCGAACTCAACTACATCACCCAGGCCGAGTACGACAGCGCCAACTCGAGCCCGATGGAATCCCGGCTCCATGGGCCGATCATTGAAGTCGACGCCCCGTATGTCGCGGAAATGGTACGCAACGACATGCAGGCAAAATACGGCGACAGCATCTACACGGCGGGATACCGCGTCTACACCACCATCGACTCCCGCTTGCAACGCGATGCCACCATCGCCCTGCGGACTGGGCTGCTGCAATACGATCGCCGCCATGGCTGGCGCGGCGCGACCGCCAAGGTGGATCTGACCAAAAATGGCGGCGTCACCGATCTGGAGGCCGAATTGGAAGAATTTCCGGTGATCGGTGGCCTCAAGCCCGCGATCGTGGAGAGCGTCGAGGGCGACAGTGCCAAGATCTACGTCAAGAACATGGGTCCGGTGACGCTGCCATGGGACAAGCTGTCCTGGGCGCGGCGCGAGTTGCCCGATGAAAAGGTCGATCGTGCGCCCACCCAGGCTGCGGAGATTTTCAGCCGCGGGGATGTCATCTATACCGTGGGTGCGACGCCGGCAGCGCTGCAGTTCGTCCAGGTGCCCGAGGCGCAGAGCGCCTTGGTCTCCATGGATCCGCGCGACGGCGCCGTGGTCGCGCTGGTGGGCGGTTTCGATTTCTTCCAGAGCAAGTTCAACCGCGTCACCCAGGCGCGGCGTCAACCCGGTTCCGGGTTCAAGCCGTTCGTCTATGCGGCCGCCTTCGATAAGGGTTATACGCCCGCGAGCGTGGTGCTCGATGCGCCGATCGTCATTGATGAGGCCGGCATGGAGCAGGCATGGCGCCCGAAGGAAGACGAGAACCGTTTCGATGGACCCATCCGCCTGCGCGAGGCGTTGGCGAAGTCCCGCAACCTCGTGTCCGTGCGCCTGATGCGCGCCATCGGCGGCGATTACACCTGGAACTATGTGCAGCGTTTCGGCTTCGACAAGTCGCAGTTGCCGAACGACCTCACCATGGCACTCGGCACGGCGTCGTTGAGCCCATTGCAGATGGTCAACGGCTATTCGACCTTCGCCAACGGGGGATTCAAGGTCACCTCGTACTACATCGATCGCATCGAGGACGCCAATGGCAAGACGCTGGTACAGGCGGATCCGGCAATCGCCTGCCCTGATTGCGGACGCGTGTCGGATCCGAACCCCGCCCCGGTGGCCGAGGCGGCGGGCGCTGCGGCGAAAGTCCCGTCCGCGGCGCACCCGTCGCTGCTCGATGAAGGTCCCCACGATGGCAAGACGGTGATTCCGGAGAAAAACCTGGCGCCGCAGATCATCCGGCCGCAGGTCGCCTACCTGCTCGACGATATGATGGTCGATGTCATCAGGCACGGCACCGGCTACGCTGCCCGCGTGTTGGGCCGCGACGACATCGCCGGCAAGACGGGCACCACGAATGATCAGCACGACGCCTGGTTCAACGGCTTCAACGGCGGCCTGGTCACGACGGTTTGGACCGGCTTCGACCAGGACCGCTCGCTCGGCAGCGGCGAGCAAGGTGCGCGCGTCTCGCTGCCGACCTGGATTTACTTCATGCATGAGGCGTTGGAGGGCACACCGCGCCACCTTTGGCCCACGCCGGACGGTATCGTGAGCGCACGGATCTCGCCGGAAACGGGATTGCTGGCGAGTGCCGACAATCCCAACGCCATCATGGAAAAGTTCATTGAGGGCAATCTTCCCAAGGCCGAGGTTTACGAAGGTCCCAACAATCAGAACCCCATGACAGACGGCGACAAACCGTTATTCTAACGATCATGCCGAAGAGATTTTCCCAACGAGCAGAGGACCTGCGGCGTGCTTTGGCGCAGGAGGCGGCGCGCATCATGGCCGAACACGGCATTGCCGACTTTCTGCAGGCAAAACGCAAGGCGGCGGACCGTTTGGGCGTCCACGATGTCGCCGTGCTGCCGAAGAACGTCGAGATCGAGGCGGCGCTGCGCGCGCATCTGCGCCTGTTCGGCCGCGACTCGCATGATCACTCGTTGAAGGACCAGCGGCGCATCGCTCTCGATACCATGCGCCTGTTGGCGGAGTTTCAACCGCGTCTGGTGGGATCCGTCCTCACCGGAACCGCCACCAACCATAGCGACATCAATCTGCATCTGTTCGCCGACAGTTCGGAAACCGTGGCGATTCGGCTGCTCGATCTCGACATCCCGCACGAGTTCTACGAACGCCGCGTCAAGATGGACGCCGAGCGCAGCATGAGCTACCCGGCGCTGCGCTTCGACGCCGACGGCCGCACCGTCGATGCCACGGTGTTTCCCATCGACGGCATCCGCCAGTCGCCCTACTCACCCGTCGACGGCCGGCCAATGAAAAGAGCCGACGCGCGCGAGGTTTCGGATCTGGTCGACAACTGAATTTTCGTTGAACGTCCGTCAAGAGACGTATTAAGCTGCCCTTAGAGACCGGTGCACGCGCACCACGAACGGCCGGAAGAGCCGCTGGAACATGGATCATATGTGTGGGGAAAAGGTAACACGGGAAGGGTGAAGGGGTGGTCGGGATGAGTTCGATTTGTAGACAGATGATTTTCGTGCCCGCCGTTCTGGCCGGGCAATTGCTGTGCTCGCTGCCCGCGACCGCCGCGACCGCGGGCGTCGATAGCGCTGACAACAGTGCCCTGGAGGAAGTCGTGGTCACGGCCACCCGCCGCTCGGAAAACCTCGAGGACGTGCCCATCAGCGTCGTCGCTTTCAGCCAGGAGAAGATGGATGCTGAAGGACTCAAGAGCATCGACGATCTGTCGCGACTGTCGCCGGGCCTCAACTTCCAGCGCAATGGCATGAGTTCCGCGGGCAATTACAACGACGAGGGGTCGGACATCAATATCCGCGGCGTCGATTCGACCGCTGGTACGTCGACCACTGGCATTTACATCGACGATACGCCCATTCAGACTCGCCACGTTGGGTTCGGTTCCGTCAATGCATTTCCCGCACTGTTCGACCTGGATCGCGTCGAAGTATTGCGCGGGCCACAAGGCACGCTGTTCGGCGCGGGCGCAGAAGGCGGCGTCGTGCGATTCCTGACACCCGAGCCCAACCTCAAGGTCGCAAGCGGCTACGCACGCGCCGACACGTCGGTCACTGACGGAGGATCTCCGAGTTATGAGGGCGGCGTGGCGTTCGGCACACCGATAATCGATGACGTCCTCGCATTTCGCGCCAGCGTTTCCTTCCGCCGGGATGGCGGCTGGGTCGACCGCGCGGCCTATACGCTGTCGCCGCCGGGGGACGCGTCAACGATCGGCGCTGCGACGACCCCGACGCCGGTCTACAGCGACACAACCCAGCCGAATTCAAATTGGCAGGAGACCACGACCGCCCGACTTGCCGTCAAGTGGCAGGTCACGGACAAATTGGAGGTCTCGCCCTCGCTTTACTACCAGCGTCTGCAGATCAACGATACTGCCGCGTACTGGATCTCGCTCTCCAATCCCGGCGAGAACGTCTACCGCAATGGCAACGCACTCACGAACCCGAGTACCGATCCATTTACGTTGAGCGCGATCAAGATCAAGTGGGACCTGGATTTTGCGTCGCTGTTCTCGAATACATCTTTCTACGACCGCAATCAGCATTCGGTCTCCGATTACACTCAATACCTGCGTGCCACTTGGGCGTCCTTCGGCGAGCTGGCAAATACCTTTCCGGCACCCGGGGACAAGGGCTATGCGGTGTTTCAGGACGATCAGCGCAATTTTTTTCAGGAAATCAGACTGGCATCGAATGACACCGACGCCCGCATTGTCTGGAGCAGCGGCCTATTTTTCTCGCATTTGAGTGAGAACGTTCCCGAGAATATCTTCGATCCGACGTTGAATTCTGAGGTGATCGCCTATACCGGCGGTGCGGCGTCCGTGTGCTATCCCGGCCAGTTGTGCCCTAACGGTTTGATCTACGAGGGCCCGGTGGACCAGGTCGTTGACAAGCAGATCGCCGCGTTTGGCGAACTGTCAGTGAAACTGACCGACACTTTCAAGGCGACGGTCGGATTGCGGGCGTCGAAGCTGGATTACAGCGGATCGGTTTATGGTACGGGCCCATTTCTCGGCACGACCATCGTCACTCAATCGAGTGATTCCGAGAAACCCGTGACGCCGAAAGCAGTGCTCGCGTGGCAGCCGGACCGGGACGACCTGCTCTACGTGAGCGCATCAAAGGGTTTCAGGCCAGGCGGACCGAACGTCGGCGTCGGCAGTATTTGCGGCAGCAACCTGGCTTCTCTAGGCCTGCCTTTGGTCGACGGCGAGCGGCAGGTGCCGGGACAATTCTCCTCCGACAGTCTCTGGAGCTACGAGATCGGCAGCAAGAACACCTTTCTCGAGCATCGCCTGCAGATCAATGCCAGCGCTTTCTACATCGACTGGCGCAACATCCAGCAGAACGTCTACCTGCCGGCCTGCGGTGAACAATTCACCGCCAATCTCGGCAAGGCGAAGAGCGAAGGCGGCGACATCGAGGTGTTGTACAAGCCCATCGACGTACTGACCTTCGACGTGACCGCCGCTTATACGGACGCGCGACTGACCAAGACGTCTTGTGCGGGTGTTCTGGCCTATAATGGGGCGGCTTGCGTAGGAACGGACCCCTCCACCGGGATGGCAATCTCCGGATTGCCGATCGCCAGCAATGGCGATGCGTTACTGGGGGCTCCGTGGTCATTCACCGCATCGTCGGAATACCATTTCCCGGTCCTCGACGGTAGCGCACCCTATTTCCGGCTCGACTTTCAGCACTCGACCGCCCAGAAATCGCTGCTGCAGGGCCAGGATGAAAAGAACGCGCTCTTCGACCAGACGCTCCCCGGCCTGCCGATAATCAACAATCTCTCTGCCAGGGCAGGCTTGCGGTTCAACGGATTCGACGTCTCGGTCTACGGCAACAACCTGACCAACGCGCATCCGTTGATGTTCGAGGCACGAGATATCGCTACGGGTCCGGGCGTGCCAGCCAGCGATCTGCTGTACTTCGGCAGAGGCGTGCGGCCGCGCACGATCGGGGTCACTGCAACCTACCGGTATTGAGCACCGGCGGAGCGGCAAGCCTATTTGCCGCTCTTGTCCTGCC
>Ga0116230_10008344_pt1 | contig 10215 bp, 15 predicted proteins | sample S1TSphfallax_3_FD_88678 | JGI IMG/M metagenome (GOLD analysis project Ga0116230, IMG submission 88678) | Host-associated microbial communities from peat moss isolated from Minnesota, USA - S1T2_Fd - Sphagnum fallax MG | ecosystem: Host-associated > Plants > Peat moss > Unclassified | place...
AAGGCCAGAGAGAGACTAAAGTACATGTGGTAGTGCCTTGGGTAATGCCTACTTGTGCTGCTCACCATCAGGAATGTTAACCCCTTTCTATGTCTCTCTTTGCCAGGATTTGGGGTTGATTTTGAGAGCTCTGCATCATGGCAAAAGCAAGCAAGCATTATGATGACGATGAAGCTGAAGAGGTGGACGAGGAGGAGGCAGAGGCTGAAGAAGTAGAGGAGGAGGAGGAGGAACCTGAGGAAGAAGAGGAACTGGAGGAGGAGGATGAAGAAGAAGAGGAAGAAGAAGAAAGAAGCCGCAAACGTAAATATAAGGTGCTTATGATTTTTTGGTATTATGTTATAGGATTCCCAAGCAATTGTCTTTATTAGTCTATTTTCATGTAGAGCAAGCTATACAAGTATGGAAAGCTGAAGCTATTTATACTTGTACAAGCTATGCAAAGTGTTTTAGTGTTTTAGTGTCTTTATTAGTCTATTTTCATGTAGAGCAGGTATGTGAACTGTTTTAGTGTGGTTCCTTCCTGCAATCATTTCTTTCAGTGGTGTTGACAGTTCCCAACTGTTGTTGATTGGCAATTAGAAGTGAAGTGTTGGTGACTTTGCCTTTCTCTCTGCTCTGTCTTGCAACTTATATGGTTTGGGACCTGAACTGCATGGCCATAAACAGGGCTCCCAATTCATCGATGATGTTGCGGAGGAAGATGAAGATGAAGAAGAGGAAGTGGCACCCAGAAAACGCAAACAAAGGCGTGGTTCAGAGTTCATAGATGATACTGCCGCTGTTGCAAGTGATGAGGAAGAAGAGGAGGAGGATGAAGAAGAAGGTAGCCACAAGTTTTATTCATCTAATTTTTCTCTCAGGTTTCAGAAAGAACTTGTAGGATACTTCTTTGGCAGATGATTCAAATGTACCTGTCCATGAAATGGGAGGATAAGGATGACTCAAGTGCAAGACAGAACTAACTGATGTAAAACAATTGCCAAATGACCTGGTAGACTTTACCTGCGTCATAATCAGGGACTTGGCCAAGGTCAAGTTCTGTTGCTGTCCCATAATGGAAGACAGAAGTTGCTTTTAATCTTCTCACAGAAATCTGATAAATTTGTGGGTCCCAAATCACTACTATTATTTTCAACTTCAGTGTCCCATGGATTCTTTATGCAGAAGGTCATGAAAACATAGACATGTACTGATCTTAATTTGAATCATTTGGAGTTGTGGATTGACAGATTTTATTGACCGAGGCAATGAAATTGTTGAGGAGGGGGACTCACGACGAAGTCATCACCGCTCACTGCTTCCACGAGATGACCAGGAAGGAGATGTTGAGGACCTTGAGAAGTTCATCCAACAACGATATGGCCGACAGGTTAGATTTGGAGGATGTTGAGAAGTTAATTTAGAATCTCTATTGAAAAGTTGGCCTAAAGCTGGATTGAGGATCTGTTCTTGTTTTTCCAACAACATTAATCTGGTGTTCTAAAGGCTGGATTTGAGAACTTTATACTACAAACTGTATGTGTATGGTTATGTAAATCTGTGGGTAGTCATGGCAGCTGGTCACTGCTATCAATGATAAAGGTGATGGTCTCACACTTAGTGAGTGACTCTCATAAAGTTATGGTTGGAGTCATTGTCATGTTACTTTCGAATTGATGTTGTGAAGCATTGTCAGCAATTTAATGGGTTCTGTGAATTTATCTACCATGACATGTGGATCTCTGGTTTGCCTTCTGTTCTCATCTTGAGGAACTTGTACTTGTGCCAGGAGTATGAGGAGTATGATGAGGCAGAAACCACTGAGGTGGAACAGCAGGCCCTACTTCCATCTGTCAAGGATCCAAAGCTTTGGATGGTGAAGTGTTTGGTACTTGACTATCACTCTGTTCTTGAACCCAAGCTAGAAAAGCTTTCTGTAGGTTACTCTTTTGTAGGATCAATCTGGAGGCATGCACTTTCAATTGCAATGTCTGTGTATGATTGTTAGTTGCTGAAATTGGAGGTGCTTGAGTTTGGGTTTGATGAACAGTTGGTACATGAGAGCAAACTGGACATTACCTGACAGAGGGTGTTTGTGATTGCAGCTTGGACATGAGCGTGAAGCAGCAATCTGTCTGATGCAAAAATACATTGATTGTGAAGCTCAGAACCAGCCAATGCTAATCAAGTCTGCTGTTGCACTGGATCATCTGAAAGGTTACCTGTATATAGAGTCAGATAAGGAAGCTTATGTGAGGCAGGTATTTCCCAGCAGCTTAATGAAGATACTCCCTCAAGGAGGGGCATTGTTCTTACAGATGATTCTTTTGAGATTGTAATTAAGCTAAGTATGATTTGGATGGTTGGCTGTTGCATTGCTCACTTTTATTTCTTTTTGAGTTAATCATGCTGTTTTGAGTGCTATTTGTCTTCCAAGTTTCTGATTTAAGGGTTCCAAGCAGGTTATAGATCTCTCACTTGAATTCAGCTAAAAAGAAAACCATGCTGGGAAGGGAACTATCTTTGAGAAACTCATGCTGCATGTGATTTTCGTCAGTAAAATTTTGTCCAAATTTGGTATCCTTGAGAGAAAATTGTCATCTCACACTCATCTGAGATTATGCTTTTGATCTTGTACCTACTAAAGGGGGATCCTGTCACCTGAGGAATTGAAGGCATAGGAAAAGCTCATTTTTGTTGTTCACTCCTTTCAGGCTTCCAATGCAAAAAGGGTTGCTTGTTCTGTGCAGGCCTGTAGAGGGATGCGCATGATTTATTCTCAAAAGGTAACATTGGTTCCCATCAAGGAGATGACAGATGTGTTGTCAGTGGAGAAGAAGTCTGTGGAAATTGACCAAAATACATGGATCAGGGTGAAGACTGGAATCTATAAAGGTGACCTTGCAAAGGTGAGACCACTTCCTGCCATTCATGTTTTCATGCTCACTCTTTGGAGCCAATGTTGTGAAGCTTCTGTCCTGCTTTGGACAATTTGAAAATTTGTGCTATGAACCATACTGAAGTTTTCTGTATTTTCAGGTTGTTGATGTAGATCATGTACGACAGCGTGCTCAAATCAAGCTAATTCCAAGAATTGACCTCCAAGCATTGGCTGCAAAGCTTGTAAGTGGACTATTTTCTATTCTTCTCTGAACATGATGAGGTGAGGTTGTATTGTTCAAATTACATTTGTTTTTTGGGTTTGGTTTGTGCACATTGTGTTTCATCTGCTGTGGAGTAAATGTAGATGTAGGAGAGTTTGGATTCTTAGTACTGTGCTGGTTACTTCCCTCACATCTTGTGAAGAGGTTCTTGATGGATTCTTAAACCTACCTGTGATCTCTGTGCTTTTTGTCTGATGCTTTAGTTTCCTATTGAATTGCTGAGACAGGCTTATACTGTTTTTGTCTGTTCCATCATGGAGATTTCTTGATTCTTATGAGAGATATGTTCCATCAAGAAAGAAATAAAGGTGAGATGGTTTGTTCTGAATATGGTCGTGGACTATACGCAGTTTCACAACTGTATGACTGTTTAACAACCTTTCCTTTTCTTATTTTGTTACTGTTTCTAGGAGGGACGAGATGACATGAAAAAGCGGCCAAAGCCTGCTCCTCGCTTCATTAGCATTCAAGAAGTCAAGTATGTACCTGCTGAATTTGGGACAATTGTTGGAGTAAAAATAGTGTACCAAACAAGAGAGTGCTTCTATATTAAGTAATGCATATTCTGCTTTAGAAGTTGGAACCAATGGACATCAAATGGATCCTTCAATCCATTTGCACCAACATTCTTTTGTAATAACTTATCCTTGCCTGTTAACCAAATCACCAGAATTGTGCAGCTACAACTTCTGAATACCAGGTCAAAATTTTCACAAACATTTGTGACGTGAACTGATTGTTTGACACTCCTTGTTATTCATTCAGAGATCTGAGAATACCAGTGGATCGCAAGCGTGATGGAGCCACAGGGGAGTTCTTTGATTACTTTGGTGGTTTGATGTTCAAGGATGGCTACTTCTACAAAAATGTGTCATTGAAAACCATAGATGCAAAGGGCATCGAACCATCTCTGGATGAACTGCAGAAGTTTCAGAAACCAGGAGAGGATGGATTAGAGGCAATGGGGCTGCCTCCAGCAGCAGCAAAGACCCGAGGTCAGTTTATGAAAGGGGATACAGTTGTGGTTGTTGAAGGTGATTTGCGCAATCTTATGGGTATTGTGGAGAAGGTGGATGATGACAGTGTTTTCATTCGGCCAAAAAACAAGGACCTAAAGGTAATAATTTTGAGTCTGTTTGGAGAGGCACTGACTGAAAGCATCTATGTGTCATTTTTTTATGTGCACGCTTCAATATCAATGCAGATTGCCATCTGCATCAAACTGTTGATATGCATTTAGTTTGCATTTCTAATTTTCATTTGCTCTGTCTTGTACTTAACAAACCCTGATCTCTATCACCAATGAGACATGGCAGGGATATCATGTGGGATTCACACTGACTTACATCATGATTCTTGCAGGGGACTTTGACATTCAAAGATAGGCAACTACGTAAGTTTTTCAAAACAGGTGACCATGTCAAAGTGATAGCTGGGAAGCATGAGGGTGCAACTGGCATGATTGTGAAAATCCAAAACGACGTGATCACCCTCCTTTCAGATACCACACGAGAGGATGTAAGGCACTTGTCCAAAACTTGCTGTTCATGCCAGTCTCAGTACTATTTCTACAATTGTCATCAGCAAGTCAAATCAGCACCAGCTCCAGAATGTCCAAAGCAAGCATCACATTTTTGACAGCACAATATTCTCTGGTGTGATAGGTTGTCTACAGACCATTATATACTGATGCCTTCCAAGGGTTGATGATGTGGCATTGTTGTTATTGTGCAGATTGATGTTTTTTCAAGTAACATTGTAGAGAGCTCTGAAATTACCTCAGGCATAACAAAATTGGGTGATTATGAACTGCATGACCTTGTTGCTCTTGAGTTAGTCCCTTCCCCTGCAAATCCCTTCCTCCCACAATGAAAGTTCAGTTCTGTCTATAGGCATTACATACTTTTAGCTGCATGCTATGTACATAAAATCAAATGGCTTCTCAATTGGCTGTGATGTGGTGTATTTGAAACTTGAAAGAACTAGTGGTTTTACTGCTTTGCTCAGTAGGTGCCTACACAAGTTGACGTTCAATTTGTTGACAACATTTGCCATTGTTTGCTTTTGCAGCCAATCAACAGTTGGGGTAATTGTCAGAGTTGAGAAGGATGGTTTTCAGGTATACCAGTTGTGCCTAGATGCAGAATTTGTAGTGTGGACTGTTTTCATGTGTTGTGACTTCTGTTTGATTTGCAGTTACACCATAGTTGTGACTAGGCCTTGCATGGTTGGGAGGTGACCCTTGGGTTTCCAGTGGTCTGTAACATTGTGGCTGCCTTGCAGTCTACACTGCTAAGAATAGTCTCTTAGAACTTTTGGAGCTTTTTGCAGATACTGAAAGGGACTCCAGAAAGGGCAGAGGTTGTACCAGTAAAGCCAAGGGACATACGTAGGAAGGTTTTTGACAAGAATCTCAGGTCTCAAGACCGGGACATGAACATTGTAAGCAGTAAAGATATTGTGCGGGTTTCAGAGGGCCTCTATAAGGTAGGTCTAGACCTGATAAATCAATTGGCTTACTATGATTTGTCATTTCAGGCATCTGTAGCAGTCCTGATGATACTAACTCAGAATTGAGAAAGATACAGTGGCTTATGGTTTAATCAGATGCAAGGAACACTGCCGTTATCTGGCCCATGGTTATCTAGATAGATTTCTTGTTCTTGGAGATGGTGGTGGTATGAGTAGAGTTCTTGCACTTTAGGATTGGTCTGTGTATTCTTGCACCTCAACTGAATGGTGTGCAATGCACTGACAAGGCAGGGAAAGGAGGGGCCAATTGAACATATACACCGAGGCATTTTGTTCATACATGATCGGCACCATTTGGAAAATGGGGGTTTCCTTTGTGTTCGGGCACGTGCATGCCTAGCTCTGGGTGGCTCTCACCGTGGAATGGAGAGACCAGTAAGTGTGTACCATGTTCATGACGAGTATCTTTCTGATGTGGGAAGAGAGGGTGGCAGTTATAATTTTCTTATTCCAGCAGTTACATGTTCAAGAGGAGGCCAGGCTGTTTTATGTGCAGTTTTTCCCTCAGATGTGGCAAGATGATGACACACTGAATGAAATGCAGAAGTTTGGAGCATCAATGTCAAATGGGTTGAATTCTTCTGTAAATGTACTACAGTCTCCAAGAAGGGACACTCCATATGTCCCTACAGGTGTGTGTAGTCAGACCTCCTTGATTATGCTGCTTTGTTTCCTGGCCTGCCCCTTCCATTGCAAAATGTCTGTCTGATTCTGATAGCATTACATAATGAGCCCAGTTGGTCTTTAAATGTCTGCTAACCAGATATAACTGATTTGATCTTGAGGCTGCCAAACTTACTAGGGACTCATTGATCTTTTTGTGCGCCATATGCTTCTTTCAACAAAGTGTTTGGTGCTGATTGCAGGGAATTTTCCAAGGGGAAGAGGAGGTTTTAGGAGAGATGATGGTGTGGTGGGACGAACTGTCAAGGTCCGTATGGGTCCTTTCAAGGGCTACCGTGGTCGGGTTGTGGATGCCACTGATTCCACAGTTCGCATTGAGTTGGAATCTCAGATGAAAGTTGTCACAGGTGCTGGCCCATCAGTTGGTTGGACAGCTTTACTACTGTGGACATTCACAATTGAGATTGCTGTGGCTGTGGATATAATCTATCTATCTATCATGGCAACACATGATCATCTAATGTTTCTGGTGGTTTGCAGTTAGAAGGGATCAGCTGTCAGATCTTGCAGATATTACACCAAGTTATCAGAGCCAACCCCGGTATGTTCAATTATTAAGACTATTATGCAGTGCAGTAGCAGTCAGTAAAGTCTTTGCCATTTCTATCAAGGGGGATCACCCATCATGCAAGGCAACACTTAAAGCTGTTGCATGTGAAATTATGGCCTTGGTGGAATTATCCTGATTTATGTGTATATGTGCAAAATGCAGTGAGTCTCCTCGGTATGGGGCAGGAAGTGAGACACCCATGCATCCATCCAGGACACCTATGCATCACCCCGCCTATATGAAAGACTATCCTGGTATGTCTTTCATCTGTATCACTTTTGCTGGTTTGATTAGTTGAAAGTAGGTTTGCTTTCTCACAGTCTCAATTAAGAATTTGCTAATGAGATCTGGGTATTGATGTTGGCTTTACTTTACCAATCCATTGTTCTGGCAGGTACCCCATTTCATGAGGGTATGCGTACACCCATGCGTGACAGAGCTTGGAACCCCCATACACCAATGACACCTTTTCGGTTGGGTCTTTGTCATTGTTAACTTTCCAATGCTTGCTGATATGATTTATTCTGATTAATGAGCTTTAAACAACAGTAATGCTCCTGATTAAAGCAGCATATGTAAGCCTGTCAAAAGCCAGCAGGAGATCGTGAAATTTGGATTCTGTCCAATGATGCAAAAAACTTGCTGACAGAATGGTGGCAAGCATGTCCTCTTCCTCATGTTGCCTGTGTCTCAACTATCACTGTTCATCATATGCTCCCTCTCTGATTCCAGATTTGTTTCCCTATTTTCTTCTTCACCTTCCTTGTTTTCTATGATTCCTCTTGTCTCTGAGGCCCTCTGTTTCTTTCAACTTCCTAAGCCTTGTTAAAATTGTAAATGTCATCTTGTTTATCATTTCCACTTCTCTACCCTTCCTTTCTGTCCATAAATCGGTTGAGGGATGCTTGCCAAAAGCCATCGCTGAAGCTTTAGCTATGAGAGCTGAGGACAGTTATACCAGATGAAGTGAAGTGGAGCTGGATTATCTGTATTGAGATGGCTACGGTAGATGTTTGATATTGGGGTTTTCACATTCTGCAGTCGCTTTTAATACAAGGATGAGCATTTTAGGGTGGAGGGGGTTGAAGGATTTGATTGAGATTTGATTGGCAAGGAATATTTTTAGTCAGCAGTGGTTTTCTATGTGCTGGTGTTGGGTTCTGTAGGAACAATGATTGGGATGAGGCAAATCCCAGCACCTGGGATAGCCATACATCAACTCCTCAATATCAGGTTTGTGATCACTCTTACAAATGTTTTTCTTGTATTTAGCACATTCATTAACCTGACTGATTTTGTTCATAGAGCCTTCTCTACTTGAATGGTGTTGCATTGATGTGTGTCACTTGTAATTGTTGCAGCCAGAAACTCCTAGTGGAAGACCCTTTGAAGCACCTACACCTGGAGCAGGCTGGGTGTCAACACCAGGTGCCAGCTTCAGTGAAGCTGGCACACCTACTGAGCCTACATCTTCTTTCGGTATACACTCTCTTTCATATTTTTCTTTTGCTATGCTGGTGACTGTCTTATATGAGGATTGAGCAATATCCAGGTGTTTGTATGAAGATATTGTAAATCGACATGAGGTACTGTTGTCAGAGAAACAATTGAGTAATGCCTCTTTCATTAGGAAGAAGTCTTGAAGCTTGTGGCTTCTGTAATGTTGTGTTTTTTAATCACAAGTTCTTTGTGTGGGCAGCTGCACCAAGTCCATATTTGCCAGGAACTCCTGGTGGTCCTCCCATGACCCCAGGTATTACTTCCTATTTGCCGGGTACTCCTGGTGGGCAACCAATGACACCTGGCACTGGTGCACTTGACCCTACTTCTCCTGCAATAGGTATGTATACTTCAGACTTGTACGAACCTTGGTTCTCTTGGCTTTCTGCTTTATTTTGTATTGGAGACTTGGCGTCAGCATTTTTCTCTCATTTTGGTGGTTTCTGGTCCATGTTTCTTCTTCTCTAGGTGGAGAGTTACCACTTGCATATAGAACTTTTTTTGGAACCAAAGTGAGATCAGTGAGACAAAATATTCTCTGGGCAGAATCTTCCTTCTGTTATTGTCTACTTCCTTTCATAAAATCTGGTTGCCTCAAAAAAGGATGTGGGATTAAGGAGTAATAATTGTTTGGGCTGTGCAGGTATGGGAGGGAGTCTGGAACCAGAGTTGCGCTGGGGGCTCCCAGACATTGTGGTTACCATTCGCAAGCCAGGGGATGATGCTCAACTTGGTATCATCAAAGAGTCCATGCCGGTATGTACATCTTGGAGCCCTTCATCTTCATAACCTTGCATTTCAATGGCCTTGAGTTAATAAATTCAGAAGCTGGTTCCTTATTGTATCAAAAGCGCATCCAGTCATCAATCACATAATGCCATATAATACCACGGGCCCTTGAAGTCAAACCATCCTGTCTCTTTTTGTTGTTTCTGTAACATATGAATTTAAGCAGTAGATGCCCTTTGTTACTGTCTTCTACCATTTATTAGAGGATCTCTGTACATATTGATGATAACTTCAGATTCACAAGTTGAACACATGGGTTTTTTGATCTGCAGGATGGCTCATGGCGTGTGGCACTAGGCACATCAGGTGCTGGCAACATGATAACTGTCACTGAATCAGAAATGGAGCTTGTTCTTCCCAAGAAAACAGACAAAGTGAAGATAGTGTCAGGCGAGTTCCGAGGGTGTGCAGGAAAACTGATGGGAATTGATGGAGCAGATGGCATCGTGAAACTGGATGACACCCTTGACATCAAGATTCTAGATATGAGCAGTCTTGGAAAAGTTGCCACATAAAAGGCAGGGTTGTATAAATGACATATCATTTTCTTTCCTGTTGATTGTTAGGTTTGAGAGCTGGGTCCTACAGTAATGATGGGAATTGATGGAGCAGATGGCATCATGAAACTGGATGACACCCTTGACATCAAGATTCTAGATATGAGCAGCCTTGGAAAATTTGCCACATAAAAGGCGGGGTTGTACAAATGACTTATCATATCCATTCCTGTTGATTGTTCAGTTTGAGAGCTGGGTCCTACAGTAATGACACTGTCGGTAGTTAGAGTTGTGAACTCTAGCACTTTTGTGGGCTTTACACTATCTATTCATTTTTGCAGTTGTATATTGCTTTTGGGACTTGGAACATACCCTTTACAGAGGTTTTCAAGTTGGTACAGTCCTGACATTAGTCCTAGACCACTGGACTGGTCATTGCTATCTCTCCCTTGTTGAAGAGGAACTTTTCATGGCCTGGCCCTTAATGAATGAAAGGCTTAGTATAAACCCTGACTGT
>Ga0116230_10008345_pt1 | contig 10215 bp, 8 predicted proteins | sample S1TSphfallax_3_FD_88678 | JGI IMG/M metagenome (GOLD analysis project Ga0116230, IMG submission 88678) | Host-associated microbial communities from peat moss isolated from Minnesota, USA - S1T2_Fd - Sphagnum fallax MG | ecosystem: Host-associated > Plants > Peat moss > Unclassified | place: USA...
AAAAATAATAATAAATATTGCTCTCATTAGATTGTTGTATGATTGTTCTGGGCTATACAATGTGAAAGGGTTTTCAACATATAGCTAGCCTAAGAAGCCTCCCCATGTTGAAACTTGTAACAAACAGCAAAAGCCAGCTGCAAGGGGTCCTTGCAGAGCATAATGCACCAGAGCAAAAATAGAGACTTGTGGCCCCCATTGGGTAGTAGTGTTCACAATGAGCCAAAACTATCACCACGACTCTCCTAAATGACAAACACAAAAAAACACCCAACAGGCTTTTTACTGCTCTTGGAATGTTTTGAGCATTCCTTTCCCTCTTTGTGAAGATTTGAGGAATAGACTAAAGAGACCAACTTGATAGGTAAGTAGTGATGGAAGAAGACTGGCCAATTTTATCATAATCAAAGATTGAAAATGGGGGAGTTAGGCTTGTGAGACATTGTTTTATGATTAATTCAGTCTTGAAGTTGTGCAAAGGAAAGAGTGAAAACACTTGAAAGATATTATTGCTATGGGATCTTCTTCCAAACTTTCATACCAATCTGGTCTTGGTATTAGGCCACAAGGCCTAAGACTCATGTAGCCCAAGGCTGGTTTTTGGCTGGCATGTGGTAGGTACCTATATAGACACTTGATATTGAGACTAAATGTAGCCCTGATATTAGAATGGTTGGTATTGCCTCAGGTCATGCCAGTCCGGTCGGTTCTTTGATGAATGGTTCCTTTGTTGGCAATAGATAGAACCTCCCTTGTGAGATTTTGAGATATGCTTTTTTGGAATTTGTGAATGTCTTGTGCTCATCACGGTTCTTCAAAATTCAAACTGAAGTTGGGTTCCACCTAGTTATATTCGTAGCCCGAGATTGAAATTTGTGTAGGTACCATTGTTGTATATGTAGGTAAAGGCACTAGGATAAGGGCATTACCAAAAGAAGGGATAGGGTGAGGCAACATTCGAGTGTGGTCTTGCTTCTAGTAATGCCCTTGTTTGATCTTGCCTCACACTATCCCTTCTTCGAGTTATGCCCTTGTCTGAAGGCCTTACTCAATATAAAGATCCTACACAATATTTAGATGAACCAAATGATCAAGTTAAATGGAAGATCCCTTTGAAAACTCGAAGATCCTCTCAAAAACGGAAAAACCCTCCAACAAGAAACAAAACTTTACTTGAGGTAGAATTACATAGGGTAAGGACCTCAAACAAGATGATGAGGATGAGGACCCTTATGTGTAAGGTGCCCTCCACATACACTAGAAAATTCTACTAGTTCTTGTATATAGTATATGCAACAATTTGGAGGTGTAAAAGACATGCTACATGTCCATTATATTTCAGTAAATTCCATGAGGGATTTTGGTGTTTGTTGCAACTCCAATGTCACAATTTGGCTATCATTAGTGTTGTTGAAGCACGTAGAGGAAATAGGCAATGTGGAGTCGTTAATTACCATGAGCATCTGACTAAACCCTAAACCCTAAGTTAGATTCATGGAATTTTTTGGAGTGCTCAAAAATTGTGTATAAAGAAGGTACGTTACTTGCTCCTTCACCTGACATGCAAAGCTTTCAACATTGTTCATGATTCAGAAACCCATTTCCTCTTGAAGGAGTTAGAGAGACATATCGACCGGAGGTGTGGAAATTCACTCTAACAAAGGGACTGGAATCATGGGTGGAAATTTGTGGAGTTCAAACTTCAGTGTACTCTGCGACTAGATACTTGGCAATCAGAGGGATGGTACATTACAATGGCTCTGGTTGTTGAACTTGAGGAACAATTCCCCTTTCAAGTGTTCATGGATGCCTTGGGAATCATCTTCCCCCAATGTCGTACCATTGTTCAATTTGCACTTAGTATCAAGGCAGCTTTACTTTGCCTCCTTCAATTTGCTTAATTCATGATCATTGTTTTTTGAAGTTTTCGAACTTGGTAGTTGTTTTCAATGGAGGTCTTATTAAGACCTAGCCCACAACAACTAGGCTTGGTAAGTTCCAACAAATGGAACAAACACCATAACAAATAACAGAACACTGGCACTCTCTTCACTGATAAAAGAACTCCAAGATGGAACCGATGCCCACCACAAACTACCTTGCAGCATTTGCATAGCAGTTCACAAATTTGGAACCTCACAAAATGTCAAATTAATGAACACATGCTGTTTGGTCCACATTGCACCCCTTCAGTCGCTGCACCAAGGAGACTCAGCTTTCTAACAGTTACTCTATGCCCAGAAAGCAACTATATTTAGAGACTCAGAAAATAAACTATACCATGTGGGAAAAAATGGACTATCTTGTTACCCCTTCACAACATACTGTCAACCACACCATATAAATGGGGGCCAAAAGCACATCCCCACAAGTCTCAAGCCTCAGAGTGATAGTTTCTCCACTAATCAAGACCCAATAAGTTGGAAAAGCACTGAGATTAAACACCTGGGCTAGCATCAGCTACCTTTCTGGCGGGAATGCGTTGCCTCCGCTCGACGTACAAGGATGGAAACCAACCTGCCTTCCCTTTGCACTCTCCTTCTGACCAGCCTGTTGGAGAGACCTGCCAACCATCAACCTCATTGGTAAGCTTGGCAAATCAGCACTTGCATGTCAACTACCAGGAAACACTACATCCTCCAAGGAGCCACCACAAGATATACAGCATAACACAACAATTACCCTTCCCTGAAATATCAGGTCAGAGAAGCAACCAAATTAATAAAGGGCAGACCTGGCGAACAACCACATAATCCCCAACAGATAAGCTCAGCTCCCCTTGATCCTCAGCTTCAAAGTCATGCATCACCTGCCCCGACCAATGCCACGTTGCCCAATGAAAATCCAGGTCTGGAATCAGGAACTTCATGACAATTTGCAATAATCTGCACTGCCCAGACAGCAATTTGGGATAGCAACAATGATTGTAAGCTAAAAGAGGCAGATAAACTGTCAAGTGGCAATAGCTAAAGGACCCTGGACTTTTGAAAGCTGATTCCTGTAGTGATAACTAGAAAAGCTCCCTTCTGGTTTGTCAACACAATATTTGCTTTCAAAATCCTAAAATGAGTAATATTTTAGCTGTTTTATGGAAGACTTCAAACCAGGTCACCCTCAAATTTCAAGTCCCTAAAGAGCCTAAGCACCAAGGGTTTTCACACATAACAAGCTACAGATAACAGCAAAATTCTGGGCAAGCAGAAATGTAACATGCTACAAATCTAACTGAGCAGGCCATTTCATCTGGCCTCATGTGATAAAAAACACAGACCCCCCCCCCTCTCAACAGCATGTCCTTCTGGCCAAAACCTCAAAATTCATGCAGAGGAAAGGCAGTGTTGGTTTCCTCAGAAACAATACATCAGGAGATGGGTCCTATGAAAGCTCTATTGACCCTTGGAGACAGAAAGTGCTAAAACAAGGTTCTGAAGCTTCACTGTGTACAAAGAATTTTACACAGTTACTCAGTGTATTGCACAACTTGAGAATACAGCAAACTCACTAGAACTCCTATACCCCTAACAGCATATCCATGAAACACAATGCATCTTCAACAGAACATGAATACACACACACTTGAGAAGTTGAGGAGGCTACCTCAGCAAGGAAGTACAGAGCCTTCTGTGCAGCTTTAGACACAGGAGCAGCTTCAGAGGCATTTTGTGATCCACCATTCGACTTGACATCCTCATATGAAGGGGGGGGCATGTACATATCAGCAGCTGCAGCATTTCCCCCAGGTGTGGAGCTTGACTCACTGCGCTGGCGCTCAGAGACCATCTGCATATCCAAACTCCCAGTCAGGGCTTGGTAGCTTAAGTCACAGAGGTCCCACATGCAAATCATTGAGAACCAAGGGTGGGACAGAGGCAGATAACTAAATGCAGTTCCCTCCACAATGAGCTCCACAACATCAGCTGTTGAAACAACTCACCCATTTGGTATGGCTACTTATCCACAAAAATAAGCTTTGCAAAACTGCTAAAGCGTGCAATCAGTCATAACTCTCGTCTTCCAAAAGGGAGACAAATACCTGAGCATGAAGCTGGTCTAGTATCTCTGCAACACGCTGATGATAGGAGCGCTCTGCTTCCACCTGAGAAAAATCCCAAGGGGGGTCTTTCAGCAATAAGTTGGACCTTTACATGCACATCATTAAACAGTGCCACAATATGCACAAACTCTCATGGTTCACTGTTCAATGAACAAAACATAAGATGAGATATTGTTTGTATTGTCCAAGTGTCTTAACCATAGCAATTAGTCGCTGCAGTGTGAGCCGTTGTTGCTGTGCTTCAACAGCAGTCATGGCAGCTGCAGCCTCTTTGCCTAGCACTGCCATGGCAGAGGCAAGTTCACCCATCTTCTGTTCTGCCGCTTGCAGCTTCAAGGTGTTGTCTGCATTACCCCCAATCTCCTTATTCCTGAGTTGCCTCCTTCCAACCTCTGCTGCCTGTTCAAGAATCACAGACAAAACAAATTGCCATGTCTCAAAAGCAGAACTCAAAATGCAGAGAAAAATAAGCTACATACAATGAAGGGACCCCATCAGTTTATGTAAATGGGTGACTCACAGACAAGAATCCAAAGCCATGACTTTTAAAAGCAAAAGAAGGAAGGGAATAACTCTGGGAACTGACCTGTGCTTCTGCTTCTTGTCGTAAGCGTTCATAGCGTTGTGTAAGGTGTCGAGCATCTTCTAGTGGTGCCCCCATTACCATTGCTCGCAATGGATCTGCAACCTGGCATCACACCATAAGGAGAATTTTTGAGAACCACTTATTAAAACATCCTGAAATAGTACATAGACAAAATGGTGAAAATCTTGCAGTTAATGAATAGGTAATCAGGGAAGTTAATATAGGCCTCTTCAGAATACAAAATGTCCAGCAAATGAAAGTAACTGGTGCTGGCATGGGACATTGAAGCCATAAAATCTGGCCACTACTACATTATTGAAAGGTTAACACAGCATAGTGCCATAAACTGCCCTATCAAAATAAATGTGAACATAGTTGATTGAGGCATTAAACCAGCCAATGGACAAAACAAACCTGGGTTCCAATAGACCGGTGCAAATTGTCCCGCTCTCTCTCCATCTGTGTTCGGGCAGTTCCAAAATGCAGAGAGGCTCTGGCAAGTGCACCCCCAGTGCTAGGACTTTCAGTTGCATACTTCCGACAATCATCCGCAAGCTTAGATGCTGCACATTATGGCACAAGTGTGTCATAGAACTTTCACTTGAAGAAATGAGTCTGCATAAAAAAGGGTAAGAAAGGTCCAAGGGAGAAATCAGCAGTACTATGGAGTTGTGAAAACATATCTGTGACATTGCAGAGGAAACTCCACAATGCCACTTTGAAGGTAACTATCATGTCAGTTCCAGCAATACCAAAACTAAAATGCAAAGAATAAGGCCAGCTGTAACCTTTTGAGTGCTGCTCACAAAGCATCTGACTTTCACCATATTTGTGAATAGCAGTCACTAGCTGCCATGACTACCCACTGACAAAGCTCCCAACCATGGGTGTAGTTAAGTATATAGTAATCTGCCTGAAATTTGTGCAAACCATTATAAAAGTATCTGCATCCTGAGGGTCTGTCGCATTTCTAGAAGAAATGGAAAGACTAAGTCATGATGTTGCCAAGGACTCAAGAGACATATCCAATTAAAAAGTCAGCACCATCCTCATTCAAGCTGCAAAAAGCTGCTGGAGGATAAGCTACAGTACATTTTAGCTTCTCCGTCTACAAGCAAGCATCTAAGCCAAAGAGGCCTACATAGAGGGTAGTGGTTGTCCAGCCTCCTGCATCCTGAACACATGCTTTAAGCACACCATGCACTACAATTCAGACTCACCAACTTCCAGTTGCTTGATGCCTGTTGACACAACACCTTCAACTCCTCGCACAATTTCCCGTTGATAATGCTGCGAAGAGAAGTTTAGCTCACAATATGTTAAGCTCTGAGACTAAATGGCACAGCACCTTTTGTCCTTACAATAGTCACTCCATTTTGCACTGATCATGCTCAGTTCTCAAAATTGACAGCAAGACACGCTACCAATCTCTAGACTGTCTACAACCACTGAAATGTTCATACAGTTTTCTGAGTGCCAACCTTACTACTGCATTATGAGCAAATGATTTTCTTACTCCAGATTATGAAACAGAAAAATATTGTACCAGGATGAAAGGGGCCTTGTGTGCTTCTAGGTTTAAATCTCTGGAACATCAAAGAAGTAATGTGAAATACTGGAAACTTTGACAGATCACCAAATATTGGATAAACTAAGTCATTAAAATTTCTGAAAGCAAATTAACCCATGGGCATGTAAGGCATTGTAGGTGCATACACTCCACAACATATATTGCTGCTGAGTTAAACCACAGCCAGATTGACTACCTTGGCAGCCTTGGTGGAAATGTAGAGCCTCTCAAGTTGCTGATGCCGAAGAAGTTCAGCTTCATCCGTGACAACCATATCTCCTTGAGATCCATGGCCTGAAAATTGCTTCAATACTGCCTGTACAATTACACAATGTAATGCTTAAGGCCATTACAAAACTGCTCATTAGTGCATTAAGCAGTAAAAAGAAATCTTTTCATGAAGGATAAAAGAATAGGTATCAAAAATACCTGCTGTTGCCTAGCCACCTGCTCCCGAAATGCTTTGGCTTGTTTTCTGATTGCATCCATTTCTGGCCAGAAACAACATTCAAAATTTTCACAAAATAGTCATCATCCCTAGCAACCCCCCAACGATTTCTTGTATCAAATCCTTCCAGGCGAGCTGGTGAACTTTGTCCAAAGATAAAACAGAGTGCCTCTGTCACTAGATCTGAATGCACTTCAGAATTACAAAAAACCGCACAATGCATCACAGTGGGCACAGCATGAGTACAAATTGTTTGAATACCACTGGCATCAACACTAACAAGGTCTTTGCACGGGTGAAATCATCCCATGACGAGCAAAACCTCTGATACCAAACCTAGGTAATGTTGTGAGGGGAACAAAACTCTTGCTGGAGCACCGTAGCAGCGGCACCTATGCCGTTCCGCCCTAGCCAAGAAAAGATCCACAAAAACAAAAATAATGAACAAATCACTCCATAACCTTCTCGAAGTAACTGTCATCCTCGGCGTCGTACATCTCTACAGGAAAGAGGATCACGTGATGAAGAGCCAGGTACATGAACTCCAGAAGCCAGTGCTTCTCATTTATGCCAACAAGAAACTGTACAAGAAAACCACCCTCAAGCACAGCCAACAAGAGAGAGAAAAAGCAAAAACTTACCGGACCCGTCAGTAGGGAGCAGCCCGAGATCGTATGTTCCGTATGTGAATGGAAAGCAGATCTTTCTCCTTCATCAGAATGTGGAGTCACGGCACCATTCTTCCCACGAATACAGGCGAGTAATAATAAGCTAGACGGGGGGCATCCACGCATCCATCTTGCTTCTTCGCTTTTGTTCTCCTGTCTACCTTTGTGCTAACAATTTCTACAGTATCTCCCCTGTCCCGCTTTCGTTCTCTCTCTCGTCCGCCTGCCGGCTTTCTCTCTCGCTCTCAGAAACCTATCGAACGCACAGCCAAGACGCGCTTGCCTGCGAGCAACGTGCACTCGAGAGGAAGACGACAAAGTTGCACATTCTCTCTCTCTCTCTCTCTCTTTCTCTCTCTCTCTCACTGGCGCCGAAACAGAATTTGCCCAGTGAGTAACTTACTAGTAAGTTACTAAGTAGAGAAGCCAGCCTCGTCTTCAGCGTTTTTTTTTCCCCCCTGTTTTTTATGTCAAAATTTTGGCGAAATTTAACCCAAATTTTTATTTTTTAAAGTCGAACTTACACTAGGGAAAAAGAAATTCCAAAATTATTCAATTTCTTTGTCGAAAAATGGCGAAATTTCGCCAGGAGAAAAAAAACACTGCGAGTCCTCTCTCCTCTCCCATTTACACCGACTTATTAGTAAGTTATTAGTAGAGAAGCTAGCCTCCTCTGCCATCAATGTGCACATACTTACTTACCAGTAAGTTACTACGAAGAGAAGCTATTTAGAGAAGGTACTAGTAAAAAAAATTTGTACTTCATATATGGGTTGTAGCCAGATTTGGCTAAAACATTCCTATGGATGATCGCCACTTTGGCTTAAAAACAAAGTTTCCTAAAAACAAAAAAAAACAATGATTTGCACCTACCTATACTACCTACTACTTTTTGACACACCAACTAAATAGGTACCTACCAAGTAAAACTCCGGGCGGGCGATGACAATGAACCAATAGGTGCGGGCCATATTCTATTAAAGCCCACATGAGGCCTCCAGGCTCCGGGGTTTCGTAAAAAAAAAAAACCCTATAATATTTTTTTAGTGCATGTGTAACAACTATGTTGCTCACACCGAGGCACCTTACGTGGTGTAAAAGTGCCTCCTCCTCTACTTTCAAATAAAATCATAGTGGTCCATTTTAAAGCAAAATTCTACAAGTTCTTTGTTTATGCCATGTACGTAAGGACCCGGAACAGAAATGCTCTCAGAATTGAGGTCTTGCACCCCCCAATCAAAGGTTATTATACCTGGACTCGAGTAGGTATATACGTGTCCCTTTGTTTTTCCCCCTTTATGTTTGTAGGTTTCAGTGCTTGTTTTTTTTTTTAAACAATTTTTTTTTTGGTTAGTAGCCAAAGTGGGTATCATCATCCATAGGAAGATGTAGAAAAAGTGAATGATTCGATTATCTCTGGTGAGATTTAGCCAAATCTTGTTATAAATCAAATATGAAATACAAATCCTTAATTATCTTCCTATATTTTGGCTACACATTAAATAATCAAGTATTGAAATCTGGTGTTGTTTACTTACGACCTTTTTTTTGGGTCACTTCTGGTGATTGGAAAACTCCAAAATCACTTGATTTTCAATTATGAATTTTTGGCTAAATTTCGCCCGATATAAAAAAAAGCTGGTAGGGTTTGTACAGCTAGAGCAGTGTTTTTTCTTTTTCTTTTTCTTTGGGGAGGGGGGGGGGGGCGTTTTTTCACATTTTGGAAACCCCCCCAAAAAAAAAAAAAAAACCCCATTATTATTGCATAAAGGTTTTTTTTGGGAAAAAAAATGCAAAAGTTGTCATATTTTGAGGGAAAAAAGGTCACATGTCTGCATATTTAGACAGTGATTTCCTATTGGTTTCCAGAACTAGGCAAGGATTCTCAAAAGAATTCTAGTTTCCGATCTGAGCTCTAGACAAATTTGGCTCATTCCTCTTGTGGATGATCACCAGTCCACCGACTTGACAAATTTGAAAAAGAAAACCCTGATCCTGGGATTTTGTTTTTTTGTTTTTTTTTTCCACCACTTTTTGTTTGTTTGTGTTTGTTTTGACTAATTGTGATAGACTAGCAGAAAACAAGGAACTTCTAAATAAATAAATAAGTACCCCCCAATTGGGGGTTTATAATGGGAGAGTGTTAGCCCAAGCCAAAAATGGTGACAAAATAGAAATTTCATGTAGCCAATGGGAAGGCTCAGCATGCACTCAAAGTGCCTTGATTTTTTTTTCCTTTAAATTTTAGGTTTGGGGGGAGGAGGATCTTTTTCTTTTTTTCCTTTGTTCCCAACATGTTCCCTTCAAAGTTCCCAATGGGTTCCCATCAGGTTCCCAACGTATTTCCCAATGCTGTTCCGAATAGCACCTCAATTTAATCCCATATGTTTTGCCCAAAGTCCTCCCCTTAGTGACTACATAGGTGCCTACATCTTTCCATAGAGTTTTTGATAGTTTGGGGAGCCTCCATAGTTTCAACTCTTGTTTTTTGAGATAGCCCAACCAAATTTTCTCATTGCATAAAAAAGAAGGTTGGACTTGTGAGGCGCCCCCAAGTAATTAATATCCAGTTTGTAAGCTTTATAGATAGATATGGTGTTCTTAGGAAGGGCATAATAGTCAAGGCCAGTTAGGTCACCCTTCACCTAATAAGGTCACCTTACTACTTGAGCAGACCTTCCCCAGAGTTTAAAAATCTTATATATGAAAGTGTTTTCCTTTGAATGGTAGAAGGTTTTGCATGCAAATGGTGGAAGGACATGTGAACAAGCATTTTTCCATGCAGGAAGCAGGTGCTTTTAAATTACAAAGAAGAAAAAACCTTGGAGTTCTTAAAGGGCTAAGAGATCTTATTCCTTCAAACCCAAAAGGTTGGAAATAACTAATCAA
>Ga0116230_10008347_pt1 | contig 10214 bp, 7 predicted proteins | sample S1TSphfallax_3_FD_88678 | JGI IMG/M metagenome (GOLD analysis project Ga0116230, IMG submission 88678) | Host-associated microbial communities from peat moss isolated from Minnesota, USA - S1T2_Fd - Sphagnum fallax MG | ecosystem: Host-associated > Plants > Peat moss > Unclassified | place: USA...
ATCATTTGTGTTTTTTTTTTTGAATAATATAAATAGTTTAAAAGTGTACAAATTTTTTCAAATTTTATTTTTCAACTCTTTAAATGATAATAACTTCAACTCATGCTAAAATATGATAAGTATTTTAAGCTTTAGTTTTTTGTATCATAAGTCACAACTTTGTTCATATGTCATACACATTATGACCAATTTACATTTAACAAATGACTCTTTAAATTTGAAGGTTTTAAAATTATATTTTGAATTCTGAAAATTTTCAAATACCACAATTTTTTTAACATGATTTTTTTTGTATGTGGATGGTAGCTTATCATAGTTTCAAATTTTTTCTCATTATAATTTTTTTATTAAAAGAGTCCTTAACCTAGTGTTTTATGAAACTGATTTTTTGGTGTTGAAGTTCAAAAGTCCTTTATTAAAATCAAAACTCAATTTTATTAAATTAATTTTCTTAAATTCTTCAACACTCATATAAAATTTAGCAAAAATTTCCTTAATCATCATGACAATAAACTGACATTACATAAATATTTTTCACAAACTTAACAATTTTTTGGTCATTTGACATGGTTTTTGCCTCGTTTGATTATTATCACACCAAATTCCATAATGTTTTTTTGGACATCTAGTTTCAAACTTTCAAGAACCTCCCCATTGTAAAAGCTAAAAATGTTGAGTTTGATCAATGTTTTAATTCATGGATGGTAAGTGTTTTCCACTATTTTGTTAATGTCTTTGTGTGAATTCTTGTGTCTCTTAGACATAGATTTCAATCCCAAGTTTGATCAAACAAGTCATTTTTTTTCAAGGGAACTTTCATTCGGTCAATTTATTATTTTCCTTGTTTACTTGAGGAAACTTGTCAAAGACATCATTATCAAAAAAATTCATGTTCAAAGGGTTTAACAACCAACTTACTAGAAATAAAGTCCTGAGATTCATCACATTGAGAAATCTTAAAGCAACTTTGTAACCAAGGAAATCCATGCCTCCCCAAGACTTTAAACTAATTTCCACTATGGGATATATTTCCCCAAGACTTTGAATCAATCTCCCCAAAGAGATATGTCTCCCCCAAACTTTAAATCAATTTCCCCTTGGACCTCCTAGGAAGACCAATCCATCTCCATAGCCAAAACATTGCCTTGGGACTTCCCAATGGTGGTAAATCCTCCTATTTAGACAATTTTCCCCAAGAACTCCCAAGATATTGTCAAGTCTCCCCAAGAGCCTTGGGAAGATAACCATATCCCCGCATATCTCCCCAAGCTTTTCACAAACTATACTTCTTAATTAAGGACTAAAATTTGTTTAGAATTTCATTGCAAACTTGCCCACTTCATGTATCATCTACTTTTTCAACACTTTAACAATGTGTTCAAAACTAAGTGCCAATGAAATGTTGATCAATCATTGATATGATGTTTTGCAATCATCATAATGCTACAATGCCATCACAACATAATATCAATGATTGTATCAATACGTTGTGAACACTTAACCTTGAATACATTGTTAAAATATTGTAAAAGCACACGTATACATGGAAGGGGCAAGTTTGTGATAGTTGGTATCAAATCATATGAATCAAATATTTGAAAACTTTTTTTTTTGGTGCATTGAAGTTCTCATCAACGAGGTCTAGACAAGAGGTTGCAACAATTATCAAGTTCAAATGCATGGCATTCTTCTATGGGACTCAAAATGGAAATGGATAAATACATGGTGTACCTCAAGAACAATTTGGAATAGCACTTATATAAATGGGGCATTCAAAATGCTTCCAAGGGGTGAAAGTATGAATAGGTGGAAACTTTGGATTGTCACACTTGTAATTTTTTTGGATCACATACAAACATAAAATTTAAAGCCATATTCAAAATTAACATTATTAATTAAAAATTTATTCATGTTGTCATAAATTTTAATAGGAATCCTCATTAAAATTGTTAAACTTTTGCATGGATTTTTTTATCAATCACATGTTTAGGGATATTCATATGTTGGCTTATTAAGACTTATAATTAAAGGCATAGGGGATAATTATATGACTTATGATTTGATAATTGTTAAAACTACAAAAAAAATCATTTGTGTTAAATTATAGACTCTCAAATGCCACTTTTAAGCCACCTAACCATTTTTTCACCCCTAGTTGGCATGATACCAAGTGACACTTATAAACAATTAATTATCGTTGATGAAATTACAATATATTAAATAGACAATTGCCCCAAGGAACTTCCTTTGCTTCCCAAAGAACTTCCCCATCTCCCTAAAGAAAGTGCAAGTTGGAGAGAAGACTTTCCTAGGGAAAGGTTTAAGTTTCCCAAGGAACACATGGTGTTTGAAACTTTATGGACCCATAATTTTTTTATATGTCTAATAGGAGCTTGGATATGGCATTGGAAAAGACCTTGACAAGAGTTACAACTTTGTAATTTAAAGATCCCCAATTAGAGTTCGTATGAAAAAGTTATGAGCTCACAAAGTTCAAGCATCATTTGTTTTCCCTAGGAGAACAAGAAGGTCACAAGGAGCTTCCATTGGGGCACTTCCCTTGGGGAGCAAACCAATGTCCACTAAGAGTACTTGGGAGTTGAAGAAATTCCCTGAAGAAGCTTTCTTCTCCTAGCGAAACACACCATGCACCCCAAAAACGTTCTCTTGTTCCCTAATGAACTACCTCTTCTCCCCAAGGAACATATTGCGCTCAAAACGTTGTGAGTTCATAACTGTCACATATGAACTTTGATTGAGGAGCTTTAAATTACAAAGCTATAATCCTCACCAAGTTCTTTCCACCACCATGTTGCACACTCTTATTAGAGATCATGTAACAAAATTATAAGCCCACAAAGTTTTAGACACCATTTGTTCCCTAGGAAACTTGGGCCTTTCCCCAAGGAAAATCCCTTTCTCCCTTGGTAATTGGCTTGCTCAATCAACATACATGGGGCTACAACAAATCTTCTTTTCCTTGGGGAAGTTTCTCCCTTAAAAAACTTCATGGGGAAACTTCTCTTTATCCGTGGTGAATTTACTTCCCAAAGATCTTCCCTAGCAAGGGAGAGCCCTAGCAAGTCTCTTCCTAGGGAGCTTTTTCTTCTCCCCGGGGCAACAATATTTCAAGGAGCTTCTCTTTCTCCACATGGAACTTTTGTTTCTCCTGGTTAACTTTCCCTTCTTTTGAAGGCAGAATTTGGCCCAAGCATCTTTCGTTTCTCCCCAAGGAAGTTCATCCCCATGGAACTTCACTTCTCCTACATTGGGAAAGTTGCTCCTCATGGCAATTTGGTTGGGCCTACACACTTATACCCATCCTCATATGATAACAATCTCTGCCAAAACAAAATTGGAGAATGTTTGGATTTTTATTTTTCTTAGTGTGATTTCAACTGATTTTCCTAAATTTTGGGAAAAAAATCACCAATTTTTTCAATATCGAAAAAATTAATTAAATACACTCATCCCCACCAGGCTTTTTTTTTCAAAATTCCTCAAGTAGGTGCACAAGTAGGAGACCAGTATATCTTGAGCATAGTTACAAGTCCAAACCAAGTTTCACCACTACTTAAAAGGCCTTTATGCAAGCCACTTTGGGGCCTTGTGATCGAGGTGCTCTAAGGCCAAAATCACCATAGGAAACAATTAGCACTCTCTGTTGGATGCGGTAAACATTGGTAGAGCCGCAAAGAGGGGGAGTGAGTGGAAGTGTTCTTAATAGGATTACGAACCTTCAGTGTTGTTGCAATTAGGCTCCATGTTTGCCTGTGTAAGACATATGGCCAGTGATGGGTCAGATTATGAATCTGGCAATACAATGTTTCCAGAAATGTAGGTGCAAATGCATTGGACATCAATATGCATTATAAAATTGCCACAAAATCAAGTTGTGTGACATCAAGCTCCTGCACCTACATCCTCACAAGATTGGAATCCTTCTCTTTTCAGATTCTCAAAACAATACAAAAGCTTCTAGAAAGTGGGACCTTTTAAGTGGATGGAGATTGCTTTCTTATTCCAAAATCCCCATGTCCACAGAACCAGATCTTACAACCCTTAGTGTCAATGAGGTGGTCGTCAAGGTGTGACGCACAACCAATAACCACAGGCCTCACCATCACTTCAACCTGCCCAGTTGCACAGTTCAATATCAGTTACACATGACAAGTCCAAAGTCACCTATTCCTTTTTCTCCCCGCAAGAACAAGGAGATAACCACTTCAATGAAAACTGCTCCACTCAGTGGCAGTATTTTAGATGTATTTCAGACAATTGAATGCTAGGAAGTCCCAAATTCAATTCTCCACAGGATTCAGGCTCCACCAGGAGAACTAACATTTCAGTTCTTCATTGAACATGCATCCATTTTGCTAGGAAAAACACACCAAGGCTCCTGTCAATGGATAATGCATCAAGCATCGGAAACTGAAAGAGTAAAGTGAAAAGCAGGTACCAGGGAAGTACCTCAATTTGTAATCCTAGTTGTCAAGTGCCCTCCCACCCTCAAGAGCTGTGTCACAAATACTGCAAACAGCACATGTAATTCACAGATACTCTTCAAATCTGGTATGTTTGTCCAACATGGTTGGCTTGAAACCCTGAGAGGAATACACCGTACAATACTTTGATCTACATCTCATTGGAGGTTGGCATTTGGAGGTGCTCTTCCTAGGCTAAATCACCAAGTAGCCATGAGCAAACTCAGGTGATCCTTTTGCATGAGGTCTGCACGATTGTGCCTATTTCTTGAAGGATGACCACTCAACCAGGTACAACTAGTGTCATTCCATGCTCTTTCTTGGCAGGTAAGTCCTAGAAGCAGAAGATGTGAAGTGAATAGACATAAGTGCACTCTACTGGCCTTGTGACAGAGAGAACATGAATCTAGTATACAAGATCTTCTAAACTGGCTAGTCTAAGAATCCAGGGCAGGAAGAACAGCCTCCTCTACTCATGCCCATTCTCTCTGAGAAAATGATAGCAGTGCTCAACAGCAATCATGATGGAATTCCAAAAGAGTTAGAGCTCATGCTGAGTTCACTTCGTATGGTTCTCAATGAATGGCCAAGTCTTCCCCTTACAACTTTCAACACACCACCCTGTGTATGGTTCTTGGCTTCTCTATCAGTTGCATCAGTTGTCCCTGAGTTCGATGAGTGGAAGGACTTTTCCTCTGCAATGGTGCTAAGCTCTGTTGTAGCTACAAGCCTGAAAGGACCCAATGTTGGCTTACTACAAACAAGGGGGTGAGTAAGCAGCATATCAACTGTGGGTCGCTTGTTGACATCCACTTCCAAGCATTGCTTAACGAAGTCTTTCAAGTCAGGTGACATATTCTCAGGGATGGGTGGGGCCTCCCCATGTCCAACTCTCCAGAGAACTGCTTGCCACTCTAAATCTGATAAAGGGGGCTTCCCAGTTACCATTTCCAGCACAGTGCATCCGAGACTCCAAATATCAGCTGCAATACCATAAGTCTTTGTGGCATCAATGACCTCAGGAGCCATCCAGTATGCACTTCCTTTACAAGACTTGAGTTTGTCCAGTTTATCTATCTCCTTGGCCATTCCAAAGTCAGCAAGCTTGACTACTCCACTGACATCCACCAAAAGGTTTGCACATTTGATGTCCCTGTGGATAATGTTGCGGTCATGGAGGTACTTGAGACCATGAAGGATTTGCTGAGTGTATGCACAAACCTGTTCCTCAACCATTGGATACTTCTTGTACACAGATGCCAATGATCCTTTGCTTACAAGCTCCAAAAAGATGTAAAGCTTGTCCCCTGTACTTTCTGTCCCCAGGTACTGAACAATATTCTCATGTTCTAGTTCACTCAGAAGGGCAATCTCCTGCCGTAGTTGTAGAATAGATTGCTTAGCCTGTTTGCCTTCATCTGACAAAGATACCTCCTTGACTGCAAAGAAGGATCCATTATTCCCAACCCCCTCATACACGGTTCCAAAAGATCCACTGCCCAGCAGCTCACCTTTCCTCCACTTGCTAGGCAATGATAGCTTTTTCCGTGACACCTGCAGTGCCTTGTCTTTGGGCACCACATTGGCCAGTTCACTGTCGACCTTGGAAATTTCTCCTGAAACTACTTCAGCAGTATCATCAACTGGAGAAGCAACCTGGGATGTTTCCATCAAAGGCTGATGTGCATTCCTTAAGGCATTTGAAAGTGTACTTACAGGCTTCCTGTTCATGTGTTCCACAAGTGGAGGACTTCTACCATGCCAGAGTATCGACCGCTGACTTGGACTCTTTGCTGATTCCTGGACAGAAACACCCTCCACACCTGTATGTGACAATTCAATCAACAAGGGAGGTACCGTAACTGCCCTTGATAAAGAATTCTTAACAGCCTTGCCTCCACCTCCATCCTCTGCAGGGACCTGCGCCTTCACCTCTGCTTTTGCATCTTTGCCACTTTCAGATGCACCTTCAAGGAATTTCACTCCACCTGAATCTGGAGCAAGCAACTCCAACTTCATCACTGGTTCTGAATGCCGATGACCAAGCACACCTTCTGGGATCCAAGCTGCTGAAGATAATGACTCTCCAGAACCACTTCTGCTACGACTAGCTTGACAATGCAAGGTAGCATGAAAAGCCTCTTTCAACTGCCGGAAAGAAGAACCAGAGGAAGGAGAAAAGAGCTCTGCGATCTTCTGAGGAAGATGGACAACCTTCTGAGGTATGTCTTGAGGAAGAGGAGACAACTGGGGAGGAGAGGACAGGCGTTTGTCATGCTCTTTTCCAGCATTGTTGAACAACCTACCAGGGGACATCTGTTTGTCATGCTCTTTTCCACCATCGTTGAACAATCTACCAGGGGACATCGCAGGAGACAGAACAGGAGATCCAAAATTGGAACTCAAGTCCAAACTGGTAGGCTGCAAATCAAACCTAAAGTCATCCCCTTCTGAGGAAGAATAAGCAGAAGAACCAGTTGCATATGCATATATGGGAGAAACAGGCTGACTGTTCATAGGACTGTTGAGAGACTTGTGTGCCTCCCATAAGTCTGCAGGTATACCAAGGCCATCATTCAACTGTACACCTAAGAATTTGCAAAGTTCCTCCATCTCTTTGGCAGAATCATCCCCACGCACTCCAAAACTTGTTTGTTTTTTCCAATCTTCTTTAGTGGGTCTCCGTCCCTTGTCGTGGACAGAGGTTGCTGCTGGAGAGGAACTTAGCCGATCTCCAGTGTTAGGACTGGAATCCCCATGCACAGGAGTAAGAACAACATCCCCCCGCTTCAGTCCTTTAGCACGATCTAGACGTGGCTTTGTCATAGAAGTTGAAAGCTTCTTCACAAAGCTGTTCCGTCCTTTATCCTCAATCATTGTTTACTCTCTTCTTTGTCCACCTTTCTGCAATCAAGAACTCATAGGCAGCAGATCCCTACAGTGTCACAGGGTCACTCCAAACACATGTGCAACATGCAGGGCTCATCTTCAAAATCTCGATATCCGTACAGTGTCACAGGCTCAATCCAAACACATGTGCAGCATGCAGGGCTCATCTTCAAAATCTCCATCAGCTGTGACGTTCTTCATCCCCCCAACATAAAAAGAACTCAGGAACCATATCCCTTCACATTGATTTCACTGTCCTCTTCAACCTTAAAATGATCCCCCCAAGCCTCCAAGTGCCTCCAGGGTGTTCAATCTAAGGTCATCTGAGCCTCCCTCTCCAACAGAATCCAACAGTTCCAAGATGAAGCCTCCTCAAACAAGAGAAGGAACTTCATTCTATCTCTGATGAAGGGCTTGCCTGGCGATGTCAGAAACCCTGTTACCAAAACAAAACAAAGCAAAATCCCTCAGATACACCTGGAAAACCCCTGGATTCCTGTCAAGCTTTCTAGACTTAAATTTTTCCAAAAAGAAGAGCAATGAATGCTCTGGGAAGGTCTTGGCGCAACTCCAATTTCCAATTCCTTCTCTCTGTGTCTCTCTCTAGCACTGGCTCTCCTCTAGTTTATTTTCAATTCCTCGGCTGAAGTCTTAAGCATCTACTGGTACTCTCGCTCACAGAATCTCTCTCCTATCATGCAACTCCAGCCTCGAAAACCTGAAAACCTGCTCTCGTATCATTTCATTTTTTTGCACCGCCTCCATCAGACGACAAAACAAAAAACCTCCGCAAGAGAGAGAGAAAGATCCAGAGATACAGAGACAAAGAGATACAGAATTTTTCTGACCTGATTTTTTAGATTTTTTATTGCTTGCTTTCTCTCCGCATGTCCAATTCTCACCAACAACAATCTCCAAAAGCACCGGTGGTCAACAATGCACCTAATGATCACAGATCGGAAACAACGTGAAAACGCAGGCGGCCGCAAACAACGCTCCTTCCCACAACTATCTCGAGATTCCTGTCGTCTCTGCTCTCCCTATCCCTTCCTTTCTTGCTTTTTCTTAGCTACTTCCCTTCGTTCCCGGGCATGTCTAACGCTAGCGACATGCCAGAAGCAATTCTCGACGACCCCACTGCGAAGACGACGTCCTCGACGACCGCACTGCGACGACGACATCCTCGACGCACGTCTTCGGAGCCGATCACCGCCGCCTTCCCAACTACCACGCGCGTCAGCCTTTTTGAAATAATGGCTATTGTTAACCAAAAAACTACAGTAAATTAGAATCTAAAAGTGCTAAAATCATACGCATTTACAGAATTTCAATAGCCATAATTCCAGGAAAATTTTAGAAAAATGGCCAGATTTTCCCACGTGACTCAAGTATTTAGCCAAAAATATAAAATGACGATTTAAAAAACTTTATTTTCCTATTTAGCTTGTAGCCAAATCTGGCTGGTTCTTCCTGTGGATTGTCGCCACTTTGGTGGGTACAAGACAAAATTGACGGGAAAAACACCGGCGCGCGCTGCTCCCCTCACCGTCCGATATCGAGGTTGGAGGATTTTTGCCCGTCCGATTCTGACCGCCTGTCTTCTGCTTCGTCATCTTCAAACGCTAGAGCAGCCGGACCCAGTCGTTCGTAGGTAGGATATGCTAAAGTAGGTACCTATATATAGCTAGAACGTGCCTCACTCCTCAGCCGTCGATTGGGGAATCTTCGCATCCATGCCATTCGGTTTCTCTGGACCGTTCTGTGCTAATATGGGGAATCTTCGCATGTAGCAGTTCTAATCCTTGCCGTCGATTTCGGAATCTTCACATCCATGCCGTTAGGTTTCTCTGAATTATTCCGAAAATAGCTCCCATTTACCAGATACTTTTTTTGTTTTCTCAGCCTTCGATTTGGGAAACCTTCCATCCGGACCGTTAATACGTCTCTCATGATTTGTACTCCAAACGCATCCACCTTCCGCCTAAGTGGCATTTTATTTTATTTTTGTTTCAGGCCGTTGATTTCAAACATCGTTCCAAATAGGCCGTCCAGGGGGCGATTTTTCATTTTTTATTCCATGAAAATGCACCCAGAATGTGTTCCCCACCACCCAATTGGGGCATGGTAGATAATTGACATATTTTATTTCTTTTATTTCTTTCGGAAGGTCCATAAGTTATGATGACCTTTGGGGAAATTATTGCAATATCCGACCAATGAGAATGCATGATCATTGCCAACTTGTCAATTATGGTAGTGGCCAACTTGATTGGAACCAGGAATCGATCCCTGAACAAGTACTTTAAAAGTTATGTATGGGTTACTTATTTGTACTTTGCATTAAGGAGATGGGGTGCCTCTCGAGTTCAATTTGGGGGGGGCTTTAAGCCATTTTGATTGGCCCATCACAAAAAAAACAAAAAAAAAAACTATGGAACCTCATTAAAATAGAAGGTTTTAGGGTTTATGGGTTGATGTAAAATTTTAAGTTGATGTAAAAATAAAAAAAAATTGGTGTGTTAAGAGACACAAAGACAACCTTTTTTTTTTGTTTGTTCAATTAACTGGCACCTAGTGACCCTTCTCCCATACTTTTAATCAAGTTAAATTTCAGCTAGTTGCATGTTGCCAAAAAAGACAACTTTTTATACTTTATTTAATTAACTGGCACCTAGTTGCTTCCTCTCATACTTTTTTTCTCTTTTTTTTTCTTTTCTTTTTTTTTTTTGGGTTGAAACAAACCCTAAACCTAAAAGCAACAAACCTCCCTTAATTTCAATCAAGTAAAATTTCAGCTAGGTGCATGTACTCTCTCTCACCCTCATGCACTTAAGAGAACTC
>Ga0116230_10008348_pt1 | contig 10213 bp, 12 predicted proteins | sample S1TSphfallax_3_FD_88678 | JGI IMG/M metagenome (GOLD analysis project Ga0116230, IMG submission 88678) | Host-associated microbial communities from peat moss isolated from Minnesota, USA - S1T2_Fd - Sphagnum fallax MG | ecosystem: Host-associated > Plants > Peat moss > Unclassified | place...
ATGCATCAGTCATTTCTCTTGGAAATTTGCAGGAAGCAGCAGCAGAAAACAGTCTCCTAATCTTTAAGAAAGAAAATACCATCTTGGATCCAGCATATGAATTGAGGAAGAATACCTATGTCCCGAAATTGCTTCACCCGGTCCTTGACATCACCAAGGCCCAGTGGGGGTTTATCAGCATTAATTGCAGAGATTTCGAAGCAGGGCATTGTACCCTCCTGAAGACTGGAAAGCAACAAAAATATGCTATGGTCAATGGGGTGGTAAAGATATGTCCATTCTGTAACATCTGGGCCTAACAGATAAACACAATTGACCTGAAATTGTTTAGAATCTGCTGACTGCTTCCTTTTCTGCGGCACATCTTTCTAGTGGAGTGAGTTATGTCCTATGCTCAGTGCAATTGCAAATTCATGTCCAGAGCAAAATGAGAATAAGGACCATAGTCTCCATCATTCTGTGACTTGGATGAACTCCCTTTAACACTGGGCAATACTCAACTGGAGGCTGACATCAGTATGGGTGCTATCCAAAAATGGTTCATAAAAACCTGCATGCGACCTCCAAGAGTTTGACATGCCCATCATGCAGTGGATTGAACGATCCTGAAAGAATTATCCTTCTTGAACCAGTCATATCTGCACTGCCTGGTCAACACATTGATACACCACCCAGGAACATATCTCATGACAATGTTGGGAGAACATTTCTCTGATGGCATTTTGCAAGGTGAGAAAAACCCCACAAAAACAAAAGAGAAATTCACTATCTATCCCACAGCAGGCAACAACAGTGAGGGAACCAAAAGCACATGCAGATATAAACTAGATCACCACCATGAGTTCTCTCACTTGAAAATGAAATCATGCAGATTTGGCCTTTAAGCAGTTGCTCTAATTGCTCTTCCTCACTGTAGGACCACCTTTGCTCTGTCAGCCTTTCACTTCCTTCCTTGAGCTCCAAAGGAATTCCCACAGAAACCCCACACACATCTGCCAGTGACTGCAAGAAACAACAGAAAACCTGTTGAGGGAAAAAGCCTATACCAAGTGCAGGAAATGATGTTAACACTAACAATATCAGTACTCTAAGTGGCTGTGGAACACCACTTCCATGTAAACATTGAGAGGGACAGCAACAAAGGGCAAATGGGAACCAGGATCAATTCCAGATTAAGAATCAACATGCCTTCACAACCATACGGCTTGTGACAAGATCTTCTCCAACCCGATCTCGATAGCCCTGTGTCACAAGTAGCATCAGCACAATGGATTAATCCTCAGGCTTTTGAAAACCTTGTAACAAAACTCCAACAGAAGGTCCCTCAAACAAAAGTTCTGGTTACATAAAGACTCAAACTGGAATGAATCTTACAGCTTGAGAAGGTATGGCAAATATCCTTTTGCACAAGATGCAAGCTCAAGTACAAGAAAGGCATCCAATGGCTGGCCTAGAACAGCCTTCAGAAGGAGTTGTAGATCAGGGCACAAGATGTTCACTTACCTTTGCAAGTGTGAGATCATAGTGCCACAGTCCTGTTTGTGTTCGAGCTGACAAGTGACACCTAATTGCATCAGATAAACCCACCACACACACACACACACATACAGAACACAACATTGTGTCAGCAGCAAAATCAACTCCAAACATGTCACAATTATGGCTGCAGACTGATATTCTTTCTGTTAAGCTATGAAATTCAGCCTAGAAAAAATGCTAGGAGGTTGCCAAATCTGTATGCATATGCAGACCTATGATCTCCACGCTTGGGAGGGACAGAAGCCAGAGCACCAGTGAGACCTATCCCTGCAACTGGCATTCCTGTCCACCAAACCCCAAATTTTACATCATTGTCAAATGCAATAAATACAAATGACACAGGGCCATGTGAATGTTATAAAACTGCAAGCTGAAGAATGATGCTTTGAGCATGTAATTTCACAACTCAATACCCAACTCTGCAACCTATGTGCTTTGAAGAGCAAAAATCATGATGAGGAGGACCTGGCATTGAGAGTTTAAGAGCTCTGTTATATGCTGCCATTGCAATAGCGTCAGCAGTTTCTCGGCACACATACTGCTCTGGGACCTACAAATATTGAGACCAAGATTGAGATGGGGGATCATACACAAAAAGATGTGATCACTGAGAAAAAAAATCCAACAGTTCTTAGTATTAGTTTTCTTAGAAGCTGCTGTGACGGAAAACGAGATCACCTCTGCTGCTGCATAACAACAAAACTCTTGTGCTGCACATGGACATTGTGAGTACAAATCTCTGCAGTTTGAGAACTCTAACAGAAAATGAGACCAACAGTCTGATCGAATAGTTTCTCCAGCAAATCCTTTTCTTTTCCAATTGGTGGCACTTGCAAGGGTTTGACAAATCTCTCACCTTGCCCAGAAGTTGCACCATGGAAGCCCTGGAATAAGGCACAGTCACCTCTAGCACTGTGCCTGAAGCTCGTGGTACTGACAACAGCCAACCTAATGCCTACACCATGGAGACAAGCAAAACTATGTTGTTCATTTGGAAACATGATGTACCACCTAGACAAACAATACTGCATCTCTATCTTGCATCTCCATCTTAAGAATGCAAAGGTGCATTCAATGAGTGTCTCATTTCGACAAGTGCCTTCCAGAAAGCTTATGCAAAATGTAAAGCAAATTCCTCAACGTCCTCTAAACTTCAAGGATCTGTTAGCAGAAAAAGAGCAAATATCATTGTAGCAGAATTGTTTGATGTTGGATTTTGCAAATTTCACAGAGATCGGGGGGTATGTGAAGTTGTTACCTGAGAACCTCCACCGGAGAGATAAAGGACTGCATGTGTGGGTGATGCATGGATAGCCTCTATCACGGCCTTAACCACTGCATCCATCTCGTTCCCTCTTGCTTCTTCTTCTTCTTCTGCTCTCAGTCCCTTTATCACAAAACAAACTGCAACAATCTTCTGTCAAATCCTGTTGTTTATGCTCTCTCTCACAGGGAAGTGCAATTGTTGGGTTCGCCAAATTTTCCCCCTTTCTGTTCTTTCTAGGTGTCATCCAAGTTTCCGCTCCACAAACAGACGTTGTTGTTGCCGTGGACTCTCGTGTTTCTAGGGTTTGTTCCTTGCTGGAAGCATGGTGTTTCCGCTCCAGTCTAGATGTTGCTGCCGTGGATTCTCCTGTTCCTACGGCTCGTTCCTTGCCGGAAGCATCGTTCTTCAAGAGAGACGTTGTTGCCCTGGATTCTCGTATTTCTAGGGTTTGTTGCTCGCTAGAAGCATCGTCCTCCAGAGGAGACGTTTGCCGTGGATTTTCCAGCGAAGTTGTTGCCTTAGATTCTCTCGTGTTTCTAGGGTTTGTTCCTTGCCGGAAGCATCGGTTCTCCAGCGAAGTTGTTGTTGCCTTAGATTCTCTCGTGTTTCTAGGGATTGTTCCTTGCCGGAAGCATCGTTTCTTGCGGATGATGCTCATTGCTTAAACGACTGATGTTGCTTCTTTCTACTGCTCTGCAGCAGGTACCCATGTGGTGCCCACGGCCCTCAGATGCGTCTCAGCTTTCAGCTTACGGAGTTTGCAAAATCAAATTCAGGGTTGGTACTCTGTTTGAAAAACCTATTTGCATGCATGCCTGGGGAGTGGGTTTACGTGCGTGCACACAATGCACCTTTTTTTTTTCTTCTTCTCGTTCTTTCTTGCAGATGTGTGTAGTATGCATGAAGCAGTTGGTCAAGTTTTGTAAGAAAAGGAGAAGCAAATGAAGGGTTTTGCGGCATAATGATGATGTTTGTAGGAGCTCTTTGGAGAAAACGGTGGACATGAATTCTGCAGCAGTATGATGATGATGTTCATGTGTAGGGTTCATGGTTTTGTTGGCTCAGAGATCTGCAGAGGCAGGTCATGGCAGTGGTGCTGGAATCTTAGCAGTAAGAGATTGCTGGATCCTGAGAAGGATGAGACGAAGTGGCCGAGTGGTGTGTTGTAGCAACAGCACTAATGAAGTCAACGATGGTCCTTTGCAAGAGCCACAGTACTACAGCTACACAGATCCGAACATGGGTGAGCCGGCTCCCACATTTGGTGCTCGAACTCCACTTGCAGACATGGCACTTTGGGGTGAGGATATGTTCCACATCAAGAGGACTGCTCAAGCTTCACCTCCTGCACCAAGTTCTTCAACATCAGAACAGCAGCAGCAGCCTTCCACTCCATCTGCTCAGCTATGCTGAACAATCACTTCTAGCCAACGAAAATTGAAGAATGTTGAAGCACATAAATCAAGGGAAGAAGAAATCAACAAGTTAGAAGAAGAGGAGGGAGAGGAGTTGAGTGAAGCTGAAGCTGAGCAATCTTCCACTTCATTGGAGAGAAATGGTGAAGATGAATAGGAGAACTTTGATGGAGTGGAGGAGGAAGGAGGAGACAAAAAAGGGGAAACTACAGAAGAGGATTGAGCACAGAATTAGCACCTGAGATGGTTGTAAGAGAGATGCAGCAAGAGACTGACATTGGACCCAGTACCCAAGTACCAGTTTCAAATGATGAGCTTGGATGGAACTGGAAAAAACCACCTGTTGGTCAGGAGCCATGGAGTGCATGGCAGAAGAGAATGGGGGATTCTGATACTGTGAGACATGAATTCCCAAGGTTATTGCCCTCCTGTTCCATCCTTTTTTGTTGTCTTTTTGAACTTGTATTTGTGTACAAAGCTGACAATTTGTTGGGTTGGGGGAAATTTTATATCAGGTGATGGTGGCTGCAATGGCAAAGTGCAGTCAGATCAAATTGATTGGTGATACACTGACCATCGCTGAAGCCACACAAGCATGTTTTCTATGAGGAGCAGTAGTCCACTGTGTTTCCTGAACACAAACTTTACCTCTGTTCCTTCTGCAAAGGTTGGCTCCTGCTCTTGTCTGAGAAATTTGATGACTTCATGTTAAGGTTTCTGTTGCTGGAAGCCAGAACCCATCTTGAGAGGTACTCTGTGCACCCTTGTATTGCAGCATTATCCTTGAATTCAGTGATTCTGGCTTGCACTTGCAGGATACAAGCAGAGGAGGAGCACAGGAAGGAATTGGCTCCTTGGCCCACTACAAAGAATCGGTCAATGCATGACCGCATGACACCTCCAAGGAAGCTGAACAGCAGCATTATGAATTGACAGGAGAGGATGAACCAGAACAACTGCTTAACATGATGCACTATGAAACACATGGTGGGTATAAGCATATGATGGGCAGTGACATCTGCATTCACTGAGTTCCCCTCACTATGCTACAAGTGAAGAAGAAATCAAACAAGGTCATTTTTCCACTCCAGTTGGTTCCTTTGTGCTTCAGCTGGCAAGTCAGATGCAACAGTTTTTCACTGTCTAAGTTGACAATCCACATAGTCCATTTCATGAGTATTTGTGATCAGAGAATCAAACCAGTGGTGGTGCAGTTGATTAAGGAGACAATCAAAAAGCTGATGTAGTGATTTCAATTGTCAATTTATGGCTTATCTTGTGCTGAAAAGATGAGGTGTAATGTTCCAGACCATGCACAGGGAACCAAGGGTGGAAACTGTGCATTGGAGGGATATATTCAATCTGAATATCCTGGTAAATCTGGGAGTTTCGGATCTTTGTCCAGAGAGTTCTTTTTCCTCATTTGGAGCTTTGATGAAACTTTTGCTTTGTGTTTTCCACAGTGTAGGGGGGAGACCCTGCATATCCTACCATCAATTATGTACAAAGGACCGGATGCTAAGACAGACTACTGAGGGGCTAACTTTCATTATCCTGTAGTTGACATTATTGAAACCTCACAAGAGTGAGAATGGCATCTTCGCATTAGTTTCTTCCATGCACATTTTGATTAAGAACAGTATATAGGCTGTATTACACACTAGTGGTCTTTTTACAGGTAGAAGTGGCCAGTGTGGTGAAATGATTTGGAATTATTGGACTTGATTTGGAGATGGTCTGGACTCTTTTCACCTATGGAAGCACAAGCATTTAGAGTTTGGTCAAAGGGGTTTGATTAGCATTTGATTGGAACATCAGCAATATCATGGGCATTTGGATAGTAAACAATTGGGTGTGACACAAGAGCTTGCACCAATCTATCATAGTTCATGTTACACTGATGATTCTCATGTTTCTAGGGCTTGTTCCTTGCTAAAATGGTTTGTTCCTTGCCAGAAGCCTCATCTCTCGAGATGTGTTGTTGCCAAAGGTTCGTATTTTTCTAGGGTTTGTTCCTTGACTAAGGCATTTTTCTTCATTCATGGACATAGCTGTGAGTTTGAAAAATCTGAGAGCAGTTGTTTCAAACTATTAGAAAGTTGTTTCCCCCTCAGCAATTGCAACCACATCTGCACTACCAGAACTTCTTTTCCTTCAACTGAAATTCCTCCTGTAGAATGTTCATAGAAAGTTTCTTAGATCTCTCTGTGGGTTCAGTCTCATGGTTCTGCTTCTCTTAGTCTCCTGTGAATTACCCATTATCCTTGACCTCTGCCACCAGTGGAGAGAGCAAATTCAAGCTTCTTGTTAATACAGAATTGATGCAGACAGATGTGTCAGGGAGAATAAAGGACATTGCTTGTTTCTGCTGTTTTGCAGACAGAATCTAGAGTGAGACATACAGTACACGTGGTCTGAAAATTATTTAGCAATTTGGAATATACTGACACACCTCCAACACCACCTCCAGTTTGATCCAGAACTGACTCTTAGCAGGACCCTTACCAACATCTGCAACAGAATAACAGCAACTATCCCCTCAGACAACAACCCCATTAGCACCCTTGCTGCAGCCCTCAAGAAAGATAAGCTAGTACTGTGTTGTAGGTTTGGTGCAAATCACTTGGCTCAAGGTGGAGCATCATATCTACTATGGTTATGGTGAGCCACAGTTGCTTACCACCTGGTCAAGACCACCAAGTAGGAAAATGAACCATCTGAAGTCTCTTCTATCCTTTTCGATTAACAAAAAGTAACACCTTGCTCCCAAGGAAGATTTGAGTGCCCATTTGCTGAACCCACAACTCCAACATCTTGCAAATGGGAACTGCATTTTAGGTCTAAGTGCTTCCTTTCCAAAAGGTCTGGAGCTTCATCATTTCCAAATTCTACATGACCAGCTTAACTACAAGTTCCACTCACAACTGTGTCACTGTATCAGAGACTCACAACATTATGGACACTACAAACAAGACATTCTGGGACAATTTCGGATGGCCGACCTAGTCATCTCCTCCCTCCAGGGCTGTGAAAATGTCAGTCCTTGTGACCATACCTGCAGATTCAAAAAAACAAACCCCTAATCAGTGGCTTGTCAAAATTGGACAGATCAGGGGTAGGCACAACTGATTTCCAGTCATATCCAGAGCTGATACAGGACACAACTGGACTTGATGATGTACATCAAGACCAGTACCACATAATCAGCAAAACAATTTCAAAAGATTCACTGACCAACAACTTGGTTGGACTCATTGACGATGGGAATTCGGTGAATCTTGTTCTTTAACATCAGCACTGCAGCATCTGTACACCCACACACCTTATTAGATGGCAATTATACACAGAAACCCAAAAGTAAAACCCACAATGATTTAAAGAAAGTCAAACAGGAATATTGGCCTTGTGGAACCACCAGAGACAGTCTTTTCGGCAGATAGAGTGATGGGAGGTGAGGTCATGACTTCATGCACTGCTGCTTTCATCTGCAAACCTCAGGAAAAGTGTGCAATGTCAGTTAGCAACTGCTCCTCTACGCCTTCTTACTACCTTAGTATCATTTCCTCTGCACGACTACTAATACATTCACAACATCCTCTATGATGTGATTGTATCTTCATGACTTTCAGGATACATGCTGCAAGCAGTCACAGAGAACGATACAAACCTAGGAGAGATTCCAGCAGTGGGAATATCCAGATACTACATGCAACTCAATTTGAAGAGTAGCTCAAGGTTCATAGAGAAGAGAGACATCCTTACCACATCAGAAGCCTTCTCGAAATCCTTCTTTGAAAGCACTCCAATACACTTGAGCTCCTTGTCAATAACTGGGAGACCAGATATATTCTTAAAGTGATGCTCCACCTCATGTAGCAACTGCTGCGGAAATGCTGTTGCAATGGTTTTTGACATCACATCTGCCAAATGAGTATTTGGCTGTGCCTGCACACCCAACCAGTGCCCCCAACACTCAATACCACACCCTCATACAACCCCATAAAACTCATCCCCAGATCCATACTTGCCATGTCAAATTTGTGTACAGAACAATGACACAATTTTCTCAAATGCACAGCAGCCATTCCTTAACCTAGCACAAATTGCCCCATCCATTTTTAACCAGACATATAATGACACTAACATCTCCAATGCTGAAATTCCCTTGATCCTACACAAGAACATGAGATTGCAAAGCCTGAATATCATCACAACAATAAGAGCAAAAAAAAATGAAAATCACAGAATGAACAAAAATGAACTTGCAAGGCCCAATTAGGTTATAACCATCCCTGTCAAGAAGGCTCTGCATTATTCTGCTTCTTCTCTCAAGGTCTGAGGCAAATAAATGACAAGCTAATACATACCAAGGCAATAACCAATCGTGGAGTTCAAGATCAAGTCCTGGAGTCTAAAAATTGTGCCGTGATTGAGTAGAGGACCTAAGGGGGGCAAAGAGTCTGAGAGTTCCGGTTATTCTCCGTCCTTCTTTAAAAACGGATTTCACATCATAGATTCAAGAAAACCCTGGTGATAATGCCGAATTTGATGTTCTTTGAGAATGTTCCCACCATCGCACCACCACACATGCAAGGCCGGCATGCCTGCAAGTAGGTACGGAAAGCCGGAAATCGACTGCCGTAGACTGCAGCATCATCCCTAATACCTGTTATCTCTTCTCAAGGCTTTTAGGGAACAAAAAACAAACCTCCGGCTTGAAGACCACAGCCTCGTAGTGCTTCGACAGATCCTCGTAGTTAAGCAAAGAGAAATTCTCAGGCCACTCGCCAGAAGGCAGGATATCGCCCTTCTGTCCCGCGGTTTTAACCTCCACCTCCAAGCTATCACCCGTAGCTCGGATTGCCACAAGCGGCCTTGATCCTCCTCCTCCTCCTCCTCCTCCTCCTCCAATCCTCGTCCTCACCTGCTGCGGCAACAAGCTCAACCTCCCACTAGAACCAACAGTTTTGCCGGCTCTTGGGTTCTGACGCTGAGCCACAAGGGAGATGCCTCCGGAAGACGCACAAAGCTTCAATGCCATTGCCATTTCTTCGCCCGATTTCCAACTAGATTAGCCGCAAAACCTGATCTCGACGACGATGGCAAGCGGAGCAGAAGGCAGTCGGGAGCAAAAGGGTCTGAGTGTACGAGGGAGAGGGTCGTTCTATGCAGTTTCAGCTGCCCCTTTCTTCCAGAACAATATTCTGTGTGGAATCTGTCATCCTACGTAATCCGTCGCATAACACACATGTTTTTCCACCTGTATGTTGTCCGCCACGAGGCAGATTCTGGATGGAACTGTCGTGCTGTCGAGCACGTGCGAAGATCCCTATCTAGATTTCAATCCTAGACACACACACACCCAATTATATTCTTCCACGCGTACAGGATTCTTCCATGACGCAGATTCTGGATGGAACTGTTGTGCTGTTGCGCAAGTGTGACGATCCCTATCCAGATTTCAATCCTAGACACACATCCAATTACGTTCTTCCACCTGTGCATGATTTGCCCATGAGGCAGATTCCGCATGGAACTGTCGTGCTATCATGCAAGTGTGTGAGGATCACTATCTAAATTTCAAAATTTTCAAAAATTATTTCTTCCAAATCAAAAAATATTGTGAAGGAAATTTTTTGGAATATTTAGGAATATTCCATTTGTTGGAATGATTTTTTTTTCAAAATTAATTAATTATTCGACAGATGTGTGTTGAAATGGCCAAGGTACTACACTAGTAGCTTAAGGGATTTTTATAGGCCCCTAGGTAATAATAATAGGTCTAGTATTTTTATATGAGGTTTTTTGAAACATGATATTTTGGCTTGTGTTGAAACTTGAGATTAGTTATAATAGAGTTATAATATATCTTGAAGGAATTTGGTTTCTTTTTTTAGAGGATTTTTTGAAGATTATATTTTTGCATGGTGAAATATTTGAGTTTTCCATAATTCTTTCTTTTGCCTTGTGATACTTTTGAATGTAAAATGGC
>Ga0116230_10008349_pt1 | contig 10211 bp, 4 predicted proteins | sample S1TSphfallax_3_FD_88678 | JGI IMG/M metagenome (GOLD analysis project Ga0116230, IMG submission 88678) | Host-associated microbial communities from peat moss isolated from Minnesota, USA - S1T2_Fd - Sphagnum fallax MG | ecosystem: Host-associated > Plants > Peat moss > Unclassified | place: USA...
GCGGGTGCGGCTGGCGGGGACCCGGCGAGCCATGTCTACGCCGACCGCGTGTTCGGCAAGGCGCTCTCCGGGTTCCGCTTCGGCTGAGTTGGGCTAAGGCCCGTTCTCCACCCGGATCGCGGCATGGACGGCGGCACCGCCGGCGTCCAGCACCGTCACCCGATAGAAGCCCGGCCCCGGCGGCGTCCATTCCGTGTCGCGTAGCGGCGCCAGCGAGGGGACCGGCGCGCCGTCGACCAGAAAGCTCAGCGGGCGCGCGCCGCCCATCGCGCGGAGGTCGAGCGGCCCCGCCCCGGCGATCAGGGCGCCGGGTGGCGGAAACAGCAGCCGCAGCGGGTCGGGGTCGGGCGCCACGCGCATCGAACGCGGCTGCAACGGCGTCGCTACAGCCCGCGGCGCGGCGGGCAGCAGCCCGAAGACCGCGGCCAGAACCGGCAAGGCGTGATCGGCGGCCGAGCCGCCATCCATCGCGGTGCCGTCCGGCCGCCCGACCCAGACGCCGACGACATGCGCGCGGTCGAAGCCCATCGCCCAGTTGTCGCGGTCACCCCAGCTGGTGCCGGTCTTCCAGGCGATGCCCTCGGCCGGTCCGTCACCGGGCAGGGGCCGGGTCAGGATCGCGGCGATGGTCCGCGCCGTCTCGGGCGTCAGCAGAGGCGCGCCGGGCGGCCCCGCGCCCGCCGTGAGCGTGACGGGCCTGAGCGTGACGGGCGTGAGCGTGACGGGCGCGACGCGCCCATCGGTCGCCAGGGCGGCATAGAGCGCCATCATGCCCCGCAAGGTCTGCCCGCCGCCGCCGAGGATGATGGGGAGCGATGGCTCCGCTCCCGGAGGCAGCCGCAGCGGTTCCCCCGCCGCCGCCAGCGCCGCCGCGAACCGCAGCGCGCCATAGCGGGCCAGCAACCCCACCGCCGGCAGGTTGAGCGACTGCTGCAAGGCCTCGGCCGCCGTGACGCGGCCGGTGAAGGTGTCGTTGAAGTCCTCCGGCGCATAGCCGCCGAAGTTCTCCGGCCCGTCCGCCAGCAGGGTTTCGGGACCGGCCAGACCATCCGAGAAGGCGAGCCCATAGAGGAAGGGTTTCAGCGCCGAGCCGGGGCTCCGCACCGCGCGCGTCAGGTCCACGGAGCCGGCGCGGCTGGCGTCGCCCCAATCGCCCGCCCAGACAGCGCGCAGTTGGCGGCTCGGCAGGTCGGCGATCATGACGGCGAGCGCCACATGCGGCGGCAGCCCGGCCAGCGTGTTGCGGGCGAGCGCTTCCAGTGCCGCCTGCGTCCCCGCGTCCAGCGTGGTGGCGAAGACCGGCGGGTGGTGGATGGCGGCCAGAAGCTGTGGCGCCACAAGCGGCATGGGCTGGCGCGCAGTCGGCACCGGCTCGGCCAGCGCCGCCCCGGTTTCCGCGATCGTCAGTAGCCCGCGACGCTCGGCGAGGCGCAGGATGCGGTCGCGCACCCGGCGCGCGGCGTCAGGGTGCCGGTCCGGGCGCAGCGCCTCCGGCCGGCGGGGGAGGGCGACGAGCAGCGCCGCCTCGGCGGCGTCCAGGGCGCCGGGCGGCTTGCCGAAATAGGCCCAGGAGGCCGCTTCGACCCCGACAAGGTTGCCACCGAAGGGCGCCAGCGACAGCCAGAGCCCGAGGATGCGATCGGGTGGCAGGCGGCTCCAGAGGCCCACCGCCCGCGCCGCTTCCAGCGCCTTGGCCGAGAGGCTGCGCGGTCGCGGATCGAGCAGCTTGGCCAACTGCATCGTGATCGTCGAGCCGCCGGAAACGACATGCCCGGCCCGCGCCCATTGCCATCCGGCGCGCAGCACGGCGCGCGGATCGATCCCGGGCTCGCTGCCGAAACGCCGGTCCTCCACCGCCACCAGCAGCTGCGTCAGGAACGGCGAGACCTCGGCCGGACCTGTCTGGAATCGCCAGACGCCGCCGGGCGCGGGGGCGAGACCCAGCAGAGCGCCCGACCGGTCCCGGATCTCCGTCCCCCAGGCGCTGGCCTGCGGCATGGGTGGCGGATCGAGGCGACCGATCAGCAAGAACCCGGAGGCCGTGGCCACCAGCAGCGCCAGGGCGAAGGCGCCCTGCCGTTTCACGGCGCGGCGGGCGGCAGCACGGTGATGCGGACGGTGTTCTGCCGGGCGAAGATGGCCGGGCGGTACATGTCGGCGAGCAGCATCCCCGGATACTCGAAGCTTCCTGGCGTCACCGCCCGCAGCATCACCGCCAGCCGGAAACTCGGCTGGTCCGCGCTGAGGGGCAGAGCCGCGGCATAGCGGTCATCGGCCGCCGCCTGGGAATCGGGGGTCGAGAGCGTGCCGAGCCAATCCATGCCCGGTACCGCGCCGCCGGGGAACCGGCCCGCAATCTCCCACCCGGCGGGCAGCCCCGCGATGAGCATCGCCTGATGACCCTGCCCGTCGGTCGCCTGTCCGTCGATGACAAGGAGGAAGACCGTGTTCTGGGTCAGCTTGTCCGGGTTGATCGCAGTCCCGTCGAGCGCGAAGAACTGCCGCTTCACCACCATCCCGGCCTTGCCCGCCGGCGGCGCCTGCAGCGGCACGCCCTGGACCGTGAGGCTGCCCGGCAGAGGGCTCGATCCCGGATTGGTGAAGGTAGTCATGCCCGTCATTGGCAAGGCGACCGTCTGCGCCGGACCCAGCGTGCGGCCATCCGCCACCACCGAAACCGGCTGCGCGCTCGCGCCGAGCGCCGCCGCGGCAGCCCCGCCCCAGGCCTGCTCCTGGGTGTTCAGGGCATCAGGGTCGAGGTTGGGCCCCGGCAGCGCCGCCCGGATGGTCGGCAGCCGGTTCCCCAGCAGCCCGCTCTCCTGCACCAGCACGGCGGTCGCGAACTGGTCCCGCAACGCCGAGCCGTAATCGGGATACCAGTCCTGCCGGCCGGGATTGCGCAGCACGTCGGTGAAAACGGCACGCGCGCGGTCGGCTTCGCCCAGCTGCGCCAGGGCTGCGGCGATCTGCGCGCGGGCGAGCGGCGTCGGCTCATTGCCGATGCCGTCGGCGGCGACCCGGATCGCGCCCGCCGGCGCCTGGCCCGCCAGCGAGAGCACATAGAGCGCATAGGCCTGTGCCGCCTCGTCGGCGGGGCTTTGCGGCGGCGTCGCGACCTCCGTGGTCAGCCAGCCGAGGGCGCTGCTGATCGCACTCGGCGGGACGGCGGCGCCAGCATCGCGGGCGCGCAGCAGAAAGTCCGTGGCATAGGCGGTTAGCCAAGGCTGGGCATCGCCGGTCGAGGACCATAACCCGAAGGCGCCGTCGTAGCGCTGGCGGTCCAGCACGGCTCCGGTCACCGTCTGAAGCTGGCCGGCCCGATCCGGTCCGGCACTCTGGCGCAGCATCGCGAGCGGCAATCCGCGGCTGGTCAGCTGCTCCAGGCAGTCGAGCGGATAGGCGGCCAGGGCGCGCACGAGCGCGGCAGCGTCATAGCGGACGCCCAAGCCGAAGCTGGCGCTCGCTGTCCAGGTGCCGGGCACGAAGGCGCTGGCATCCGGCCCGACCGTCTCGCGGCCCCCCGCCGCGATCGTCAGCGGCGTGACCTGGGCGATCGGCGGCCGCGCCGGATGCACCGATATCTCCGCCGTGTGGGTCGCCTTGAAGCCGCCGGGTCCGTCCACCTCAAAGCTCAGCCGGCCGGTTCCGGCGCCGCCCGCCATCAGCTGCACCGGCACCACCAGCCGCGCCTGAGACGCAAGCGTCACCGGGGCCGGAGCGGCGCCCGCGAGGGTGATCGCACCCGAGGCCGTGAGATGCAGCGACACCACACCGGCCGGGAGTTCGAGGTTCTGCAGCAGGATGCCGCTCTGCGCCTGATCGCCCGGCGCCAGGAAGCGCGGCAGCAGCGGCTCGGCGATCAGCGGATCGCGCACGGTGATGTCCTTCGCCGCCGATCCCGTCTTGGCGCCATCCCAGCCGACCGCCATCAGCCGCAGTTCGCCGTCGAAATCGGGCAGCGCCACGGGCACGCGCGCGATGCCATCCGGGCCGGCCTGAACGGGGCCGGCAAAGAGCGACACGATGGTCTGCGGAATGGGCCCGGTAACGCCTTCATAGCTGCCGCCGGCGCCCTGGCGCAGGATGGTGTTGGCCGCACCCGCCGGTGTCAGCAGCCGTGCCCAGTCGTCATGAATGCCGACGCCCAGCAACCGCTGCCCGAAGTAATGGCCGAGCGGATCGGGTGTCTCGAAGTGCGTCAGGCCGAGGATGCCCTCATCCACGGTCGCCAGCGTCACCCAGGCGCCCGGCGCCGTATGCACCTGCACCGTGCCGGTGGTTCTCGGCCGGTCGAGCGGCACCGCGTCGATGCTGACGGGCAGCGTGCGCGGCGTGGGATCGAGCGCCACCCAGGTCAGCCCGATCGCGCGCTGGGGCGCGGTCTTGCCGTCCTGGCCGCCGGGGCGGAAGACATGCACGCCGATATAGGCGCCCGGGCCCCAATCGGCGCCGACCGGCACAGTCACGTCGAAGGTTGGCGTCGTCGGCGTGAGATCGATGAGGCGCTTCACCCGGTCGGTCATGACGAGCACGGTCGCCGGGCCGGCGTAAGGCGCCTCGACATGGATCGTCGCGGTATCGCCCGGCTCGTACGTTTTCCGGTCGGCGCGGACGGAGACGCGCGCGGGCACATCCGGATTGTCGCCCACGGCCCAGCCCGAATAGAAGATCACCGAACTCGCGGCGAGGCCGCCATTGGCCTGCAGCACCTGCAGCCGGTAGCGCCCGAAGGGCAGGGCGCGGCTGAACGCGTATGCGCTTCCACCGGCGGGCAAGGTCACGTCCCGGCTGTCCACCGGCTGGTCCCGCCACACCGTCTCGTAGCTCGCCTGGCCACCATTGACGACCAGCCGCCAGTCGGGCTCCTGCCGGACCAGCCGGATCTGCACCGGCATCGCGACGCGCTGCCCGTCCGGCCCGACCGCGACGATGCGAAAGCCTGCCTGCGCGCCCTCGTTCACCGAATCACCCGCGAAGTCCTCGCCGATGCCGATGAGGGGTGCTGCGGGCCGCACCGGAATGGTCGTGTCCGCCTCCACGCCGCGTCCCGCCGGATCGTTCACCGTCGCCGAAAGCTGCACCTGAAGCGCGCCGCTTGTGTCGGGCAGGGTCGAAAGATCGACCGGCAGCGCGGTCTGCCCTTGCGCATCCGTTGTGTCGAGATCGACCTGGCTCTGCTTGCCCGCGAAGGTCTCCTCGGCGAGGCCGAACCGGTAGCCGGTAAAGCCTGCGAAGGGGCTCGGGTTGGTCGCGAAGGTGACCTGGCCGCTGCCCGAGAGCCCGGAGCCCGGAGCCCCATAGAGGAACCGGGCCGAGACGGGCAGGTTCGTCACCCGTCCGGGTTCGAGGATGCGCGGCGCGTCCGGAAAGCTGACCGCGAGGCGCGGGGGCACGAAGGCGTCCACCGTGAAGGTCTGCGTGGTGATCGGCGGCGCGTTCGGGTCGGTGGCGAGCGCGATCGTCCAGTCGCCGAGGGGCGCGCCGCTGGAAAGCGCGACGGCCACGGAGAGCGAGTCGTCCGCCGCGCGCGGGGGCACGGTATCCTGGTAGACGCGGCCGTCGGCGCGGGTGACGATGAGGTGCAGCGGCAGATCGGCGGGCGCCCCGGCGGCGTCACGGATGAGCGCCATGACATGCACCGTCTCGCCGGGCCGGTAGATGCCGCGATCGGTCCAGATGAAGGGGTCGATCGGGCCGGGTTGTGGCGCGCCCGCCACGCCGCGGTCGGAAAGGTCGAAGTCGGGCGATGTCAGGCCGAGCCGGGTGAAGTCGCCATCCGCGCCCCGGATATGCAGCGCCACCGGCGCCAGCCCGTTCTGCCCGGCGAGCAGCGGTTGCGCGAAATGCGCCACGCCATCCGCGTCGGTGGTGTCGGTGCCGAGGATCTCGTTGTCCGAGGCGATGAGGTCGATGGTGGCGCCCGGGACGGGCAGGCCGCTCGCATAGCTCCGCACCTGGATCGTGTCGCCATCCGCCCCGTGCCAGACGGTGGGGGCGAGGTCCGTCCGCAGGATCATCTGCACCGCGCCCGGCGCGCTGCCATCCGGGAAGGGCGTGCCGTCGCCGGGTGCCACGACGAGCGCATAGAGCCCGGACTGCGTCATCACCGGCGGCAGCGGCAGCACGACGTGCTCCAGCGCGTTGCGGGTGAAGCCGGGCACGGCCGCGCTGCCGGTCCACACCACCTTGCCCTGGTTCTGCGCGAGGTTCGTGCCGGCATAGCTGTCGAGCAGCTGCCCCGGCGGGTAGCTCTGCATGACATTGACGAGGTTGCGCTCCGCGATGCGGACCAGGGTGAGCTTGACCGCCGAGAGGTTGACCGTCTCCAGCGCCACCGTCGCGGCGGCCCCGCGCGGCTGGATGTAGCGGTCATTGTCGAAGACCAGGCGCGGCTGGCGGTCCGGCATTGCCACCGGCACCACCAGATCCTGGTGCAGCGAAATCCCGCCATCGCCGGGCATGCCGCGCGCGAAGGTGACCGTGGTCGTTGCCCCCGGCGGCAGGCCGGTGATGCAAACCTGATGCGATTCTAAGGTGACCGCCGCATCATTCTGCGGCGGCGCCAGCTTCACCCAGTCGCCGGGGTGGAAGTCGGGGGCGCTGCTGGGGCTGCCGAGGAACCCGATGCAGGCGCGCGCCGGGAAGGCCTCGGCATCGGTCGAGAGGCGCCGGAACGCGAGGCCGACCTGCTGCTGCGCCCGCACCGCCGCCTGTTGCGCGGCGGGGTTGCCGGGCTGGCGCCGGGCGATGGCCTGCAGGACCTCAAGCTCCGCCACCGGCTGCTTCAGGGCAACCAGCGCCTGGTCCATGACCGTCAGCGCCGACACCTGATCCTGAGCCGCAGTCTGACTGCCCTGGTCGATCGTGGTGAACCCCATCCAGGCGGCCTGAAGGGCGCGTTGCAGGTGCGGCGGAGACACGGCCATCTCGGCCTCGGCCAGCGCGAGCCACTGCTGCCAGCTCGCCTGGTCGCCTTGGGCGCCCACCAGCTTTTCCAGTGCGGGCACGGCCTTCGCCATGTCGCCGCTTTGTAGCGCTGCGGTCGCCGCGTCGCTCGCCTGTTGCTTTTGGTCGTCCGAGGCGCCGGCCGGAAAGGCCTGGCGGAGCTTGGCCGCGAAGCCATCGGCGTCCGCTTGCAGGCCGGGAAGCGCGATCTCGTCGCTCGCATCGCCTTGCGCGACGGCCGCCGGAACCCCCAGCAGCAGGCAGGCAACGGGCAGGAAAGCCATCCACCGCACGAGCCGTCTCATTCGTTTCTCCCCCGCATTCTCACGGCAGCGTTAGCGGTGAGCCGAGCGCTTTAGCAAGAAAGGGTTGAGAGACAATTTTTGCTTCGCATCGATGACGCTAGTCCGGCGCGGGGAGCCCCATGCGACGCGCCGCGACCGCCACGCAGCGTTCGAACACGTCCAGCGCGTCGAAGGGCCGGTCGATGCCGTCCTCGGGCAGCACCATCGGCTCCCCGCCGCCGGCGAGCACGGCGCCGGGGATCATGAGATTGTCGGGCAGGCCGAAATGCTCGACCGTGATGTCCGGCAGCGGATCGGGCAGGGCGGCGAGGTGAGCCTGGCTGCGCTCCCGGAACAGCGTGGCGCTATTGGAGTAGCCGAAGATCGGGCGGCCGCGACCGAGGAACCAGCCCAGTTCAACCAAGGTGCCCGAGTCAGCCGACGCGCCACGGAACGGCGTGAGATTGGCGATGATGACATCCGCCGCCTCCATCATCGCCACGTCCTTCTGGAAGATGGCGATCCCGGCCGCGCTCTCATGCATCTGGGCGAGGCTCGCGATGTCCTCGTTGAGCGGCGGAAGGCCGGCGAAGCCGTAGCGGGTGCAGATGGCGACCTTGCGCCGCGCATGCTCCGCCGCGTTGGGGAGGAAGACATCGGGACCGGCGAGATAGACTGTGACCATGCCCGAAGATGCCGGCTGCGGAGCTAGACCGCAATTCCTTACATCGTCATGCGCGGACCGTGTTCCGCGCATCTACCCGGTGCGGCGCCGCGACGCCGCCACGGGTAGGCCCTCGGGTCAAGCCCGAGGGCGACCATCAGCGGCCCGAGGGTGACGGGGGTAAACTCACCCCTTGCGGTTGGCGACCAGATCGTCGACCACCGCCGGGTCGGCGAGCGTCGAGGTATCGCCCAGGCTGTCGATCTCGTTCGCCGCGATCTTGCGGAGAATGCGCCGCATGATCTTGCCGCTGCGCGTCTTCGGCAGCCCCGGCGCCCACTGGATCACGTCCGGCACCGCGATCGGCCCGATATCCTTCCGCACCCAGGCCGCAAGCTCCTTCAGCAGCTTGTCGGTCGGCTCGATCCCGCGCTTGAGCGTCACGTAGGCGTAGATGCCCTGGCCCTTCACATCGTGCGGGAACCCGACGACCGCCGATTCCGCCACGTGGCTGTGCCCGTCGAGCGCGCTCTCGACCTCGGCCGTGCCCATGCGATGGCCGGAGACGTTGATCACGTCGTCGACGCGCCCGGTGATCCAGTAATAGCCGTCCGCATCGCGCCGCGCGCCGTCGCCCGTGAAATAGAGGCCGGGATAGGTGCTGAAATAGGTCTTGATGAAGCGGTCGTGGTCGCCGAACACGGTCCGCATCTGCCCCGGCCAGCTGTCGGCGATGCAGAGATAGCCATCCGCCGCGCCCTCCAGCGGCGCGCCATTGGCATCGACCAGCAGCGGCTTCACGCCCGGCAGCGGCAATGTGGCCGAACCCGGCTTCAGCGGGCTCATGCCCGGAACCGGGCTGATCAGGATGCCGCCCGTCTCGGTCTGCCACCAGCTGTCCACGATCGGGCAGCGGCTGTCGCCCACCACGGTATGATACCAGTGCCAGGCCTCGGGGTTGATCGGCTCGCCGACGCTGCCGAGGACACGCAGGCTCGCCCGCGAACTCCGCGTCACCGGCTCGTCCCCGTCGCGCATCAGGGCGCGGATGGCGGTCGGCGCCGTGTAGAAAATCTCGACCTTGTGCTTGTCCACGACCTCCCACAGGCGGCCGCTATCCGGGTAGGTCGGTACGCCCTCGAACATCACCGTCGTGCCGCCGTTCGCGAGCGGCCCGTAGACGATGTAGGTGTGACCCGTGACCCAGCCGACATCGGCGGTGCACCAGTAGATCTCGCCCGGACGGTAGTCGAAGACCAGTTCGTGCGTCAGGCTCGCCCAGACCATGTAGCCGCCGGTCGTGTGCAGCACGCCCTTGGGGCTGCCCGTGCTGCCGGAGGTGTAGAGGATGAACAGCGGATCCTCGGCGCCCATCTCCTCCGGCGCGCAATCGTCCGACGCCGCCGCCATCAGCGCGGCGTAGTCGTGGTCGCGCCCCTCGACCATCGGCACCGTGGCGCCCGTCACCGGCACGACCACAACCGACTTGACGTCGGGGCACTTCGTCAGCGCCTCATCCGTGTTCGCCTTCAGAGGCACGCGCCGGCCGCCACGGCGGCCCTCATCGGCCGTGATGACGACGCTCGACTTGCAATCGATGATGCGGCCCGAGAGGCTCTGCGGCGAAAAGCCGCCGAAGACGACCGAATGGATCGCGCCGATGCGGGCGCAGGCGAGCATCGCGACCGCCGCCTCGATCACCATCGGCAGGTAGATCGTGACGCGGTCGCCTTTCCTGACGCCCAGGCCCTTCAGCACATTGCCGAGGCGGCAGACCCGGGCATGCAAGTCACGGTAGGTGATGGATTCCGAGGTGCCGGGCTCGTCGCCCTCCCAGATGATCGCGACCTGGTCCGGGCGGGTGGCGAGATGGCGGTCCAGGCACGAGACGCTGGCGTTGAGCGTGCCGTCCTCGAACCACTTGATCGAAACATTCCCCTCGAAGCTGGTATTTTTGATCTTGGTGGGTTCGCGGAACCAGGTGACCCGCGCCAGCGCCTGAGCTTTCCAGAACTTGTCCGGATCGGTGGCCGCGGCCTCGCGCATCGCCGCGATGCGTGCGGCGCTTTCGGTCAGCCTGGGTGAAGACGGGTGGGCGGAAAAGCCAGCGTGGTCATCGGGCATCGGTATTTTCCTCCGTCATGCGAGGGCGTCTGGCGCACCCGTGGGTCTCCGGCTTTGCAGACCGGTTAAGAGGAAAATCCGAGGCCTCGGCCCCTGAGTCAAATCCTTTTCAAGGGGCTGCTGCCCCGCCGAACGCGCAAACGGCGTTTGATCCACCCCATTGACAACCGGTCAAACGGCGAGGACGGGCACGC
>Ga0116230_10008350_pt1 | contig 10210 bp, 8 predicted proteins | sample S1TSphfallax_3_FD_88678 | JGI IMG/M metagenome (GOLD analysis project Ga0116230, IMG submission 88678) | Host-associated microbial communities from peat moss isolated from Minnesota, USA - S1T2_Fd - Sphagnum fallax MG | ecosystem: Host-associated > Plants > Peat moss > Unclassified | place: USA...
CGGGAATGTCAGGTTGGGTAAGCCGCTCGGCGCGGAAGCGGACGGTGATCTGGATGCCGAAGTCGACGCCGAGGCCGACAAACAAAGGGATAAAGGCCACTGAGATCAGGTTGAAGCGGTGTACGGCGAGGAGGCCGACCGCGGCGGTGATTACAAGACCGCTGAGGGTGGCCGCGAGGATGGCCGCCATGATCTTCACCGATCGCACCGCAAGCCATAGCATGACCAGCATGGCCAAAAGCATGGTTCCGCCGACCAGCCAGGCCTTATCCGATAAGGAGGCGAACTCCTCGTCAGACAAGGGGACTGAGCCAGTGAGGCGCACCGTGACGCCGTGCGCCTGATCGAGCAGAAGACCGGCGGCGGCTTTGCGAATGGCGGCGCTGGCGTCCGCGCCAGGCTCGAGGTCTCCATAGCTCAGCTTGGGCTGCACCAGGACAAAACGGCGGAGGGGGGCCTTGAGGCCCTGTCCCGCGCCTTCAGGGTTTGCGGCGATCATGGTCTGCCAAGAGAAGAAGGTCGGCTTTGCAGCCTCAATATCCCCAAGGGCGTCGCCCAGGGACCGGATCGGACGATCGATGGCCTGAAAGCGGGTCTGGCCGGCGGTGACGCCAGAGGCCATGGCCTGAAGACTGGTCATAACGCCCTTCAGGCTCGGGTCGGCGGCCAAAGGTCCCAAAAATGGCTGGGCTTTGAGCAGCTGTTCAGTGGTGGACTTGACCTCCGCTTGAGTCTCAAAAAGCAGCCCCTCCTTGGCGAAGAAGGGGCCGCCGTCCGGGCGCTCGACATGTTTGAAATGGGACGTGTCGTCTTCCAGAACCGCCGACAGACGCGCAGCGGCGCTCTCGGCCAACTCTGGCGTAGCGCCGTCGATCACAACGAGGGTGGTGTCAGTATTCTGGGGAAAGGCGGCGTCCATAGCCGCCTCGTTGCGACGCCAGTCGACCGTGGGCGAGATCAACGCCTCTGTGTCGGTCGTCATCGCGAAGTTCTGGCTCGCATAGATGAGCGCGAGAATGCAGATCAAGAGGCCGGCGCCGAGCACGGCGAGGGGGCGGCGGCAGCTGAACGCCACGATCCTGGCGACCGATACAAAGCGCGTGTCCAAGCGGCCCCCAGGTTGCGGCGATCCCCGACAGCGACCGGTGTACTTCGGCCTTACCCGGCCTGACAAATCCTTGTGACCTGCTGGCGCAGGATGGATTTCACAAGAGCCGCACGCTCGCCGTCAAAATCGTTCCACCCCATCGCGCGGAGCATGCTTTCGCGCTTCATATGCAAGGCGGGTCCCACGCTGAAGATCAGGAGGGCGTGGAGCGGCGCTGTCGGTTCATCGCGCGGCAGGGCGAGGGCCTGGGCCGCGAGGTCGGTCGACAGGATGCGCAGCGGCGTCGTCAACCCTGTCTCCATCATGGAGAAGGCCGGGCCTGAGGTCTCGGTCTGGCATTGGCCCATGAACCGGCTCCAGCCTTCAGTCTCGCGATCGGTCATGGCCAGACCAGCGATGGCCTCGACCAGTCCGCAGAGGGCTTCGACGGCGGCGGGCCTCGATCCGCTAGCGAGGGCTCGGCGGGCCTCATCGATGGCGGGGCCAAGATCTTGCATCACGCGGTCGATGGCGGCCTGGCCGCAGGCCAGGTGCAGGCCTTCTTTGCTGTGGAAGTAGTATTGAAGAGCCGGAGGATTGACCCCGGCCTCTGCGGCGATCCGGCGTGTCGAGGCGCCGGCGTAGCCCTCCTCCGAGAAAATGAGGAAGGCCGCTTCGATGATTCGCTCGCGCGTCTCTTCCCCACGCGCATAGCCGCCTTCGAGCGGGCGTCGGCGCGGGGCCGACGCATCTGATCCGTCCATAACCGCTCCTCCTTCGACCATTGTATGCCGGTCGTTAAAAATATTCCATATGAACAACATATTCCGTTTGACAAACATATTCCAACTGGACGAAATCGCGTCCGTCGGCGCTCCCCCGCCGGCGTCGGAACCCTCCAATGGCGGACGTCACCTCCACGCCGAACGGCGCGCGCACGGGCCAGAGCGTGGCTGAAGCCCGGCCCTCGCCGTTTCGCAATCCGATGGTGCGACTGGTCCTGATCGGCGCCGGCGTTCTCATGCTCATGGTGGCGTTGACCTTGGGGTTCGGCTGGTGGACGCACGGTCGTTTCCTCCAAGCCACAAACGACGCCTATGTCCAGGCTGACCAGGTGACCATCTCGTCCAAGGTGTCTGGCTATGTCGAGCAGGTTTACGTTGCCGACAACCAACCCGTAGCGGCGGGCGCGCCGCTCGTGAAGATCGACGCGGCCGCCTATGATGCGACCCTTGCCAATCAGCGCGCTGCAGTGGCGGCGCGCCAGGCGGATCTCGACGCGGCCCGACGTCAGATCGCTCAACAGCAGGCGATGATCGATCAGGCGAGCGCGCAGCTCAAGGGCGCTGAAGCGACCGCCGCTTACCAGGCCGGCGAAGCCGAGCGCTATCGGCTGCTAAGCGCCCAGGGCGTTGAGACCCAGCAACGGTACGCGGAGGCGGTTAGTCAGAAACTGCAGTCCAATGCGACGGTTCTCGCCGACAGGGCGGCCCTGGTCGCGGCCAAGCGGCAAACCTCGACCCTGAGCGCTCAGGTCGCGCAGGCTGAAGCTCAGCTTCTGGGGGCGCAGGCGCAGGTGAAGTCCGCTGAGATCAATATCGGCGATACGGTTCTGCGCGCCAGCATCGCTGGCAGGATCGGGGACAAGACGGTTCGGGTGGGCCAGCTGGTGCAGCCGGGAACGCGCCTGATGTCGGTGGTGCCGGTCCAGGACATCTATCTCGTCGCCAATTTCAAGGAGACCCAAATCGGCCGTATGCGCATCGGCCAGGGCGCCTCGGTGAAGCTTGACGCCTTCCCGGGGCTGAACATCGCGGCGGTGCTCGACAGCTTCGCTCCCGGAACCGGCGCTCAGTTCGCGCTCTTGCCGCCGGAGAACGCCACCGGCAACTTTACCAAGATCGTCCAGCGCGTCCCTGTGCGGTTTCGTCTGCGTCCGCCCGCCGACCTGAAGGATCGCATTTTGCCTGGCCTCTCCGCTTCAGTGACGGTGGACACCACAACATCGCCGGGCGGCTCGCCGGGGTCCGCCCCGTGACCGACATCGCCGCCGCCGGCGTCCGGCAGTCGGCGGCCGAGCCCAAGGCAGCGCTTCAGGACTGGATCGCTGTGATCGCCGGGGCCCTTGGCGCCCTGATCGCCTCGCTCGACATCTCCATCGTCAATTCAGCCCTACCGCAGATCCAGGGCGAGATCGGCGCCAGCGGCACGGAAGGCACCTGGATCTCCACAGGCTATCTTGTGAGCGAGGTGGTCATGATTCCCCTCGCAGCCCTTCTGACCCGGGTCTTGGGGCTAAGAACGCTCCTGCTCGTCTGCGCCAGCCTGTTCACCCTTTTCTCTATGGTCTGCGGCGTCGCCCACGATCTGCCGACGATGATCATCGGCCGGGTCGGGCAAGGTTTTTTCGGCGGGGCCCTGATCCCGACCGCTCAGACAATCGTAAGAACCCGGCTGCCGGCGCGGCAAATGCCGATCGGGATGACCATTTTCGGTCTGATCGTTTTGCTGGGTCCCTTGGTGGGGCCCGTTTTAGGCGGCTGGCTTACGGAAAACGCCAGCTGGCGATGGTGTTTCTTTCTCAATGTACCGATCGCCGCCGGCCTGATCGCCCTTTTGTTGCTGGGCCTGCCGCACCAGAAAACCCGGCTCGATCAACTGATCAGCGCCGACTGGCTCGGGATCATCGGGATGACCGCAGGTTTGTCGTGTCTCACGGTGGTGCTCGAAGAGGGGCAGAGGGACCGATGGTTCGAGTCGGGCTTCATAACGCTTTTGACCGCCATCTCGATAATCGGCTTTATCCTGCTTGCGATCGCCCAGGCCACCAGCCGACAGCCTGTGATCAAACTCAGGCTGATGTTGAACCGCTCCTACGCCAGCGTGATCCTCATCATCGTGGTCATCGGCATGGTGCTCTATGGAATCCTCTACGTCCTTCCGCAGTTTCTAGGCCTCGTGGCCGGCGAAACTTCAGAGCAGTCGGGCCGCATTCTCGCGGTCTCAGGGATCCCGGCCTTCCTGATGATGCCGATTTTGCCCCTGCTGCTCGGCAAGGCGCCCCTGAAGCTGACGGTCTTTATCGGCCTTGTCTGTTTCGCGACGAGCTGTTTTGCCGATATCGGGCTGACCGCACAAACCTCCGGGGACCAGTTCGTCGTCTCCCAGTTGCTCCGCGGGGTCGGGCAGATCCTTGCCTTCATGCCCCTGAACCAGGCCTCCGTCGGCGCGGTCGGTCCGGAGGATGCGGCGGACGCAGCGGGTCTCTACAATATGGCGCGCAACCTCGGCGGTTCTCTGGGCCTCGCGCTGCTCGGGGTGTTCATCGATCGTCGTGTCGAGGCCCATGCGGATTATATCGGCCAGAGGGTCACGGAGAACTCACCCCTGGCGCAGTCCCGCCTCGCCGCCCAGGCGGCGGGTTTCTCCCAAACCAATGGCGGCGACCCGTCGCTCGCCCAGTCCCAGGCGATGGCGTCTCTTGCAGGGACGATCCATCAGCAGGCGCTGATTATCACGTATTCTGAGTGCTTTTGGGTGCTCGGGATCGCCTTGATCCTTCTTATGCCCCTCGTCCTCCTGCTGCGGGCTCCGCCCCGGGGCGCCAACTCCGCGGAGATGGGACATTGACCTTTTGGTTCGCCGCCCGCCCCCTCAGGACCGCAGCGCCCCTCAGCGCCGCGCTTTTGCTGTGCGGCTGCATGGTCGGTCCTAACTACAAGGGTCCGCCCGTGGCCGCCCCGATCGAAGCGCAGGCGTCCCAATTTCATCGGGCGGGCGATCTCTTCTCGTCCGCGGCGCCGGCCGGACGCTGGTGGACGTCGCTGAACGACGCGGAGCTCGACCGGCTCATGGAAGCCGCCCTTAAGGCCAGTCCTGACCTGGCCGAGGCGCGCGCCCGTATCGTTCAGGCGCGCGCGGGCCTGAAGCACGCAAAGGCTGAGCAGCTTCCGACCACCGGCAGCTCGGCCGTCTATCTGCGCTCCAAGGGCCTGACCAGCCTTTTGGGCGGCCAGACGGCTGCTGTGTCGGATGCGGAGACCTTCCAGATCTACACCGCCGATTTCGATGCGACGTGGGAGATCGATCTCTTTGGCGCAAAAGCGCGGGCGGTCGAGGGCGTCCGGGCCCAAGCCGACGCTGTCTTGGCGGGCCTAGACGGCGCTAAGGTCAGCCTCGAGGCCGAGGTCGCTCAGGCCTATGTAACTCTGCGACAGCTGCAACACCGACTCGCCCTGTCGCGGCACGACGCGGAGATCGAATCGCGGATGTTGACTCTGGTTCGCCAGCGCCGGGCTGGCGGCGCTGCGTCCGACCTCGACGTGGAGCAGCTGAACACGCAGCTGCAAACGACCGAGGCCAGTCTGACGCCCATAAGCGCTCAGATCGCCGAGCAGCTCGACCGGCTCGCCGTTCTCACAGGTCGAGAGCCTGGAGCCCTGGACGGCGAGCTCTCGGGGATCGGCCCCGTGCCGGCTCCGCCCACAGCGGTCTCGGTCGGCGACCCGGCCGCTCTGCTTCGGCGGCGGCCCGACATCCGCCAGGCCGAGCGAAAACTCGCGCAGTCCAGCGCTTCGATCGGCCAGCACACGGCGGACTTATTTCCAAAGGTGACGCTCTTGGGAACGGTCGGCTACACGGCGCCCAGCCTGTCGCACCTCTTTGACAGCGCCAATTCCTCCTACACCGTCGCGCCCTTCTTGCAGTGGACGCCGTTCGACTTCGGACGTGTCAGAGCCCAAATCGCCGAGGCCCGCGGCGCCTATGACGAGTCCCTGGCCGAATACCGCAAGACCGTCCTTGGCGCGCTTCAGGACGCAGAGACCTCCCTCGCCCGGTTTGGCCGTGAGCGCGATAGCGTGGTGAGCCAGCTTAGGGTTCAGGCCTCGGCTGAGCGCGCTTCAGCGCTCCAGGATCTTAGAGAGAAGGGGGGAACCGCCAGTATCCTTGAGGTGCTGAGTACCGAGCGACAGCGTGTTCAGGCGGAACTCGGCGTCCTCGACTCCCAAGCTCAGCTGACCAACGATTATATTGCCCTGCAAAAGAGCCTTGGCCTCGGCTGGAGCGATATCTGAGGCGGCTAAGCCGTTTGGAAGTGCGATGGGCAGACAGCTCCATTCGCCGTCGACATCTTGGGCGCTTCCCTAAGGGTGTCAGCACAATCTTTGAAAAGCCCATCAGCCCTAAACCTCTCGTCAGCGGGCAAGGCTAAAATGCACGGTAGGACCTAGGGCAATGATAAAGCCGGTTGGGCCGCGCGCTGGAGGCTGTCGGCATGTCCCAGCCCTACTGCGGTGAATGAGCGAGCGGCGGCGCGACTTTGGAAAGGCGCTCGGGCTCCTTCAGGGGAAAGCCAAGTTCGCTGATCGTCGCCGGATCGTCGCGCAGTTTGATGTAAAGGTGTCCGGAGGCGGGGTGCGGCACGCGCAGGGTATCGCCGGTGAAGCCAACCGGCACTGTGATCGGATGTTCAAAGCCCGCGCTTGGAGAAAGGGAATCGATCAGGAATAGCCCAGAGCCTGAGAGTTCGCATATCGATCCGCGCCCCGGCGGGCACTTCATCTCCCGCAGCGTTGGCAGACGCACGAGGGTGCTTAGCGGCTGCCATTCGCTCGCGTCGTCGCCTCGCACGAGCCGAAAGCGCAGGGGGCCAAAGGTCGAAGCCGGTAGGCCTGCACCCGTATCCAGGGTGGCCAGCAGCACCTCTGAATCCTCGAGCTCCAGGCCCTGGCGTGAGTCGAGCGTAGCGAGAACAGCATCTTGAGCGTCATCCCCGGCTCTGGCGATTTCAATCTTCTCATCTCCGGCGAACCTCAGGGGGGCCTTTGCGCGTATTGAGAAGACAAGCTTGTCACCGCGCTGAATTTCACCGGCGCCGATGAGCTGGACGGCGCCCTGCGCCAGAACAGCGCCGGGCTGCACGGTCTTGCTGATCAGCTCCACGCCAGGTCGCGCCGGCGCAACGGCGACTCTCAGCCTAAGGGTCTTGCCCGTCTTCATCGTCACCTTCGCGAGGATGACCTGACCGGCGGCGATCCGGCGGGTGGAGTCCGGATTGACGGCGCTTAGGGTCAGGGCGTCATGCTCGCCTGATCTCACGCCTTGCGGTGTAAAGACGGCGTCCGCGAGACTGAGCTTCGCCACGTCCTCAAGCCGTGCGCCCTTTAGGACCCCTGCAAGATCGCCGGCATGATAGACGAAGCTGTCGAGACGCCCTGCCTGAAGCGCCGCCTGCAGGTCCACACCGCTCGTGTCATTGCTGCCATATTGACGGATAAGCAGTTTCACCGGTCCGGGCACGGCGTCCTTCAGGGCGACGCTGGCCACGACCTGTCCAGGCTCGCCCGCCTTCCAGGTCGCCTTCTCCGTCTCGCCTGACGCGGTTTGTATGGTCATGGTTTCGATGCAGGCTGTGCGCGGCGACTGCAGATGCAGGGTGTTGTCGCGTCCGATCACCAGGGTGGTCTGGTCATCGGCCACGACCCACGGCTCGGTATTGGCGAGCTCAAGGTGGAACTTCGGGCCGTCGAAGCCTGAGAAGCCCCACGCGCCGACCAGGATAGCCTCGCGACTGTCATCAAGATCCGCAACGTCGATCTTGGAGAGATCGGCGACAAAGCCCCCCTGTTCGGCATCGGCCCTCACCGGTGCATAGAGCGGCGCGCCGCCGCCCTTGCGGGCCATGCGCAGTTTCATGTCGTGGGCGTAGGCGGTTGAGAAGGCGAGGGGCGCGCCCTCGACCGGCAGAACCAGATTCGGTGCGGCGGCGCAGAAGCGGGCTGCGGCGTCGACAGGCCGCAGGGGCGGCGGCTGCGGCGGTTCGATCGGGGGCAGGGCTGTGACGATAACCGACATGGGATTGTGGAAAGAGGGGGCGGTGTTCAACACCAGCGATAGCTGCGCTCCGTTTGCGACCGTCCGGGCGGGGATATATTGAAACTGCGCGGTCTGGAACGAGCCCATCAGCCGGGCGATGTCCATCACCGCGCCCACGTAAGGACTATAGTAGCCATAGCCCGCTTTGGGGCTCACACTCAGCTGTTGGATAAGGTCCGCCGGAACGCCGGACGTCAGCGTCTGCACCATGGACGCGCTGTGGCCATCGCTCAGCACCAGGCTTTCGCGGCTCTCCATAAGGCAGGGCGCTTGGAGCTCTGGCGCCCGGTTCAGGCAGTCCGGGTTAAGCTTGATGGCGAGGCTTCGGGCCAGAAGCGGCGAGATGATCTTAAGGTGATCAGGATCGGGCGAGTCGCTGCGCCGGATCGCGGCCAGGAAAGCGTCGAGCCGCGAGCGGTCGAGGGAGGCCTGGTTCAGGTCCTGAGACGCCCGCATAAAGGCGCCCGGCCTTCCGCGCACGGCGCTTATGATGGTCGAAAAGTCGCCGCCCGTCTGGGGCGCTAAGAACACCAACACCTGCTGGGCGCCTTTAGGCGCGGTTACCTTGAGGCCTTCCGAGCCCTTCCGCGTCCACGTCTCGGAGCGGAAGAACCAGTCGTCGGGCGGTGGGTTGGTGGCGCCGCGCAGAAAGGCCGCCACGAGCAGGTAATGGACCGACTGCCCGGGCGGCAGGTCGGCCTTGATCGAGAGGGCGTCGCCTTCCGAGAGGTTCGGGGTCTGGGCGATCGGGAGGGTGACGCCAGCGTGGGTGACGTTCACGGTCAGTTTAGGCCCGACCAGGTCGAACGGCGCGGTCTGCGCCGCCGCAGCGCAGGGCGCGGCGAACAAAACAAGGAGGCCCAAGAGGCGCGTGACGAAGGTCATTCCCCAATCTTGCCGGAAAGGTCTGACGAAACCCCAAAGGGATCGCGACGATCGCCAGCCCCTCACAGGACGATCTACCGGGCTTTTATGTCAACAAGACGCCTAAGCTTAGGCGGTTTATGCGCCGAGCCGCTGCTTCAGTTGAGCCGGCTCTGGGGTTCGTTCGCGTCTCCCCTCAGAACTTCAATCAGCGCCACGAGGGCCGCCTCGGCGGCCTCCTCGCCTTCCCTGATCGCGCACTTGATGAGATGGGTGTCCATCCGCAGCAGAATGTCCCTGTCCGATGCTGTCACGTCCGAACCATCTGGGGTCGAGGAGCCGATGGCCAGGAGCAGCATCCGATAGCGCCACGAGGGACGCTCTGTCGCTTCCGCGCTCAAGGCCAGCGCAGCCGCCTCATCGGGATAGCGCCGATCGACCGTTTCGGGAAAGGCGTCACGGCCGCGCCGGAATCTCGACATCTCTTTTGACTCGCTTTGAGATTTGATCGCAGCGGCGTTTGGGCCGCCGCAGGGTTCAGGCCGCCCGCTGGTCGCCGAACCGATGGATCAGCTGCGGGTCGACCAGGGGATCGAGCAGGCGACCGCCGACCCGTCCGACGTGACGCTCCACGACAGCGTCGCCTTCGTCCGTGCCCGCCATCAGGACGGCGAATGAGGGTTCTTTGTCCCCCGGAAAGGTGGTGGGAGAGCCGATGATCTCGACCTGGCCGCCTGCGCGGATCCAAGGCTGCATGCTTCTTACATAGGCGACGCAGAGCACCTTGTTCCACCCGTGCTTGCGATAGAGCTCAAATTGAGAAAGCCTCAGGTCCTTCAAGGCTTCGCGCCGGACCTCCTCAGGCATCTCGTGGTCCACACAAAGGCGGGACACTTCGATGATGTCCTCTGCGCGCGGCAGGGGCTTGTCGATCTGCGCCTGGAGCACATTGCAGGTGACGTTGGGCTCGAGGGAGGGGGTCAGGCGCGAGCACCCGGCGACCCGGCCGTCCGGCGCGAAGGTCACAAGGTGTAAGCAGGCGCCGGCGTCGAAATCATCGGCTTCGTGCACGCCATCATCTCCCGGAATGCGCCAGCCAAGACGCTCGACGAAGACGCGGCGACGAAGCCTGTGCATCTCTCCCAAGAGGGAGTGAAACCGGTCGCGATGTTGTGGGCGGATGACCAGGGCCATGGGAGCTCCTCCTGATGGACAGTGTCCGCAGGCGTCCGTCCACCGCAATCCTCCCCCGTTGGGGAGGGTTGGCTGTTTGTGGCCGTTTTGCCGCCGAGGGCTCAGGCCCCATCGGTGTTCTGAGCGCCCTGCCTTAAAGGGTGACCGCGCGGTCTCGCTTAGACCTCCTCATGTTTTGGATCGACAAAG